>Ga0134126_10000291_pt1 | contig 65400 bp, 53 predicted proteins | sample KB31752_FD_96881 | JGI IMG/M metagenome (GOLD analysis project Ga0134126, IMG submission 96881) | Terrestrial soil microbial communities with excess Nitrogen fertilizer from Kellogg Biological Station, Michigan, USA - KB3-175-2 | ecosystem: Environmental > Terrestrial > Soil > Unclassified ...
GATAACCGCCCAGCCCCATCGCAATCGATCCGGCGGCGATCTCGGCGAGCCCGGCAGTGACAATGATGCCTGCTGAATTGATCGCGCCGGTCAAGCCGGCGGCCAGCGCAAACGGAACAGTCAATCCGTCGGACATTCCGATGACGATGTCGCGGACGGTTTCACCGGCGGTAAAGTGACGTTCGACGTGACGAGTCTGTGGCATATCTCAGGTTGCGGCTAGTTCAAGATTAAGAAAATCATTTTCCATTTGTCATTTTCCATCTTTCATCTTTCATTTATTCATTCTCGGCTCTCGAGTGCTCATCCATCGTCGGTCAACCGTCAACCAAATGAAAAATGAGAAATGTCAAATGACCGATGGAAAATGTTCTTAGAATTTTCCAATCAGGATCAAGACTCCGATCACAACAAACGCCGCTCCCGCTACGCGCTTGATCCAATCAAGCGGCAGGTAATGACCGAGTGCCGTGCCGACAATAATACCAACTGCCGACACGGCGGCCAGCGCCACCGACGCGCCGAGGAAAACTTCCCACGGCCGCTTCTTTTCCGCCGCCATAGTCATCGCCGCGAGCTGGGTCTTGTCTCCCATCTCAGCCAAAAAAATTACGCCAAACGTTGTCAGCAGCACACGCCAGTCCATCCTCGCTCCTTCCGATTATGCCGCAAGCAAAAGTATTGATTGCGCAATTCATGTAAGGCACAATTGCCCATCTGTCAATTACTTCGCGCCCCAGTTCGGAACAGTCGCAACCTCTATGGCTGAAGCCGCCAAGGAATTCTCAGGGACGGAACGTTTTAGTCTGACGCGCAAACTCGGCGCAGGCGGCATGGGTGTGGTCTACGAAGCGGTCGATCAACTCACCAAAAAAACTGTCGCGCTGAAGACCTTGAGCCGCGCGGAACCCGAGCATATTTATCGCCTGAAGCGCGAATTTCGCGAACTGGCGGACGTCTCGCACCCGAACCTGGCGGCGCTTTACGAGCTAAGTTCCGAAGGACGTCACTGGTTTTTTACGATGGAGTTGGTGAGGGGCGTCACGTTCACCCAGTACGTGCGGCCGGAATTTGAAGACCGGCTGGGTGAAGAATCCACGATTTCGCGTGATGAAAATCGCGTCGCTTTAGAAGCCGACACCATCGAGTTCGACAGCTCAGCGCTGATTTATGATTCCGCGGAGTTCGCGTCTTCCGGCGAAGCGCCGCCGATTTCAGCTTACGAATTAGACGAATCAAGATTGCGTCCGGCCCTGCGCCAGTTGGCCGAAGGAGTGCATCACCTGCATGAGTTGGGGAAGCTCCATCGCGACATTAAACCATCCAATGTTCTGGTGACCGGCGAAGGCCGAGTCGTGATTCTGGATTTCGGTCTGGTCGAGGACGTCGAGCCGGCCGCCCGCGACACACTGCTGGTCGGTACGCCCGATTACATGTCGCCTGAGCAAGGCGCGCAACTCCCGATTTCCCGCCCGAGCGATTGGTACAGCGTCGGCGTTATCCTCTACGAAGCTTTGACGGGACGATTACCGTTTAGCGGTAAGTCCTTCGAAGTTGTCCTGCGCAAACAAACCCGGCGCCCGATCCAGCCAAGAGAGATTAATCCGCGCGCGCCCCAGGACTTGAGCGACCTCTGCATGAATTTATTGCGGAGAAGTCCGAAGAACCGTCCGCACGGGCGCGATGTCCTGCACGCGCTCACCGCAGGTCGCACGCCTTTTTTTGTTCCCGGCGTCGCCAAACGCGCGCGCGAAACAGCCTTCATTGGCCGCGAGCAGCAACTTGCCGAACTGCATGACGCGTTTCGCACGGTGCTCGGCGGCAAAGGCGTCTCCGTATATGTGCGCGGTGTTTCGGGCATGGGTAAGAGCACACTGGTGCAGACATTTCTTGATGAGGTGAAACAGCAACGGTACGAGGCATTAGTGCTTCAAGGTCGTTGTTACCAGCGCGAGTCGGTGCCTTACAAAGCGCTCGATGGAGTGGTTGACAGTCTCACTCGGCGGCTGGCAGCGATGCCGCGCGAGCGTGTTCAGCCTTTGATTCCGCGCAATGCTCCGGCTTTGGCGCGCGTGTTTCCCGTGATGCTGCAAGTTGATGCCATCTTCGACAAGCGTTCGGAACGCCGTGAATCTGCCGACTTATTCACGCTTCGTCGCCATGCGTTCGGCGCATTGCGACAACTGCTTTCCGAAATGTCACGCCGGCAGCCCATGATCATCTGGATTGACAATTTGCAATGGGCTGACGCCGACAGCATTCGCCTGTTGGAAGATCTCCTGCGGCCGCCTGACAGCCCACCGCTGCTTCTAATCGCAAGTTTTCGCGCTGAAGATGTCGAGTCAAAACCGTTTCTCAAGCAGTTGCTGCAAGACTCAGGTACTGAAACTAATCGCGACGTTACGCTCGAGCGCTTGAGCGATGCCGAAGCCGGCGAACTCACGCTTTCGCTGCTATCTACTGCGATGCTCAACGTCAAACCTTTCATCAATGACATTGTGCGCGAAGCGGGCGGCAATCCGTTCCTCATCGAACAGCTTTGTCACTATGCGTCGATCGGTGAACGTCCGGGCGCGAAGGGAATCAGTCTCGCGACAATGCTGCAAGAGCGTATCGATCAACTGCCGTTTGGTGCCCGCGCATTATTGAACACGCTGGCGGTGGCAGCGCGGCCGGTAAATCAGGACGTCGCGTTTGCAGTCAGCGAAGTCGCAGGCGACGATCTTCAGATTCTGAATGCTGTGCGCGCCGCGCAGTTCGTGCGCAGTGGCGGCGCCGCGTACGGGATTGAGTTGTATCACGACCGCATCGCCGAGACGCTCACGCTCTTGCTTTCTGATGACGAGCGCCGGCACATTCATCGCCGCCTGGCGCAAACAATCGAAGCGCGCGGCTTCGACGATCCCGAATCGCTTTACGAAGACTATCTCGGCGCCGGCGACGTTTCCCGCGCAGCTTTTCATGCTGCAGCGGCGGCGCAAAAGGCAGCGCGTGCGCTCGCCTTCGATCGAGCGGCCCTCTATTTTCGTCGCGCGATCGAATCGGCAGCCCCTGGTGCGAACCTCATCGAATTGAAGATTGCGTTAGGTGATGCGTTAGCGAACGCCGGCCGTCCCGCCGAAGCCGCTGCGGAATTTCTCGAGGCTGCCAACTCTACCCCGCCGCGCCGCTCTCTGGAATTACAGCAGCGCGCCGGCGCGCAACTCCTGATGGGTGGTCATGTCAAAGAAGGGCTCGCCGTTTTCGAAGAGGTCCTGAAAGCTGCCGGATTCAAGTTGGCGAAAGGTCCCCAGGCTGCGTTGCTTTCACTGCTGCTGCGGCGGGCGTGGATTTGGATGCGAGGCCTGGAATTCACTCCGCGTGAGACGGCAACGATTTCCGAAGCCGACCTTCATCGCATCGATATCTGCTGGTCGGTGGCCGCGGGTCTCGGCGTCGTCGATTTGATTCGCGGCGCGGAATTTCAAAGCCGGCACGTGCTGCTGGCGTTGCGCGCGGGCGAGGCTTACCGCGTTGCGCGAGCCATGGCCTTTGAGACTGTGCAAACCGCCACGCGTGGCGGGCCGGCAATTGCGCGCGCGCGCGAATTGGGCGATCGCACGGAAGAGTTAGCTCAGCAATCCGGAAATCCGCACGCGATTGGCTTGGCGATTTGGGCGCGCGGATTGAGCTCATATCTGATCGGCCACTGGCGCGAAGCCTCTGACTTATGCGAGCGCTCGGCTGAAATCCTGCGCGACCAATGCACCGGAGCCACCTGGGAACTCACGGTCGCCACTCGTTTCATGCTCACTTCAATGATGTTCCTCGGAGAACTAAGCGAAGTGGCGCGGCGTGTTCCGCAGTTGTTGTCGCTGGCGCTGGAGCAGGGGAATTTGTTTGCTGCCACTGACCTGCGCACGCGCCTAAATCCGATTTGGTTGGCGGCTGACGATCCTGACCGAGCTCGCGATGAAGTGATCGCTGCCATGTCGCAATGGCCGCGCGAAGGATTTCATTTACAGCATTACACTTCGCTTGTCGCCCTGGCGCAAATCGAACTCTACACCGGTGACACCGAAGTTGCCTGGAAACATATCGACGGTCAGCTGAAGCCTTTGGAAAGATCTTTGCTGCTGCGAACACAAGGACTGAGAATCGACGCAATGCACCTGCGCGCGCGTTTGGCGCTCGCCAGCGCGTATGGACCGGTGCGCGGGCAGCGTCTGAAAATTGCGGAAAAGTGTGCCGATCGCATCGCGCGCGAAGACATGCCCTGGTCGAATCCGCTGGCGCACCTGACTTACGCCGCGCTGGCGAAACAGCGCGGGGATACTTCGCGGGCGGCCGCGTTTGCGCGTCAGGCGGTTGCCGGTTTTGACGCAGTCGATATGGCTTTGTATGCGGCCGCGGCGCGACGCCGGCTCGGCGAATTGCTCGCCGGCGATGAAGGCCGCGAGGCAATAGTGCAATCCGAAAGCTGGATGTTGAAGCATCAAATCAAGAATCCCGCGGCGGTTAGTAATCTGATGGCTCCCGGTTTCTAAAGCTTGGGCGGTGCACGTTGAATGCGCCATGCGGATGGCGTAGGCTCTTCACGCTCACGCAATTTCAAAATGCAGCAATCATTTCTCTCTTCGCTGTTCGATGATTCGGAACGCCAGCCGCTGAGCGTCTCGGAACTGACGCTCAAGATTCGCGACACGCTCGAGAAATCTTTCGCCACAGTTTGGGTGGAGGGCGAGATTTCCAATTTCCGGCAACACACTTCCGGCCATTGGTACTTCACTTTGAAGGACGAGTCGGCGCAATTGAAAGCCGCGTGTTATCGCAGCGCCAATCAACGAATTCGATTTCGCCTGGAAGATGGATTGCAAGTGCGCGCGCGCGGACGACTGAGCGTGTACGAACAACAAGGTGCTTACCAGTTGGTGGTGGAGACGCTGGAGCCGGTCGGCGCGGGCGCGTTGCAGTTGGCGTTTGAACAGACTAAAGCGCGTTTGCAGGCCGAGGGTTTGTTCGCGCAGGAACTAAAGCGCGCGATTCCGTTCTTTCCGCGACGCATCGGCGTGGTGACGTCGGCCAGCGGCGCGGCGATTCGCGATATCATCAATGTGATTTCGCGGCGCACGCGCACGGTGCACCTGTTGGTAGCGCCGGCGCGAGTACAAGGCGAAGGCGCATCGCACGAGATTGTGCGCGCGATCCGCTTTCTGAATGATCATCATGCGCGGGCGTTGCGCGAAGCTCGTCACGACGCGACGATCGATGTCTTGATTGTGGGTCGCGGCGGCGGATCGATCGAAGATCTTTGGGCCTTCAACGAAGAAGCTGTGGCGCGCGCGATTCGCACGTCGGCCATTCCCGTGATTTCGGCCGTCGGCCATGAGACTGATTTCACAATTGCCGATTTTGCCGCGGATTTGCGGGCGGCGACGCCTTCGGCGGCGGCTGAGTTGGTGGCCGCGCACGAGGAAGAGCTGTGCAGCCGGCTGGAACAGCTGATCGGCGGCCTGGGACGAACGTTGCGCCATCGCATCGCTTTGGAGCGAGCGCAGGTGCGCGAGCTGACCTTTGCGCGTGGCTTCGAAGAAGTCAGGACAAAATTGCGCGATGCGCTGGACGCCATCGATACCCGCGAGGATCGTCTGCGCGATGCCATCGCCAGGATTTACCAGAACGCATTGCGCAGGTTGGAGACCGCTGCACGCACGTTGTCGCCCAGCGAACTGCGCAACCGCGCCGTGACGCAACGCGCGCAATTGGACGCGGCGAGAGCGGCGCACCAGGCGGCCATGCTCTCGCGGATTGAAAAAGCCCGGCAGCAATTCGGATTCAGCGTGGCAGCGCTCGACGCCATGTCGCCGCTGAAAGTTTTAGAGCGGGGCTATGCGATCGCGCAGGATAGCAATGGCGCGATAGTCCGCGAAGCGGCAGCGGTTTCGATCGGAGATGAGTTACAGGTGCGGCTGTGGAAAGGCCGTTTGGATTGTCGGGTGGAGAGAACAGGAGCGGACGGCCAGCAGACAAACAAGGGACGGTGACTCAAGTTACCTGACTCATGTTACGATTGTGCCGAGGTAAATCAGCATGACATTCACCGTTGAATTTGAGCGCGAGGATGATGGTCGCTGGCTCGCCGAGGTGCTGGAACTGCCAGGCGTGCTTGCCTACGGGCAAACCTCTGATGAAGCAATTGCCAAGGCGCAGGCTCTGGCCTTACGCGCGCTGGCAGATCGGCTGGAACACGCGGAAGGCGCTCCCGAATTTCTGAACATTCATTTCGCCGCAGCATGAGCCAATGGCCCTCAGCCAAAGCAAAACGCGTTCTCGCTGCCCTTCTCCGCATCGGATGGAACGTCAAGCGCGAATCCAGTTCGCATAAGATTCTTTTCCGGCCCGGCTGGCCTGATGTCGTCTTCGCTTTCCATGACAAAGACGAAATCGGGGCCAAAGATATTGGCGCGAATCGCCAAACACACCGGCCTTGAACCGAAGGACTTGTGATTCAACACAAGTTAACGAAGCCTCAGGATGAAGTCCAAACGTAATCGCATAGTCATCGATTTAAACCAGCCGCCACCTCCCGGCGGATTCGCCAGGCGCACTCGCGGGAGACGGTCGGGTCGTGCCGGCCGCGTGCTGGCCTTACTTGGCATCATCCTGCTGGTTGCTCTAGTCGGCATTGCGGCCGGCGGATATTTTTGGTGGCAGCATTTCAAGTCGGGACCAACCTACGCGCTGGCCGTGCTCGTAGACGCGTCGCAACGTAGCGACAATCAGCAAGTCGACAACATGCTTGACATGGACAAGATCGCGGACGGCTTTGTGGGCGACGTACGGGCAAAGCTCACGGGTTCGTCACTGCTTAACAACCTGCTGCCTGCGCAAGTCGATCAAGTTGTGGCCAACATCACGCCTAAATTGAAAGAGACCTTGCGCGAAGCCCTCCCGGCCGAAATTCAACGGGTCAGCGCGCCGGCCAGGGATAAGCCGGTTTTTCTGATCGCTCTCAGCGCCTGGTACCTCGCGCATATTGAGCGGAACGGCGCGAATGCGGCTGTCGATCTCAAGTTCAAAGATGAAGAAATTCAACTTACAATGTCGCAGACGGCGGACGCGTGGCGCATTACGCGGATTAAGGACGATCGGCTGACGAACATCATTGCCGGCGCGTCACAACGCGGCCGGCAATTTCAGGACGAGCTCATGCAGCGTTTGAAAGATTTGCGGCAGACGCCCAGTCCGTCCCCTTGAACATGGAAAAGAACACCCAAAATTTTGAAAGCTCGCTGGAAGAACTTGAGCGCATTGTGCGTGAGCTCGAACGCGGCGATCTCCCTCTGGAAAAAAGTCTCGAGCTGTTTGAGCAGGGCGTGAAGCTTTCGCGGGCCTGCCAGGAACGCCTGAGCGAAGCCGAGCGCCGCATTGAAATCCTCACGCGCGACAGTCATGGGCGTCCGACGGTTCGTCCGTTCGAGGGCGCAGACGATTTGCAATCTGAAGACGCCGCTTCCTAATCCGTGTCTGTGGCTAACCGTTCCAGCAACGTCGTTGAATTCTTTGCTTCCACGCGCACGCTGATCGATGCCGAACTCGATCGACTAATCCCCAAAGAGACGCAGGCCCCGGCGCGACTACACAGCGCGATTCGTTGGAGCGTGTTCGCCGGCGGCAAGCGCTTTCGGCCGGCCCTGGTCATGGCGACGGGCGAAGCATTCGGCGCGTCGCCTGAGCAGCTCCTACGGACTGCGTGTGCGTGCGAGATGATTCATACGTACTCGCTGATTCACGACGACTTGCCGTCGATGGATGATGATGACTTGCGCCGCGGACGGCCTACTTGCCACGTGAAGTTTGATGAAGCCGCGGCGATCCTGGCCGGCGATGCATTGCAGGCGCTGGCGTTTCAGACGATCGCGGAAGACGAACATCTGCCGGCAGACGTTCGGGTGCGAGTGGCAGCAGAACTGGCGCGCGGCGCAGGCACGCCTGCGGGAATGGTTTCCGGCCAGGCACGTGATCTCGATGCCGAATCAGAAACAATCGATACGCACGCGTTGCAGCAGATTCATTTGGAGAAAACGGGTGCACTGATCTGCGCGGCAGCGCGCTGCGGCGCAATTATCGGCGGCGCGCGCAATGACGAACTGAACGCAATCACCGATTACGCAACGAATCTCGGACTGCTATTTCAAATTACCGACGACCTGCTGGATGTGACGGCGACGGCCGATGCAATGGGTAAGACACCCGGCAAGGACGCGCGTTCGCGCAAAGCTACTTATCCTGGGATTCATGGGCTTGAGGCCACTCGGATCAAGGTTGATGCGGCGCACGCCGCGGCGTGTGAAGCGCTCAACCGAATCGATCGCAAAACAGAGATGCTGCGGGCAATCGCGAACTTCGTACAGCGACGTGAAGCGTGAACGGGGCCGAATACAATCGTAGAGGACGTCCAGAGGTCCATGATTGAGAGTCGCAGCCTGACCCCAGTTGTATGGTGTCCTCACAGCCGCCTCCGCTTACTGTTTCGTCAACCATAATTCCCCAAAAACAACCGGATCAAGCTTTGGCTTTCCGTTTCGAGATGGGGATCCGGGATAAAGCGTTAACGCAATACCATCGGCTACGTTTCTCGCGGAATATCGATCCGTCGCACCTTCATCAGTGCGGCTGTTTTCGGCTAAATAGAATTTGGTTTTCGACTCATCGACGCGCATTGGTTGGCCGGTCGAGTTGCGAAAGAAAAAACTGACGTCGTCACGGCCCAACTGGTGTTCATAATGACCGGTGAAGTTAACGCGATTACTACAGTCCCCTTCGGTTCCCCAATTACTGGCGAAGATAGCCCAATGCTGCTCGGGTGATTGCGTGCCGTTGTCGTCGACACGAATGGCCAAAGCGAAGACTGGGTGCAGCTCGGTATGTGACTTATGCTCGTTATCGATGCCCAAAAGGCCAATCACGATCGCAGGCCTACCATTCACGAATTTTGTCGCTTCCGGATAACTTCCCTGGCGGTCGCTAAATGGATTACCAATGAAAGGGTTTCCTTTTTTCACCTTTTCCGCGAATTCACTCCACCAGGTTTTGGCTGGCCTAAAGCGGTGCGTAGTCTCGCGCGTGTAGAATTCCAAACCCAGGGCATGATTGGGTTCACCCTTATAGACGTTGTTGGTGGTTAGGCCCGCGTTGGGGTCGTCGGGTAGTAAATAGAAGTCGTGGTCTCGGTCGAGTGGAAATTTCTCGTAATCCCAAAAATAAATTTTGCCGGTATAGGTAACCACTCCCCAGTTAATGTGACCGGCCACCAACCCATGAGTGAAAAGTTTGCGAATAAGAGAACCGACGCGCGGAACATCCACCTTACAGTTTGCGCTGCCCAGCCAGCCCTCGTCTATGTCAACGCTCCACCTCGTGCATTTTATCTGATCGATCTTCGGCACATCCTTTTCGTTGTGGAAGTATTTGCAGTCGGCGCCGATGTCCTGCACTTGTTTAGGCGATTGATTCTTTTGAAAGTGCCAGTACGGATTAAGTGGCAGCAGGTTTGCGTCGAATCCATTCCACTCTAAGTCATAAGGCGCGGTCGGAGCAGGAAAAGATTGGAGGGAGGTTTGCGCTGCTTCGCCGGCAGCGGCCGCGACGCGTATTTCAACCTGAGCGTTAGGTGCATCTTTGCACTGGTGGTCGGTACTGCTCTTATGTTTATCCGGCGGATAACCGTTATCGTCGTACTTTTGATCTTCATAGCCGAGCCAAATATGAAGCGGCGTGCCGTCATATGACGGTGGCAACTGATTGACGGTGAGTTCGTCATGATGTAAGGATTCGATTCGTACCAGGCCATCCGTAGCCCCCGGGATCCAAATCCGTCCGTGATACAAACGGTCTCCACTGTGCCCTAGCGGATTCAAATAGCGCTTCCAGGTCCTGCCTGCGCCGCCAGTATCTACGCAACCCCGGACATCGCTTACCTGCACACGATCGCCCGGGTTGAGTGGAATGTCGTAACACTGGTAGGGCTTGTTTACGACGGGCTCTTTGATCTTGTAAACAGTAGTGCTGCCATCATGCGATACTTCAGTTGCAGCCAGGCAATTGTGAGTCGCGTCACCGGTAACGACTTCGCCGGTTGTACTCGCTTGGCGTGGGGCGGAACTCAGAACTAGGGTGCAGAGGGTGAGTGCGACTAGCAAAATTGTGATTCTCATAGAGGTGACCTCCGGTTGGGAAAGAAGGTTTAAGTTCCACTCAACGTGGAAGCTTTGAGAGAGCCAGAATTCTGTTTCAGTGATAAATACGAGTGCAATAGTTGCGAGCACCGGCGTTTCGGCACGTTGTCCCAGTTAAATCTGCAGATAACCGTCCCACGATCAACTGGGATTTCCCCATCCGTTGCGGAGCAATCTCAACGCATTTCCCGAAGTGATTTTCTTGATGTTTTCCTCGGAAATGCCTTTACCGCGCATCGCCTCAATCAATCTGGGCAGCTGCGAGGGTTTGTATAAGTCATTTGGCGCGTCGGCAAATCCATCAAAGTCAGTGCCGATTGAGATGTTGTCGTAGTTCCTCGTTGCTGTCCTGGAATTGATGTATTCGATAGTCTCAACGATGTAGTCAATCCCGTTCTTGAATTTATCTTTCTCATTCCTATTGAGATTCGTGTCGCATCCAATGAGCCAAAAGTTTTCCGGGATGATTCCGATCGTGCCGCCGCATTGGCAGATGCTGTCAATCTCCTCATCGGAGGCGTCATAGAATTTGTAGTAGTCATAGGCGTTGTGATTGTATTGCGCGTCGTACTTTTCAAAGATGTACTGTGCGCCCGCGTGGGTAAACGTCAGGGGGCGCATTGTTTTGCCCTCAGCTTCTCGTTTCTTGTTCAGTCTAAAAACATCCTCCCTTCCGGCTGGTGTCATATGGGTTAAATCCACAACCATTCCGATGTCGAGCATTTTTTGAACTACGATTTTCCCGATATCTCTAAGTGGAAAGTTTTTCTCAGGAGTATAGGTCCAGGCCATCCGTATCTTATGTTTCTCGTCCGGGGAAATCCCTTCAACGGGAAAGGCGAGGTCATTTTGAAATATGTGAGCGATGGTCATCAGGCACACGCCCCGCGCTTTCAAAGCTTCAAGATTGCGCAGATACCAATCCGGATTCTCCTGATCGTTCACTAATCCTTTTTGGCTACGCGCCTGATAGCCGTTTCGGGTGAGCGGAAAATTTCTGCCGAGGGCATGCGCGCCTTCAATGGCATGAGCAATGGGAATCCGGGATTGACTTAACGCCCGTTCAAATTCTGAGAAGTCGCGGGCAATTACAAACTTAACCTGGTCTTGTTTCTCGTTGGCAAGATGTATCTGTGTTTCCAGGGTGTCAATCATCAAGTTGATCTGGGTAAAATTCGAGTAGTCTTCATGCTCCACTTTACCCGCTAGTCCCGAACAAAATCGTTTAATGAGCGGAAATAGTTTTTTTAGAACTGCGGATTCCCGCGTCAACGCCGCCTCTACGAGATAGTGCGCAACCAGGAGCCCTTTGACGTATCCGCTGGCCAATTCGTCGACCGTGTACTGTAAGGGAAAAGGGTTGGTTCCTGATGAAGGATGATATCGTTTCCAGATTTTCTTATTCCACAGGTACATCTTCAGCGAAGGATGGCAATGCAGGTCGACTATCCCAAACTCATTAACCGGCAATATTGTTTGTGCACTTGGCAAACCGGCGAAAATGTTTTTGCCCATCGAGAACCTGGGCAGCAGTGTCACCCCCGCCAAGGCCAACGCTATTGTCGTAATAAATTCACCGCGTCCAAGTTTATTCATGATCGAAGACGGACGATCCATTCCTAGTCTGGCCTAGCGTGCGAAGAGAAGGAGCGTGAAGAAACAGGGTGCCTTATATCACAACTGATGCTTCCTGGGTACATCCTGTTTTCGGCGTTTTCGTGGTCAACAAAAATTGCGACTGAAAGACCAAGAGACATACACAGACCCGCAGAAGGCCGATGCGGGTGAGCCTTCCTTGCATCACGTTTTGTAGTCGGTGTCGGCGTTGCCGACTATCACCCGAGGGGAACGCCCGCGGCACTGACCCCGATTGCCTTTACTATCGGATTGCTGCTCTTAATGTTCGGCAGGGAGAGCTGAAACACTGCTGAGGTGAGGCGTGAGATCGATTATCAAGACCAGATAATCGCTGGGCGAGACGGACGCAGAACGACTTTGGATTTACCAGCGACGCAGTGTTAGCCACTCGCCGCAAGAAACCCCAGACTTGGCCAATTAGCGGCGCATCGGGTGCGAACAGCGCCTCTATGCGTGCGTCGTAATTGTGTTTCGCGAGCTGTCGCTGTGGAATTCGATCACCGCCTGAAGAATTTCATCGAGGCGCTTCTCCGGCTTGAAACCGATCAGCTTATTGACCTTTGAGACGTCGGGAATGCGGCGCGGCATGTCTTCGAATCCTTCCTCGTAAGCCTCGTTGTAAGGCACAAAGACTATTTCGGATTGCGACTTTGTAAGTTCTTTGACCCGCTTCGCAAGATCGAAAATTGAAATCTCCTGATTCGAACCGATGTTGAAGACTTCGCCGACCGATCCGTCGCTATCCATTAATTTCACCAGCGCGCCCACAACATCGCCGACATAGCAGAAGCAACGCGATTGTTTGCCGCTGCCATAAACCGTGATGGGGCGGCCGGCGAGCGCCTGTTTCACGAACGTGGGAATCACCATGCCGTATTGGCCGGTTTGGCGCGGACCGACTGTGTTGAAAAGGCGGACTACAATTGTGGGCAACTTCTTTTCTCGCCAGTAAGCGAGCGCGAGAAACTCATCGATTGCTTTCGAGCAGGCGTAGCTCCAGCGGCCTTTGGTGGTTGCGCCCATCACCAGATTGCCATCTTCGCGAAACGGAACTTCGGCGCTGAGACCGTAGACTTCCGAGGTGGAAGCGACCAGAACTTTCTTCTTTTTCTTATTGGCGAGTGAGAGCACGACTTCGGTGCCGTGCACGTTGTTCTCGATCGTGCGCACCGGACTCTCGACGATCAACTTCACGCCTACGGCAGCGGCCAGATGAAAAATCACATCGCACTGATCGACCTGTTCAGCAATGACCGGCTGGTTATGAATGCTGTCGATGGTGTAATGAAACCGTGGGTGGTCTTTCAGGTGGCGAATGTTTTCGATGCTGCCGGTGGAAAGGTCATCGATGACGAATACTTCGTCTCCGCGCTGCAGATAAGCGTCGGAAAGATGTGAACCGATGAAACCCGCGCCGCCCGTAATCAGAACTCGCAAATTGTTGCTCCTCTCGCCTGCGTGCTGTGCTCCCTCGAAAACAGTCTAGCATGTTCATTCGGCCAGCAGACGCTCGTATAGGTTCGAGATATCGCGAATCAGCCGATCTTTCCCGTAATTGGCCTGCACAAACTCTCGACCAGCCGTGGAAAAACTTGCGCGCAATGTTTCGTCGTTGATCAGACGAAGAAGCCCGCGCGCGAAGCTCTCGACGTCACCACTGGGCACCGAAATTCCGCGCTCACAGATCGTGTAGCCGTCGGTCTCTGAGACTCGGACGCCTAACAAATCGACAACGCCGCCCACGGCGGTGGCAATCACCGGACGCTCGTTCGCCATCGCTTCAATTAAAGTTAGCGGTGTGCCTTCGTTCAAGCTCGTCAGCGCAATGATATCCATCGCGGGATAAAAATCCTCCGGGTCGTCACGCGTGCCGAGAAATACAACGTCCTCTTTCAAAGCCAATTCGCGAGCTTTCGCTTCCAGAGACGATCGCAGCCGGCCATCACCGATAATCACGAACCTGATATGTGCGCCGGTATGTTCTGCCGCAAGTAAATCCTGCAAACACGCGGCTGCACGCAGAAACATTTCGTGGTTCTTGACCTCGGTCAGCCGTCCGACAATACCGACGAGCAATTCGTTTTCAGTGCCGCGCAATTCTGCGCGAACTATCGCGCGCCGAGTTTGCCAATCGGAAAAAGCATCGAGATCGAGTCCGAGCGGAATCACTTCAAATTGTTCGCGACGACCAACGCGAAACTTCTCGTTGATTTCTTTGCGTTGCTGTTCACTTACGACCACGATGCAATCGGTCGGCGTGCATGCTAAGCCGCGCTCAATAGCCAGAAAGAGCTTCGTCTTTGCGGGCCCGTAGTAGCTGTGAAAAACGTGTCCGTGGAACGTGTGCACAAAACGGCAATGGCGCGGCTGGCCAATTAACGCCGGCAGGTTCAGCCAGCGATACATCAGTCCCGCGATGCGTCCGACGGCGCCGGCTTTGGCGGTGTGGGTGTGGACCAGGTCAGGCCGCTCGCGCCGCATCAAGCGATAGATCTTCCACGCGGCGAGCAGATCTTTGGGAGAGATCTCGCGGCTCATTTGCGGAATGGTGATGGGAATGATGCCTGATGCTTCGGCGAAGTAGTTCATATCGTCTTCGCCGGCAGGAACCACGCCGGTTACCAGCACGGTTTCATAACCGAGCGGCTTCAAACCTTCAGTCAACCACACCACGTGGCGAGCGGGACCGCCAACGTTGAGGCGAGCGATGACGCGAAGGATTTTCATCACATTTTTGATTTCAGATTTTAGATTTGCGAATGATGAGAGCGTGAAACTGAGTGTGCCGTGGCCGAAATCAAAAATCAAAAATCAAAAATCGAAAAGGCCTATGGATCACCTATCCTAAAGATCGTGTTCGGATCGTCTTCGTGGCGGATTTCATCGACGTCCTCGCGCCGGCCTTCGCCTTTGTAGAGTCGATTTGCGCAGTTGATGACGATGCCGTCCCGGTCGCCGATGTTTTGATAGGCGTGGACCACACCTTTCGGTATTACGACGGCATGGGGAGCAGCTTCACCGACGATTAGGGTCATCACATAACGGTAGGTTGGCGAGTCAGCACGGTTATCCCACAGCCGCAGTTTGAAATTCGACGGCCCCAAAAAACAGAACAGGTCAGCTTGATCGACGTGCTCGTGCGGACCGCGCGCAATGCCGGGACGGGTAGAAGAAACGTATGCCATCACCGGATGAAACTCCGCAGGCAACTCATCGTGCCGAAATAATTCAGTTAGCCAGCCGCGCCGGTCATTGAACGTTTGCAGATCCCGAACAATTACGTCCTTAATACTTCCGCTCTTGAATGGTTCAGACATTTTGACCAACGCCGCACCTTTCCTTCTGATCGTTTTTATATTTCTTTCAAACTCGCGCTCGTTCGAGAAATAGTAACTCAGAGTTTTCGTTAGACGAGGCTCGGTGATAAACCTCAAACCGCGCGCCGGCCCGCTGCAGATGCTGACAAAACTGCTCGGCCGAATACGGGTGATGCAACTCCACGATTAGGTTTCTGACGCAGCCAATCCAATCGCGGCAATCGGCGAAGATCTCTTTCTCGGCTCCCTCAACATCGCACTTGAGCAAATCAATCGAGCCACTAATCTCGCTCCTTTTCAGAATCTGCGGAATGGTCATAGCCGGCACTAATTCCGCTGAAGCGTCAGCCGGCTCGCGCATGGAAAACCGCCAAGCGCCATGTGACCGGTCAAGCGAAACCGCGCGCGCCGTGCCCGCCGCACAAGCTTGTATTAACCCTGGTCTCGTCGCGGAGTTTTTGAGGGCATTATGATTGCACATTTCCAAATTCGCGGCATCTGGTTCCACCGCGACGATCCGAGCGGCAGGATAAAGAGTTTGCCAAAGACGAACCGTGAATCCGATATTTGCTCCCAGATCTAAGATGAAGCGTACGTCGCTCAAATGATGCTGGATTAACGGTTGATAGGTCTCGTCTAAAAAAACCTCTTCCAGGACATACCAGTCTGTCGTTCCCAGCCGCACTTGCAGTGGCTCCGGCATTCCCCGCAACCACACCTGTCGAGTTGCCTGACGTCCGAAGAGCGGCAACCAGGGAAGATAAAGCAACAGTCGATGATAGAAGCTCAGGAACCAGTCGTAAGTGGAAACGTACTGACCCCGGGCGCGCCAAAGCCGCCCGATTGGATTGCGCCAACTGACGTTCCCGGAAGCGGAGATACGCTCGACCGTAGGTTCTGAACTCTGCATGAAGAGTGCGTTTGAATTCCGACCTCGACTTAACAACCTGCGTTTGTCGATCTCAAATTTCGAGAGGATCTCTTTCTCGCCATCTATACCAATCCCAGGCTCCGCTTATCTTTTGGTGAAAGACTCTTTCAGAATCCGCCGCAATCACTTCACAACGGCATAGCAGCATCGGATCCCGATTCTCATCGTTGATATCAAACCGGCTACAAACGCCGAGCGAATAACCCGCGTGCCGCGCTCGATCGCGCACTCGCCTGTCGGCTGACCCGTGCGGATAGGCGAGGCTGGTGACCGGCTTGCCGGTGAGATCTTCAATCTGGCGTCGACTATCGTCCAGTTCACGCGCCAGCCTCGCTTCGTCGCAGTCCCTCAGCCGCAAATGATTGACGCCATGCGAACCAATCGTGACGCCGGAAAGTGAGGCGAGTTCTTTCAGCTCATTCGGATCCAGATATTCAGATGAACCGTTCCGTAGGAAGCCTGACGTGACAAAGACGGTAAAAGGAATCTCAGCATCCAACAAAATCGGCGCAGCGTTGTACAGATTATCTTTGTATCCATCGTCGAAAGTCACAGCGACCCGCAAGCCCTGACCGCCGATGTGTGGCGCAGTCAGATTCACAATCGTCAGCTGTTCGCTTTCCTTCAGCGCTTTCATTTGACGCTCAAATAACTGAGGCCGGATACTGAGGCCGTACGGGTCATTTGAAACGCCGAAACCGACCGAGTGATAAAGGAGGATGCGCAAGCCGGAACGGGGCGCCGCGCCGTTCCCTGCCAGCGCACAAATTTCTGAAATAGCTCTCGCCGCAAATCGTTTCAGACGCATGATGCGGTCGCGCGACGGCTCGCTGCCGATTTGATCACGATGGCAAAGTCCGGATTGATGGAAACTTTTTTACCCGGCTTAAAGGGCGCTGTCAAAAGACTGGTACCGCCGTCGGTTTATCGACCCTTGCGAGTTTGGTGGAAACGCCGCCAACCGCTGCGCGACGAGCATAGGCGCCGCTTGACGCCGACTGGCCGCAACTTTGGTTTCGATCGTGGTCTCTGCATCGACCGTTACTACATCGAAGCTTTTCTGCGACGCTACCACACGGATATCCAGGGACGCGTACTGGAGATCCAGGACGATCAGTATACCCGCCAGTTCGGCGGCGGTCGCGTTAGCCGCAGTGATGTCCTGCACGCGGAATCGGGTAATCGACGGGCAACCATCGTCGGAGATTTGAGCACCGGCAAAAACATCCCGGTCGAAGCTTTTGACTGCCTGATCATCACCCAAACTTTCCACCTCATTTACGATGTGAAAAGCGCGATTGCAAATTGCTACGCCGCGCTCAAGCCTGGTGGTGTCTTGCTGGCAACATTCCCCGGCATCTGTCAGATTGGCCGCTACGACATGGATCGGTGGGGTGACTATTGGCGCTTCACCACAAAGTCTGTCGAGCGACTGTGTAAAGAAAACTTCCCGACCGAAGATCTGTGCCTGCAAGGCCACGGAAATGTGCTGGTGGCGATTTCTTATCTCGACGGATTAGCCGTTGAAGACCTGACGCCCGATGAGCTCGATTATCACGATCCGGATTACGACATTGTGATTACCGCGCGCTTGGTAAAGCCGCCGGCACCGCATGAAGAGAAATATAAACGGAATCTCTAGGCGGAGACGCGAGCTTCAGCGGCCACCATTTTGTTAGACGCCGCCATACCGAGTTCTCCTTCGATCAATTCACACATCTCTTCCAATCGTGTGTCCCAACTTCCCAATGATGCCACTTCTCTTCGTCGGGCAATCGTGGCGCCATCGGCCGGCGAGCGCAGGACCCGCTCAATTGCCAGGAGAAAATCATTCGGATCATTAGACGCCGTCTGCAGAATCCGGTGCGTATCATTGAACTCACAGACCGCCGGAAGACTAGTCGACACCACGGGTTTGCCGACGGCGAGATATTCATTGATCTTAGTCGGCACCACCGTGGCGGTGTAAACGCTGTTAACGTAGGGAACAATGCACACGTCAAACGCCCGCAGGTAACGAAACAAACTGTCATGGGATTTCTGGCCGAGCAAATATACGTTGGGCAGCTCCCTCAATTCGCCGACAGGAGTCTGAAGCGGCCCCACGAAGACCCATGACCACTTTGGTCTGGCTCGCGCCATCTCGATTAACAGCCCGAAATCGACATGGCGGTGAATGCCGCCGACATAACCAATCAGCGGTCGCGGCAGCGATGAGATCAACGCTATGTCGTCAGCAGAATTCTGATCCTCGGAGAGCGCCGCAGCCTGCGCATCGTCAACCGGAAACTTGTCGAGATTTACGCCGAACGGAAATATGTGAACCCGATCGCTCCACTGCCGGCAGTGCGTGGCGAGTTCCGGTTCCTGGGCAAAGATCAAATCACTGGATTCGATTAACGATTGCTCGCTTGCTCTCACTTGGCGGACGCGATTCGTCAACTGAGCAAAGTCGGCAATACAGTAATAGACGACGGTAGTCTTCTTCGGCGTGCGCAGAAGCTGAATCAAATCAAGCGCAGTATCGGTGGGCAGATAGGTCCAGATCAGGAGATCGCGCATGCCCAGTGTCCGCAAGGTGCGGCGCACCAGGGGCAAAAAAAATCGACGATTGATCTGGCGTTGCCAGCGGCTGCCAAACGGCGGCAATACCAGCGGTGAAGAGACATACAAGTTGGGAGCAACCTGAAGAACTCCGCCCGACCGCAAAGCCCGGATCCAATTCTTGAGGCGTTCAGAGATGCGGCCGGCATCTGCAATACCGGGTGCGCGCACGCCGGTATTTTCCACATAGAGAACTCGATTGCCGGCTTGTGCTAGTCGCGACGCAATCTCCTGATGACCTTGCCATACGAATTCCCATTCGATGCTGGAAATGAAGACGATGTCTCTCCCGGTTATCATGCTGCTATCTCGCGCGTAGGCTCGCCGGTCTTGCGTCCGCGGCTGCCGAAAATGTCGCGCAACGGTTTCCACGAACTCACCGCGAGCACAATAACCGCAACCACAACAGCCACGACTTCGCGCCGACTAACAACGAGGGTAAAACCCGCGCACGCGTACGCGATGATTGCCGCGACGAAAGGACGTTGTAGCGATCTTAGCGGAAAATGAATCGACAGGCCTCGCGCGAGCCGCAGGCAGAGCGCCGCCAGTACGATTTCCGCAATCAGAGTGGCCGTGGCCGCGCCGGTCAGCGACCACCAGCGCGTAAATACCAAGAGAAGCAGAAGACGCAGCGGCAGAGTGCCGCCCAGCAAGTATGTGACCAGCCGATTATGACGCGAGCCGGTAAGTAACGAGACGAACGGGACACTGACGGCTGAGGCGGCAACAACGGGCGCCATGATCATCAAGACCGAAGCGACCGAAACAAACCCTTCACCAAACAGTGTGCGCAGAATTATTTTAGGCGCCACCATCAGCGCAACTGTGGCCACCGTCGCGAACCACGCGAACAGGTAGACGGTCTTTTCGCTGAAGCGGACGATTTTCTCGGGCCCCCCCAGAGCCACTCTGCTGGATGCAGGGACAATGAGATAGGCGATATTCCTGGGCACCCTGAGCGCAGCCTGAATTATGAGCATGGCAGCGGCGTATGAGCCGATCGCCGCCGGCCCAAGTTCGAAGCTCACAATCCAACGATCAATAGTCACGGAAAAAACGGAAAAGAGCGTGAACGTAGCCGCCGGTAGAAGGTCCATGGCAATCGGCTTGAGTGTCGAGACTTTCACAGGCAAGGCGAATTGGTGACTGCGCCACAAACAGACAACAGCTACAACTCCGGACACGGCATACAGCATGCTGACCGCGCCGACAATCGGCAGCGCGGGTGCTGTCCGTCTCACGAGGCCATATGCAATCATCGCCACGGGTCCCGACAATAAAATCAGCAGCCCCGGACGCAGACGCAGCAGACCCGTGTAAATGCCTTGCGCATAATCCGAAACGACAGCGCAGACGATCACGACAGGCAGCGTCAGGCGAAAAACAGCGCCGAACGACACATGAAGCACGCGCTCAAGAAACGGCAAATACCAGGCGATGGCGGTTGCGGCGCACAGCGTGACCGCCAAAATAAGTAGCAGCACCGTTGTCTGACGGCGCTTCATCAGCTCCTGATCGCCTTGTTCCTCGGCGCATCCCGCATGCTTCGCAATGGCTAACGGCAATCCCAACGAGCAGCAGACAGAAGTGACATAGACCAGTAGATTTGCTGCGACGAAAATTCCGTAGCCTTCGGGTCCCCCATTCCTGGCAATGATTACACTGCCCAAACTGCTGGCCGCGAGCGTCAGAATCGCTCCCACACCGGTGAGTGAAACCGCTTCAAAGAACCGGCCTCCAAAACCGGAAGTCGTACTGTCGGACCTGTAAGCACGAAGAGGCATATTCGTCCAAGTCGGTCTATCGCCGGCGAGCTGGCGTCTGCTAAAAGCTGGTGCTAGGCGCGATGCAGGGGAATGAAATTCAGAAAATCAGATTGTCGTTCCTCTTTGCAGGCTTTGATTGTTTGCTCCGGTTTTCGCGACCAGATTTGAAGCGCGCAGGAGACTTTCGAACGTGCCGGCGTCGGTCCACCATCCTTCGAGTTCGTCCCAGGTCATCGCGCTGCGCTCGATGTAGGCGTTGTTCACATCGGTGATCTCCAATTCACCGCGGCCGGAAGGCTTCAGCGTGCGGATGATATCGAACACTTGACCGTCATACATGTAGACTCCAATCACCGCGTATTCGGATTTTGGTTGCGGCGGTTTCTCTTCAATCCGCACAACGCGCCGGCCGTCCAGTTCGGGAACGCCGAAACGCTGCGGATCGGGCACGCGCTTCAACAAAATTTTCGCGCCGCTTCCCTGACTCCGGTAATCATCAGCGGCCGCGCGAATGTTTCCCTGGATAATGTTGTCACCGAGAATCACGCAGATTGCTCCGTCGTCAGCAAAGTGTTCGACCAGAGACAGCGCCGCGGCGATGCCGCCTTCGCCTTCCTGGTAAGTGTAGTTGAGGTGCTTGAGCCCGAATGCTTTTCCGTTACCGAGCAACTTCAAAAAATCGCCGGCAGAATTTCCGCCCGTCACGATCATGATGTCCTGGATCCCGGCATTGACCAGCGTCTGGATCGGATAGTAGATCATCGGCTGGTTGTAGACGGGCAGCAAGTGTTTATTTGTGACGGACGTCAGCGGGCGCAAGCGGCTGCCTAATCCTCCGGCGAGAACGACGCCTTTCAAGCAATCACCTCCAAGAGTTTTGTACTTTGTCCCTGGTGCTTTGTCCTTGGTTGTCTTTGGGCGACTGAATTACCACAGACAAAGTACGAAGTACGAAGTACCAAGCACGAGTCAATCAATAAATCTTTGGAACCAAAGCTCGAGCATCATTAGCGACCAAAGCCGGTGCGAATGATCGACTTTGTTATCAATGTGCTCACTAATAATTGCGCGCACGCGTTCGGGTTTGAAGAACCCGCGCTGCAGCGACTTTTCCGAGAGCAGCGTTTCGCGCAGGAATGACTGCATCGACCCGCGGAACCAATAGCCAATCGGCACGCCAAATCCCATCTTTTTCCGGGTGAGATTTTCGCCCGGCACGATCTCTTTCAAAACTTTCTTGAGCAGGTACTTGGTCGTCATGCGCCGCAGCTTCATTTTTTCCGGCAGGCTGGCGGCGAATTCCATCAGATGATGATCGAGAAACGGCGAACGCGCTTCGAGCGACACGCTCATGCTCGCGATATCCATTTTCACCAGCAGATCGTTCGGCAGATAAGTCATGGTGTCCGACAAAAGCGCGGCGTCGACAATGCCGCCCCCATTTACCTTTGCAAACCACGGCTCGAAGAACGACACGGTGCGGTAACTTGCCGTCTCAGCACGAAAAGCGTCGGTGTAAAGTTTCACTTTCGCGTCTTCGTCGAACGAACTCATCCAACGCAGGTAGCGCTCAATCGGCGGCAGCGACGCTGCGGCAATGAATCGTTGCGCCTTCCCGATGGGATTGCCGCGCGACTTGGGCGCAGGCAAAGCCTCGGTCACGCTCCCGATGAGACCTTTGCCGGGAATCGCCGCGTAGGCTCGCGCCAAATTCATCGCCGTATAGCGCTCATAACCTGCGAAGCACTCGTCGCCGCCGTCGCCATTCAAAGCGACGGTAACGTGACGTCGGGTTTCGCGCGAGACGTAGTAACTCGGAATGGCTGACGAATCCGCGAAGGGCTCGCCGTAATGCTCGACCAGGGTGGGGAGAATCTCCATGGCGTCCGGCCGCACTATAAATTCATGATGATCGGCGCCCACATATTCGGCGACCCGGCGCGCGTGATGAACTTCGCTGAAATCCTGCTCTTCGAAACCGATCGAAAAAGTTTTGACGCGCTCGCTCGACTCCTGCGCCATTAGCGCAACTACCGCGCTCGAATCGATGCCGCCGGAAAGGAATGCTCCCAATGGAACTTCAGACATCAGGCGAATGCGGACGGCTTCGCGCAGGAGTTCGATCAGACGCTCGCCGGCTTCGGCTTCCGACATGGAAGTCTTCTGCGAAAAATCCAGTTGCCAGTAACGCTCGGTCTTGATCTCGCCGTTGCGCCACAGCAGCCAATGCGCCGGTTCCAGTTTGCGAATGGCGCGATACGCGGTCAGCGGCCCGGGCACGCACATGAACGAGAGGTAGTGATGAATCGCTTCGCGATCTACGTCGCGGCTCACCTCCGGATGCAGCACGAGCGCGCTGAATTCTGACGCAAAAGCCAGTTGTCCGGGAAGGTGCGCGTACAGCAGCGGCTTCTTACCGACACGATCGCGCGCGAGAAAGAGAGACTTATCGCGCTCGTCCCAGATCGCGAACGCGAACATGCCGCGCAGATGCTTGGGACAATCGGTACCGTACTGGTCGTACGCGGCGACTACAACTTCGGTGTCGCTGTCGGTGTAGAACTTGTGGCCAAGCTGTTGGAGTTGCGCCCGGACTTCGCGGAAGTTGTAGATCTCTCCGTTAAAGACCAGCCACTTGGTGCGGTCGTGATTGTGAATCGGTTGCTGCCCGGTTTTGAGATCGATGATCGCCAGGCGGCGCATTGCCAAAGCGACTCCGTTGTTGAGATAAAAGCCGTCTTCGTCGGGACCGCGATGACGGATCGCTTCATTCATCCGCTCAACCAGATCACGGTCAACGGGCGCCCCATCAGCGCGAACTATTCCGGCAATGCCACACATCGTCTGTCGATTACCCTGGGATAGTTTAATTGAAAAAGGGAAAGCGTGCGCGGATATTGCATCAAGGCTAGGCGCGTTGCTGGGGGCTGATGAGTCCGGCCTTCAAATTAAGAGTGGCCCGGCGCAACTCTTCAGCCGCACGGCGGCGACGCGCGTCGCGTTTTTCCTTGACTAAAACGCTGCCGACCGCCACGAAGATGAAATAGAACACCAGCAGCTGGGCGCGCTGGCGGTAGGCCGTGCCGACATTGCCCTGAAATACTGAGTAGGCCAGCGTCAACATTGACGTAAAAATAAGAATGGGTGACATCTGCCGCAAACGATACTTAAGCGAAAACCAAACGCCCAGAATTAGCAGGGGAAAGGCGGCCCACCAGATCACCATTTCAGGCAAAGTCAGGCTTTGCCGCAACGAGCCGAGCTGCCAGGGAAATGGCGCGAACAAGAGGTAAACCAAGCCGGTTGGAATCGTCATCAAAGCGCCGCTGGTCGTCGACACGTCAACATCTTGGGCAAAGCCTGAGCCCCCGGAAGTTGCCTGGTCCTGACGGCTGCGATTTAGTTGCTCAAGATTACCGTATTGTTCTAACTGAGCATTGGCGGATCTGAGAACGCCCAGGTACGTCAACGACAATCCCATAACCAACACCACGACAAATTGACGAGCGATGCTCTGTGCGGTCAACGTCCGCATACCGATTAGAAACGAGCCGCCTATAGCCGCAATCAGCATGTAAAAAACGTAGAAGCGAAACGACACGACCCCAATCAACGAGAAGGTGAGAGTCAGCAGATAGCTGGCGCTGAACTTTTGTCCGAGTTTCAGCGTCGCCAAAATACAGAGCGCCAGAAAGAAAACAATTGGCCCATCCTTCAAGCCTTGCGATGACCAAAGGACCAACGACGGATAAAATGCCACAGCCAGGCCGGCTACTTTTGCAACGCGATGGTTCTTGAATACTTCTTCAGCACATAAGAAGATCACGGGGGCGGTTGCCGCGCCAAGGACGCTGTTGAAAAACTGAATCGCCAACATGTTCCGGCCAATCACACCGTAGATGACACCCACGATGTACAGCATCCCCCAGGCTGAAGCGAAGCCGGTGCCGGTAAAATGATCGACGTTTATTTGTGCATATTTGTCGCCGCCCCAGGCGAGCACCTGTTGCGCTCCGAAGAAATCATAAGTCCAGGCGTCGCCGCCGAAGAAGTCCTGTCCGTTGAAGACGAAAATGCAGGTGCCGATTACCATGCGTACCAGCAAGGCGAACAGAAAAAGCTTCAACAGGTAGCGGCCGTAGGAGGGAACACGGCGAATCAGAACTCCGCTAACGACGGCAACTGTCGCGCATACGCCCAGCGCCTTGGCACAAAAAAGCAACGTGACCGGCCCATAGACCGTTTCGTAAGGCGCGGCCAGGGGCGGCACGAATATCAAAGTCCCGACAACTACTACGAATACCAGAAATGCGATTACGCCATTCATAATTACGGGCGCCGCTCAGTTATCGAAAGCGACAAACCTGGCGACATGACTGGCGGACTAAACTGCCGCCGCTTTTTGTCCTCACGTTTTTCGATTACCACCACATAGCCGACTGCAACAAAGATAAAGTAGAAAACCAGAAGTTGCGCACGTTGCCGGTATGCCGTCCCGACGTTGCCCTGAAACACCGAATATGCGATCGAAAGCAGTGTAGTAAAGATCACGATAGGGGCGATCATCTTCAGGCGGTATCTCAACGAAAACCAAAGACCCAGTATCATCATCGGGAAGGAAGCCCACCAGATAAGCATTTCCGGAAGTGTGATTGCTTGTCGCAGTGAGGTCAACTGCCAGGGGAACGGAGCAAATAAAAGATACAGCATGCCCAGTGGCACATTGGATATCGCGCCATCCACGGTCGAAACATCCGCGTCCTGGCCGTAGCCCGAATCACCGCGCCGCGCCATGTCACGGCGGCTGCGGTCGACCTTCTCGAGACTGCCAAACGTTTCAAATTGCTCAGAAGCGAATTTCGGCACACCAACATAGGTGAGGGCCACCGCCAGCACCACGAGAATCGCAAATTGTCGGATGAACGAGATAGCACTGAATTGCCGATTGCCAATAACCAGCGCCGCCCCCACGGCAGCCGTAATCATATAAAAGATGTAGAACCGCAGACTGAGCAAACACACCAGCGCGCAGATCAAAACAATCACATACTTGGCCGTAAATTTTTGCCCAAGCTTTAGCGTTGCCAGGATGACCAGCGTCAGAAGAAAAACGATCGGACCGTCCTTTAATCCCTGAGATGACCAAAGTATTAGCGAAGGGTAAAAAGCGATCGCTATGGCAGCCAACTTCGAGACCCTGGTGTTGGTGAACACTTCCTGCGCGCAAATGAATACGACGATGGCCGTGAGGGCGCCCATTACCGCATTCATAAACTGTATCGAGAGCATGTTTCGTCCGATCAACGCGTAAATCCCACCTACGAAATACGACATGCCCCAACCCGACATTCGATTACCGACGAACAGTTGTGCGTAACTGTCACCCGCCCACGCTTGCAGTTGGGATTGACCAAGAAAGTCGTACGTGAATGCGTCCCCACCAAAGAATTCCTGGCCGTAGTTGGCAAAAATCAAACTGGCTACAATTAGCCGTATCAACAGAGCCGTGATGAAGATTTTTAACAAAAAGACGCCGTGCTGTTCCTGGCGGTAAGCGTACCAGGCTGCGACAGCGGCAAAAGGAACGCAGAGCAGAAACGCCTTGCCGGTGTAAAAGGCGTTGATTTGCACGCCGTAGTCGACCGCATGCGAGGCCGCCATCGACGGGACAGCGAGCACAATTAGCGCGCCGACAAGCAAGCAGAGGAAAATGAGAAATCCGTTCATCTAACCTTGCCCTGGGTCAAAAAGGTCGTCCGCGGATTTGCCGGCAGAAACCTGATCGTGAGGAATTGTCTGAGCGAGCCTTCAATCCGCAGCCTGGTCACGATTGATGCTTTGTCGCATCACGATATGATCTTCGAGTATCAGCGCGTCGAAACCGGCTCCCTGAAAAGTTCGCACCGCATCGGCAGGTGTACAGACAATCGGCTCTTGAATATTGAACGACGTATTCAGGAGCACGGGAACACCGGCAATTCGCTCGAATTCTTTTAAGAGCTTCCAATATCTTGGGTTCGTTTTCTGGCTAACAGTTTGCGGCCGCGCGGTGCCGTCAACGTGAACGACGGCGGGAATCGCGTCGCGCATCTCTTCGCGTACGGAGATCACCGTCACCATGAAGGGATCGCGATGATCGATTCCGAAAATCCTGGGACTCGCTTCTTCGAGCATTGAAGGCGCCAGCGGGCGAAACCATTCGCGCAGCTTTACTTTTTCGTTCAACAGCTCGCGCATATCAGAGCGGCGCGGGTCCGCCAGAAAGCTGCGCCGGCCCAACGCCCGCGGCCCGAACTCCATGCGCCCGTGAAACCAGCCGACGATGGCGCCGTCCGAAATCATTTTTGCGACGCGGGCAATTAACTGATCTTCAGCGAGTGTTTCGAAGGCCAGACCGGCGTCCTTCAATACTGCGGCGCACTCTTCTGACGAAAATTCCGGGCCGTAGTACGCGTGCTGCATGTGCGGCGCGCGCGGCTGCTTGAGAACCTTGTGATGCACCAGGTAGGCGGCGCCGAGTGAACAACCGGCGTCGCCCGCCGCCGGCTGAACGAAATAGTTTTCGAATGGCGACTCCTGCATGATGCGGCCGTTCATGACCGAATTGAAGGCCACGCCGCCGGCCAGGCAAAGATTCTTTTCGCCCGTCTGCTCGTAAAGATTCTGCACAAGTTTCAGCACGACGTCTTCCAGAACTTCCTGCGCGCTGGCGGCGATGTCCATGTGCCGCTGGTCGAGTTTCTCGTCGGGTTGGCGGGCCGGCCCTAATTCCTGAATGAGTTCATCCGGAAACTGATAATGCTTTGCCAAATGGTGATCGAGCGTGCGGATGTTCAGATGAAAATCGCCGTTGCCATTTGCCGACAACACGCGTCGTGAAAAAAAGTCCTTGTAGACAGGTTCGCCGTACGCGGCCAGCCCCATCAATTTCCATTCATCTCCGGCAAACATGTCAAAGCCGATGAAGTTTGTAACAGCCGAATAGAATTGACCCAGCGAGTGCGGCAGCTTAATTCGCTTCAGTGGCTTCAGGTTTACACCTGCACCACGGGAAAACATTGTCGTCGTGTCCTCGCCGGTGCCGTCCATCGTGAGGACCGCCGCCGATTCGAATGGCGACAGATAAAACGCGCTGGCCGCATGACAGAGGTGATGTTCGTAGTAATGAAACTTGAAATTGCTGGGACCGAAGTGGCGGCGAATCTCGCGCGGATAGCGCAACATGCCGAGGTAGCTCTTGCTTACTTGATCGACGCCGCGATCGACGCGCGCGCGAAACATGTCGGCGGAAATCGTGGCCGCCTTCAGCGCCTGCATCGCTTTGTGCCGCAAAATCCACGGCTTCCAATACAGCGCCACGTGCGAGACGTCCGCGATGGTGATGCCCGCCTGATCGAGACAGTACTGAATCGCCAGGTACGGAAATCCGCTGTGATGTTTGCGCCGCGAAAAGCGCTCCTCTTCGGCAGCGGCCACGATCTGGCCGTCGCAAATTAAGGACGCGGCCGCATCGCCGAGAGTAGTTAAGCCTAATACGTACATCTGGAATTTAATTAACCTTCATTTCGCTGCGTTGGTTAATACTTTTGCTAACTTGTCTGCCTGCGCGCTGACACTGAACTGCTCAAGCGCGTGCTGACGACCTGCTTCGCCCATCGCGCGTCGTTGATCTCGATCGTCAAGCAACAACTTTAGCTTTTCGATCCATTCTGCCCGCGTGCCGGCGAAATAGTGAGTTACGTTCGCTTCTCCAACTTCTGCGGCGGCCCCGATTGGCGTAGCAACATAAGGTATGCCAACTGCCATCCATTGAATCGCCTTAAAGCCTGATTTGCCCATCGTCCAGTTATTATCGGGATTCAACGGATAAAGCCCGATGTCAACCGAGCGAAAATCTTCCACTTCACGCTCTAAATTCCATTCCAGGTTTTCAACTTCAACGCCTGGAACCGACACGTCTGCTCGTCCTGACCCTACGATTTTCAGTTTGAATGAATGTGATTTCGCCAACTCAGCGAGGGCCGGCAAAATCGATTCCAGAAAAGGAAAAGTTGAGTGCGATCCCACCCATCCCAGAATCGGAACCGATTCATCGCGCGATTCACGGGGGCGAAACTTCTCCAGATCGACGACCGTCGGGATAATCTCGGTGTGTCCGCCCTTGCTCGAAACGTATTCAGCGATCGTTTGATTCCCGCAAACGACAGTGCGCGACCACCGAATCAAGTAATCGGTCTTTCCAAAAAACTTCAGCGCTTTCGTAAAGCGTCCGTAGGTCGGGCTAGTATACGGGACGTAAGTTGCGTCGTCCAAATCCAGGACCAGCGGGCGTCGCAATACGCGATTTGCCAACCATTCGATCACCGGCGGCCCCACTAACATTGCTTCGCGTTGGATGAAAACGACGTCGGCATTCCTGGCGGCGAACGCATCGCGCAGCCGCAGCAGCGTCGACTTTGTGAGTCCCGCCGCTGTTCTTAACCACGAATGCTCTTGGTACAAAGAATCAAATAAACCGGAATCCATAAATGGCCGCACCGTCATGGTGATGCCGCGTTCAGCCAGCGGCTGGATGAACTGCTCGACGCGATAACGCGTGCAAGCGGCTTGTTTCGGATATGACGCCAGGGCCAGGACTCTCATGCTCTGTTTCAGTTTAAGGTGACACGCGCATCTTGCGCGTGGTTCACGGGCGAGACGCCCGTGCCACTTTTCAGTAACTAACTCGCGAGCACTTGCTCGTAAAGTTCTGCATATCGTTCTCGACCGACGCGTCGCACATCGAGCAGTCGCTCCGCAACTTCACGCGTGCGCCGCCGAGTTTGATCGGCATCACTCGTCATCGATTCGATTATCGCTGTCGCACGCACATACTCATCTTCAGCAAATCTTTGCACTAACGCGCCGACATTTTCGTCGCCGATTAGTGTATCTGAATCACCAATGCCCGCATTGATGATAAGGGGCAAGCCGCAGGCTAAGTACTCGGCGTATTTTGTCGGCGAGGAAGCCTGTTTCGAAAAGCACGGTTTGATGAACGCCAAGCCTGCGTCGGCAGCGGAAAGGTATGACGGCACATCAGACGGTAACGCTGAGATTATTGCGAAATTCTCGTTGGCGATCCCGCGTTCGTTCATCAGTTTCATTATCCGTTCGCGATTGCCCGTCGTGAGCCAGAGAAAAAAAGAGGTCGGCTTTTGCTTTCGCAGGGTGACGAAGAAATCGCACATCTCTTCGGTCAAGTACCAGCCGTCTATTCCGCCGCTATAAACCACCACGAATCGATCCGCGATGCCCAGGTCAGCGCGTCGTCGTGCGCGCTCAGCAGCGTCGAACCGAAACACTTCCAAATCGGCACAGCAGGGAACAACCGCATGCGGCACGTCTCGATTACGCAAGCTGTCCCAGTCCTTAATTACATCCCAGATTTTTTGCGTCAGCGTTACCACGCCATCCGCCGCAGCCAGTGCCCGCCGTTCGGCGTTTTTCGTCAAGCGATAGGGAACGGAATCTTTGCGCCAATGGTTGGCATCGACGTACTCATCCGCCAGCAAGCCCCGCACATCAAAAATCATCCTGGTTCCGAGCCGCCGTTTCAACCGCAGCGCAATTGTGGCCGGAATGTGACTGCGAGCATGAACTAGTTCAATTCGCTTTGTGCGCACAAGTTTTCGCGCCAGGCTCGTCCCCGCAAATACGTCGTAAGCAGTTGCGGGCAGCGAAGGCGTCTTGTGATACGGCAGCCAGTGCCAATCAATTCCGTGCCGGGTTAGCTCTTCGTGCAATCGCCGGCATCTCACGCGTCCTGCGGACGTGTATGCGATGGCCCGCTCGAAACTGAGCAGAGTGAACTCAACGCCAAGTTCGGCCAACTGCTTCAGGTACGGGATTACCTGCGTCTGGCCGAGCGGGTCGAGCATTCCGTTATACGAAATGAAAAGGACGCGTTTTCTGTGGAGTGACAAGGGTTGTTAATCCTGAACTAGGTTGGGACGATGGTCATATTTTACGTCGGCGGAGTGAAGTCAGTACCGGGAGCGGTAGCGACCGGGTCGCGTCTTACCCCGTCGCTACCGCTCCGGGTACCGACCTCATTGCAACAACACAAATCTATATGTCGACAAATTGACCGCTGCACTTGATAGAAGTCTGCGCCGCTTCCAGCAAACGCACGACGCGTAAACCAGCGGCTCCGTCCGTCAACGGTTTCCGCCGGCTGCGAATCGACTCGATGAATTCGGCCACCACATAGTGCAACGCTTCGGTCGCATCAAGCTTCGGCGCCCACACGTCGCCGGTGCGATAACTAATCAGCGTTTGATAGTTAGCTTCGCGATCGGTGTTGCGATTAGTAGTTACGCCTTTATCGTACACGCGCACTTTTTCCGTCGGTTCGATGTCGTCGTAGAGGATCATCTTGCGCGCGCCGGCAATCAACGTGCGCCGAATTTTCACCGGGGCCAGCCAATTGAAATGAAAGTGCGCGATGAAGTCATCCGGAAACTTCATCACCATGTAGGCGATGTTTTCGATCCCGGGCTCGATGTGACAACTGCCAAGGGCGCTGAGACCGAGAGGTTGCCGCTCGATCAAATAATCCATGATTGAAAGATCGTGGGGAGCCAGGTCCCACAGCACGTTGATGTCGCGCTGAAATAAACCGAGGTTGATGCGCACTGAATCGAAGTAAAGCAGGTCGCCCACTTCATCGCTCGTTAAAATCTCTTTCATTTTGCGCACCGCGCCGGTGTAAACGAACGTATGATCCACCATCAGCGTGCGCTGGTTCTTCTCTGCCAGTGCGATCAGCTCTTCCGCCTCGCGAACTGTTGAAGTCAAAGGCTTTTCTACCAGCAGGTGCTTCCCGGCGAGCAAAGCGTCTTTGGCAATTCGAAAATGAGTGGCGACGGGGGTAACGACCGCAATCGCGTCAAGTTCAGGATCGCCGATCAAGTCGCGATAATCGCCGGTCGTGCGCGCGCCCGGGTAACGACGGCCCATGGCCGCGAGCCGCGCCTCGTCGGTATCGCAAATCCAGCGCAGCTGCGCTGACTCATTCTCCGCAAAGTTGCGCAGCAGGTTGGGTCCCCAGTACCCGCATCCAATCACGCCAACTGTGGTCGCCGTCATCGCTGGAGAGGATAACAGTGTCAGAACCCGGAGCGATAGCGATGGGATCAGCAGCACAAGCTAAAGGCAATATCGGCTTCGCAGCTGTGATCTTAGGCGCCGCTTCATTGCGCGGTCCCGCGAAAATTTTCTGACTTGCCTTTGGCCCAGCTATCGAATAGCTTTTAACCAGTTCACTTGGCCCATTTTTGATGTTTCCGCTGAAAGTTTCTGGTTTTGTTCCGCCCCTGGTGTCGTTCGCGCTGGCGCTGGCGCTGACGCCGCTCGTCCGCCTGCTGGCGAGAAGCCGCGGGTTGGTCGCAAAACCAAAAACTGATCGCTGGCACAAGAAGCCCACTGCGATGTTAGGCGGGCTAGGCATTTGGTTGGCGGTCATCGTCACTTATCTGCTTTTCCTCCCGCACAATGAGCACGCCTGGGTGATCGTCGGGTGCAGCACGTTTCTGTTCTTTGTCGGCCTCGTTGACGACCTCATCCACACCAAGCCGTACCAAAAGCTGATTGGCCAGATCATCGGCGCGGCGGCGGTGGTTAATTACGGGTTGACGCTGCCGTGGACGCGCTCGGCATCAATCAATGTCGTCATCACAATTTTCTGGCTGATCGGAATCACGAACGCGATCAATTTGCTGGACAACATGGACGGGCTCGCGACGGGCATCGCCGCTATCGCCTCGGGATTTCTCACAGTTAACTTCATCGCCACGGGGCAGCCTTTGGCCGCTCTGATGATGGCCGTCTTTGCGGCCGCGCTCGTCGGATTCCTGGTTTACAACTCGCACCCGGCATCGATCTTCATGGGCGATTGCGGATCGATGTTCATCGGCTTCTTCCTCGCTACCACGGCGCTGGAGAATCTTGCCGGCGGTCGCTCGCGCAGCTTTCTCCCCGTACTGGCGGTGCCCATCCTGGTTCTCTTCATTCCGATTTTCGACACGACCTTCGTGACGATTCTGCGCAAGCTTTCAGGGCGTGCAGCTTCGCGTGGCGGGCGCGATCATACTTCGCACCGGCTGGTCGCACTGGGAATGTCAGAGCAACGGGCGGTGCTGCTGATGTACGGACTCGCGGCCGTCTCGGGCTTTCTGGCGATCGGAGCGCGTGCGCTGCGCACCGATGTGAGCATCGCGCTGTTGTTTGGTTTCACGATTGGTCTCACGCTGCTCGGCGTCTATCTTGCGGGAGTCAAGGCTTATGACGCTGAATCGCAGGCAGTCGCCGCCAGCGATAAGCCACTCTTCGCCTTTCTGATTGACTTCTCGTATAAGCGCCGCATTTTTGAAGTGCTGCTCGATGTCGGTTTGATTATTCTCGCTTACTGGTCGGCATACGCCTTGGCGATTCCCGGCTTCTCTGACAATCCCGCACGCCAGCTTTTTCTGCGTACGATTCCGATTGTAGTGGTTGTCCGCTTGGCCGCGTTTCTGTTCTTTGGGGTCTATCGCGGCATCTGGCGATACACGAGCGTCGATGATTTTGTAGTGTTCGCGAAAGCCGTCGCCGCCGGCACGATCGTCGGCATGCTCATCATCCTCTTCAAATTCCGTTTTCAGGGATTCTCACGCGCCGTGTTTGTGATCGACGCCGTGATGATGGTGATGCTGCTGGCGGGCAGCCGTCTGGCATTTCGTCTATTCCGGCAATTGCTGCCGACAAACGGCTCGGCCGAGGGACGTCGCGCGTTGATCTACGGCGCGGGCGATGCGGGCGAATTGCTTTTGCGCGAGCTGCTCAATAACCGCGAGTTGCGTTGTCTTCCGGTTGGGTTCATGGATGACGATCCGAAAAAGCGCGGCAAAGTTATTCATGGCTATCCGGTTTTCGGCGGCAATGGCATGTTTCGCCGGATCGTGACGCAGCACAACATCGAGCAGGTGCTAATCTCAACCCCGCGAATTTCACACGAGCGGATCACAGAAATTCTCCGCGAGTGTGAAGCGCAGAACATCGAACTGAAGCGCATGGCAATCACGATTGAAACCATCAGCGAACAGGAGTTGTCGGTCGCCTCACACCTGGAAGGCGAAGCCTGAAACTTTCGGCAGCATGTCTCGATCCGGTTCCCCAACAGTCAAAACAATCGCACTGCATTCGAGTGTTACCCGGCTCGTCTTAATCATACCGTTATTGTGCGCGGCGATTTGGGGATGGTTTGCGGCGCGGTGGTACCTGGCCGACGTAATTTCCGAGGTCGTGACCACCGGCGATGCGCCCAACATCGACCTGGCGCGGATGGCCACGCGCTGGGGACCGGACGATCCATTTGTACATTGGCGGCTGGGCACTCTTACTCAGAATGACTTTAGCGCGACTAACGCGGAGCAGACTGTGCGCGAATTCCAGTTCGCAGTGCGATTGTCGCCGAACGATTTCCGTTTATGGGACGAACTCGGCCGCGCGTTAGAGATGTCCGGCGACGGCGCGGCTGCCGAAAAAGCCTTGCAGCGCTCAGTTGACTTGGCTCCCAGTTATTACTATCCGCGCTGGCACCTGGGAAATTTGCTTTTGCGCGAAGGCAAGCTGGCAGAGGCGTTCTCGCATTTATTTCGCGCGGCTACCGCGAATGAAGAGCTGTGGCCGCAAGTATTCAATCTGGCATGGCAGGCTTATGACCAGGATGCCAACCGCATTGCGAACGACGCCTGTAAAGAGCCGTCGGTGCGCGCCATGTTCAGCATTTATTTGGTCGGCGTAAAACGCTTTGATGACGCAGTCCGTCTGTGGCAGACGCTCACCCCGTGGGACCGGAGTCAGTTGGTTGCGCGCGGCCAAATGCTGCGCAAAGCCTTGATTGAGGCGAAGCAGTTTCACTCTGCCCTGGATATTACCCGTGATATTCAAGGCAATGATTCAGAGATCTCCGAGCCCGAAAAGATTACCAACGGTGGATTCGAAGAGACAATCGCGCTTCCGGTCAATCAATTTTTTGGTTGGACGATCGGAACGACAGGACAAGCCCAGATGTCGATTGATAACAGCGGGCATAACAGCATGCATAGCCTGCAAATTGTCTTCAATGCTCCGAACAGACTCGATCGCGCCAATGCAGCGCAGACGCTCGTGGTACAGCCGAACACGCAATACCATCTCGAATATTTTGTCCGCACAGAGAAACTAAGCAGCGCGAGCCCGCCGGTCGTCATTGTGCTCGACTCGGGCGATGTCAATGCTCTGGGAGTGTCTGAAGCGGCGCCAGTGGGAACAAACGATTGGAAAAAGATCTCTCTGGATTTTAAGACTAAGAACAACGATGGGATTACGATTTATATTGGGCGTCTGCCGTGTTCAGTAGGAGACATTTGCCCGCTGTTTGGTACGACCTGGTATGACGACTTCTTTCTCCAACGCAGTGGCAGTGCACGACCCAGCGGACCAGAAACCCGTTAGGCAGATCGCACAGCCGGTCTTTCGTCGCCCGCATACGCTGGCGAGCCGTATGGCGTTTCTCATGATCTGCCTGGCGATTGTGCTGACTACGCTGGCGTACGGCACCGTGCATTACTGGGCACTGGCTGTATTCGCGGTGAGCGCGGCAAGCCTGGTCGCGTTTTGGGTGCTGGATGCGGCGGTCCTGCGTGCGGCGCTGGTTCCTGTCAATCCTTTACAGTGGCCAATCCTCGCGCTCGTGGTTCTCGGCCTGCTTCAGTTGCTGCCCTTGCGAAGTCCCGATGACGCAGGCTTGTCACTTTCGCCGGTGCGTTCGCTGTCGCTCGACCCTTACTCGACGCGATTGGTTATTGTGCAGGTGACGGCGCTCTTGTTTTACTTCGTCGCGACGACGGTGTTTCTGGACACGCCGCGCCGCCTGAAGGCATTAGTCCGGGCGATTGTTATTTTTGGGTTTATTCTGGCGGCTTTTGGTTTGACCCAATCCTTCACTACGGACGGCACGCGCGTTTACTGGTTCCGGCAACTGACGCAGAGTCAAGCCTTCGGCCCGTTCATCAATCGACATCACTTCGCCGGTTACATGGAACTGGCGTTGGCGATGCCGCTGGGCCTGCTGGTGAGCGGGGCGCTGGAAAGTTACAAACGGCCGCTTTATGCGTTCGCGGTCGTCGTCATGGCGATGTCTTTGGTGGCGACGAATTCACGTGGCGGCATCATCAGCCTGGGCGCTGAGATTTTTTTCGTGTTGGTCGTCGCGGGCTTCAGTTGGCGTCGTAAGAAGGAACAATCGCGCGCGCAAAGAATGCGGTCGGCGGTGCTGCGGGCCGCCGCGGCGGTCGGGATCGTGCTGGTGCTGATTGGCGGCGCGCTGTTGATTAGCGGTCCCGAAGTTTTCACGCGTTTCCTCGGCACGCCGGTAGCCGACGACCCCACGCAGGGGCGCGCGCATTTTTGGAACGTGACGCTCGATGTAATTAAATCTCACCCGATGCTGGGATCCGGATTGGGATCGTTCAGCGTGATTTACACTCGGTACGACACGCGCAATGGAGCTTTTCGATTGGAACAGGCGCACAACGATTACTTGCAGACCTTATCCGATGCCGGAATCCTGGGTGCGGTCCTTGGCGTAGCGTTTATCGTGATCCTGTTTCGCCGCGGCTTTGCGCGGCGCGAAACGCATGACAAGTTTCGGCGCGGAGTTAACACCGGCGCGCTGGCTGGCTGTTTTGCTGTGCTCATCCACAGCTTCTTCGATTTCACGCTGCACACTACCGCGAACGCGCTCTTGTTTATAATCATTTGCGCAATTGCGACGCAGGACACCCGCATTAACACCACCTACGACCTTCGCGCGCGCGGGGGCCGCCGCCGCCGGAAAAGCTCTGAGACAGAACCAGCCGAGTCTGTTCCTGTGCCGGCAACCGACAGTGTGCCCGTGGTGGATGTCGCCGCGATTCCCTGAGCTTGTCTGTTAGAGTACCGACTTTCAGCCGGGCGGTTTCCGCGTTTGCTCAGAACCCAACTAAAGTCGGTACCCTAACGCGCTTCAAACCAGAGCAGAATTCCGGGCTTTCTGCGTTGTAACTTTTCCGATAGCCGTTGTAGTCTGTTGCCGCTTTCCCGCCAATCCAGAGGTTAGAGATCAGAACCAAATGTCAGCGGCCACGCTCCAGAGGTCAGAGGCAAGCAGTCAACTGTCAGACATCAGAACAGACACGCTGGCCGGGTTCTGTCTGGAAGCAATCCTGCGGCATCACAAGCCGAACACCGTCAGCGAAAAACGCGACGGCAAGTGGGTGCACGTTTCCAGCCAGGAATTCGTGCGCCGGGTGCGTCACATCGCGCTGGGCCTGGCGGATTCGGGAATTCAACCGGGTGATCGCGTCGGATTGATTTCCGAAAATCGCCCGGAGTGGTCGATCGTCGATCTGGCCATCCTCAGCGCCGGAGCCGTCGTCGTGCCGCTCTACACAACGCAAGCCCCGGATCAGATCCGATACATCCTGGAAGATTCGGGAGCGCGCGCGCTGATGATTTCCGGCGGTCGCGTGCTGAAACATGCTCGCCCGGGGTTCGAAGGACTCGATCGACTGACCGACGTCATCGTCTTTGACGAGAAGTCTGCTGCGGGCGTCAATCGCGCCGTCACACTTGCAGGGATTGAAACTCGTGGCGCTGCGATCGATCGCAAAGACGCGATGGCGTTCCAGCGATTGATTGGACGCGGAGGTGCTGAAGACCTTGCGACCATCATCTACACCTCGGGCACGACAGGCGAACCAAAGGGCGTGATGCTGACGCACGACAATTTCATCGCCAACGTTCGCTCGATCACCACGGGGCTGCCGATTTCGTCGGCCGATACTTCGCTCTCAGTGCTGCCGCTCTCGCATATCTTCGAGCGCACAGTGTTCTACGTCTTCGCTTACATGGGTGTCGCCGTGCACTATGCTGCTTCGTTCGATCAAGTCGGCGAATTCCTGCGCGAAGTAAAACCCACGATCATGACGGCGGTGCCCCGGCTGTTTGAAAAGGTCTATCACCGCATTATCAAGAAAGGCATGTCGGCCGGCGGCGCCAAAGCCAAAATTTTTGAGTGGTCGCTGGCAGTCGGCCAACGCGTCGCGGAACTGGAAGACAAGAAGCAGCGCGTGCCGTTATCGTTGCGCGGGAAACACGCCGTGGCCGATCGTCTGGTCTTTACCAAGTGGCGCGAAGGCATTGGCGGCCGGCTGCGTTATTTTGTTTCCGGCGGCGCGCCACTCTCGCCGACGCTGTCTTATTCCTTTCTCGGCGCCGGCATCAAAATTTTGCAGGGTTATGGCATGACTGAAACCTGCATCGTCTGTGCGAACCGTCCCGAAGACAACTGCGTGGGCTCGATCGGCAAACCATTCAAAGGCATCGACGTGAAGACCGCCGCGGATGGCGAGCTGCTCATCCGGGGCGCGAATGTGATGCGCGGTTATTATGGCCACCCCGAAGCGACGCTGGCGGTGATGCGCGACGAATGGTTCGCGACCGGCGACGTCGGCCACATCGACAACGACGGCCACATCTTCATCACCGATCGCAAAAAAGATCTGTTTAAGCTTTCGAACGGTAAGTACATCGCGCCCCAACAACTCGAAAGCCTTTTAAAGCAGAGTGAGTTTGTGAATCAGGTGGTGGTCATCGGCTCGAGCCGGAAATATCCGGCAGCATTGATCGTGCCGGATTGGGAAGCGGTCAAGAGCGCTCTGCGTGCCGCGGGTGAGTCAGTTGCTGACAGTCACGACGAGATTGCCAGGCAACCGGCGGCCGCGAAGCTCGTTCAATTCGACGTTACCAAGATCACCGCACACCTGGCAGATTACGAACGTGTCCGTCGCGTGGCGCTGCTGCCAAACGAATTCTCGATCGACGCGGGCGAGATGACCCCGACACTCAAAGTTAAGCGCAACGTGATCGACGACCGCTACGCGGATTTGATCGATGATCTTTATCGGGGGGCGTAAAAAAGTGATGAGTGATGAGTAATGAGTGATGAGTGACAACCCCTTAACTCCCAAAGGAGGACATATGTCCAAAAAAATCGAAAAGTTCGAAGACTTCATTGCTTGGCAGAAAGCACGCCAACTTAGCCGGAAGATCTATCAAGCAACAAATCTTCCAGGCTTCTCCCGTGATTTTGCTCTGAAAGACCAAATACGACGAGCGGGAATCTCGATCATGTCGAACATTGCCGAGGGCTTTGAGCGCGGAAGGGATACTGAATTTCATCAGTTCCTCTCGATCGCCAAAGCGTCTTGCGCCGAGTTGCGCTCTCAACTGTATGTGGCCTTCGATGCTAATTACCTCTCTCGGTCTCAGTTTCAGGAATTGATGTCTACTGCGATGGAAGTATGGAAAATCATCGGCGGCTTACGAGTGGCTGTGGCAAAGCGAAAGGCGTCAGCCTAATCTTTTCACTCATCACTCATCACTCATCACTTAACTAATGAACACCCTTTACCACGAACTCACCTTTGGGCTACATGATCCGCAACAGATTGCGCGCGTGGTTATTCGTCTGATCGCGGCGATGATTCTGGGCGGACTGGTCGGCATTCAGCGGCAACGTTCCCACAAGCCTGCCGGCCTCCGCACGCACATGCTCGTCTGTCTGGGGACTGCCGTTTTTATCACGACTTGCGGCGCTGTCGGCATGGGCGTGGACGCTCAGTCGCGCGTGATTCAAGGCATCGTCACCGGCCTCGGCTTCATCGGCGCCGGCTCGATTCTGAAACTGAGTCACGAACACGAGATTAAAGGACTCACTACTGCTGCGGGCATCTGGATGACCGCCGCGATCGGCGTTTCGGTTGGTCTTGGCGCGATCGGCATTGCAATTCTCGCGACCATTCTCGCGCTCATTATTCTCGCGGTCGCGACAAAGTTTGAAAATTTTGTGCAGGAAAAACGTGAGCAGCCAGGCGAATGACGCACCGCTTTGGGCGCGCGGGCGCGTCAGCGATCGCTGACGCGATTTTCAGGCTGCCTGATCTTTAGCGAGCGTTCGTACTCAGTAAGCATGCGTTCATAGCACGGCGGGCACATCGCCAGCGCGAGTTCTTCGCCGTCGATGCGAATCAACGCGCCGCACCAACTACACTTGACCGTGGGGCTCGCCAGCAGTTCGAGTTGCTCTTCCTCTGATAAGGTGTCTTCTATCAACATCAGTGTCATGGCCTGATTAACCTTTCAGAATTATTAATTTTCAGCCACACGGTACCGCCGCTGTGTTACGCGCCGGTTACCCAGCCGTTAAGACTCACTTAATTAAAGAGAGTGCAGCACACGATCTGTTCAGACGTCATTCAGAGGACGTTCAGGAAAAGATACCTGTACTCAGGCGCGTAACATTTTGTTAACATGCCCGCATCGCGCTGCCCCTCAGCGCGGCAACGGTAAGTCAGAACCGACGCGGCCAACCGCTTTCGCCGGTCCAATACTTGAAGGAGAAGAAGTGCGACGCCAGACTCAAAGAAGAGTCGTCTCTGCACTTGTCAGAGTCAGTTTCTTTTGCTGCGCGCTGCTCGTCTGCCCGCTTCAGCTTTCAGCTGCCCCTCATCCGATCAATACGATCATTTGCCGCGAAGAACTTTCGGCCGCGCGCCGCGAACTGTTGGCGGCAAGGCTACGCGCGATAACGGGCCTGGCGGTTGAGTTTGATGCCAACCGAGCCTTGCGCCTGGCGCACTCCGATGCGCGCGGCGGGTCGGAAACCGCCCGGAATTTGCTGACCAAAGCGCTCAACGGAGAGCGAGTGCTGATTCTGGAGGACGCGAGTGATCGTCAGGATGTAGCGTTCGCCCGGGTAGTTCCGGGCCGGTGGAAACACCACGCTGCAGAAATTCCGGAGACGTTTGTCGTGCTGATCGACTTTGCCGACTTCGATCACCTGCTCGGCGATGATGCTGCGCGCAAAGCATTCGATGTTGGCTGGGCCTTTCTGCACGAACTCGATCACGTAGTCAACGATCTCTCGGACGGCGCGGACCTAAACGAAGCTGGCGAGTGTGAAGATCACATCAATCTCATGCGGCGCGAAATGAATCTCCCCCTGCGTGCCGATTATTTCTTCACTTTCTTTCCCGCCGCTGAACGCAGCGACTTCCGCACAAGATTCGTCCGGCTCGCGTTTGATCAGCGGGACACGCTTACTCAGAAGCGCCATCGTTATTGGTTGATGTCGGATGCGACGGTGGTGGGCGGACTCTCACAAATCGCGACAGCGCGATAGCGCTCACTCCGCCGGCCGCTTCGTGCGGTCGTCGCCGGCGGCTGCAGCGCGAGAGCGACGCGCAGAAACATTTTTCGAGGCTTCCTGCAAAATTGAATGCACTTTGAGGACGACTTTTTTCAGATCGTCTAACCGTTGGGGATCTCTGTCTTTACCTGCCAGTAACGCGACAGCAATGTCGCTGCTGAGTTCGTTTTGAATTGACATCTGGCGACTGAATCGAGTTTCAGGGATTGTCGATCGCTGCGATAAAAGAGGCGCGCATCCTACAGCGCGCGCGTTACGCAGATGTTAATTCGAGGTTAAATCTGCGGCGCTTGGATTTATCTCTCTGCAAATCAAATTAATTTCAATTTAACGCCTCGTTTACGCACGTGTAACTGCCAGCCTCTAGTTTTCTCCTTCACACGGCCAGCGAATAACGCCCTCAAGTCAAAAGGAGATAACCATGCGCCCAACTGTACGCCACAGCTTCATTCACTTTCTGCTTTCCGCTCTGGTCGCGGTGCTGCTCGGATCAAGCGCAGCATTCGCACAGACGGACACCGGACGCATTACCGGCGCCGTCAAAGATCAGACCGGCGCCCTGGTGCCTGGAGCGACTGTCACTGCGCGAAATGATCGCACCGGCGACGAGCGAACTGCGACTGCGAATGATGATGGGTCCTACACGATTCCGGCTCTGAAGGTTTCCATTTACACGATCACCGCGAGCGGCACTGATCTGTCAGGGAAAGTCGAGAATGTCAGTGTCAACGTCGGCCAGGAGACGACAATCAACATTGCTGTCTCGCCCACCGGCGTGTCCGCTACCGTCAATGTTGTCGGCGGCGAAGAGACTTTGGCCAACACCGGGTCGGCAGCAATGGGCGCAAACGTTAACCCGCGTGAAGTCGAAGGCCTGCCGCTCAATGGAAGGCAACTCTCGCAGCTCTATCTCCAGGCACCCGGCTCGGTCAACAGCGGCTCGGGAACTTACGGAGACATTCGCTTCTCAGGCCGCGCGGTCGAACAGAACGAGATTCGCTATGATGGAATCGAAGGCACCGCCATCATCGACACCAGCCCGGGCAATCTTAATGGTGAAGTGCCAACGCCGTTCCGACTGCAATCTTCACTCGAGAACGTGCAGGAATTCCGCGTCGACTCAAACAACTATCCGGCAGAATTTGGCACCGGAACGGGCGGTCAGATTAGCGTGGTCACGAAGTCGGGCGGCAACAAGTTTCACGGATCAGTTTTCGAGTACTTCCGTAACGACGCACTGGATGCACCCAACTTTTTTGACAACGTTATTGGAGTGAAGAGTAAGCTGCGCTTAAATCAGTTTGGCGGATCGATCGGCGGCCCGATCCAAAAGAATAAAGCGTTCTTCTTCTTCTCGTATGAAGGCTACCGGCTCCGCGGCGGCATCAATTCAATTGAAGCCGTGCCTGGTCTTGCCTCGCGGATCTGCGCGGCGCCGCTTGGTACCGGTTCAATCGCGTGCAATGCCACGACCGCTGCTTTGATTCCGGCGTTTCGCGCGTCCGATGTGGCCGTGCTCAGAGTCGGCCCCGACCTTTTCGACACCGTTCAGCGGCAAGCAACAAACATCGTCAATGAGAACTCGTTGGCGTTTCGCTTCGATTACAAATTCAATCAAAAGCATTCGACCTATTTTCGCTTTTTCCGGGACCAGGCGAACAACGATCAGCCGGAAGGCGTGACCGGACGACGGGTCGTTATTCGCTCGATTCCGCAGAACGGAATTTGGGCATTGCAGTCAGTCTTAAAGCCGACGCTGCTGAACGAATTCAAAGTCGGCTACAACGGAGCGCTGTCGCGGATTAACGGGGTGGCGCCGACTTTCAATGGTCTCGATCTCTCGACCCTGTCACTCAACATCGCCGGCACCGTCGCCGGATTTGCATTGCCCGGCCAGGGATCGAATGCGGGTGTGGCATCACCGGGTGGACTCGTGCGCGCCAACAGCGCTACGAATGGACGCGGACAGCCTTACACTCCTTATTCATTGTCGTTCATCGACAACCTCAGCTGGACCAGGGGCAACCACTCGTTCAAATTTGGCGGGGAAGTGCGCGCGATTCGCATGTGGACCGATAGAATCGGCGGTACGACTTATACGTGGGCCAGCATCAACAACTTTCTGACGAACGCGTTGCAGTCGACGCAATACCTTGGCGATGTGTCCGCTCCTTCGCCCTTCTTCAACAGCTCAACGGGACAGCCGCAAGCGCGGCAAACGTACTACATCGGATACGTGCAGGACGAATGGAAGCTGAAATCGAATCTGACGTTGAGTTATGGCCTTCGCTACGAGTACTACACACCGCTGCGCGAGAAGGACAATCGCCAAATTCTCTTCGATATCGTGACGGGCGTGCTTCGCGATCCCGCCGGTGAGCCTTTGAATTCCTCAAAGTCCAATTTTGGTCCGCGCGTGGCCGTGACCTGGTCGCCGAATCCGACAGCGACTGGTTTCTTCGGCGGTGGCCGAACAGTGCTGCGTGGTGGCTTGGGAATTTATTACGGCCCGGGGCAGACGGAAGATCAGATTCAGCCGATTGAAGCGCCTTAATTTCTGATGAGCGTGGTCGGAAATGGCAAACCCGTGACCGAGGAGCTGACAGAAGCTGTTGGCTCCTCCGTTACGCGCTTTCAAAAACCTGCAGCTGGGATCGCCACGTCACTCGCGCAGCCAATCACTTCTCTCGACCCGGACGTTTACGACGATGGTTATCTGCGCATTGAGCACCCGAATTATTACCTGACCTGCAATGGACAGCCGGTTTATTTGCCGCGTGTTGAGTTCCTGCTTGTCTCTCGTCTGGCGCTCAATCGAACGCGTGGTGCCTGCGGAAGATCTCTGGCGCGCCGCCTGGGGCGACAACAAGCCCCTGAACTGCGGCAGCCTGCACGTATACATCCATCGCCTGCGAAACAAATTGCGGCCTCATCACCTGCAAATCGATGTGTTGGTGAACGTGGGTTATCGACTGATGCGTTCGAAAACTTAGGCTAGGGATACAGCCCGGAGCGAACCGGAGTCCCCGCGCCAGCCCGCGGGTGGTCGTAGCGACGGGTCAATCGTTCATCAAGCCCGTCGCGCGATTGCGGCAATGTGTCCGTGGGAAGACGGGTCATCAACTTCCCATAACTCGATTTCGAATCCGGCGGCTTCTATCAATTCGCGCGCGAGTTCCGGCTTGTAGCCGTCATAGAAAAACTCTTGCCCGAACATTTCTGAAGTAAGACCTGCAAACGGCGAATCGAGCGACTCTGCTCCCGTGCCCCCGACTGACAACAAGAGCTTGCCGCCCGGCTCAAGCGCACCGGCGAGCTTGCGATAGATGCCTCGATGATGTTCACGCGGAATATGAAAAACGGAATCCCAGGCGATGGCTGCGGCAAAGTTTTCCGTCAGTTCTACGTCAACGATGTCGGCGTGAATTAGCTCAGCTTCGGGAACGACAGTTTTGGCAATGTCCAGCAACTTCTGTGATTGGTCGACGCCGACCACGCGAAAGCCGCGGTCGATGACGTGACGCGCGATTGGATCTCCGGTCCCGCAACCGAGGTCGAGAACCTTGGCGTTTGGCGACAAGCTATCGAGTACCCGATCGACGTAACCGAGAGTTCGATCGATGTACTCGCGTCCGCGAGAGTTCTTGTGCCACTCGTCGGCGATCAGGTCGTAGGAGTTGTGGAGCATCTTTGGCGATGCGCGCCGATCTCAACGGGCCACTGTCACGCGCAGGAAGGTTGCCGGGATCGCCGTACCGTTCGCGCTGGTATTTTGAGCTGTGAACAGTTCTTCCAGCTCGCGTTGCAGATCATTCGCACGGCCGTTCTTTTCCGCCGCGTCGAATGCATTCATTGTCGGCCCGTAATAATTTCTGAACTCACTGACATATTCCGCGGGCGACCCGGCGAAGCGAAAGATGAAAGTGTCGCGGTCGAAGGAAATATTTTCCGAGGGAATTCCGGCCCCGGTAAACCGTTCAGTGACGTGGCTCTCAACGCCCCAAGTCATCGGACTGATGAAACCTTCCGGGGGCGGCGGCGTGTACGCCGAGCTAATCTTCAGAATTTGCGCGACGAGCGTGGGATCGTTCGGAATCCAGTTTCCCATCACGACTCGGCCGCCGGGCCGAGTGACGCGCACCATCTCTTTGGCGACATCGAAAGGCTTCGGCGCAAACATCGCCCCGAAGATACTCATGGCGAGATCGAACGCACCGTCTGGAATCGGTTGGAGATTCGTCGCGTCGCCCTCGCGAAAACTTAAGTTCGACAGGCCGTGCTCTGCGGCGCGCCGGTTACCCGCCTCGACCAGGTTCCGGGCGATATCGACGCCGGTCACGTGCGCGCCCAGCTGCGCGGCTGGGAGCGCGGTGGTCCCGTCACCGCAGCCCAGATCGAGAACTTTAAGACCCTTCGTGATTCCGATACGTTTGACAAGATCCTCGCCACTCTCGCGCATGGTCGCGGCAATCCGCGTGAAATCACCTTTCTCCCAAAGCGCCTTATTTGGATTTGGTGCTGGACTCGACATGATGATGAGTACTCCTTTGCGATTTGATGCGCGCCGCATTCAATCAGTCATCGGCGGAAGAAGCAAGCGGTGGTTCTATTTTGGCTTGGCGATTCTTTCCGACTTTGCGTCTTTGCGTGAAACTCCCTGATTAAGAAGGGTCTCGATTCAGGCGAAGAGGCCAAGACCGCAAAGGCACGCAGAGAGTTCGCGTGAAGCTAGTCTTTCAATTCTCCGCTTTGCTTTGGTATCGGTCTCGCGGCCGGGCGATTCTCCAATAAATTAGTCGTCCTTTCGGTAATGCTGGGGACGTAGTCGATCTCGCGCTCTTGCGGCAGATTCTTTCGTGGGAACGCAGGTAGCTCGTTCGGCTGTGGGCTCGGACTGGTGTTGTGCTTCGCGCGGGCCGGCAAGAGATACGGGTAGACCGTCAGGAACATTCCCGCCAAAGACATCAAGATACCCACGACAGTAACGATGTCTTCGTGCAGCAATTTCTTCCCCACCACGCCGATTGCTGCTCCTGCAAACATGACGAGGAATCCCCGAAGCATTAATTTATTTGTTCTCTCGTTGGGTGGTGTGCGCGCGGTTCGCTCCGCTTGAGATGTCGTTGCGCTCAGGTCAGCAAGCGGTTGGATGGTCATTTCCAAGCTTGCGCCACACGAGCGGCAGAATTTTTGTTCCGCGACGGCCGGCAATCCGCATTTAGGACACGTCATATTTCGCCTCAAACGATAAGTCTACCTGGAACAGAATAGTACGAATCGGTTTTTAGATCGGTTCGACATGATTGATCGAGTCTGGAAGTCAGCGGCCGCGGTTAATGCTGAAAAAAAGGGCTACGTTGGTGAATGGCCGCCAACATAGCCCCTTCCGCCTGGTTGTTCGAGAGGTTTCGCCTGGACAGCAAGCTAGCGGCCGCATGCTAAATTTCGGTTAAGCGGATCTTACTTATCAGTTAATTTTTGCGGGGCGCAGCGTTACCGACTCTGAATTGATAGCCACCCAGTTCTTAACTATCTCGTACCCGAGCGCGAGAACTGTGGCGCCTACAAACATTCCTAAGATTCCGCCACTCGCCATGCCGCCCAATGCGCCCAGGAGAATCACCGGCATGGGAACATCGACTCCGCGCCCGAGCATCAGTGGCTTCAAGACATTGTCGACCAAACCAACCAGCAGCAGGATGATCGTGTGTGCGATGGCCGCGCCGTGACTGTAACCCCCGCTCGTCCAGATATAAATGATGACCGGTATCGTCACGAGCGATGCCGGCAATTGGGCGATCGCCAGCACCAGGACCACGATCGCCAACACGCCGGCCACCGGAATATGCGCGAGCAACAGCGCCAGCCCCACGAAGATGGCTTGAATCGCAGCGACGCCGATGACTCCCAGCGCCACCGCGCGGATGGTAGCGACTGAAAGTTTCACCAACGCTTCGCCCCTGGTTGATCCGGCGATGCGATGAAAGAACGCCCGGCTGCCGCGCGATGCTGACTCGCCGTAAGCCATCACGATGTTGGCCACCAGAAAAGATCCAAGAAACAGCAGAATGGTGCCGCCGATATTGGCGACTACGGATAGCGCGCTCCGCGCCAAGTCGGCGATCTTTGGCTGCATGTTTTGCACCAGGCCGGGCATGTCCGCATGAGCTTTTGACCAGAGGTCATGCAAAGGAGCGCCGGCTACCGGCCAATTCTTTATGCCCTCTCGCGGGGCTGGGATTTGCAGCGTGTTGTTGTGCACGGCGCCGACGAATTTCTGAATCGAGTCGGCAAATGAATTCATTAGTAGCGCAGTCGGAATGACGACCAGCAAGAGGGCCAGGATTACCAGCAGCGTGGAGGTCAGCTTTTGTCTGCCGCCGAGGCGGCGGGCCAGCAACTGATGTAACGGATAGATGGTAACTGCCAGAATGATCGACCAAACTATCAGTCTCAGAAAAGGCGAGAGCACCTGGAAACACAGAAACCCCAGTGCGGCAATTAAGCTGACGCGAATCAGCGTGTCCCACAAACTGGAGGGTGCATCGCGTTTAAGTTCGGAAGCCGGTTTAGCCATCGTCGCCATGGTCGATCGATTCGAATCGATCCGGGTGCAAAGCTGAGCAGGCGAAATAAGCGCCCGAGCAGAGCGCTGCCGGAAAAGTTAGCTCGGGAAAGGCGGAGTCGGTACTGTCATTTGTGACAGTCAACGGAGCGACTTGTTGACTTTGCGAGGGTTTGCTTCTTAGCGTTTTCGCGTGAGATCTGCTTTTTCGAAAAACTGGTTCACGCCAAGACGCCAAGAAAAACTGCGAGCAGGACCCTTCTCGGAGGGTGATGTTTGGACAACCCGCAAATCGTCAGCTATATTGCGCTTCTCGATTTCACAGCACGCGAAGGATTAATCGGATGGGAATTCTGAACCTCATTCCAAAGGAAGAACAATACTTTGACTTGTTCATCCAGATGACGCTGTACATCGGTGATGCGGCGCGCGAGCTGAAGCAGATGCTCGCTGACAAGCCGGAGAATTACAAAGAATACTCGCAACGCATCAAGCGGCTTGAGCATGCGTGTGATGAACTAACGCACACGATTTCGACCAAGCTGAACAAATCGTTCATCACCCCGTTCGACCGCGAGGACATTTACCTGATGTCGAGCGCCCTGGATGACATCGTCGATCTGATCGACGACGCAGCGCGCGCCATTATCATTTTCGACATCGGAGAGATTCGCGATTATGCGAATGACTTCGCGGGTGTGCTGGAGCGCATGGCCGAACAGCTCCGCGAAATCGTCGCGACCTTGCAGAAGCCCAAGAACATCACGCAACGCCTGGTCGAAATTCACCGGCTGGAAAATGACGGCGATGACATTTACCACGCCGCGGTGGCTGAGCTGTTTCACGAAGAACGCGATCCGCTGACCGTGATCAAGTGGAAAGAGGTTTACGAGAAGCTGGAAGCGGCCGTCGATCGTTGTGAGAACGTCGCCAACATCATTGAGAGCGTAATTATCAAGCATACGTAAATAATCAGTGGTCGGTAGTCAGTTGTTAGTGGTCAGTGGTCGGTGGTCAGTGGTCGGTGGTCAGTGGTCGGTGGTCAGTTATTAGTGGTCAGTGGTTAGTGGTCAGTTGTTAGTTGAAAACTCACGCGGGAGATGTTGACGCTTCGAAGTGCGAATGACCACGACGATCGACCACTGACCACCTGACCACTGACCACTAACCACTGACCACCGACCACTGACCACTAACCACTAACCACTGACCACTAACCACTGACCACTAACCACTGACCACTAACCACTGACCACTGACCACTAACACTGACAACTGACCACTGACCTTTCGTCTATGACCGCCACCTTCGCCTTCGTCGTCGTCCTGATCGGGTTTGCGCTGATTTTCGATTACATCAACGGCTTTCATGATGCGGCGAATTCGATCGCGACCGTCGTGTCCACGCGCGTTTTGTCGCCAGGGATTGCGGTGCTTTGGGCTGCCTTTTTCAATTTTGTCGCCTTCGCCGTTTTGGGAACCCGCGTGGCGAAAGCTATCGGCGATGGCGTGCGCATGGATCTAATCGCGCCTGAGTGGCGTCTTTATGTACTGCTCGGAGCGCTGATCGGCGCCATCATCTGGAACCTGATCACCTGGTATCTGGGCTTGCCGACTTCCAGTTCGCACGCGCTGCTCGGTGGCTATGCGGGAGCAGGAATCGCCGCGTATGGTGGCATCAATGGCTTGCTCAAAACCGACATCTGGCTGCGCACGTTGAAATTCATCGTGCTGTCACCGCTGATCGGCATGATTCTCGGGTTCACGCTGATGGTTTTGGTGCATTGGATTTTTCGCCGGGTGACCCCCGCGAAAGTCGACAGCTTTTTTCGCAAGGGCCAACTGTTTTCCGCCGCGGCATTTTCGCTGGGACACGGCGGCAACGACGCGCAGAAGACGATGGGCATCATTACGGCGGTGCTGACAGCCGGCGGCGTCGCCGGACTGACTTACGGACCAAACGGCACGCTGCCGAAGATTCCTTTTTGGGTGGTCATGTCAGCGCACGCCGCGATCGCGCTGGGTACATTGTCCGGTGGTTGGCGCATCGTGCACACGATGGGCTCAAAGATTACCAAGCTGAAACCTATCGGCGGCTTCTGTGCAGAAACAGGCGCGGCAATAACGCTCGCGTACGTGACGCTGACCGGAACTCCTGTTTCGACGACACACACCATCACCGGTGCGATCGTTGGGGTGGGCTCAACGCGCCGTCTGTCTGCCGTGAAGTGGGGCGTAGCGGGCCGCATTGTCTGGGCCTGGATTCTGACCATTCCCGCTGCTGCACTGATCGCCGCCATCTCGTTTTGGATCGTGCGATTCATCCACAACTTGGTGACGTAAGGTTGCCTAGCACTTTCCTTGCCGTTCCCATTTAATCTCTATGCGAGCAGTTATTGATGAAGACTGTGCTTCATCTGGTGTCCCGTTTGCCTTTATCCCAAGCGACTCTCTCCGAAACTCAGAGACGACTTAGGAGGACACATGAAGAAGTTATTACTGTCGCTAATTTTCCTCTCCTTGTGTGAATTCGGTGGCTTATCAGGAACCGCAAACGCTACGGCGAAATCAGTAGGCACCCCGCAGGTTCGCATCGAAGTGGGCCAGCGGCGGCGTCGCTGGCGCAACCGGGGTTATGCGACCGGTAATCGAATCGGCTACGGCCGGACTTTTACGCGTGACGTGCAGCGTGGTTTCCGTATTTATCGCGAGACGTACCAGGTTCGTTATCTTCCCAACGGCCGAACACAGACAATGCTGATTAGTCGCGTCAGGATTCGCTAGCGTGCGTCGCTAAAAAAAGCGCGAGGTCGCGGGGCGTCTCGAAAAGAGACTTCCCGCGGCTTTTTTGTGCGCTGTCCCCTTTCCTAACGTTGGACTTACAATGAACGCCGTGTTCGGCACCCCCCTCTCGCACAGGTTCTCCGGCTATCTGTTAGCCGTCGCCAGCACTTCCTTGTTGACGCTGGTGCTGCTGCCGTTGCGTCCGCATGTTAATCCGACAACCTTGGGATTCGCGTATCTGCTGCTGGTGGTTTTCGTTGCGATCTTCTGGGGCAGCATGCCGGCGCTGTTGGCATCGGTGCTCGGCATGCTGTGCATGAACTTTTTCTTTCTGCCGCCCTTTCACACGTTCGCGATTGCCGATCCGCAGAATTGGGTGGCGCTGACTGCACTCTTTATTACTTCTGTAGCGGTGGGACAACTATCAGCGCGGGCGAAACAACGAGCTGAAGAAGCCGAAGAAGCAAAACGAGAGGTCGAGCGGTTGTATTACGAGTTACAAGATTCGTTTGAACGATCGAGTCAGGCGAAAGCTCTCAAGCAAAGCGAACGGCTGAAGTCCGCTTTGCTCGACGCGGTCACGCACGACTTTCGCACGCCGCTCACCTCGATCAAGGCGTCAGCAACTTCGATGCTGGCGGATCTGCAAACCAGCGAGCGCAGCAACGTCGCGCCTCAACTCGATAACGAAGGCCGGAAGGAAATGCTCCAGGTGATCGACGAAGAGGCCGACCGGCTCGATCGTTTTGTCGAAGGCCTGACAAAACTTGCGCGCATCGATGCGGGAGATATGAGGTTGCATCTGGAACCGGCCTCGATTGAAGAGATCGTCACCGCGGCCCTGGCCCGCGCTGAACCGCGCACGCGCACGCATCGCATGGAGGTGTGGGTTGATGAATTGCCGCTGATCACAGTCGATGACCAGGCTATCGCCGAAGCGATTTACACTCTGGTCGACAACGCTGCTAAGTACTCCCCACCCGAATCTCCGATCACTGTGCGCGCGCAACAAGCCGGCGAAGATTCGATCAGACTCAGCGTCGAGGATTGCGGCCCAGGCATTCGGCCGGATGTTCGTGACCGAGTCTTCGAAAAGTTTTTTCGCGCGATGCGCGATGGCGACGTTTCGGATCGGCGGGTCGGCGGCAGCGGCATGGGGCTGGCGATCGCGCGCGGCATTGTCGAAGCACACGGCGGACGGATTTGGGTGGAAGACGCGGGCGGCGCCAGCGGCGCAAAGTTTGTGATCGAACTGCCGATTAAGGTTCCCTCTCCCGCTGGGTGATGAAAAGAACGACGATGTCCGAATCCAAATCACGTATCCTGGTAGTTGACGACGAACCGCAGCTGACGCGCGTTCTGCTGCGTAGCCTCACTTCGAAAGGCTACGAAGTCCGCGTGGCCGGCGACGGCGAATTCGCCTTGCAGACGTTTCGCGACTGGCCGGCCTCGCTCGTGATTACCGATCTGGCAATGCCGAACATGGGCGGCCTGGATTTGTGTCGCCGCCTACGCGAGACTTCGCAGGTGCCGATTATCGTGCTGTCGGTGCGCGGCGAAGAGACGACGAAAGTAGAGGCGCTGGACGCGGGCGCGGACGATTATGTGACGAAGCCATTCGGCATGGACGAGTTGCTGGCCCGCATTCGCGCCGCGCTTCGTCGCCAACCTCCAGCTGATGCCCACGCGCGCACACTCGAAGCGGGTGAGTTTCGCATTGACCTCGACGCCCATACGGCCACTCACCAAGGCGCCGACTTGCGATTGACTCCCAAAGAATTCGATTTGCTTGCGCATCTCGTGCGCAATGCCGGCAAAGTGCTGACGCATCGCGCGCTGCTCGGCGCCGTCTGGGGCGGCGACTACACCGAGCAGCATGAATACCTGCGCGTCTTCATCGGGCAGCTCCGCAAAAAGATCGAGCCCGATCCTTCCAATCCGCAGTACATCCTGACTGAACCGTGGATTGGCTATCGCTTTAATCCTGAATAAGACTCCCTCGCTTCGGGCAGTAGGCCGGCGGTGAGAGAGCTCATCGGAATCCTCAAGCTGCGTGGTGTACTGCTTTGAAGTAGAATGGCTCAAATCACGAAATTCTAATCCCTACCTATTGAGGAGTTTGCACAGTTGGTGACAACTCACCTTTCTCGCCGCGCAAAACCGAAGCGGCCGATGAGTGCGTTCCGCCGGTGGCTGCTCGACGGTTACGTGAAAGAAGTCGACGGGCCGTTCGAGCGCGAGAGGGAACACCATCGTCATCATCCCTGGTACAAAGTGATGTGCCTGACGGGCGTCGATTATTTTTCCACGCTCGGCTATCAACCGGGAATCGCCTTTCTGGCCGCCGGCGCGCTGTCACCCATAGCCACAATTATTCTGGTGCTGCTGACTCTTTGTGGCGCGCTGCCGATTTACCGACGCGTCGCCACCGAAAGTCCGCATGGTGAAGGTTCCATTTCGATGCTGGCCGCTTTGCTTTCATGGTGGAAAGGAAAGTTCTTCATTCTGATTCTGCTGGGTTTTGTGGCTACCGATTTCATCATCACGATTACCCTGTCGGCCGCCGACGCGACCGCGCACGTGGTCGAGAACCCTTTGGTTAGTCATGCGCTCCACGGTTTTAGCCCCACGCCCGTGAACATTGCCATTACGGTTGGGCTCATCGCTCTGCTTGCGGGTGTTTTCCTGAAAGGTTTCAAAGAGGCCATCGGCATTGCCGTCGTGCTTGTGGTTGCCTACCTCACTCTCAACTTAATTGTAGTCGTCGTCGGCGTGTTTCATGTGATGCAGAACCCCGCGGTCCTCGCTAACTGGCAGCACGCCCTGCTCAACCATCCGCGGGTCGGCGGAAACTGGACCATGATCATTCTTGTCGGATTGATCGTTTTTCCGAAGCTGGCATTAGGCCTTTCGGGATTTGAAACAGGTGTCGCCGTCATGCCGCTGGTTAAAGGTGATAGAGGCGACACCGAGCAAAATCCTCTTGGACGAATCCGAAATACCAAAAAGATGATTTTCGCGGCCGCGATAATCATGAGCGTGATGCTTATCGCCAGCAGCTTTATCACTACGCTGCTTATACCCGCGGAAGAGTTTCGCATCGCGCACGGCGACATTCCCGCGGGCGCTGCTTCGGGCCGCGCGCTCGCCTATCTCGCACACTTATTTCTCGGAAATATTTTCGGCACTATCTATGACATCAGCACTTTGCTGATTCTTTGGTTTGCGGGTGCATCGGCAATGGCGGGACTGCTCAACATCGTGCCGCGCTATCTACCGCGTTATGGAATGGCGCCCGATTGGACACGCGCCATGAGGCCGCTGGTTATCGTGTTCACGATCATCGCGTTTGCGATAACCCTAATCTTCAGGGCTGATGTAAATGCGCAGGGCGGCGCGTACGCGACCGGTGTCCTGGTTTTGATGAGTTCGGCTGCGATTGCGGTAACGATATCTGCCTGGCGACGGCAGCAGAAAGCGTGGGCCGGCGCCTTCGCCTTGATTGCGGTCGTCTTTGCCTACACCACAGTGGTCAATGTCATTGAGCGGCCCGATGGAATCAAGATCGCCGGCTTCTTTATTGGACTAATAATTCTGGTTTCGCTGCTGTCGCGACTGGCGCGCACGACTGAGCTGCGCGTCGAACGTTTCGACCTTGATGAGACTGCCGAGCGTTTTCTCGAGGAAGCTGCCGCCAAAGGGACCATTCGCATCATCACCAATAGCCCGGAAGAGAGCGACCCTGATGAATACCGCCGCGAGATGGAAGATCATCGGGAAGATCACAACCTGCCGCGACGCGATCCGATCCTCTTTCTTGAAGTCGAAGTTTGCGACGCTTCAGAGTTTGCCAATGTGATGAAAATAGAAGGCAAAGAAGTCAGTGGCTATCGTGTGTTGCGGGCGGAGAGTTCGGTGGTGCCGAATGCGATTGCTGCATTCCTTCTTTATCTGCGCGATCGAACGGGAAAGATTCCGCATGCCTATTTCCGCTGGGGCTCAAAGAATCCCATCGCTTATCTTTTCGATTACGTCGCTTTTGGAAAAGGCGATACGGCGCCGGTCACTCGCGAAGTCCTGCGGCAGGCCGAGCCCGACGAAGAGCAGCGCCCGCCAATTCATGTGGGTGGTTACTAAGAGCCGGAGCATCTTGTGAACCGAACGAGAATTGTGAGCTCGTCTCTCCCTCTCTCTTTACGAACTTTTTATAAACCGCTTACTCCATCCTTACGCCTGACGCACTAACCTCAAGCTGGCGATTACTTATCGCCGTCAAGTGCGTGCCGTAAACGAAAAATCGACGGTTGAAGAGTTGACGCTACGCGTCGCTGACCTAGCTGCGCGCGTCGCTGAGTTGGCGCGTCGCCTTGAATTGACCGAGCGCATTGGCGGTAATGGCCACGCCGCGCAACAAACCGCACCGGGGATCCGCCCGGCTCAGGAAACTATTCCGAGCGAGCAGGAGGCTGACGAGTCCGAAAGCCCAATCGAATTCCACACTGAGAGCGGCTTCGCGATCGTTCGGCCGTGGGAAGCGGGCGAGAGGGGCGCGCCTGCTGACGGAGAGTACCGCTTGCGCGTGTCGGACTCGCGAGGCAACGAGCGAGACGTCACCGTCAACATCTCACGCCAGCTGCTGTTGGAAACTGAAATGCACACCTGCGGCCGTGTGCAGCATTCGAGCCGGTTTTGGATCTGCTGCGCCGAACGACATCTGGCCAAGTACGTCGACGAACACGACGCGTTCCCGAACGGAAATCAATTGATTGTCGAAAGTTTGGATCCCGAAGAGGTTTTGTCAGCGATTCGTTGGAAGAAGAAGTGATGAGTGATGAGTGATGAGTGATGAGTAACGAGTGATGAGTGATCAGTCATGAGTAATGAGTAATGAGTAATGAGGGAGGAGGGAGGAGTAATGAGTGATGAGTGATGAATAATGAGTGATCAGCTTAGAACTGGCGTGTCAGAACCCGGAGCGGGAGCGATGGGATCATCACGCAAGTCGCGCTGCGATCGGGTCGCTACCGCTCGCCGTTCTGACTCGAGCCGTCGCCTCGCCACTTCATCAGAACCACTCATGACTCATCACTCATTACTCATCACTCATTACTAAGTACTAGATCATGGCTTATACACTGAAACGTTTACTGGTAGGCAAAGCAAAGCGGACTGCTCAAGCGATGCACGAGCGTCTGACGAAGAAGACGGGCCTCGCTGTCTTCGCGTCCGATGCGCTGTCTTCCACTGCCTACGCGACCGAAGAAATTCTGCTGGTGTTGGCGGTGGCGTACGCCTTTGGCGCGGCCCAGGCTTTTCACTATGTCGTTCCGATCACGATGGCAATTGTTGCTGTCCTGATGATCGTGGCGATCAGTTACCGGCAAACGATCTTTGAGTATCCGTCCGGAGGCGGCGCGTACATTGTGGCGAAGGACAATCTCGGCACGACGGCCGGTCTGATTGCCGCCGCCGCTTTGCTGGTGGATTACGTGCTGACGGTTTCGGTGTCGATTTCCGCAGGCGTCGCGGCGATTACTTCGGCCGCGCAAGGCACCCGTTGGGCCTGGCTTGAAGATCACAGAATCATCATCTGCCTGATTCTGATTGGCTTCATCGCCCTGGCAAACCTGCGCGGCGTGCGCGAATCCGGTGCGCTCTTTGCCGGCCCGACTTATTCGTTCGTGATCAGTTTTCTGTTCATGGTCGGCTACGGGATCGTCCATTACTTCATCCATCCGGCCGCCGCTCCGGCGCCGCAAGATCTGAAACTGGCTGAAGGTTATCACTTGCAGCCGCTCACCTGGTTTCTGTTGTTGGGCGCGTTCTCGAACGGTTGTGTAGCCTTGACCGGAACGGAAGCGATCTCCAACGGCATTCCTGCATTCAAGCAACCCGAGTCCAGGAATGCAGCTACGACGCTCGGGTGGATGGCGGCGTTGTTGGCGACAATGTTCATCGGCACGAGTGTGATGGCGTACTTGTATCAAGTGCACCCGCGGGAAAATGAAACGGTGATTTCGCAATTCGCGCGCACCATCTTCACCGGGCGCATGGGCTGGTTCTATTACATCGTGCAGGGAACTACGGCCCTGATCTTAATCCTGGCGGCGAACACCTCGTTTGCGGACTTTCCGCGCCTGGCGAGTTTGCTGGCGCGCGATCGCTTTCTGCCGCGTCAGTTCGCAACGCGTGGCGACAAGCTGGTTTTCTCAAACGGCATCGTCATCCTGGCGGTCTTTGCGGCGGTGCTGGTGATCTCGTTTGGCGGTGACACCAGTCGCTTGATTCCACTCTACGCGGTCGGAGTTTTTCTTTCGTTTACGTTGTCGCAAAGCGGCATGGTGCGACATTGGCTGCGCGTCGGTCGCGGGGCCCAAAATGTTTCGGCCGTCCAGGCTAATCGTCCGCGCGAAAACGGTAACCTCGTTACCGGAAGCCTGATCGATCATCAAAAGACTCCACGTCAGGCCAAGCACTGGAAGAAATCGATCATCGTGAATGGTCTGGGCGCGACGGCCACGCTGATTGTCTTGATCGTGCTGGTGCTCACGAAGTTTATCCATGGCGCCTGGATCGTGGTGGTGTTGATTCCGCTGCTCGTCGCGCTGTTCCGCAAGATTCATCAGCACTACGTAGACATCGCGACGCAGCTAACGACGGAGGGGTTGCAGAAACTCCGGCCCGTAGACCACGAAGTGATCGTGCCCATCTCCGGGATTCATCGCGGGGTGTTACAGGCTTTCGAATACGCGAAGACTATCGCTCACGGACACGTGACTGCCCTTTACATCAATCTGGACGAAGAAGCGACACAGAAGCTGCGCGCCAAATGGACCGGCTTCGTGGAAGGTGTCGAACTGGTCGTGATCGCTTCGCCTTATCGCTCGCTGGTAGGGCCGCTGGTCCGTTACATCGATCGGCGGCTGCAGCTACATCCACATCAGCTCGTCACAGTGGTGTTGCCAGAGTTCGTGCCGGCCAGGTGGTGGCATCATCTGCTGCACAATCAGACTTCGTTGATGCTCAAAGGGTCCTTGCTCTTCAAGCCGAACGTGATTGTGATTAGTGTGCCCTATCACCTCAAGACTGACAGAAACGGCGGCAACGGACGCCCTCGTTAAGCCTCAAAAACTAAATACGATCTGTTCCTGTAAACGATACTGTCGCGGTGTAAAGGCGTTGAGCGGCACGAAGAAGTTGGGAAAGTCGCCGCTGCTGCGCAATTCGGTTTGAATGTAAAGCAGGCTTTGCAGCGATACTTTCCGCGCCAGGCCGTAGTCAAACCGCAGATGATGCGTGCGGAGGTTGACGCCAGTGTTGGTGCCGAGATCGTCGTCAGTCATCTGTGAGATCATCGCGTTCGCGCCCTTCTGCGAATACAAGTACAGGAACGACATGTCGCCGCGATTCACCACGCGACCGACCTGGACCGTCCCCAACCACGCGTCGCGCTCGGCCATGCCGATGCCGATGTTACGCGCTGCCTGCAAATTGAAAGTCACCGGATAAGTACGCGTGCCGCTCTTGAAACCTGTCCAATTCAGACGGTAAGTCAGCCGGGCGATCTGAAAATTGCGCGCCGTGTAGATTGCGCCGCCCGGCGTGCTAGTCGCGTTGCCCGTGCCGGTGAGCGGGCCGGACAAAGTAATGCCGAGGCCATTCTGTACAATCAACGCAACGCCGTTGGCAGTCGATGCAAGTTGAATCTGATTTGGATTGCGATAGAGCTGAATGTCACCGCCCCACTGCGAACTCCAACGCTCGTTATACTTTTGGTTTAGCAAAAGTCCCTGGTGAAAAAGATTCGCGCTGCGGCCGGTCGATCCGATGACCGCGCCGGCCTGGGCGAGCGGACTGCCCGCCGTGACAATCGCGACGTTGGGATTGCTGAGGATGTACTGACCGGCGCGGAACTCCAGGCTCGAAGCTTTGAATCCGTTGTTTTTGAACGTCACGATGTACTTCTCGTTAAAGCCGTTGAAGCGCAGATCGTCGTCGAATAGGAAGCGCGAATTGTCGGCAAAGACTTCCAGCACGCGGCCCGCTTGAAGCTGCGTAGCTTTGTTCGGGTGATAGTCAATCCAGGCTTCGCTGATGAAAAACGGATGACGCGTCGTGATGGAACCGAAGTCCTGATCCACTGTGAGGGGATTGTTGATGGGTCCGGTGGCGAGCTGCCCATGAAAACTGACTTTTGAATTAATGTCGGTGTCAAAATTGAACCGGAGCCGATAACGCATGCGCGCGTTTTGCGTGTGAGTCAGCGGCGCAAACCCTGCCGGCGGGTTCGGTTCGGCACTGCGAAAGATGCTGTCGAAGCGCAGCCGAAAATCACCGCTGAAACGGAATGGGCCAATCTTTCGCACTTGCTCGTCCAGTTTCTTCAAGCGATCATCGACGGAAGCAGAGGCTTGCGCGTCCCCGGATGACTTAGTCGGGATTGTCCCTGCCGTGGTCGCCACTTCAGCTGTAGCCGTAGTCACCGGTGCACTCGGCTTATCGCGCTCTCTCAGCTTGGCGATCACCTTCTGCTGCTCGGCGACCAGCGCCATTAATTTGTCCAGCTTGTCGGCTTGATCGCGCAATTGCTCTTCAAGACTTTCCAACTGATGGGCGAGGTCAGTGCTCGGTTTGTCGCCGGTCTTCTCAAGAGGTGGTGCGCTCACTTCACGATTCGAGCGCGCGACCTCAGTCTGGGCAACAGTTGCTGAAGAGACGGAAAGGAACAGGACTGCCGCGATCGACGCGGCATAAGCGATGGACTTAAGCATATCGGTTTCTCCATTCGTCAAAGGCGGCAGAAAATTTTTGAGGTGTCGTACATTACAAGCTATGCAGCGACAGTTACAATTGTCTTAGGGTGAAGTTAATTCGAGGTTAACTAGTCTAAATAGATGGTCGCGTCAAAACTCGCGTTCCGCGGGCCGGCCGATGCTCCCATCTCGATTTTCACAGCAGCTTTGGGTATATTCGAGACGAAATTAACTTAGAGCTGCGGGCGAATTCTCGGTGTCTCGGAAATCGAAACGGTTCTTTCTGATCGAGACACTGCGCGGAGGTGTCGTCGAGTCCGGCCGACAATCATGAGAGCGACCGTCAGAGAATGTCGGTATCTCCAGTTATGTTCGACGCTGGCGCTCTTGTTTTGTTTGGCGGGCGCGGCACACGCTCAGATTCAACCGAAGCCTGACGCTGTGGCGACGCCTACCGCGCAACCGGCATCAACGCCGCTAGCAACGCCAACTAATCCAACCCCAATTCCGGCCATCAATCCCCTGACATTGGACGAAGCATTGCGGCTCGCGAATCAGCAGGCGTCGACGTATCAAACTGCGATCCTGAATGAACAAATTGCGGCTGAAGATGTGAAGCAGGCGCAGTCAGCGTTCCTGCCAAAGGTAAGCGCGCCGCTGGGTTACATCTACACTTCACCGGCGTTAGGTTTGCCCCCGGGCACGCCCCGCGAACCGAGCTTCATCGCCAACAACGCAGTCAACGAGTACGAAGCGCTGGCGAATGTTTCCGGCGATTTCGACATCGCGGGAAAGTTACGCGCCACGCTCGCCAAGAACCGCGCGTTGCTCGCGGCCGCGCACGCGGGCACTGAAGTCGCGAAACGCGCGCTGGCACAAGCAGTTATCGAGGCTTACTACGGGCTGGCGTTGGCCACCGCCGACCGCGAGGCGGCCGAAGGAAACCTCGCCGCGGCTCAAGAATTCGAACGGATCACGGCGCTGCTCTTGAGCGGCGGCGAAGTAGCGCCGGTCGATCTCACCCGCGCGCAATTGCAGACGTTAGGCCGGCGCGATGAATTGCAGAAGGCGCGCGCCGCCGAAGAAGTGGCAGCCGGCTCGCTCCGCGTGCTGGTAGGGTACGACTTCGCGCGATCGATCAATACCAGCGAACTGGCGCTCACTATTCCTGATGAGACTGAGTACCAGCGGTTCAGATCTGAAGAGGTCACACGCCGGCCAGAGTTCACGCAACTTGACCAGCAGTTTCGGGCCGCAATTCAGGAAATCAAGATCGCCCGCGCAGATCGTTTGCCTTCGTTGTCCTATTCAATCAACGGCGGCTTCGACACGGACTCGTTGAGTGGACCGCGTTTGAAAGAACACTCCGGGGTTTCGGCAGCCATTAGTCTGAATATTCCGATCTTTGATTGGGGCGCCACGCGCAGCCGCGAACGCCAGGCGCGTTTGCACATGCAGGTCGCGGAGAATGAGCGCACGATTGCCCAGAGAGGATTCACGCAGGAGTTTTATGCCGCGCGCGCGCAGGCAGTAAGTGCCGCGGCCCGCATTGCGCTGGCCCGCGAAGGCGTGAGCAAAGCTGAGGACAATTTGAACGCTTCGATTGCGCGGTATCGCGCCGGCGAGGCGCAAATCATCGAAGTCACTGACGCGCAGACAACTTTAGTGGCCCAACGCGCAGCGCTGCTTCAGGCGATCTTCGATTATCAAATCGCACTCTCGAAACTGAAACTGGCAACCGGCCAGTGACTGACCACGATCATGAATGACTCACCAGACAGGCTGCGCGACACTTCTGACGCCGAACGTATTTTGATCGAAGACGAGCGCGCGGAACACGCACGCAAAATACGTCAGCGCAACACCATCATCATTATCGCCGTCGTCGCGTTCGTTTTTTTCGCGCTCGTGCTCCTCATCATCTGGCGTTGGCGAAAATCTCACGAGAGCGAGTCGGAAGCCGCTGACGTGGTGGTCAGCGTTAAAGTCGCAAAAGCAGAAAAGGGAGAGATTGCCGCTCAGGTAGTCGCTGTCGGCACCATCTGGCCACGCGAAAAGGCTGATGTGGGCGCGAAGGTCAGCGCGCAAATCAAGAAGATGGCGCTCTTGAAGAACAAACCTGTGCGCGCCGGCGAAGTCATCGCCGTTTTGGAGTCGCGCGACTTGTTGGCGCAACGCGCGGAAGCGGTGGCCGCTTTGAATCAGGCACGCGCGGAAGAGCGCAGTCTGGTTACCGGCACAATTCCTAAAACAAACGCCGAAGACCAGAAAGCGCTCATGGACGCCCGAGCAAAGGTAAACAACACGCGCGCTACTTACGAACGGCGGCAGGTGCTTTACGAGCGTGGCGGCATTTCGAAAAAAGATTTGGAAGCGTCGCAGCTTGAATACACCACAGCCGAAGACGAACTGCGGCTCGAGGAACAGACGGTAGCGTTGCGCGCTCGCTCGCTGAATCCCAACGATCGCGCATTGTCTGCAGCCAAAGTTGCCGAAGCCCAACAACACGTTGCCAGTCTCGACGCACAATTAAGCTACGCCACAATTCGCTCGCCGATGACCGGCATCGTCACGGATCAATATCAGTACGAAGGCGAGTTTGCTTCCGCAGGTGGCAAGCTCGTGACGATTGCCGACATCAGCACGGTGATTGTTAAAGCCCCGTTTTCCGACACCGTCGCTGCGCAACTGAAGGTTGGGGATGCCGCGAAAGTGCTGCCGACCGACACTTCAGCCGAAGAGATGCACGGCCAAATAACTTTGTTGAGCCGCTCTACCGATCCCACCAACCGCACAGTTGAAGTTTGGGTGACACTGGCGAATGGCGCCGGCCTGTTGCGCGCGAACGGCGCGGCGCAAGTGACTGTGTTCGCTAACTCCAAGGACGATGCCATCACCGTGCCCGCGTCGGCGGTTACGTTGGAATCGAGCAACGCAAACGAAGGAACGGTGATGGTGGTCGATGCGCAGAACGTGGCGCATGAAACGAAAGTCACCATCGGCATTCGCACCGCCGACAAGATCGAGATCGTCGAAGGGCTGCAAGGCGGCGAGACAATTGTCATCGAGGGGAACTATGCCCTGCCGGATGGAACGAAAGTCGAGGTGGCCAAGGACGAGGAAAAGAAAGAGGATGAGAAATGAAGTCAGAACCGCCTGCGGTAGCGGGCGGTTAGGGTTTGATTCCCACTGTCAGCTTATCGCCAAATCAACCGCCCGCTATCGCAGGCGGTTCTGACAAAACATGCGCCTAGCTCGCGTCGTCTCACATCAGTCTCGCGCGATTCTGGTAATCGTGGCGTTGCTGTGTGCGGGAGGCCTCTACGCAGCATGGCAACTTCCGGTTGCGATCTTCCCTGAGACTGACTTTCCCCGCATCGTCATCATCGTCGACAACGGTGAAGCGCCCGCCGAACAAACGCTGGTTTCGGTGACGCGCCCCATCGAAGAAGCGATGAACGGAATTCCCGGCATCGCGCGCATCAAATCAAAAACCGCCCGCGGCTCATCCGAGATCAGTCTCTACTTCGATTGGGGCGTGAACATCATTCAGACCTTGCAGTTGGTGCAGGCGCGTCTGTCGCAACTTTCATCCACCCTGCCGCCTACTTCGCAAATTCGCAACGTCGAGCGGCTGACGTTCGCAGTGTTTCCGGTGGTGGGTTACAGCCTTACGTCAGACAAACGCGATCAGGCAACTCTGCTCGATCTCGCGAGCTATGTGATCCGTCCGCAGCTTGCCCGGCTGCCGGGCGTCGCGATTGTGGGCGTGGCGGGCGGTAAGACACGCGAGTTTCACGTCATCATCGATCCCGATCGTCTCGCGGCGCACAATGTCTCAGCGCAGCAGGTAGCTGATGCGATTCGCGCGTCCAACATCATCATCTCGCCCGGATTGATTGAAGAGAACCATCAGCTCGAGCTGGCCCTGGTCAGCGGCCAGGCAAAGAAGCCCGAAGACTTGAACAGTATCGTCGTGGCCACCGTCAACAATGCGCCGGTAACCGTCGCCGACGTGGCCACGGTGACCGGCGGAGTCGAGCCGCAATACACGATGGTGACCGCCGACGGACATCCCGCGGCGCTGGTCAACGTTAATCGCCAACCCGACGCCAATACGGTCGCAGTCGTCGACGAAGTGCGCAAGACTCTCACGTCGATCCGCGGTCAGATTCCGAAAGACGTTCATGTCGCCACCTACTACGACCAATCTTTGCTGGTGCACGACGCGATCAATTCCGTGCGCGATTCGATTCTGATTGGTCTGCTGCTATCCGTGGTGATTCTTTACGCTTTTCTGCGCAACTGGGGCACGACCTTCGTCGCGATTCTCGTGATTCCGGTAACGGTGCTGGTCACGTTCTTGGCGATGGGCCTGGCGCGTTTGAGTTTTGATCTCATGACGTTGGGCGGAGTAGCTGCCGCAATTGGACTGGTGATTGACGATGCCATCGTCGTCGTGGAAAACATTTACACCCACATCAGCAGCGGCCAGCCGCGCCGCGAAGCTGTGCAAGCGGCGGTTTCGGAAATCACGGTGCCGATCATCGGCTCCACGATCACGCCCGTCGTCGTGTTTCTGCCGCTCACGATCCTGACGGGCGTGACGGGTGTCTTCTTTCGCTCGTTAGCGCTGACGATGTCGGTGGCGCTGCTTACCTCTCTGGTGCTGGCGCTGACTTTTACGCCGGTGCTGGCTGAACGTTTTGTGAAAGGAAGGCGACGCGCGGCGCCCGTCCCTCCGGATGAAGACGAAGAAGAACTGACTTCGGAAGAGCTTGAGGAGGAAGCCGAGTCAGGGCGGTTCCTGCATGCCATCATCACCCGTTACGAGTGGATTCTTTCGCGCGCGCTCGATCATCGCTGGATTGTCGTCGTGATCGTGGCGGCAGTGTTGCTGGGATCGTATCTGCTCTACCGCGCGCTCGGCTCGGAATTTCTGCCTGAGTTCGATGAGAGTGCGTTCGTGCTCGACTATTGGGCGCCGCCTGGATCCTCGCTCGCGGAAACCGATCACATGCTGCGCGACGTTGAAGAGAAGCTGATGAAGACGCCGGAGATCGAGAGCTATTCGCGGCGTACCGGATTGGAAATGGGTTTGTTCGTGACCGAGCCGAATCGCGGCGATTATGCAGTCAAACTAAAACCGGGACACAAGCGCGCCACTGAGGATGTGATCGCCGATCTGCGTAAGGATATCGCCGAATCTGAGCCGGCTTTGCAGATCGAATTCGTGGGGATCGTGCCCGATGTCATCGGCGATCTCCAGGGCAACCCCGAACCAATCGAAGTCAAACTATTCAGCGAAGATGCGGGCGCCTTGCAAGCAAAGGCCGACGAGGTCGAAGCGGCTATCCAGAAAGTTTCCGGCGTCGTTGACACCAACAACGGCGAGGTCGTGAGCGGTCCGGCCATCACCTTCAAGATCGACCCACTGCGCGCCGCCCAGTTCGGCGTCACGCCTGACGAAATCGCCAAGACGGCGTCGCTGGCCGTGAGCGGCGATGAAGCGTCTTTCATTTTGCAGCAGGATCGTCTTATCAAGGTGCGCGTGATCTTTCCGCCCGACGTGCGCACCTCGCTGGACAAAGTCCGCGCGTTACAAGTTCGATCTGCATCCGGCCAAATGTTTCACATGGATCAGGTAGCCGACGTCGAATACGAAAAAGGACAGACGGAAATCGGTCGCGAGAATCTGCGGCAGATGGTTTCCGTCACCGGCCGTTTGGAAGGCAAAGATCTCGGCACGGCCATCGGCGAAATCCGCACCCAGCTCGCGAAGGACGTTAAGCTGCCGCCGGGCATGACCATCGAATACGGCGGTCTCTATCAGGAACAACAATCGAGTTTCCGCGAGCTGATGATCTCGCTGATACTCGCAGTGCTGCTGGTCTTCATCACGTTGTTAATTGAGTTTCGCTCGTTCGCGCATCCGATTGCGATTGTCACTGGCGCGGTGCTGGCGATCGGCGGCGTGCTGCTGGGACTCTTCATCACGGGCATGACGCTGAATGTCGTCTCGCTGATGGGAATGATTATGATCGTCGGCATCGTCGCCAAGAATGGAATTCTGATGCTCGATGCGGTTGAAGATCATTTGGAAGGAGGCGACACGCTACGTGAAGCCTTGCTGCGCTCCGGGCGGCGACGATTCCGGCCTGTATTGATGACGTCGCTGGCGGCAATGCTCGGCATGTTGCCTTTGGCGCTCGCAATTGGCGCCGGCGCGGAACTCTTGCAACCTTTGGCCATCGGCGTTATTGGTGGCCTGACGATGGCATTAGTACTGTCGCTGGTGGTGACGCCGACTGTCTATGCGATGTTGCGGAAGAGGACCATGCGTGACCGGGGTTCTCCTTAGAATTACGTTTTGTTTTCTTATTCACACCTGGCTTCTATGAAGTCGGGTCGTGTCAAGAGAGTTGTCGAGTGATTGGTTCCAGCTTCTATCCGAGCTGCCACGATCTTTGGCTTTAGCTATTTCGTGGGCTCATTCAACAAGTACGAC
>Ga0134126_10000292_pt1 | contig 65295 bp, 72 predicted proteins | sample KB31752_FD_96881 | JGI IMG/M metagenome (GOLD analysis project Ga0134126, IMG submission 96881) | Terrestrial soil microbial communities with excess Nitrogen fertilizer from Kellogg Biological Station, Michigan, USA - KB3-175-2 | ecosystem: Environmental > Terrestrial > Soil > Unclassified ...
CCGCCCCCAGGGTTTTTCAGCCACGGGAAAACGCGAATGCCCCTGTGGCGGAACTGGTAGACGCGCTCGACTCAAAATCGAGTTCCGCAAGGAGTGCTGGTTCGATTCCGGCCAGGGGCACCAAGTATAAAACATTAGTAATAACAACGACTTGCAACCATAGTTCGATTCCTGATTTTTCAGTAGAATTTGGGCGGCGCATTTGAAAACATTAGTAAAAGTTCGCGGAAGCGCCCGCTGCAGCCGATCGGTTTGCTGGTATTTTTGCTGGTATCGAGGGGGCAAACGTTGACGGCTAATCTCGCGATTCCCGAACGAGGGAATTGAGTAGACGGCCCGCAAGAACGATGGCGCGGACGCCAACCCAAACACGTCGACTGCCGGAGTTCGTGTGATGGAGCTAAGAGCCCGATCTAGCCGTTGCGGATCTTACATACGAATGATCTCCCGAGCGGCCGGTGACCTTCTTGGACCAAAACCCACCGTTTGAGCTACAGCCAAAACGGAAACAAAACCCGTGCCGCTCAATGGCCCGCCATCGACAACACTGCCATCAAGCGGCTCGATGGGCTATCGCCAGTCAAGCGAGGCGATGCGGGGTCGGGCTGTCCATGGGGATTGGGCAAATGGCGTATCGCCAACCCGCCGGTCAAATCAGATTGCGCCACAACTACTGTATGAAGTGAAGAGCAACTATCCCTCTTCGCGCGCGTTAAGTGCCGCAGAAGCGAGGTCCATCCCGGTGCTGCGGCCTTTTGTCCTTGCGATCATTGCAATTCTCTGTACCGCCGTGCCCGGACGCGCGGCCATCGTCCAGCGCGACCTCGACCAGGTGGGCGTGACGCCGCCACCCCAAGCGAAGCTGCCTCTGGATTTGCGGCTGCAAGGCGAAGATGGCACGTCGAAACCGCTGCGGTCGTGGCTGGGCGCAACGCCCGCTGTCCTTGTGCTGGCCGACTACACCTGCAAGACGCTGTGTGGTCCGGTGATCTCGATCGCCTCGGATGCGCTCGCCCGCAGCGGGCTGCGGCCGGCCAAGGATTTCCGCCTGATCGTGGTCGGGCTCGATCCCAAGGATACGGCCGCCGACGCAGCTCGCATGAAGCGCGCACAGGTTGGCAGCAGCGGCGAGATGTCGGAGGCGTCCGCTTTTCTGCGCGGCGATGCCGACACCGTCGGCGCGCTCAGCAGGGCCCTGGGATTCTCCTCCGTGTATGATCGTGCTCGCGACCAATTTGCGCACCCCGCAGCGGCTTTCGTGATCACATCGGACGGCCGCGTTGCGCGCGCTCTCCCTGGCCTTGCTCTCGATCCGACCACCATTCGTCTTGCCATCATCGACGCCGGTAACGGCGTTGTCGGGACACTGACTGATCACATCCGCCTGCTGTGTTACGGCTACGATCCGGCAAGCGGCACCTACACGGTCGCCATCGGACGGCTTTTGGCTGCGAGCGGCGGCGTCACGATTGCCGCGCTGATCCTGCTTATCGGGCTTCTGCTTCGACGCGAGCACGCCGCCCGAAGCGAAACAAACGCCCGTCGTTTGCCAACGCACGCTCAAACGCCCACCACAGAGTGACTGCAACGAAGGCCAGCGCGGCAGGCAGCATGAGCGCGATCGTCAATGGCGCGATGTCATGGACAACCGGCAGGATCAGAATGCTCGCCTCCCAGCAACGCATCACCAACGTCAGGGCGCACAGCGTCAGCAGCCAGCTTCGCGAACTTCGGGCACGCGAATTCAGCAAGGCGAAGAACGGGACTACGAACTGTCCGAGTGCGACGACAGCCAGCACAAATTGCCAACCATCCGACGACCGCTTGATGTACCAGACGACCTCGTCCGGGATATCGCCGGCCCAGATCACGATGTACTGCATGGCGTGAACATAGGTCCAAAGCAGGATGACCGAGAGCAGCAGCGCGCTATAGCCTCTGGTGGCGCCGATCCGGCGCCCGGATGCGAGCCCCATCAGGATCGCAAAAGCAGTGCCATCGAGCAGCGTGAAGCAGAGAAAATACAAGCCGTATTCCGAGGAATGGAATTCGGGCTCGAGCGACTCGACCCAGTCGACGCCGGCAAACGACAACAGCAGCGCTGTGACGATCAACCCGGCCGACGCCGATCGGATCATGCGATCGGAATCGCCCCATGTCGCGCGCTGCCAAAGCGCCAGCAGCCAAAGCACGACGAAGTAGATCACCGTACGCAACACGAAAAACCACGGCGCGAGATAGACGGCCTTGAACGCCGGCAAGGCGTGGCCCGCCGAGGCCGCCGGATACAGCTGCTTCATGCCGATCAGCGCGGGGAGAAATAGCACGGCGAGGATCGGCAACACTGATGTCGCCGACAGCATGATCGGATGCAGCGCCTCGGTCCAGGCGCGTCGCACCAGATAAGAGGTCATCAGCACGCACAATACGCCCAACGGAATCGCGCCGATCGCAACCCAAGCCACGAGATAAGCTGACAGCGTCGATCGCGGATCGATCGCCAGGCCCGCGATCAGGACCAGCGCCGCAACGACGACAATAACAAGCTTCGCCGTCATGGCGTCCCCGTCAGTTGCGTGCGCGCGTCCTGTGGCACGTCCTCAAGCGAGGCATGGCGGCTCAGCTGAAGCGCGCGGATATAGGCGACGATGGCCCAACGATCTGCTGGCGGCACGCGCGCGGCGTAGGAATACATCGCGCCATAACCGTTGCTGATCACGTCGAAGAAATGCTGATCGTCGGCGCTCCGCAAGCGCTCGTCATGGTAGCTGGTCGGCTGCGGCATGCCGCGCTGGACGACGATGCCGTTGCCGTCACCGCCGGCGCCATGACAGGGCTGGCAGAAAATCCCGAACCGCTCATGGCCGCGTTCGAGCAGCGCGGCAGTCACGGCGGGCTTGCGCGCAACGGCCTGCTCGCGCGCGGGATCGTCCCTTGCAACGATTCCGGCCGGCGGACTGCGCAGCACGGTGCCACGAAACGCCGGTGCCCTGGAATACTCGCTGTATTTGGGCTGGACATCCATGTTCTGCTCGCATGCGGCGAGCGAGACGGTTGCGAGGAGCAGGAGCGGCGCTGTCCATCTCATCGGCCGACCGACTCCACCGAGGACGCGCCCAGCTCCTGGAGAAAGCCGGACGTCCGATCCTTGTCGAACTTTCCGTCGTCGGCCCCGACGCAGAGGAAGAAGCGGTCTTTGCTGGCGCGATGAAATTGTTCCGCGGCGAACAGCGGATAGTTCAGCCGCGGCAGCCCGTTCTGCCACAACATCGCAACGATCATCGAGAGCGCCGAAAACAGGATGGTGAGCTCGAACATCACGACGGCAAAGGCTGAGAACGCATAAAGCGGCCGGCCGCCGACATTGAGCGGAAAGTCATAGTTGGTGAAACACTGCATCAGAAAGGCGAAACCGCAGCCCGAGCATCCGCCGATCAACCCGACCCAGGAAATTTTCGGCCGCGGCAAGCGCAGGGTTCGCGCCAATCCCTCGATCGGAAACGGCGTGAAGGCATCGAGGCGGCGATAGCCGGCCTCGCGCGCCTTCTTGGCCGCCGCGGTCAACGCCTCCGGACTTTCGAACTCGGCGAGAAGGCCATAAGCGCGCTCAGCCATGCTCTTCCTCCTTCTCTTCGTGCAGGAGTTCCTCGGTCTCGAAAATCGAGATCATCGGGATGAAACGGATGGCGAGCAGGAACGGCACCAGGAAAAGCCCGATGGTGCCGAAATAGGTCGACCAGTCCCAGAAGGTCGGCGTGAAATGGCTCCATGACGACACCAGGAAATCGCGGTAGAGGCTGGTGACCAGGATCATGTAGCGCTCGAGCCACATGCCGATCACGACCGAGATCGAGATCAGCATCAGCATCCAGCCGGTGCGGCGCACGATGCGCCACCACAATGCCTGGAGCGGAATGAAGTTGAAGACGATCGCGCCCCAATAGGTCCAGGCATAGGCGCCGGTCATCCTGTCGGCCAGCGTCTGCAGCTCGTGGGCATCGCCAGAGTAGAGCGCATCGAATATTTCGAAGACGTAGCCATAGGCCGTCATCAGGCCGGTCGCGATCAGCACCATGCCGAGCAGGTCGAGATGATCGTCAGTGACGAGATTCTTCAGGCCGAACCAGGAGCGCAGCGAGATCGCAATGATCGAGACCACCGCGAAGCCGGAGAACGCCGCGCCCATCACAAAGTAAGGCGGGAAAATCGTCGAGTGCCAGCCGGGGATTTGCCCCGCCGCGAACAGCAGCGACACCTCGCTGTGCACGGAGACGACCAGCGGTACGGCAAGGCCCGCCGTCAACCGGTAGGCCTGCGACCAGCGCAGCCAGTGCGCGGCCGAACCGCGCCATCCCAGCGAGGTGATGCCGAAGAATATCTGCCAGCCGCGTTTAGTGGCGCGGTCGCGCGCCGCGGCAAGATCTGGAATGAGGCCGGTGTACCAGAACGCAAACGAGACGGTGAGATAGGTCAGGACCGCCCAGATGTCCCATTCCAGCGGACTGCGGAATTGCGGCCACACGTTCATGGTCGCCGGATAGGGAAACATCCAGTAGAGGTACCAGGGCCGGCCGAGATGCAGCACCGGATAGATGCCGGCGCATATCACCGCGAACAAGGTCATGGTCTCGGCGAAACGGTTGAGCGAGTTGCGCCACTCGCTCTGCGTCAGCAGCAGCAGCGCGGAGATCAGCGTGCCGGCATGGCCGATGCCGAGCCACCAGACATAGTTGTGGATCGCAAATGCCCAGTTGACGGGGATGTTGATCCCCCAGATGCCGACGCCACGGGTGAACAGTTCGACCACCGAGACCATGAACATCAAAAGCAGCAGCGAAGCGAACAGCATCGCGATCAGCCAGCGCCGCTCGGCCGGAAAATGCAGGGGAATCCCGGTGAGCTGGTCGGAGACGCCGCCCATGCTCTGGTTGACCGGCAGGATATCGGACTGATCCGTCACCCCTCGCCTCCTCCGCCGTCACGCCAGCGCGCCAGATAGGTGGTGCGCGGGCGCGTGCCGAGCTCTTCCAGCAGCGCGTAGTGGCGGCCGTCGCGCCGCAGCCGCGACACTTCGGAATCGGGATCGTTGATATCGCCGAAGGTGATCGCCCTGGTCGGACACGCCGCCTGGCACGCGGTCACGACATCGCCTTCACGCAGTCCGCGGTTCTCCTTGTCGGCCGCGGCATGCGCGGACTCGATCCGCTGCGTGCAATAGGTGCACTTCTCCATGACGCCGCGCGAGCGCACGGTGACGTCGGGATTATCAGCGGCATGGACCGGCGATTGCGGCGGCGCGCGATAGTCCAGAAAATTGAAGCGCCGCACCTTGTAGGGACAGTAGCTGGAGCAGGTCCGCGTGCCGATGCAACGGTTATAGACCATCTGGTTGACGCCTTCCGAATTGTGCTCCGTGGCGTGCACCGGACAGCCCATCTCGCACGGCGCCTGTTCGCAATGCATGCAGGGCACCGGCTGGAAGAAGCTGCGCGGTGCGTCAGCCTCGCCCTCGTAATAACGGGCGATTCTAATCCAATGCATTTCGCGACCGACTATGACCTGGTCTTTGCCGACGACAGGAACATTGTTCTCGGCAGTGCAGGCGGCGACGCAGGCATTGCAGCCGATACAGGAATCGAGATCGATCACCATGCCCCAGGCGTTCTTTGCCGATGGCCATGGCGGATACAGGCTCGGCGGCGTCTCCTGCTTCGCCAATGAGGGATGCGCGGCGGTGACCTCGCGAACCAGATCAAAGCCCTCCATGCGATGGTGAAGTTGCGTGACCGCCAAGGTCTCGTTGGTTCCGGTCTTGCGCAGGCTGCCCTTGGCGATCCACGGCTGATCAGCGGGCCTTACGCCGTAAGCGTCATAGCCGAGGCCGTCGCCGACGCGTCCGGCGCGCTTGCGTCCATAGCCAAGCGACAGGGAAACCGTGTTCTCGGCCTGGCCCGGCATGATCCAGGCCGGCCCGACGACGCTGCGATCGCCGATCATGACCTCGAGATTGTCGCCGTTGGCAATGGTCAGTCGCTTCGCAAGCGCTGGACTCACCGTGACGACATTACCCCAGGTCAGCGTCGTCAGCGGCTTTGGCAGTTCCTGCAGCCAGCCGACATTGGAGAACTGTCCGTCCCAAATTGTCGGGTCGGGCCTGAAGACGATGTCGAGGCCCTTGCCTGCTGGCTTCTCGCTCTTGGCGTTGCCTGACGGCGTGGCGCTGACCTCGGGCAAAGCGCCCTCGACAAAGCCATCATAAAGCGCCTGCTGCCAGCGCGCGTCAAAATCGCCGCCGAATGATGCCCGCCAGGTTTGGCGCACGGCGGCATCCGCGGCCGGATCGATCTCGCCGAGCAGCATCGCCATGATCTGATGCACGCTTCGGACATCGTAGAACGGCGCAATTGTCGGCTGGATGATCGACGCCGTGCCATCGACGGCGCGTGCGTCGCTCCAACTCTCCAGCGCATGCGTCAAGGGCAATTGCCATTCGCAGAGCTCGCCAGTCTCGTCGCGTTGCAAGCCGAGATGCAGGGTCGAACGCACCTGCTTCAGCGCATCGGTGAATCCGAGGCCGGCCGGCGCCGTATAGGCCGGATTGCAATCGAGAATCACGAGCGTCTGCACCTTGCCGGCACGCATGTCGGCGACGAGGTCGCCAAGCGAGGCCGCATCGCTTGGACCTGTCACCGGTTGGGAGAACTTCAGGACGGCACTCTTCAGCGCGTCGTTAATGCGCGCAACCCAGATCGCGGTACCGACATCGCCGTACGAGCCCGACGTGACGAGCGCGCGCGACTTGGCCGCGTTGGAGGCCTTGGCGGCATCTTCGATCCAGCCTTGTTCAGCCGGTGTCAGATCGCCGCTCGCTGCACCACTGATTCCGAGCTTGGCGGCAAACGCTTCCGCCAGAACCGCCATGCGCGAGGCATCTGCCATCAGCCTTGCGCCCGCCATTGCGCCGGTCGCGGCCGGTACGCTTTCGGCGGCGTAGAGGCGGATACCCGGTTGCCTGGAAGACCGTCGCCGCGATGCGGCCCAGCCGCGCGCGTTGCGAACCTGGTTGGCTCCCGGACCGAGCAAATCATCGTCGAAGCTGACGACGACGTCGCAGTCGTCGAGCACATAATGGAGATCGAGCGGCTGGCCGTAGACAGCCGCCATCAAATCCCGCCGCGCCGCCCCGCCCGCCGGCGCATGCAGATGAATCTGCGCCTTCGGAAATTGCTTGCGGAGCGCATCGAGCTGGCGCAGCAGGGTCGGCGAGCTCTGAGGTCCGATCAGAAGATGCAGGCCCTCGCCCTGATCCTTGCTCCAGCTGCCGCGAAGGAGAGCGATAGCTGCGACTACATCTTGCCAAGTGGCGGGCTCGCCGCGCCGGGTCGGCGCTTGTGCGCGGTCGGGATCGTAGAGACCGAGCACAGCAGCCTGCATGAAGACGTCGCTGCGGCCCATCGTGACGGGATGATCGGGATTGCCGTCGAGCTTGGTCGGGCGCCCGGACCAGGTGGTGGCGATGACCGGCTGGGCATAGCCGTCGAACGTCACCGCGGTCGCGTAAATGCGCGGCACGCCGATGGTCTCGCTCTCGGGCTGATCGACATAAGGCAGCGCCGCGACGAACGGACTCTTCTCGCAGCCGGCGAGACCGGCGAGCGCAAAGGAAGCGCCCATCAACTTGAGGAATTGCCGGCGCGCCGTCGGCGTGAACTCGGCCGCAGCGGGATATTCGGCGTCGACCCATGCCTGGAAGGCGGGATCGCCGGAAAGCTCCTCGATGCTCGACCAAAGTCGAGGTCCCGCGGGCTTCGCGCCGACGTGATTTGATCTGCGTCGCGTCATCGGTGGCACACGTAGCAATGAGTGAGTTCGCCGGCGCGAATGCCTTCATGCGCGGCGATCGCCTCGCCTGTCGCCCGCGCGTCGGCTGGCGGCTTCCAGGCCATATCCGTAATGTGATCCTTGGGCCGCAGGTTCGGCGCGGGATCCCTGTGGCAATCGAGGCAGAACTCCATCGTGAAGGATTTGGCGCGGAAGGTGAGCGCCATCTGGTCGATGCGGCCATGGCAGGTCTCGCAGCCGACACCCTTGGCGATGTGCACGTCGTGGCGGAAGAACACGTAATCCGGCAGCTTCGCCACGCGGGTCCACTGGATCGGCTTGCCGTCGGCAAGGCTTTTCCGCACCGGCTCCAGCATCGACGCGTTCGTCCAGATCTGCGAATGGCAGGTCATGCAGGTCTCGGTCGGCGGCAGCCCTGCGCGTGGCGCTGTCTCCACACTGCTGTGGCAATAGCGGCAATCAATTCCAAGCTCGCCCGCATGATGCCGGTGGCTGAAGGGCACCGGCTGGGAGGGGCGGAAATCGGTCGACGTGATGTAGGCTGAGCGCGCGAAGCCGACAATGCCGGCCGTGCCGCCGGCAACGATCGCGAGGCTTCCCAGCAAGAACAGTCGCAGCCAGGTATCGGCGGCAGGCGAGAAGATTTGGGCCATCCCGTTTTGACCCGTTGATGAGTGCTTCACAACGATCAATCCACCGGTCATGAAATCGTTCCTGTTTTGGAACCGCCGCGCGCAAGCCGAATTGTCGAAACGCGCTCGAGGGCCGAGACATGACTGACGAAGCTGGCTTCGACTACGAGCGGAGCGACATCAGCGGCCGCGACATGGCCTGGCTTGCGGCCGGGCTCGCGCTGTTCGTCATCATAACGCCACTGCTCTTGCCGCTCGTTTTCCCCCAATCCATGCGGCACCGGACGCCGTCCGCGCCCCCGGCGCTGAGCGCCGACGCGCCACAACTTGAGATCACGCCCCGCGGAGATTTGCAGCGCTTCAACCGCAGCGAGGCTCAATTTGAGCAAAGCTATGGCTGGACCGACCGCAGCAAAGGCGCAGTCCGCATTCCGATCAGCCGCGCGATGCAGTTGCTCGCCCAGCGCGGCCTGCCGGGATGGCCGACGCCATGACGTTCACCGATCACTAACCGGGCGGTCAGATGTGGCGCGAATGGCTTCCTTTCTGGCATCCCGGCGTCTCGCCGCACGGCGACGATACCGACCTGCTGTTTGCTGGCTTGCTATTCATCAGCGCCCTTGTTCTTGGACTGCTGTTTTTCCTGTTGGCGTTGTTTTGCGTCCGGTATCGGGCCTCCAATCTCGCCGACCGCGGCGATCGCATTCGCAAGAGCTGGCATTGGGAGGTGAGCTGGACGGCGGCTTCCTTCGTCGGCTTCCTTGGCCTGTTCGTCTGGGGCGCCGTCATCTATTTCGAGATCTTTCGCACGCCGCCCGACGAGCTCACGGTGTTTGTCGTCGCCAAGCAATGGATGTGGAAAGTCCAGCACGCCGGCGGCCAGTCCGAAATCAATGTGCTGCACATCCCGGTCAGCCGCCCGATCCGGCTGGTGATGGCCTCACAGGACGTCATTCACAGCTTCTTCATTCCGGCGCTGCGGCTGAAACACGACGTCGTGCCGGGCCGCTACCAGGATCTCGAAATCACCGCGGACAAGCCCGGCCGCTATCATCTGTTCTGTGCGGAATATTGCGGCACCGAGCATTCCGGCATGACCGGCGAAATCGTGGTGATGGAAGCCGCCGACTTTGCCGCCTGGCTCGCGCAGCAGATGCCATCCAACTCACTGGCGCAGGAGGGCGGCGCGCTGTTTCGCGAGCTCGGCTGCAGCGGCTGTCACGGAGGCGGCAGCAAGGTGCATGCGCCGCCCCTCGAAGGTCTCTACGGCAATCTGGTGCCGCTTGCCGACGGCAGCTTCGTCACCGCCGACGACAAGTATATCCGCGATTCCATCCTGCTGCCGCGCAGCCAGATCGCCGCCGGCTACGAGCCGCTGATGCCTTCGTTCGAAGGCAAGGTCAGCGAGGACCAACTGCTGCGGCTCGTCGCCTACATCAAATCGATCGGCGGACAACAACCATGAACGAAGACAACTATCTGAACGCCGGCTACAGCCTGAGATCGTGGTTTTTCACCACCGACCACAAGCGCATTGCCATTCTCTATTTCGCCAGTCTGATCTTCTTCTTTTTCGTCGGCGGCGCAGCGGCGACCGCGATCCGGATCGAGCTCGCAACCCCGCAGGCCGATCTCGTCAGCTCCGACATGTACAACCGCCTCTTCACCATGCACGGCATCATCATGGTGTGGTTCTTCCTGATACCCTCGATTCCCAATACGCTCGGCAACTTCATCGTGCCGCTGATGATTGGTGCGCGCGACCTCGCCTTTCCCCGCCTCAACCTCTTGAGCTGGTACCTGTTCATGCTCGGCGGCGCGGTGACGCTGTTCGCGATCCTGGCCGGCGGCGTCGATACCGGCTGGACCTTCTATACGCCGTTCTCGACGCTGTACTCCAACAGCTACGTCGTCGCGGCCGTGATGGGAGTGTTCATCGCCGGCTTCTCCTCGATTCTGACCGGGCTGAATTTCATCATCACCATCCACCGGCTGCGCGCGCCGGGGCTGACCTGGTACCGGCTGCCGCTGTTCCTGTGGTCGCTCTATGCGACCTCGGTGATCCTGGTCCTGGCAACGCCGGTGCTCGCGATGACGCTGGTGCTGATCGCGGTCGAGCGCGTGCTCGGCGTCGGCATCTTCGATCCAAAAATCGGCGGCGATCCCTTGCTGTTCCAGCATCTGTTCTGGTTCTACTCGCACCCGGCGGTCTACATCATGATCCTGCCCGGCATGGGCGTGATCAACGAGCTCGTCTCCTGCTTCTCGCGCAAGCAGGTGTTCGGCTATAAGTTCGTGGCTTGGGCCAGCATGGCCATTGCGGCGGTCGGCTTCCTTGTCTGGGGCCACCACATGTTCGTCAGCGGACAATCCCTGCTGGCAAGCCTCGTCTTCTCCTTCATGAGCTTCATCGTCGCGGTGCCCTCCGCAATCAAGGTCTTCAACTGGACCGCGACGCTACACAAGGGATCGATCCATTTCGACGCGCCGATGCTGTATGCGCTGGCCTTCATCGGGCTGTTCACCATCGGCGGCCTGACCGGCCTGTTCCTCGCCTGCCTCGCCTTCGACGTGCACGCGACCGACACCTATTTCGTCGTCGCGCATTTCCACTACATCATGGTCGGCGGCATGGTGACGGCGTATTTCGGCGGCCTGCATTACTGGTGGCCCAAGATCACGGGCCGGCTCTATCCGGAATATTGGGCGCGCGCTGCGGCCGTGCTGATCTTCTTCGGCTTCAACCTGACCTTCTTTCCGCAATTCGTGCTTGGCGCCGAGGGCATGCCGCGCCGCTATCACGTCTATCCGCCGGAATTCCAGGTCTGGAATGTGCTCTCCTCCGGCGGCGCGGTGATCCTCGCCATCGCTTATCTCATGCCGATGTTCTATCTTGGCTACTCGCTGTTCTTCGGCAGGCGCGCGACGGCGAACCCATGGAATGCGCCGGGACTGGAATGGCAGACGCCGTCGCCGCCGCCCGAGCACAATTTCGATACCCAGCCGGTGGTGACGCGCGCTCCTTATCAGTATTCGCCCGACTTCAAAGCGGAGCCGCAGAATGCCTGACGCCGTCGCGCCGCAATTCATCTCCACCGCACATCGCGACGAGACCGCCGAGCTCGGCATGTGGGTCTTCCTTGCGACCGAGGTGCTGCTGTTCGGCGGGCTGATCCTCGGCTATTTCGTCTATCGACATAGCTATCCGGCCGCCTTCGCCGCGGCGAGCCGGCATACCGAGATCGTCATCGGCGCCGCGAACACCGCGATCCTGTTGACGTCCAGCTTTCTTGTTGCCTGCGCCGTGGACGCCTTCGCGGTGGAGACGCGGAAAATCTGCGCCGGCCTGCTGTCGGGCGCCATTTTGCTTGGACTGGCTTTCATCATTCTCAAGGGCGTCGAATATGCCGACGAATATCGCGAGCATCTCGTTCCCGGCATCGATTTCAATTTCGAGGCCAGTGAAGCCAACGGCGCCCAACTGTTTTTCGTGTTCTACTTTGTCGCGACCGCGATCCACGCCCTGCACATGCTGATCGGCATCGGCCTGCTCGCGGTCATGGCAACGCTGACCTGGCGGTCAACCACCACGCGCCATCGCGCCGCGCTGCACAGCATCGCGCTTTACTGGCATTTCGTCGACGTGGTCTGGATCTTCCTGTTCGCGCTGATCTATCTCCCCGGGAGATCGGCATGACAGAATGGCGTCCGCCGGTCGCGCTTGTTTTTACCTGGCTTGCGCTGCTTGCCTTGCTTGCCTCCACGGTGACGCTCGCTTACGTGCCGCTCGGCACGTTCAATGCCGTGGTCGCACTGACGATCGGCACGACCAAAGCGGCGATCGTCGCCGCGATCTTCATGGAATTGCGCGATCGCCGCCCCCGCACCCTCGTCTTTGCCGGCGCCGGATTGTTCTGGCTCGGGATCCTGCTCTGGCTCGGGATGATGGATTTCCTGACACGGACGTAGACGTCCTGCGCGGCGATGATCGACTGCAGGATTGGACTTAAGTAGCCCGCTTCAAAACAGGAACGGTTCCCCCGAACTAACGTTGGCTAAGAAACAAGGAGGACGGCATGTTCCGCATTGTTTTCGTTACCATCGCCGCCTGCTCGCTATTGGTCTCACCGGCGTTCAGCCAGGTGTCGCAGGACCAGCAAAAGCAGATCCAGAAGCGCGAATCGACCGGCGAAGCCGTCACCCAGAACCAGCGCGGCGGGCTGAAGAAAGACCGCCAGATCAGCCGGCAAATCTTCCGCAATGCAAATAATCGCATGCGACAACGCCACTACCGGAACGATCGCTAAGCACGATTGTGGGGCCTGCCAACACACGCAGCGAGGTCTCCACGATGGCACGTATACGCTCAAGTCTAGCAACTTGGTCTGCCCCGGTCCTCGGAACGATCATGGTGATTGTCGGGATCGTGCTCGCGGTTGGCGGCGGCAGGCTGATCTCGCTCGGCGGATCCTTCTATTATCTGCCGGTCGGCATTGGCCTGATCATTTCAGGCGTCCTGCTCTGGTTGCGGCGATTCGAGGGCGCGCTGCTATATCTCCTGATCTTTCTCGCCACGCTGATCTGGGCGGGGTGGGAGGTCGGGAGCAATGGCTGGGCGCTGGTGCCGCGTCTGGTCGGCCCCGCAGTCCTTTTGGTCTTCACCCTCGCCGTGAGCCCGATGCTTCGCCGCCACCAATATCTACCGGCATTTGCGGTCGCGTCGATCTGTCTGCTCGCGATCACCGTCGTCGTATTCGCAGCGCCGCATTTCGAGAGCGCGCAGGCGGCCGCCACACCGGTGCCGCCGGTGACGCTCGCCGTCAACGATCCGTCGCCGATACAGACCGGCGCCGACTGGCCGGCCTATGGCGGCAGCTATAGCGCGCGACGCTATTCGCCGCTGAAGCAGATCAATCGCGACAATGTCGGTTCGCTGACCCGCGTCTGGGATATTCACACCGGCGACATGCCGGTGAAGAACACCAAGAATACCTACGGCGCCGAGAATACGCCGCTCAAGGTCGGCGACACCCTCTATGTGTGTACACCCAAGGACATCATCGTGGCGCTGGATCCGGCGACCGGCAAGCAGCGCTGGCGTTTCGATCCACAGGTGCCCGACGAGAGCATTCCCTACACCGCGGCCTGGCGGGGCGTCTCCTATTACGCCGTCCCGGACGCGGTCGCGTCGCAAGACTGTGCGACGCGCATCGTCGAAGGCACGCTCGACGCCCGGATCATCGAGATCGATGCCAAAACCGGCAAACGCTGCCAGCAGTTCGGCCACGGCGGCGAGGTGAGCACGGCGGTTGGAATCGGCGAGCATGACCCTGGCTGTTCTCGATCACGTCGGCGCCGACCATCGTTCGTGGCGTCATCGTCACCGGGCATCAGGTGCTTGATGGACAGAAGCGCGACGCGCCGTCCGGCGTCATCCAGGGCTACGATGCGTCGACAGGCGAGCTGAAGTGGGCGTGGGACATGATCAAGCCCGATGCGCCCGCGATGCCACCGATGGGCCAGACCTACACCCGCGGCACGCCCAACATGTGGACGACGGCGTCCGGCGACGAGCAGCTGGGGCTGGTATATGTTCCGCTCGGCATCTCCGCGGATGATTACTGGAGCGGCACCCGCTCCGATCGCGAGAAGGAGTTCGCGACGTCGCTGGTGGCCATTGACGTCGCAAGCGGAAAGACGGCATGGCATTTCCAGACCGTGCACAACGATGTCTGGGATTACGATTTGGGTTCGCAAGCGACCCTGGTCGATTTTCCGACCGATCACGGCACCGTTCCTGCGTTATTGCTGCCGAGCAAACGCGGCGACATCTTCGTGCTCGACCGCAAGACCGGGAAGCCGCTGGTTGGAGTCGAGGAACGCGCGGTGCCGCAGGGCGGCGTCGAGCCAGAGCAGCGCGCCAAGACGCAGCCGTTCTCGACCTATCACACGCTGGCGCAACGCAATCTGACCGAACGCGACATGTGGGGCATGTCGCCGATCGACCAGATGATCTGCCGGATCGAATTCAGGCGCGCGAGCTATCAGGGCATCTTCACCCCTCCCACCGACAAGCCGCACTACATCGAGTACCCCGGCTACAACGGCGGCTCGGACTGGGGTGGCATCGCCGTCGATCCGGCGCGCGGCGTCATCATCGCCAACTACAACGACATGCCGAACTACAACCGCTTGGTGCCGCGCGAGGAGGCCAACAAGCTGCGCTGGACTCCGCGCGAGCAGACCCGTGGCCAGATCGGCGGGGTTGAAGGCGCCGGCGATCCCCAGGCCGGGGCACCATACGCCATCAACGTCAACGCGGGATGGCGTATGCCTGTGACCGGGCTGCTGTGCAAGCAGCCGCCCTATGGCGGCATCCGCGCCATCGACCTGCGGACCGGCAAGACATTGTGGGACCGGTCGCTTGGCGAAGCCCGCACCAACGGTCCTTTCTACATTCCCTCGATGCTGCCGATCACCATCGGAACGCCCAACAATGGCGGCTCCGTCGTCACCGCCGGCGGCCTGATCTTCATCGCGGCCGCGACCGACAATCTGATCCGCGCGATCGACATCGAAAGCGGAAAGACGGTGTGGCAGGCCAAGCTCCCCGCCGGCGGCCAGGCCACGCCGATGACCTACGAGGAGAATGGACGCCAGTACCTCATCATCATGGCGGGCGGTCACCACTTCATGGAGACGCCAGTCGGCGACGAGGTGATCGCCTACGCCCTGCCGAAGTGAGACCCCGCATCGGCTCCGGGAACATTCGCAGCGACGCTCCGTTGAACGGAACATCGAGGTTCCTGAGGATGGACTACCACATGCTGTCGCCACGCCAAACGTCAACGGCCGGGTTTGTCGGCGGATTGCTGCAGTCCTGGGCGAGCGATCTGAAGGCATGGACCGCGGGCATCGCCGTCCGATATGCCATAGCCGTCATCTTGCTGCTTGCGACCGCAGCCGGCCTCATCGCGACGATCGGAGTCGGCTTCGCGGCTCTCTTCCACTGGATTGCAACCGTCTATGAACCGAACACGGCGTATGCCGCCATTGCCGGTCTGCTTCTGGGCCTTAGCCTTGTCGGTGCATTTATCGCGGTCTGGCTGCTCAAGCGCTCGCTGCCGCCGGTACCGCGTCCACGGCGGGATCAGACAAGGGCCGCCCGTCGATCCCTCGCCAACGACGCCATACTGATGGCGTCCGTCCCGCGCAAGGCGCTGTTGAAGGCTGATCCTGCCACCGAGATCATGATCGGGCTCGCTGCCGCCTGCCTGGTCGGCTGGCTCGTCTCGTCGCGTCTCGGTCAATCGCGCGCGCGGGACAAAGCGAAATGAGCCGGCCGCCGGCGGACGCTCGTGGTTACCTTGCGCTGGTCGCCGGCACGATCCTGGCGACGCTCGCTGTTCGACGCCACATATCGCGCCTCGCAGCGCCGCTTTCCTCGGACGACAAGGCGGCCGATCCGGTCCCGGCGGCGAGCTCCTGGCGGATTCCCTTGGCCGGTTGGAAGGCGATCCTGCTCCGCACGTACCACCGGATCGATGAGGATCGATTATTGGCCACGGCAGCCGGCGTAGTGTTCTATGGGCTGCTCGCCATATTTCCCGCCATCACCGCCCTCGTCTCGAGCTACGGGCTGTTCGCCGATCGCTCCACCATCGCCAGTAATTTGCAGAGCCTGACATTGATGTTGCCGGAGGGAACATTTGCGATTGTGCAGGATCAGATCGCTCGCGTGATTGCAAAAGAGTCGAGCTCGCTGGGTGTCACCTTCATTTTCGGCTTGCTGATGGCGCTCTGGAGCGCCAATGCCGGCATGAAGGCGATCTTCGACGCCTTGAACGTCGTATTCGAGGAGCGGGAAAAGCGCGGCTTTTTCCGATTGAACCTGATCTCGCTCGCCTTCACGGCCGCGGCACTCGTCGCGATCATGATCATGATCGGCGGTGTCGTCATCGTGCCGCTTGTCCTGCAACGCCTCCACCTTGGCGCCCGCGCCGAATGGGTCGTCACGCTTGGCCGATGGCCGGCGCTGTTCCTGCTCATCGTGACGGCGCTCGCCATCCTCTACCGCTTCGGACCAAGCCGGCCGCACGCACATTGGCAATGGTTCAGCTTCGGTGCGGTTGCGGCGACCCTGCTCTGGCTCGCCGGCTCCTTCCTGCTGTCGTGGTATTTGTCCAACTTCGGCGACTATACCGCAACCTATGGCTCGCTCGGCGCGGCGATAGGCCTGATGACCTGGATGTGGATGTCGGCCATCATCGTTCTCTGCGGCGCCGAGTTGAATTCGGAGATCGACCGCGCCTGCGGACGCCGGGTCCAACCGTGAGGGCGAAAGTCAGTTCGTCCGCGCCGTTTCGGCGGTGCGCGCCTTCCGGACCTCGCTTCCGCTGACCGCCGGCGCCTTCCCGAAATGATTGCGCACATAGGTGGCGACCGCCGCGATCTTGGCATCGTCGAGCTGCCAACCGAAGGCGGGCATCGCGGGACCCGTCGGCTCACGATCGGTCGCCACGGTTTGCGCGCCCTGCAGGATCACGTGAAGCACCGTGGTCGGATCCCTGGCCTTGACGGTCGCGGCCTCGCTGAGATTCGGAAACATGTTCGGCACGCCTTTGCCGTCCTGGGCATGGCAGGCCGAGCAGAGGTCCTGATAGATCGCCCCGCCTGCGGAGATGACGTCCTTGTCGGGAGAGCCTGCGTTCTCCTGCGCCGGTCCCGACACATCCTTCACATAGGCGGCAATCGCATTGAGGTCGGCATCGGTCAGTTTCGACGTCGAGAGATCGACCACCTCGCCCATCAGGCCGGCAGCCGCGGCATGCCTGTTGTGGCCGGCCTTCAGATAGGTTGCGATGTCCTCGGCCGTCCAGTCGCGCAGCGAGCCCTGTCCGCTGGTGATGTCAGGCGCGGTCCAGCCCTGCAGTGTCGAACCTTGCAGTGTTTCGGATGATTTGTCGCCTCCCAGGAACGTCTTCGGCGTATGGCACGCGCCGCAATGCTCAGGCCCCTGCACCAGCCAGGCACCGCGATTCCACTCCTGCGATTTCGACGCGTCAGGATGGAATTCACCCGGCGTGAAATAGAGCTGGTCCCAGACCAGCATCGACGTTCGCAGATTCAACGGGAACGGCAGGCGATTGACTCTGACGGCATTGGCAACGGGCTTGATGGTGCTGAGATAAGCGCGGATATCTTTCACGTCCTCGCGCGACATCCGGCTGTAATAGGGAAAGGGCATCGCCGGATAGAGCCGCGCGCCATTTCGGCTAATGCCGCCCCGGACCGCAGCATCGAATTGATCGTCGCTCCAGGCGCCGATCCCGGTTTCGCGGTCGGGCGTGATATTGGGCGCGGCGAGAACGCCGAACGGCGTCTCGATCATCCTTCCACCCGCGAAGGGCCGACCGCTGCCCGGCACGGTATGACAGCTGCCGCAATCCGCGGCGGTCGCGAGATAGCGGCCGCGCTCGACCGCGGCAAAATCCTGCAAGTCGCTGGCGCGACACGTCCCCGCCCCCGCGCCCAGCGCGGCCACGGCGACTGCGATGAAGAGCGCGCTACGCATTGATCAGCTGTCCGGGGTCCTTGAGATATTTGTTGCGGATCGCATCCGCGGCCCAATAGGCCAGCGCCCCCAAGGTGCCGGTCGGGTTGTAACCCGCATTCTGCGGGAAACCGCTGGCGCCGGTCACGAACAGGTTCGGCACATCCCAGCTTTGCAAATAGCGGTTGATCGCACTGGTCGAGGGATCGGTCCCCATAATGGCGCCGCCACACAGATGCGTGGTCTGGTATTTGGTGACGTCGTAAGGCGCCTTGCGATATTCCTTGTGCACCTGCTTGGCGCCCATCGCCTGAAAAATCTCGGCGAACTTGTCGGTCAGGAATTTGTTCTGCTTGATCTCGTTGTCGTGGAAATCCATGGTGATCCGCGCCAGCGGCCGGCCAAAGCGATCCTTGTAGGTCGGATCGAGATCGACATAGACGTCGCGATAGCTGTACATGCTGCCGTGCACGCCGGTGCCGGGCTTCAGTGCGCTCTGGTAATTCTCCTTGACCGCCTTCTTCCACTGCGCGCCCCACCGCGGCGTGCCCGGCGGCACCGGCGTCGTTTCGATCGGTCGGCCATTGGTCTGCACCTGCCCCATATAGCCGCCGCCGACAAAGCCGTGCGGACCATGGTCGAAATTGTCGCCGTTGAACTCGTCGACACAGGTACCGATCGCTCCGGAAGCGATGAACGGATTGAAAGTGAATTTGGCGGGATCGAAGAAGCTGACGACGTCGGAAATCGTCTGATGGGTGAAGTTGCGGCCGATCACGCCGGAATTGGCGCTGGGATCGTAGGGCTTGCCAATGCCCGACAGCAGCAGAAGCTGCACGTTGAAGATCGTATAAGCCGAAAGGATCACGAGATCGGCGGGCTGTTCCCATTCGTTGCCGCCGGTATCGACAAAGGTGACGCCAGTCGCGCGCTTGCCCGAAGCGTCGAGATTGATCCGCGTGACCTCGCAGTTGTCGCGCGCCGAAAAATTCGGCTTGCGTATGAGCGCCGGCAGGATCGTGGTCTGCGGCGAGGATTTCGAGTGATTGCCGCAGCCGAACCATTCGCAGAAGCCACAGAAGGTGCAGGGTCCCATGCGAACGCCGAGCGGATTTTGATAAGCTCGCGACATGTTGCCAGACGGCTGTGGAAACGGCTTGTAGCCGAGCTCGCGAGCCGCCTTGGCGAACAGCGTCGCAGCGAAGGGCTGTTGCTGCGGCGGATTCGGGTAGGGCCGCGAGCGTGGTCCCTCGAAAGGATTGCCGCCCTCGATGATCTGGCCTTTGAGGTTACCGGCCTGTCCGCAGGTGCCGCAGAGATATTCGAAGCGATCATAGTAGGGCTCGATCTCCTCGTAGGTGACGCCCCAGTCCTGGATTGTCATGTCCTCGGGCAAAAAGCCGGCGCCGTAGCGTTCATTCAAGTGGGTCCGCAATACGAAGTCGGACGGAAGGAATCGCCACGTCTCGGCATTCCAGTGCACGCCGCCGCCGCCGACGCCGTTCGGCGGCATGAAGGCGCCCCAGGTGCGGATCGGCAGCGCCGTCTGGTTCATCTTGTTGCGGAAGGTGAAGGTGGTCTGCTCCGGCCGCAGGAACAGCTCGTGGCGGATGCGGTAGCGCAATTCGTCGGGAGCGTAGCCCGGCGGATAATCCGTGGGCGCATTCCGCCAGGGGCCGCGCTCAATTGCGATCACGTCGAGCCCGGCATCGGCGAGCTCGTAAGCCACAATCGATCCGGTCCATCCGAGACCGATGATGACGACATCCTTTGCCGGCAGCTTGCGGGCCATGCGCATCACGCCTTGTGAGGAGACCAGTCAGCGCGCCCCATGATGCTGACGGGTGGATGCGGGTAGCGCTCGTTGTGACGGGTGATCCAGTCACGATAGTCGTAGCGGATGCCGGGAAAGCCGATCATCTTCCATCCGGCCATGTCGCGATTGCCGCCATGGATCGGGTCGGAGAAGAAGCCCTCCGGCACGTCCTTCAGGAGCGCGCTGAAAAAACCCTGCGCATCGACGCCATCGAACTTGATGTCGCCGGCTTCGATCTTCTTCAGTGTGTCGTCCTGCAGCTCGGCCGAAAGTTGGTCGAAGGATTTGCCGCCTGCCTTCGCCTTGCAATGCTTGTCGAGCGCGGCGAGAGACTTGCGATAGAGCTCGGCCGGCGTCAGCGGCGATTGCGGCCCCTGCTCTTTCGTGCCCTTGGTGAAAGGCCCAAGCTTGTAGAGGCCGCCGGCCGAACCGTAAGGCCCCTTCAGCTGGCGGTCGATGAAGACCGCGCAACCCGCATCCTTGCCACCGGGGGTCTCCGGATCGGGCGGAATGATGCGATCGACGATCGCCTCCATGGCGCGGGCTTCGTCTGATGTGAAGAATTGCCAGGGACCTGGCCGCGCGAATTCGGGCCGAGATGAGGGGAAAGGCGACCACGGCATGTGATCGCGGATCACGGAGGCCCGCGTCAGCGAGGTCGTTCCGGCGAACCAGATCGCTGCTGAAACCAGGAATTTGCGGCGGTTGATCATCACGCGATCCGGAACCCGCCTGTGAACGCGGGATGAATTGGCCGGGTTCCTACGCCGGCCTAAGCCCTTGGTAGCAATTTCAGGCCGTCAGACGTTGATGAGGGCAATGCCGAGATCGGGGCGCTTCTTGCGTCGAAGATGCACGATAGTCTCGGTGATGGTCACCTCGAGCGTGGGCCGAACCGATCCCGACAGGAGGTGTCCGCCACGCAGCGTGCCGTCCTGCAGGCCGAGGACCGCATGCAGATGCAGACTGGACTTGCCGTCATCGCCCTGCGCCACGTCGCCCATCAGGCTCAGCACCTCGCATTGCTCGTTGACTTCGATCGGCTTGTACTTTTTGGTGGCGAGATCGAACCAACCAACCTTCGCCTTCGAAAACGCGCCGATCGCCGACACCGAGGCGCCCGTGATCCTCTCACGCTCGGCAAAGTCTGCGATGGATTTGAACGCCTCCTCGCCCTGATCCAGGATCAGCACGAAGGTCCGCTCCACGCCGTCATTGATCGATTTCGATTTCATCTGGAATTTCCATTATGGCTGCATGCCGGGAACAAGTCAGGCGTCAGCGCGTACCGATGCGTTGATGTCGCAGCCAGAAACCGGCAAAATGACTGCGTCCGCCATCTCTGTTGCGGCCGGTTGGCACCCGGCATGCAGACATTAACCGCGGCCAACCGATTTGGTTGCTTTCGCTATTTCGGATTGGGCTCCCTCAGCCCCTTCGCCGAATCTTCGAGGTTTCCCGTCCGCGCGAGTTCGACCGCAGCGCCCAGCGCACGCGCGACATTGAGCACCTCTTCCTGAAAGCTTTTGTCCCGGTCGAGCTCCTGATGAGACGTGGCATAGGGCTTCATGTAGCCGATATAGCCGTCGCTTTCGGCCATCGCTCCTGCCGAAATCAGCTTCATATCGGTCAGCCAGTCGGCAAGCGACCGGCGAAGCGTCTCCGCGCCGACGCTGTCGCCATGGACCACCAGACCAAAATAGCGGCCGGCCAGATGGCGCGGATAGCTCCAGCCCTGCAGCTCCAGCGCCTTGGCCTCGCTCGCCCTTTTGCCATGTGTGGAGGACGGATCGGGATTGCCGCCATCGGCGCAGACCAGGCGATCCATCATCGATTTCAGCGCCGCGGAGGCATGATACCAGTTAACAGGCGCGACGATCATGATGCCGTGTGCCGCCACCCAGAGCGGGTAAATTTCGTTCATCCAGTCGTCGGTCTGGCCCAGCGAATAGTTCGGATAGCAACTGCACGGCCAGTGACACAACGCCATCGAGGTCGACACGCACGATTTGCAAGGGTGGATTTGCTTGCCGAATTCCGATGTCAGCCGCGACAGGTCGAGCACGTCGACAGCGAAGCCCATCTCGAGAAAGCAGGATCTCGCCGGCTCGACCATGCGCCAGCTCTTCGACATTTCGCCGGGACAGCTGTGCTCGCTTCGCGACGAGCCGTTGATGACGAGGACGCGAGGCTTCTCGCGCGGGTCGTCATGCCGCTTTTGCGCCGCCAAAATCGCCTCGCGGGCCGCGAGCCAATCGACCGCTATCCCGTAATCCGGGTCGGCAAATCCTTCTCCTGCCCTTCGGGTGATGGGCGCCTTGCGCGAGTTGCTGTAGGCATCCCACGCGGCAGCAACGATGGCGTCGAGCTCTTTCCGGAGCGGGCCGAAGACCGGGTCGACGAAACGACTCCGATAGCGCTCTTCGAATTCGTCGCGCGACAATTTGACGGCCGGCATTCCCTTGCGGACGTCTGGCTCCCTCATGGGCTCCTCATGTACCGTTCCTGTAAACCCTGACAGCAGAAGCAAAGTTCCACGCGGGGAGGCGGGTAACGCCTGTCGTGTTCGAGGAACGAGGGGCAGCGCTTGATGTTGGCCCGGATACCATTTTTCGAGGCGACCGCGCATGGCCCATTTCGGCGCGACCTCTACCCATCGGGTGGAACTTCAGGGAACCACGGCGCTCGCCGCGGTCGCGATGTTGATCGCTGTCGCCTTTGGCCTGAGTGCCCTGATTACGCCGCTTTACGTGATCTATCAGCAGCAGCTTGGTTTTTCGCAGATCACGCTGACGCTGATCTACGCCGCCTACGCGCTCGGCAACATCGCCGCGCTTTTGTTTTTCGGCCGCATCTCCGATCGTGCAGGCCGGCGGCTCGTCGCGCTGTCGTCAATTGCCACCCTTGGTGCCGCGGCACTGGTTTTTCTGATAGGTCGCGGCATCGCCACGCTCTACATCGCCCGTATTCTCAGCGGCCTCGGCATCGGCATCGCCAGCGGCACCGGCAATGCCTGGCTGGCGGAGCTGGTTGGTGGCAGCGACAAGACCCGCGCCGCCATGATCGGCACCAGCAGCAATTTCCTGGGTCTCGGCGTCGCGGCATTGTTGTCGGGGCTGCTCGCGCAATACGCGCCGTGGCCGCTGCACCTGTCGTTTATCGTCTATCTCGCCGTCCTCGGCGTCGTGGCGGGGCTGGTCTGGTTCACTCACGAAACGGTGCAGCATCGCGATGCTCGCGGCATCGGGATTCACCTGGAACTCTCCCTGCCGCGGGACATCCGCGCGCAATTCGTTGCGCCCGCCATCACCGGGTTTGGCTTGATGTCGCTGGTCGGTTTCTACGCCGCGCTGATGCCCACGATATTGTCGCATGACCTGCGTATCGAGAATCACGCCGCGGCCGGCACGATGTTCTTCGAGCTGGCAGTGGTGGTCGCGGCAGTGATCGCGGCGACGCAGACTTTCGCTAGTCACGCGTCAATGCTGTGGTCGCTGGCCCTGATGATCCCCGCCGCCAGCTCGATCGTGGCCGCACAGGTTTCGGCCTCGCTCTGGGTGATGCTGACGGCGACCGCCGCCGTCGCGGCGTCGGCCGGCCTCGGCTACCGCGCCAGCCTGCAGGTGGTGAACGAGAGCGCGCCGGCGGACAAGCGCGCCGCCGTCATGTCGATCTATTTCATCTGCTGCTTCGTCGGCAACGCGGTGCCGGTGGTCGGCGTCGGCGTGCTGTCGAGCTTTACCAGCTCGATCCTCGCCGACATTGCATTCGCGTGCACGATAGCGGCCTTCGCCGTGGTCGCGCTGATCTTCGGGCTCCTCTACCGGCGCTGACGCGCGATGGGTTCCGGGGCCAAAGATTCCGCACACTGGTTCCCCTGCTATCGCTGGAGGAACGGAGGCCCAAAATCCGGGTTTTGCTCCGGAGGGCAGTGGACCACCAAAGGAGGACCCAATGACACTTGTGAAGACTCTCACGGCCGCCGCGCTAGGCGCGGGCCTGCTTGCAGGATCCGCCGTGAGCGCATCCGCCGCCATTGCCTGTTCGGGCAACGTGTGCTGGCACACCCACGAAACCTACGCCTATCCGCCCGAGGCAAAAGTGATCATTCACGGGGATGACTGGCGGTGGGGACCGGACGAACACTTTGCATTCAGGGAGCATGATGGCCGCGGCTACTGGCGCGGCGATCGCTGGACCGAGTGGTGAAGTGATCACGTCTTTCAACAAGAGAGGCCGCCCCACGGGGCGGCCTCGCTTCCGATCCTTGTCTTGTTCCGTGGGCCGGGAACAGAGGAAAACGCAATGTCAGTCTGGTTCAAAAACGATGCGTCTCCGCAACTGCTGGAAGATGCTCTCGCGATCGCAGCGGATTTTCTCGAACGCGCGGGCCAAATCGGTGACCGCGTCGAGGCGGGCGAATTCCTGGTCAACAAAATTCAGTTCATGATTTCCCAAGGTCAACGCAACAAGCTATTGCTGGCCAACCGCGCCATCGCAGCTTTCCAGCGCTACCGGCAAGCACAAACGATCGAGCTGTCCCTGGTCTCCTGAAGAAACATCGGCAAGATGCGAGCCCGATAGGAACAGATGCCCCGCATGCCGGTTTTCGGCTTGGTGAATGGCGAGGTGACACATGAAAGTTTGCGACGCAATGACATCAGACGTGCAGCTTTGCACGCCGGATGACACCTTGAAAGACGCAGCCGAGGCGATGATGACGCTGAATGTGGGACTGTTGCCGGTCACCGACAATGAGCGCCTGGTCGGTATGATCTCCGACCGCGACATTGCCACCCGCGGCGTGGCCATGGGCCTCGGACCGGATTCGCTGGTTCGAAACGTCATGACGGATGACGTGAAATACTGCTTCGAGGACCAGGACCTCGAGGAGGTGACGCAGAATATGGGCGACATCCAGGTCAGGCGGTTGCCGGTCTTGAACCGCGACAAGAGACTCGTCGGCATCATTGCGCTCGGCGACATCGCTCGGGCCGAGGTCGGCGACGGAACGGGGCAAGCGCTGTCGCAAATCTCGCAACCCGGTGGACAGCACCCCGGCACGAGCTGTTTCGCATGAAGCAGAAGGCAGGCGCGCCGGCTCTTGGCGCGCCTCGCGGGTTGTCCGGATACAAACCTACCTCGTATCGGAGATCGGTATGTCCCCTTCTTCGATGATTTCGGGCACGACGTCCTTGCTGATGCGGACGGGCACCGACTTCGCCGCGGGCACCTTGCTGCCTTCGGCGTAATGCCAGAGCGGAATAAGCCCATTGCACTCGGGATAGTAGCCCGCAATGCTTCTGCGCGGGATGTCGTAAGCGACCACCTGCAGCTCGCTCAGGGTGCGCTCGACGTCGTCGTCGGCCACCGTCGAGAGCGTGACGGTGTCACCCGACTTGAGGCCTTCGCTTTCCATATCGGCAGGATTCATCAGGACGACATAGCGGCTGCCCTGGATGCCACGGAAACGATCGTCTTCGGTATAGATCGTGGTGTTGAACTGACCGTCGGCGCGCATCGTCATCAACTCATAGATACCATCGCTCTCGGGCGGAACGGCCAACGCGGACTGCGGGACAGTGAAATTCGCCTTGCCGTTCGGCGTCTTCCACTTGCGCTCGCGCGCCGCCAGCGGCCGCGGAAATCCGCCGGGCTCAAACATGCGGCGATTGAAATCCTTGAACTGGTCGGGATAGGTCCGCTCGATCGCGTCGCGCACCCGTGAGTAGTCGTCGACCCAGCCATCCCAATCGACTTTGGGATTAGGCTTCAGTGTCGCCTTGGCAAGCCCGGCGATGATCGCCGGCTCCGAGAGCGCATGTTCCGCCACCGGCTTGCGCTGTCCGCGCGAGCCATGGATACAGGCCGTCGAATCCTCCATTGAGACCACCTGCGATCCGCTCGCCTGCTGATCGATCTCGATGCGGCCGAGACATGGCAGCAGATAGGTGACCTCGCCCGGCACGATGTGGCTGCGGTTGAGCTTGGTCGCGATCTGAACCGACAGCCGCAGGCCAGCCCAAGCGGGCTCCATTAGCGAGCGCTCGGGAACGGCGCGCAGGAAATTTCCGCCGAGGCTGACGAAGCCCCGCACCTTCCGCTTCAGGATGTCCTCGCAGGCGTCCACCGTGGAAAGGCCATCCCACCGCGGCGGCTCGAAGCCGTAGAGCTCGGCGAGCTTGTCGAGGGGTACGAGCTTGGTTTTCTCGGAAATGCCGACCGTGCGCTGGCCCTGCACGTTGGAATGGCCGCGGATCGGTGAAATGCCGGCACCGGGCTTGCCTATGTTGCCGCGCAACAGCAGCAGGTTGACGATCATCTTCGCGGTTTCGACGCCATATTTGTGCTGCGTGACGCCCATACCGTAATTGGCGATGACCGCCTTCGCCGCCATGTAGACGTTGGCGGCCTCGAGCATCGAGGCGCGCTCGAGGCCCGAGGCCTTCTCGATGGCCTCCCATGTCTGCGCGCGGCACAAGGATGCGAATTCCTCGAAGCCCGATGTATGCCGAGCAATGAAGTCGACGTCGAGCAGTCGCGGGGTTCCGGCGGTTTTGGCGCGATCATCGGCCTCAATGACGCATTTGCAGATGCCCACGATGGCCGCGCTGTCGCCACCGAGACGAACCTGATGATACTGCGTGCTGATGCGCGTGCCGCTCGTGCCGCCCGCGATCATCTGCACCGGATTCTGCGGATTGGTGAAACGCTCCAGGCCGCGCTCGCGCAACGGATTGAAGGTGATGATCGGCACGCCGCGCTGCGCGGCTTCCTGCAACGGGTGCAGCATGCGCGGCGCGTTGGTCGTGGTGTTGTGGCCGAAGAAGAAGATGCAATCGGTGTGATCGAAGTCCCGCAGCAGCACCGTGCCCACGGGCGATCCGATCACCTGCGGCAGGGCCACCGACGTGGTCTCGTGGCACATGTTCGAACTGTCGGGAAAATTGCTGGTGCCGTACATGCGGCCGAACAGCTGGTACATGTAGCTGGCCTCAAGCGAGGCGCGGCCCGAGGTGTACATCACGACGGCGTGGGGATCGAGCTTGTTCAGCTCCGCTCCGATCTCACGGAAGGCCTCGTCCCAACCGACGGGTAGATACTTGTCGCTGGCGAGGTCGTACCGCATCGGCGTCGTCAGTCGCCCCTGCTCCTCCAGCTGGTGATCGGGCCAGGTCCGCAGGTCGGTCAAGGTGTGCTGCGAGAAGAACTCCGGCGTGACGGTCTTGCTGGTTATTTCCCATGCGGTCGCCTTGGCGCCGTTCTCGCAGAACTCGAACGGATGCGGCTTGGCGGGCTTGGCCCATGAACAGCTCACGCACATGAAGCCGTCGGGCTTGTTTTGCCGAAGCAGGATTTCGCTGCCGAGCACGGCAACTTCTTCCTGGGTCAGGATGTGAACCACAGCGTTGATGGATCCCCAACCGCCGGCCGGCGCGTCATATGCCTCGACTTTTGCTTTTGGCCTCATGGCGGGGTCCTTTCTGATGGCAAGTCCGAAAGAAAAACCTGTTGCGGGATCGCAAGTTCCTGGCGTTTCGGAACCTTGGCTCGGCTCGTGCGTCGACACATCGTCGTAGGAGTAGCAAGAATGCACGGCTCGCCATTCGGCCGGCATGATCGCGCGATCATGCCACTCCCTTCGGTGAAAATGTCCCGGTTCAATTCCAGTTCCACGCGCGACACGCGCGCGATGGCCGAGGAATGTCCCGTTGCTCTTGTCTACGACGGAACGACAGCGGCTGTGCTCATGGCAACGCCTGCCAACTGGGCCGATCTGGCTCTGGGCTTCAGCCTGACCGAAGGCATCATCCGGGATGTCGGCGAGATCGAGGAGTTCGACGTTGTCCCGGGCTCCGCAGGAATCGAATTGCGCATCTGGTTGCGTCCGGACAGCGGCCGGACGCTCAAGGAAAGGCAGCGGCGCCTCGTCGGACCGACCGGTTGCGGGCTCTGCGGCATCGAAAGCCTGCAGCAAGCGAGCCGGATCGTCTCGCCGGTGACACGCGCGATCTGCCTCGCACCGGAACAGGTCGGGTTGGCCGTCGAACGGCTGACGACGTCGCAAACCCTCAATCGCGAAACGCGAGCTACGCATGCGGCGGGGTTCTTTGTGCCGGGCTGCGACAGCATGATGGTGCGCGAGGATGTCGGGCGGCACAATGCGCTCGACAAACTTGCGGGCGCATTGGCTGCCGCCAATACCTGCGGTTCCTCGGGCGCCGTCGTGCTGACGAGCCGGATTTCGGTCGAGATGGTCCAGAAGACCGCGGCCATTGGCGCCGGCATCGTCATTGCGGTTTCGGCGCCCACCGCGCTGGCGATACGGACAGCCGAGGCCTGCGGGATCACACTCGTCGGCATCGCACGCGGTCGAGACTTCGAGGTCTTCAGCCATCCGGCCGGCATTGCCTGGTGATCGGAGCACTAACGGCTGGGATGAGACATGGCGCGCGTGCTGATCGGGACATCGGGATGGCACTACGAGTCATGGCGAGGTCCGTTTTTCCCAAAGGGACTGCCGCTCAAGAAACAGCTTGAATACTATTCTGGGCAATTCGGGACCACCGAGCTCAATGGTGTGTTCTATCGAACGCCGAGCTTCGAGGCCGTGAAAGGCTGGCGGGCGCAAACGGGAGATGATTTCGTCTTCGCATGGAAGGCTTCCAAATTCATCACCCACTGGAAACGCCTTTCCGAGAATTCCGCCAACAGCTTGGTCCTCATCGAGGAGCGATTGTCTCTGTTGGGCGACAAGGCGGGCCCTGTTCTGTTTCAACTGCCGCCGAACTTCGAAGCAGATGCCGAACGACTTGCAGAGTTTTTCAAACTTCTTCCCGGGCGGCGCCGTTACAGTTTCGAGTTTCGGCATCCGAGCTGGTACCAACCGATCATCCTTCGATTGCTGTCGCGACGCAATATCGCGCTTTGCCTGTCCGACCATCACGATGCGCCGGCACCTTGGAAGAGGACCGCCGACTTCGTTTACATTCGTGGACATGGTCCGGGCGGACGATACAAGGGTCACTATCGTTCGCAGACGTTGTCAGAGTGGGCGGCGCGCAGCCGGTCCTGGAAGAAGCAGGGCTGCGACGTCTTCGTCTATTTCGACAACGACCAGAAAAGCGCCGCGCCCGTCGATGCGCTCAAGTTGAAACAGCTCTTGGGCCAATAGAACAGGCTAAATCGCCTTCGACGCCGCCCCACTATGCTCTGCGCTCGGCACGCTGATGCGAATCTCGTGGCCTTGTTTGATCGCCATCGACGCCGCGACGGCGGCGGCCTCGAATGCAGACTCCTTGGTCAAATATTTGTTGTTGATCTTGCCGTCATGCTGCACGCCCCACATTTCGCCGACCGGCACGATCTCGTATTGCGCAACTCCCATCTTTGATCTCCCTATGCGACTTTCAAAACGACCTTGCCGACCGAGTGTCCCTGCTCCACCGAAGCGAGCGCATCGGCGGCCGCGTTCAGGCCAAATGTCTTCTGCACATGAGGCCTGACCTTGCCGGCCGCAACCAGCGCGACGATTTCCGCCAGCTCCCTGCCATCCGCTTCAACGGTGTAACGCAGCGCCCTGACCCAAATTGCTTCGCCTTCTCCTGCGATGGTTCGGTCAAGGTGGACACCAGCACGCCGCCCTTCTTCAGCAGACTCCACGAACGTTCGCGGGTTTCGCCGTCGATCAGGTCGAACACCATGTCGAGATTGCCGGCATGATCCTCGAAGCGCTGCGTCTTGTAGTCGATCACGACGTCGGCGCCGAGTTCGCGGGCAAACTTCACATTGTGCGTCGAGACCGTCGTCAGCACGCGCGCTCCCTTGGCCTTGGCGAACTGGATGGCAAGATGGCCGACACCGCCGGAGCCGCCGTGAATCAAGACCGCCTGTCCCGCTTGCAAGCAGCCATGCCGGAACAAGGCCTGCCAGGCCGTTTGCCCCGCGAGCGGAATTGCGGTCGCATGAACGTCGTCCAATGCGGGCGGCTTGGCAGCGATGGCGTCCTGATCGACGACGGCATGTTCGGCGTAGCCGCCGCCGTGAATGCCGACCATGCCGAAAACCTCGTCGCCGACCTTAAAGCGCGTGGCCTGCGCGCCGCATTTCTCGACGACGCCGGAGAAGTCCCGACCCGGCGTGTAAGGCAGCCGGTCGCTTTTGACGGCGGGATATTTTCCGGAGCGGATCTTGAAATCGACCGGGTTCACGCTGGCGGCACGCACCCGCACCAGCACCTCGCCCGCATCGGGTTGCGACTGCTCGACGTCATCTGCCCGCAACACATCGTTGCCGCCGAACCGGTGCAGCCGGATTACCCTGCTCATGCGCGCTTCTCCAACGTCAACTCATGGTTCCCGGCAGGAAGCATTGGATGGACATCCCCATCGCACCGTGGATAGGCCCCACCATCGTGCGTCCGGCACGGTTGGGTTCCTTGATGACGGCCTCGTCCGGCACATCGAACCATTCGCCGTTAAGACGGACGCGGTAGTGGCCATCCTTGGAGTGCCAGTCGGGATCCAAGACGGCAACGCCGTCGGCGTTTGAACAGCATAAGCCCTTGCCGCTCTTCAACGTGTCGAACCAAGGCTTCAGGGGAGAGTTCGCGTAACGTCCATCGTCGCGCGCCAGAACCAGTCCCGCGGGCAGCGCGAGGAGGATTGCAATCGACGCGTTCACGATAATCTTCATGCCGTTGCGTGCAACGCCGCGTTTGCGGGGTCGTTCCTATTGCAAGTGCCGGAGCCGGATTCCACGACCCGAAAGGCTTCCCTGAGCGACGCCGATTTAGGAACGCCGGACAATCCAGCGCCTTTTTTAGTCTCTGGGGTCGCGGAGGAGCGCCGATGGCAGAGGATGACAGGACCTATGTCTGGGGAACCGGGCGCCTGTTCGCGGGCGCCGCCGTCGTGGCAGTCGTCCTGGCGATCGGCGTCACGGTGTGGCCGTTCCTGACGCAAAATCAATTGGGCGCCCCGAAGGGCGGCGCTAATCCGGCCACCGCCTCGGATACCACCGGTTCGCGTGGCGCGCCGGCACAGAACGCCGCCGAAAGCATGGTCGGCAAGAATAATCCCGCAGGGCAGGCCGACTCGAGTGGCGGACGGGCGGCGGCGATCAAGCAGAGCTCGCAACCCCTTCAGCTCAATCCGCAACAGCGCCAGCAGATCAAGGATGTCCTTGCGCGCCAGACGGATGCTCCCAAGGTCGACAAGGCTCCTTTCGAGTTGATGATCGGAACCGCGGTCCCAAGGCAGGTGCAGCTGAAGGACATCCCGCCCCAAATCACCCAGGTGATGAACGGCTATTTGGGCGATCAGTATGTCCTCGTTCAGGACGAAATGGTGATCGTGGATCAGCACAGCCGGCGCGTCGTGGCGATCGTCCCGTCGGTTGCGTGACGTCCAACCGGCCGCGCATCACGGCTGACCCGTTCCGCCGGCCGATCCATAGACCTGCCCGGTGGCGAAGCTCGCATCCGCGGCGGCAAGCTGCACGTAGATTGAGGCCAGCTCCGCCGGCTGGCCCGGTCGGCCGAACACGGTCATGCCGCCGAACTTCTCCAGTTTCTCCATGGTCGCGCCGCCTGACACCTGCAAGGGAGTCCAGATCGGTCCCGGCGCTACGCCGTTGACGCGAATGCCCTTCGAGCCGAGCTGCTTCGCCAGCGACTTGACGTAGTTCATCGTCGCCGCCTTGGTCTGCGCGTAATCATAGAGGTCGGGCGACGGATCGTAGGCCTGCTCGGAGGTCGTGCCGATGATCACGGAGCCGGGCTTGAGATGCGGCAGCGCCGCCTTGATGATCCAGAACGGCGCATAGATGTTGGTCTTCATGGTCGCGTCGAAATCCTCGCTCGACACATCCAGAATGGATTGCCGCGCCTGCTGTCGCGCCGCATTGCTGACGACGATGTCGAGGCCGCCGAGCCCATCCACGGCCTTGCGCACCAGCTCCTGGCAGAACTGCTCGCTCCTGAGATCGCCGGGAATCGCCAGTCCCTTGCGCTCTTCGGCCTTGATCAGCTCGATGACCTCACGCGCATCCGGCTCCTCGGTCGGAAAATAATTGATAGCCACGTCGGCGCCTTCGCGGGCAAAGGCGATCGCGGCCGCGCGGCCCATGCCCGAATCGCCGCCGGTGATCAGCGCTTTCCGGCCGGCCAACCGTCCCGTTCCGCGATAGGATTTTTCGCCGTGATCGGGCGGCGGGTCCATTTTGCCGGCGAGGCCTGGCCACGGCTGCGACTGCCGCTTGAACGGCGGCTTCGGATATTTCCCTGCGGGGTCCGTCAGCGCTTCTGCTTTTGAAGCCCCGTTGCCATTCGCCGCTTGGGTGGCGGTCACCGAAGCCGCGGCCATTGTTCTCCCTGCGCCAACCACCTCCCGGCGCGAATAGGATGTCTGCATCTTGTTCGCCATTAACGGTCTCCACTTCATCGAGTAGAGCCAACCGTCGACAGCGCCAAATGTTGCAATTCCTGTCACCTTTGCCCGATGGCCCGGGCAGATTTCTTCACCAGAAAATTCGGGCCTGTGCCTTCATTCCGGCCGAGACATGCAAGGCGATAGTTTGCCTGACTTGGCGTACTCTCGGGGCTTTTGCCCGGAACCCCGGCTTTGTTCACCGCTTATCGGTGTGGCCCAAAGCGACACCGGTCATGATCGCCGACCTCTGGTACAAGAACGGTATCATCTATTGCCTGTCGGTTGGCACCTATATGGACGCCAATGGCGACGGTGTCGGCGATTTCAAGGGCCTCTTGCGTCGGCTCGATTATCTGCACGGGCTTGGCATCACCGCGATCTGGCTGATGCCGTTCCAGCCGTCGCCGGGCAAGGACGACGGTTACGACATCTCGGATTATTACGGCGTCGATCCGCGGTACGGCACGCTCGGCGACTTCGTCGAGTTCGCCCACGGCTGCAAGCAGCGCGGCATCCGCGTCATTATCGACCTTGTCGTCAATCACACCTCCGACCAGCATGAATGGTTCAAGTCGGCGCGCAGCGCGAAAGACTCGCCTCACCGCGACTGGTATATCTGGGCCGACAAGCGCCCGGCCGGCGCCGGCAAGGGCGTGGTGTTTCCCGGCGTGCAGAAATCGACCTGGACACGCGACAAGATGGCCGGGGTCTGGTACTTCCACCGCTTCTACGATTTTCAGCCCGACCTCAACACCTCGCACCCGCTGGTGCAGGCGGAAATCCTGAAGATCATGGGCTTCTGGATCCAGCTTGGGGTCTCCGGTTTCCGCATGGACGCCGTACCCTTCCTGATCGCGACCAAAGGCGCCAAGGTGAAAAAGCCCGTCGAGCAATACGACATGCTGCGCGCCTTCCGCGAATTCCTGCAATGGCGCGAGGGCGAGGCCATCATCCTTGCGGAAGCCAACGTGCTGCCGAAGACCGACATGGATTATTTCGGCGACGACGGCGACCGCATGCACATGTTGTTCAACTTCCACGTCAACCAGCATCTGTTCTATGCGCTGGCCTCCGCCGACAGCCGGCCGCTGGCAAGGGCGCTCGCGGATACCAAGCCCCGGCCACCCACAGCGCAATGGGGCCTGTTCCTGCGCAATCACGACGAACTCGATCTCGGCCGGCTCACGAAGAAGCAGCAAGGCGTGGTCTTCCGGGCTTTCGGCCCGGACAAGGACATGCAGCTCTACGATCGCGGCATCCGAAGGCGGCTGGCGCCGATGCTGGGCGGCGATCGCCGCCGCATCGAGCTCGCCTACAGCCTGATGATGACGCTGCCCGGCACGCCCGTGATCCGCTACGGCGACGAGCTCGGCATGGGCGACGACTTGCGCCTGGCGGAACGCAATTGCGCGCGCACGCCGATGCAATGGTCGACCGAGCCGCATGGCGGTTTCACCAAGGGTGAGAAGCCGTGCACGCCCGTCATCGATGAAGGCCCGTATGGCTACGAACACGTCAACGCCGCCAAGCAGCGGCGCGATCCCAATTCGATGCTGAACTGGACCGAGCGCATCGTCCGGATGCGCAAGGAGGTGCCCGAAATCGGTTGGGGCGATTTCAAGGTGATCGCAACGCGCGATCCGGCGATCCTGATCATCCGCTACGACTGGCGCAACAATTCAGTGCTGTTCGTGCATAACCTCGACGAAAAGCCGCGCGAGATTGCCTTCGCCGTCGGTCTGCCCGGCGAAACCGGAAAGCTGCTGGTCAACCTGTTGACCGAAGATCACAGCCGCGCCGACAAAAAGGACCGACACAACCTGCTCATGGAAGGCTATGGCTACCGCTGGTACCGGGTGGGCGGACTGGACTATCTGCTCAAGCGCAGCGACATCGATGGGAATACGACCGTCGCGAGGCATTCACGATCGCATTGAGCGGGCGTGTTTCAGGCTCCGCCGTCAGCGTGCGGACTCTACGAAGCTCACCGGCGTGCCCTTTGTCACGCGATGCGCGACGTGTTCGGCGTCCCAATTGGTAAGCCGCACGCAGCCATGGGATTCTGCCTTGGAGACCTTACCGGGCGAAGGCGTGCCGTGGATGCCATAACTATCGGCCGACAGGTTGATCCACACCGTGCCCACCGGATTGTTCGGACCCGGCTTGATCGTGAACGCCTTGCGTGAGTGGACACCCTTGAAGTGGTAGTCGGGATTGTAGCGGTAGGTCGGGTTCTGATCGATTTCAGTGACCTTCAGCGTTGCGCTTGGAGATGGCTTCTCTTCGCTGCCCACTGTCGCAGGATAGAACCCGATCAGCGCGTTAGATTTGTCGAACAATTTTACGGTCTGCCGGGTCTTGTCGACCTCGACCCTGGCGGCCTTGCCGTCCGTTTGTTCGCTGCCCGTGTCGACGACGACGATGCTGTCGCCGGCATGGTCGAAACGTTGTCCGGGGTTGAGCGACGCAAGCAGATCCTCGCTCATGTGAAATCTTTCTGCCAATTCCTCGCGTGGGCTGGTGTAGCTCAGCCTTGGGATGTCCTTCATATCCTCCATTTTGCCGGGCAGCCTCTTCAGGAACGGTCCGGCGACGTCCTTCTCGGCGAATGTGTACCTGGTGGTCACTGGCCGCTCGTCCGCCGCGAGTTTTTTCCAGACGTCGTCAGACAAGGTCGAAGAGCTCGGCAGCCCCTGCGCCTCGGCAAACGCACGGAGCGCTTTTTTGGCATTCTCGCCAAACTTGCCGTCGATCTCGCCGGGCGAGAAATGTGCGCGATCAAGCAGGACCTGAACCCGGACGCCCAAGGGCGACGGTTTGCTGTCGGAAATTTCCTTTCCCGACGGCTCCGCCGCGTTGATCGCGCTCGCGTTGAACTCAGCACCGCTGGACGGGTTCACCATGACTGCGAGGAGCAGCCCGATGCAGACAGCCGTCCTTTCGACCGACAACATCATCTATTCCTCCCGCGCAGCCTGAGGCGTCGGCACCAGGCTCAACATTCGCTACGGTCGGACCGGGCGCTCCCACGCGGCTCTGCGGCGATTGAACCGGCTTGAATGCGTCATCCACGCCGGCAGCGGCATCCCGTCACGGTAGCGACCGCCCGCCTCCGCGCCAGCCCAGGCTGCGACGGCGCCGAGCAGCAATGATGTCGCCAGCGAGAACGCCAGGATGATGGTGCTGGCGCGCGCGTTGGAGATCGCCTTTCGCGAATCCGCGATGGCGTTGTCGACACGACGCTCGGCATCGGCTCCGGTCAAGCCGGTGGCCGCGCCGACGAGTTGAACGAGATAGCCGCGGTCGTCGGCGCTTACCCCTCGGTGACTCGACGACGTCATGAGAATGCGGGCCGCTTCAGCCCGGATCGGGGCGAGTTCTGCGCCGGGCAGTCGCCGAGGCGCGCGAAGCAGATGATCGATCTCGTAGCTCAGAATCGACGGTTCGGACGCTGTCGGAGGTGTCGTCAGCGCCGTCGGCCGGTTAGCCGCCATGCCGACCAGAGCGGCGATGATTGTCCCGATGACGACGGCCAAAGCCCATGAGCCGATGCCGTGCCAGCCGTCGTGCCGTTCCACCTCCTCCGCTGCGGCGGGCGCGTAAGGCGATCGCGTGCGTCCGGCGAGATAGCCGCCGCTTGCGAAGCTCACCAGCGCGGTCAGCACCAGAAAGATGCCCGAAAGCAGCCAAAGCGCGAAGGACGCGTCGCGCCAGCTGGGCGATGCCGAACTCACTCCGAGACCGACGGCGCTTCCGAAGGTGACCAAAATGGAGGACACCGCAGCAGCAGTCAGAGCGCCCAGAACGATCGGAGACCATTCGAGCCTCCAGCCGTCAACCGACGACCGAAGGCCCGTCCTCGTTTCAGTCGGTCCGGGTTCGATGATTGTCATGGCGGGCCTCACCGCAGGCCAAACAATGACAGGATAGCCATCACGATGACGATCAAGCCGACGAGATAGATGATGCCGTCCATGGAAATCTCCTCCTCCAGGGTGCAAGACGTCATCGCGACCAAGTGGCCGCCAACACGACGCGAGCAAAGATGCGGTCGAGAACGTGTGGTCGAACGGGAAAGTTCCTCCGATTTGGAACATTTGCCGCTTTTTCCCATTTGCGCATGCCACCCGCTGACCTTTTGCGAAAAGCGGCCGATGCCGGAATTTCGTCATAGCGCGCCGCGAGTTCGAGTCGGCATGGCGGACGATCGGTCGCAGGCACCGGGTTTGCAAAACAGTCGTCGGGGCTAAAGCTGGAAGTCGTGCTTTCCAATCTGGAACTATTCCGGATGAGTGCCTTCGCCTGATCCGGATGAAATCGTCTCTTCTCCGCCTCGGCCCTCTTGAATAAGAAGTTCGATTCCCGTCGAGCGACCATTTGTCCGTTGCGCGGCTAGCAGGACTCTATAGCTGTCAATGACCTCATCCAATTCTTTGCACTGCCAACACATCGCCTACTTCAAAGTGGGATGCTATGGCCGAGGATGATGTCGTGCCGGGGATCGGCCCGGCACGCGACCGACGACGAGAATGTGGCCTGATCTGTGGCCACCGCGCCGCAGTCGGCGGCATGCCCGAAATAGCTTGAACGGGCGAACCTCCCTAAGCCTCTGGCCGTGGCTACATGACTTGCCCGCTCCGGCGCCCCCGGAGCGGGCCCCTTCGTGCCGCCTCACATCTTGACCGTCACCTTGCGGTTTTCGCCGAGGTTGGGCTCCTCCCCGGTCAGTCTCGCCTTGGCGAATTCGAAGGCCGTCACGACCGCGCTCGCCGGTCCGTCCCACAATTCCGCCGTCAAGGGTTCTATCCGCAGCAAACATACCTGCGGATCGTCCGGACCGCCCGGCCACCACACTTCGTCGGTCTTTCACCAGACCGTCTTTGTCTTCCCGGCATCGCGCATGACGCGGGCTCGGCCGCTGATCGACAGGTAGGCCTTGTCACCTGCATCGATGAAGACAAGTCCGACTTCGGGCGAGGCCCTGATCTCATCCTCTTTGCCGCTGCTTATATCGGTCACGAAAAAAATCAGGCCGGCATCGCGGTCGGGCCTGGCTTCGAGCGCTCGCGCGCGCAGTCCATCCGCGGATCGCGTCGTCAGCATGCATACGCCGACCTTCTCGATGATCTCCCAGACGCGATCGATATTGTCTGTTCTGCTCATGCCGGTTATGGCGATGGTTCGATTTCAGCGCCGCTTGCGAGCCTTCGTGGACCGGCGATTATACGGCGAACGATTGACGGGCCGCAGCGAGATACCCTCACGTTGGGCCTTGCTGCGGATCGCCGCCAGCGGCCGCTGTTGCTTCAGGCTTATGACGCCGGCCGGCGTATTGCCCTTTGCAAGCTGCTTGAGCTTCCTCAACTCCGCGGCCGTCCAAGGCTCGCGAGAGCGGCGCTTGTATGCGGGGTTCGCATTGCGCGGTCCCGTTTTGCCGATTTTCGAGCCGGGCCACTTCCAAGCTGGTGTTGCCATCTGTTCCTCCGTCCGGGGTTTATGTTTGAACGTAGCAATCGGGCGCGCAGTTCCTTCTCGATGAGCTGGAACGACGGTCTTTCGAATCAGCTGTCCGACGGAAAATTTCAGGCCACGTTGGCTCGGTTCTGTCTGGAGCAGTCGCCATGGCACGACGACCCGTTTGTCAAATCCGGCGCAGGCGGCATCGCTGAAACGGCGTGCGAAACTCGTCCGTGCCTTGCAGCGAATTAGTCGGCTATTGGAACGAATCTGCGGGGGCCGAATTGAAGGGAAAGCAGCGAATGTCGAGTGGCGCCGATAGCTTCTCCCCCGACTATCGGCTTTTGGAAAACCTCGTGGCCCGACCGCGGGGTTTTCTTCTTGCTCAGGCCGCTTCGACGTTGACGGAGGACATCGCGAGCTTGCTCAAGGTCTCGTCGGTCTTCTTTTCCTCGGCCAGTGTCTGGTCGAGGAGTTTCACGGCATCGCGCATGCTCAGGCGCTCCGCCCAGGTTTTCAACGTGCCGTAGCGCGAGATTTCGTAGTGCTCGACCGCCTGCGCGGCGGCGAGCAGGCCGGCATCGAGCGCGGGCGTATCCTTGTACTCCGCCATCACCTCCTGGCCTTCATCGAGGATGCCCTCGATGGCATCGCATTTCTTGCCGCGCGCGGGCTTGCCGAGCAGCTCGAAGATTTCCTCGAGCCGCTCGATCTGCTGCTCGGTCTCGTCGTGGTGTTTTTCGAACGCCGCGCGAAGCTTGTCCGACCGGGCAGCCCTGGCGAGCTTGGGCAGGGCTTTGTAAATCTGCTTCTCGGCGTAGTAGATGTCCTTCAACGTGTCGGTGAAGAGAGCGTTGAGATCTTTCTCGGGCATGATGTCCTCATTGAGATGATGGTGGCGTTCAACGGAGCATGCTGCGAAGAGTTCCTGGAAGCTGCCCTGCGACCATTGCTGCGCGCCCGGGAACTAACAAATGTTAGCTTCCCGCTTAAATACGGCGGTTGCGATTGCCGGAGGAAGTTGCAACATAGCGCTTCCGCTGGGTTCTGGTCATGCGACGGCTGCTTTTCACCTTGCTGCTTCTCGCCGCGTCGACGGCCGCGCTTGCGCAGGAGCAGGACAAGAAGACCGACGACCTCAAGCTCGCCGATCCCGACACCTGCGAGAGCACGGTCGAGGAATCGACGCTTGGCCTGTTGCCCAACCCCTTCGAGAAGCAGGGCGTCAAGTTCGCCGTCACCTACATCGGCGAAGCGCTCGGCAATGTCTCCGGTGGCATCAAACGCAGCGCCATCTACGAAGATCGCATCAATTTCGCGGTCGATGTCGATTTCGAGAAGCTCACCGGCCTGAAGCAATTCACCTTCCACGCCAACGTCTTTCAGATCGATGGCGGCGGGCTCTCGCGAGGCACGCTGCTGAATTACATGGTGGTCAGCGGCATCGAGGCCTTGCCGACGACGCGGCTGTACGAAATCTGGTTCGAGAAGAAATGGGCGAACATGTTCGCGCTTCGCGCGGGCCAGCTCGCCGCCGATACCGAGTTCATGAATTCCAAATACACCGACGTGTTCACCAACGCCTCGCTGGGCTGGCCGGCGGGATTTTCGCTGAACATGCCGAGCGGCGGCCCGTCGCCGCCGCTCGCGGCCATGGGCACGCGGCTGCGCGCCGATGTCTCGGACCATCTCAGCCTGCTTGGCGCCGTCTTCGACGGCAACGCCGCCGGGCCCGGTCCGAACGACCCGCAGCTCCGCGACCGCTACGGGCTGAACTTCCGCGTCAACGACCCGCCTCTTGTTCTCGGCGAGGTGCAATTCCTCTGGAACGCAAAGAAGGGCGACCCTGGCCTTGCCGGAAAATTCAAGGTCGGCGGCTGGCGGCACTTCGGCGATTTCAGCGATCAGCGGATCAGCACCACCGGCCTGTCACTTGCCGATCCGGCGTCCGGAGGCATGCCCGCGATGCGCCATGGCGATTTCGGCATCTATTCGGTGTTCGAGCAGAAGCTCTATCGGGTCGGACAGGATGTTGACCGCGGCATCGGCATCTTCGCGCGCGCGTCCTATAGCCCGCCGGACCGCAACCTGATCGAGCTCTACGCCGATGCCGGGATCGAGTTTGTCGGGCTCAGCGACCGCCGCCCCAAAGACAAGTTCGGCATCGCGCTGGCCTATGCGCGGGTATCGCCCTGGGCTCGCGCGCTCGACGCCGATTTTCAGCTGTTGAATGGCCCGGCGTGGCCGGCGCGGAGCTACGAGGCGCTTCTTACAAGCGTTTATCAGTACGAAATCCGCGGCGGCTGGACGCTGCAGCCCAACTTTCAATACATCGTTCATCCCGGGGGCGGCGCGACGAACCCGCTCGCAACCTATCTCCCGGGCAAGCCGCTCAAGGACGCGGCCGTGTTCGGTCTCCGGACGGTCGTGAAGTTCTAGCCGGCAGCGACCGCTTCCCAGAGATCACTTTGGCGGCTGAAGGCCCGGTGAATTCACCCAGTCTTCGATGTATGCAGCGGTTTCCGCCTGGTTCGCTCGCTGGAGGAGCGCATCCCGATCGGGGCCTGGCCTTAGCCTGGCCGCCTCAGTGCGCACGCTCTCGGCCCAGATATTCAGTCGTTCCTTCAGCGAACTGACCTGCTTGAATCGATGACGTTTTTTCATCGCAAAAATCCGTCCCCTCCGGCGCCATCCTGCGCTCCGAAAAGGTCGCCGTCATTAAACTATGTTGGGATGATCGCGTTGGACTTTGACGAGGAAAACACTCAACTTACTCAAGTGGCGGCTTGCAGGCCGTCAAAGACGACGGGTCGTAGCCGTCTCGTCGAGCGGCGCGCGATGCAATTGATTGGCGCTTTCATCCGTCACACGCACAAAGCAACCTTTTCCTTCCAGCTCCGGTCTGGCGATGCGAAGTTCCCGGGCAAGCGAGTCCGCCCGGTCTCGCGCGCCTGCTTCGTCTTCAAGGATCATGCTGCCCTGGCTTCTTGCCGAGCCATGCACCATCAGGTCAAAATAGAGCCACGGCATGTGCCGGTCCCTCCGAGCGCATAACGCCCGGACCTTCGTACGCGTTCCCGGACCGGTTCTGCGGTGTCCCGCCCAGACGGGCTTGCGCCCGTGAGCTGACGGCAGCTGCTGCATCGTTCAAGCGGCGGCTCGCCGTTCGCTCGAACGCAAGCGCATGGGCTTGCCGCCCGGCGGATGACGCGGTCCGCCGTCCAGCGCGCAAAGCGCTTCCAGAATGTCGTCGATGGTCCCGGGAGCGTTCAGCCCTTCCGGCGCGCGCAACGCGGGACAGGACGCGATCGCCGAGGCATCGGACGCCCACGAGGCGAAAATTGCGCGTTTCTCGGCGAGCGTCAGAGCGGCATCGGCGACGACGTCACGCGGATGCGCGTAGATCGTGCCGGGATGCAGAAGGGCTTCAAAGTCGAATACGTTGCCATCACGAGCGGTCGTCGGCCGCATGGTTGCCTCCATGTCAAAGACGAGTTGGACGGTGCCGCGCGGAAAAATCCGCGCGGCTGTTCATCGTGCAGGGCTGAATACGATCAGGCCGCCCTCGCCTCGATCTGGGTCACGTCGCTTTGGGGCGGCGCCGTTGATCGCAATCCGTCGCGGCTTCATCGCTTCCGGGATTTCGCGCTGGAGATCGATCAGCAGCAGACCATTTTCGAAGCGGGCGCCCTTGACCTCGACGTGGTCGGCCAGGGTGAATTGCCGCTTGAACGAGCGCGCCGAGATGCCGTGATGCAGGAAGGTTTTCCCCTCCTTGTCGGCCTTGCGGCCTTCCAGCGAGAGCACGTTCTGTTCGACCGTAAGGGTGACCTCGTCCGTGAATCCGGCCAGCGCCACCGAGATCTGGAAGCGGTTCTCGTCGAGCCGTTCGATGTTGTAGGGGGGATAGCTCTCTTCAGCGGTCCGCTGGACCTCGTCGAGAACGTCAAAAAGGCGGTCGAAGCCGATGGTCGACCTCCAGAGGGGAGTCCAATCATACCTCATAGCCAAATCCTCCTGAGAGCAAGTTGGGTACGAGCCGGCACCGGACACCTGCCGATGCCCGCCTTTCGCTTCGGGGCCCTTGAGGCGCCCCGGCCGCGACCTGCGGCGTTCGAAAAAATCGTCAAATCCGGAAAAAGTTCAAGGGGGCGGCAAAAAAATTTTAGGGCACCGTTGTGAAGCGGTTAACGGCTTGCAGCCGCGCGCCCAAGATCTTGACAGAACAGCCGGTCCACCCTCAAATTTCTTGTCCGGGGCACGGCCCCGCGACCCCTAAGGACAGCACGACGACCGCCAAGGAGGCGACGATGATCGATGAAAATCTGGAGCGACTGCGCGTTCACCGCAACAACATCCAGCGCTACCGCCGCCTGCTCGCGACCAAGCTTTCCGAGCTTGAGCGAGCTTACGTTCTCAAGCGGCTGCAGGACGAAGAGTCCGCTTCGCAGGCCTTGATCCAAACCACCTTTCCTTTCTCCCTGCCCTCGGCAGGGCAATCGTCACACCGCGCGGCTTAGAGCGTGTCATGTCCCAGCTCGAAGCTTTGATCGTTCGCGGACACCGGAAGATCATCGAGTATTATCGGCAGCTGGACTCGGCGAAATCCGATCAGGAACGCCTGCGCTTCCAGCGATGCACCGACGAAGAAGAGGCCTTATTGAGGAGGATGACGGAGAACTTTCCCGCGCAACGCGCCGTCTAGCGCGTTGCGCTCCCGCTTTTCCGCCAGAGTTTTTAGCAGCGCGCCGTCGGCGGTGCCGGCGAGGAGCACCGCCACGTCGCCCGCCTTCAGCTGATAGGTGCGTCCCCTGTCGCCCCCAACGCACCTTTCCCTTGCCTCCGACCACACCAACCACTTCGTGGATGCGGGAGTGATAGTGCAGATACCCGTAGATGCCGTCGCGTCTACTTCTTTTCGGGCACCCAGGTGGTGCTGGCTTTATCATAACTGAAACCCGGAGCGTTCTTCAGGCTGTCCTTGGTCTCATCCAGCGTGAGCCACCATTTGTCGTTCTTCTTCTGGCTTTTCACCGCGGTGAACGGCACGATCACGTCCTTCTCCCCGGCTCCAAGAAATCCGCCGACGCCGACGACGAGGCCGGTCACCTTGCCCGACTTGTCGACCAGCACGTCGTCGATCGTTCCGATCTTCGATTCCTTGGGGTCGTAGACGTTCTGCTTGTAGTAGTCCGTGACGGTCCAGCTTTCCGATGGGGCGGCTGTCATGGTATTTGCGGCATAGGCGGCCGAACAGCCGGCGACGATCGCCGATGCGGCCAGGATGGTCCTGAGCGTCATTGTCTCTCCTCCAATAGCCGTCGATCACGGCGTTGCGAGAACGGGAACAAGCGCCAATGGTTCCAAAGGCAGAAGCGACTACGGCCAGATGTCTCGTACATCGTGCGCCGGCGAAATCATGGAGCAGCCGTCAAGGCGTTCGGAGACAAGCGCAGCCGTCGGATGAACTACGACATCGTGAGATCGACATCGAACACGAACTGCGCCTTCAGCACCGGCCCGTTTCGGTCGCGCACCCGGATGGACATTGGGCGTCCCGTGCCCCTGCGGCCGCGCGTCAATGCCGCATCGCGGGCCATGTCGGCGAGCGAGAGCGCGGCCTCCTCCTGCACCTGCTCAATGGTACCGCACTCCAGGCCTTCATCGTCGAGGATGACCTGATCGCCGTCGTGTAAATCAAAATAGTAACGCATCGTCGCAGCCGCAATTACGGATGAACAACCCGGATGGCTCGCGATCGTTGCTAGTGCCGCCGATCTGAGGTCCCTGACTCACTCGCGGCGAAACCGGGTTCAGGGACTTCAGATCGAAAGCGGCACTAGAACCATAGTCTCGCTGGTGCCCATGACTTTCCAAAACTCGCGAATGTTAGGGCGGCAATGGAGCACGAAGTTCGGAAAGCGGGCACTAGCGCGAATCGCCCGGCGTAACGCGGCAAAGGCGCTTTGAGTAATCACTCACGTCAGGCAAGAACAAAAGGCGGCGCGCTCGCCAGCAGCGGACGCAACACTGCTCTGAATCACGAAAACTCTTCTCGACTGGAACCGAATGGTTCCCGTTCGCATTGCGATGACAGCGACAAGCTGGAGGAACGACATGGAACAGAGCTCCGAAACGGTTTCGGCGGGATCGGCAGAGCCGACTCGTCGGGAGTGAGCTGGGCGGCAGTGCTCGCGGGCGCCGTGGCGTCTTGCGCGCTTACCCTCCTCCTGCTCTCGTTCGGGACCGGAGTGGGCTTTGCGGTCGTATCGCCCTGGGGCGGTCGAGGCGCATCCTCTTCGACCTTCGAGATAGGCATAGGCCTCTATTTCATCGTCATGGCGATGATCTCCTCGGCCCTGGGAGGCTACCTTGCCGGCCGCCTTCGCAGCAGATGGGTCGGTCTCAACTCCACTGAGGTCCAATTCCGCGACACCGCGCATGGCTTTCTCGCCTGGGCGGTCGCCTCGATCGTCGGCGCCGTGCTGCTTGCGTCGCCTGCCAGCTCCCTGGTCGGCGGCGCGCTTTGGGGCGCCACCCAGGCGGTAGCCAACTCTGCCCAGGCATCTCCGATGACCGGCTACGCCGACATGCTGCTTCGTTCTGATAATCGGCCCGACCAGCAGCAATCGCTCGCGGACACACGCGGCGAAGTCGTTCGGCTGTTCACCACGAGCTTTCGTGAGAGAAACGACGTCAACGCCGCGGACCGCGACTATCTCGTGAAACTCGTTTCGTCGCGAACCGGATTGAGCCAGGCGGACGCCGAAAAGCGCGTCAACGACGTGAGCAATCTGGCCAAGGCAGATTTGGAAAAGGCCAGAAAGACCGCGATGCATACCGCTATCTGGCTGACGCTTTCGCTTTTCATCGGCGCGTTCTGCGCGGCGCTCGCCGCGCTGGAGGGTGGCGGCACTCGTGACAGCACATGGGGCAAGGTGCCGATCCGCCAAACCGCGCCCATCCGATCCGTCTAACGCTACTCGAAAAAGGAGATCTGAAATGCCGATCCTGCTCTGGCTACTGGGAATACCGATCCCGCTGATCATTCTGATCATGCTGCTGCACCACTAGGCCAAACGGAAAGCCCCGACGAACGCTCGGGGTTTTCTTTTGTCGTCGGCGCCGGGCGGTCAGTCCTTTTGTTCCGGGTTTGCGCTTGCCGGGCGAGCCGCTCGAGGGCGCAAGATGCATCCGGAGTCAGGACGGCTCGCGAAATTTGCGACACTTCAAGGATTGCCTAAATAAGATCGCGCCTCGAAATCGCCTCGCGTACCGCAAGCACCAAAGATGCCATGCTGTAGGGCTTCGTCAGCCAGGCGAGCGGTGCAAAGGGTTCGGCGCGCGCTCGCACGTGTTGATCGTCGTGGGCCGTTGCAAAGACGCACCGCACGCCGAGCTCGCGGAACAGATCGCCGGCCGCATCGACCCCGTCGCGTTTCCCGGCCAGACGGATGTCCATGACGGCTAGAACCGGCGTTTGGGTCCTCGCCAGTGCGAGCGCTTCATCTGCGGTGGTGGCCACGCCGACAATACTGAATCCGGCGTCCGTCAACGCACTCTCGGCTTGCATCGCGATCAGATAGTCGTCTTCGACGATCAGAATCCACGCGACCTTGTCCGCTTGTACGGCTGCTTCCCCCTCGCCCGCTTTTGCCTTTTGAACTGGCAGCCGATCTGACGGTAGGGTGAATTGCGGGTGATGTGCTGGGGACAAAGGCAGCATCACGCGCCTTATCCGGCGACGAAGCGAAGCGTAGCGCGTGTGGGGTTTGTGGTCACCTTGAAATCTCCCTGAAGCTGGCGCGCGAGACCAAGCACGAGGCGCAGGCCTGACGAGGTCTCGCGTACCGCTTCGAGATCGAAGCCGGGCCCATCATCCTCGACGCAAAGCTCGAATTGTCCGTCGCATTCGGTCAGACCGACTCGGATGCTGGATTTTGCCCGTTCTCTGATGCCATGTTTGGCCGAATTTGTCACAAGCTCGTTCAGGATCAGGGCAAGCGGCATCGCCACGTCGTTTGACAGAATCCCGGTCGCCGACGCATGCACGACCGTCACCCCGGAAGGCAACGTTTGCTTCACCGTTTCAACCACGGCGCCAAGGAACCTGTCTGCGGAGAAACGGGCTGCATCGGTGGTGCCGTACAGCACCCGCTGTGCGGCGGCCATCGCTGCGACCCGCCTGCTCGCCTCCTCAAGAACCCGTCGTGCTTCCTCGCTCCTGGCGTTCCGGGATGCCGTGAACAACAGCGACTGTAGCACCTGCATGTTGTTCTTGGTGCGATGGTTGAGTTCGTTGAGCAACAGGCGCTGCTGGGTCTCGGCCTGTTTCCGCTCGCTCAAATCGACGAGCATGTTGATCGCACCGACGATCTTGCCGGAAGCATCGCGCAACGGGGTCGGGAACGGAACGAACGGAACGCGGGTGCCGTCCGGCCGCTCTGCGACGGCTTCCGCGCCGCGGACCGCGCGGCCTTCCTTGAGCGCAATGGCCATCGGGCATTCATCGTGCGGCAGAGGCGTGCCGTCAGGCCAGTAAAGCTTCCAGGTCACACACCATTCGTCACTGCCGAGCGTCGGCGTTCGCCCGGCGAACTCGACCGCGGTCTGATTGAAGTAGGTGATCTTGCCCTCGGCATCGGTGGTGTAGATCGCGGCCGGAATCGCCGTCAGCAAGTCCTGCAAACGCTGCTCGCTTGCCCGCAGGCGCGCATCGGCCAGCTTGCGTTCGGTGATATCACGCGCGATCTTTGAAGCGCCGACAATGTGCCCGGTACGATCCCGGATCGGAGATATCGTAAGCGAAATGTCCACCAGCGTGCCGTCCTTCCGGCGCCGGACGGTCTCGAAGTGTTCGACGCGTTCGCCGCTTCTGATCTTGGCCAGAATAACGGCCTCCTCGCTCTGGCGGTCTTCCGGTATCAGCACGGTGACGGGCTGCCCGATAATCTCATGGCCGGCATAGCCGAACAGCCGTTGCGCCCCCTCATTCCAGGTCTTGATGACGCCGTTGAGATCCTTGCTGATGATGGCGTCGCGCGAGGATTCGACGATTGCTGCGAGCTGTTGCGCATCCCGCTCGGCGATCTTGCGGGCCTCTTCGCCGGCAAGGCGCGCCAACGCGAAGCCGAGCAGACGCGCCAGGGTATGGGCGACTTCAAGCTCGGCCTCGGTGAAATTGTGGGGCTCGGCATGGTAGGCCATGAATTTTCCGGAAAGCCGTTCGTCCATGACGATCGGAATGAAGGCCGCCGCCTCGATGTCTTCGCCGAGGATCGCCGCTTTGAGTTCCTCGGGCAGCTCGGCCGTCGACACGTGTTCGACGCAGACCGGAAGCGGATTCGTTTCGCCGCGAGGCCACGGAGAGTGTCCTTCGACCGCCTCCCTGTAGGCATGGGACAATCCCCGCCACGCGACGAACCGCATGACATCCACGGAGTCGAACAGCAGGATGGATGCGCGCTTGCAATTCAACGCGCGGGTAATGGCGTCGAGCGCAGCATCGTAAACCTGTTCGACGGAGATGCAGTGCTGCAGCCTTTGTGAGAACTCGAACAGCGCCGCCTGCTCTTCCTTGCGCCGGGTCAGGTCCTGCTCGGCACGCTTGCGGTCGGTGATGTCGTGCTGCACGCGAACCGCGTAGAGGAAGTCGCCCGCCCCGTTGCGGATGCTCGAAGACGTCACCGACGCCCAGATATGCCCGCCGTCCTTGCGGTAGATGCGTTTTTCGACGCTGTAGCGGTCGATTTCACCGGCCACCTGACGATCGAATTTGGCGCGATCCTCGGAGACATCCTCCGGCAGGGTTTCCTGAAAAATCGTTCTTCCCAGCAGTTCCGAGGCCGCATGGCCCGTCAATCGGCAAAGCTGTTGGTTGACACTCAGCATGCGGCCGTCCCGGTCGACTTCGACGATGCCGGCGCCGACCTGCTCGTAGGAGGAGGCAAGGCGTTCGTCACGCGCGCGTATCCAGTCTTGCGGCCTTCCGTCCACCGCCTCGAGCCGTTCACCGCCGATCCGCTCATGGAAGCAATTGATCGCGCCGACAACGCTGCCATCCGCGTCGAGAACGGGTGCAATGTGCGCTACGGCCCGAACGTGAGACCCGTCGGGCCTCTCCACTCGCGCTTCGATGCCGCGAATGGACGCGCCCGTCTTCAGCACCTGGGCCATCGGCGTCTGTTCACGCGAGACCGGCGGCCCGTCGAAGTACAGCTTGTAAGATCCGCAATAGAGCTCGCTGTCATCGCCGATGCGCGGCGCTCGTCCCCACAACTCCGCCGCGCGTGTATTGAACCAGAGAATGCGGCCTTGGGCATCGCAGGCGTAGATCGCAATGGGAAGTCGCTCGATGAACTCCGCGCTGGGATTTTGCCAGATCAGGGACGCGAGTGAGGCGATGCCGGCGCTGGCCGTCGCCCGATCCTGGATGTTCATGACGCCAGTCCTCCCAACCGCCGCATGCGCATGTTGCGTCTGGTATACCGATTCTATTCCCCGAACGCGACCACCGAGAATGGTCCAAAATAGCGCAAAACGCCTTACAACGAAGCAGCACCGGAAAGGTTCCGCTCGCGGTGGGCTCGGGCACTGAATATCCAGGGAGACAAAGCGCTCCCGTGGGATCGTTGAGGCACTACGCTAGCCTAAGCTTGGCCGACTGCTTGAACATCGGGCGGCAGACCGTTTTGTGGAACTTCGCTTTTGACGGCGGACCACCGGCACGCCCTGGTCACTCAAGTAGTGCCCGTCAGACTTAGCCAATTGCCAAGTCCTGGCCTGCTCTTGCAGCTTTTGTGTCCATTGCCTTTCGGCCAGTCCGGCACTTTGCTGCGGCACCCTCTTCGGCTTCATGCCCGTTTCCTCCAGGGGGGCTAGGGGCAGTGTTATCCCTGGCATCGCGACCTGCCGAGCTCCTTCTTCACTTCAACTGCATTGTTGCCGACGGTCTCCACGACCTTTTGTAACTGGGCGGCCGAGATACTCAGTCTTTTGGCCCAGGCTCTAACCTGCCTGCTGTCGCGCATATCGATCTTCGACCGATCAGGCTGGATAGGCTTTATAAGCGCGGTCATAGATGTGCACTTACAAAAATAGCTATAGAAAATAACGAGGCTGCCAGACCCAAGGATATGAGCAGCGCAACTCGAAGCTCGTTCTTTTTTCGACGTGGCAGTGCCATTGGAAGCCATTGGAAGATGACACACGAGCGCCTGAAAAGTTCCCATGGTTTGGGATTCGCGCAGGTCAGCTACCTCTGTCCCATTCTTGACCGCCTCAATAATCCATCGGTGCAGTCATGCAGTCTCATCTCGATCAGGCTTTCCATCTTGTGCCGGATGGCATCGCGACCCAGCCGCGATAGGCAGCGCCGAGGCGGTAGCTGTCACTTGCGGTTCTTCTTGAACGATCTTGAGGCATCCTTGATGGCCTGCTCGGCCGCCTTCCAATCGGCCGGATGAGGTATTCGCGTCTCCCGAGCCCGGTTCCGTGCTACAGGGAACTTGAGGGAGCCTTGGCAATGGCCATCTATCGCCTGTTGCAGAATTCTCCGTTGGGACCGGACGAGATCGCGGTGCTGACCGACGCCTAAGAGCGGACGCTGCGTAAGCTGAGCCCGGTTGACCGCAGCGATGCTCTCACGGAAATGGTCGCCAAGAAGATCATCGAGCTTGGGCAACGTGGCGTCAGGGAGGCGGCGCAGCTCGTTGAGCTGGCCATCAAGGAGCTGGGGATCGAGTGAGATTGGCGCGTTCGGCCAACTAACCTCTATTCGGGCGATCTCTGGAACCATACCGCCATTTCAGCGTCGGCTCCTTGCCTCCGGTTCAATCCCCCATGCCCCCCGACCCGGAGGAAAACCCCCAAGGTTGACGGCTCTGGCGTTACCCCGCGCCGGGGCCGTTTGGCGCGAAACTGCTCGCCGGTCTGGAGGGACACCGAAGCCTTCGACCAATCTCGACGTGAACGCGAAATCGAGCTGCTGTTCAACGATTACGGTTCGCGCCAGAGGCCGCGTGCCTCATCGAGTGTCACAAGTTCTATCTGTTCGGCGAAGCGCGTGCGGTAAAGCGTCATCAGGGCGTCGTGGCCCTTGTCCGACGAACTGCAGAGACCGTCTTCGACCACGATCACGCGAAAGCCGCGGTCCACCGCCTCCAGCACCGAGGCAAGCACGCAGACGTCCGTTTCCGATCCGGTGAAGATCAGCGTGCCGACCTGCTTTTCGGCCAGGAACGCCGCAAGGCCGCTCTCGAAGAACGCGGAGTAGGCGGGCTTGTCGATCAACGTCGCAGGTGGCGCAAAGCCGGCCAACGGCCCGACAAGGTCCAGCGCTCCCGCCGGCAAACGGGATCGCGTCGCGCAGTCCCAGCGGGTGAAATATCGCCGCCAGCGGCCGGCTCGATCGTCGGCGGAAAGCGGCGTGATGAAACGAGTGAAGACGGTTCGAGCGGGATTGTGCTCGACCAGGCCAACAATGCCCGGCAGCACGCGCTCCATCCACGGCGTCGGCCAGACCCCGCGGCTCGAAAAGATGTTTTGCATGTCGATGCAAAGATGCACCGCCTGGGTGATCGGTTCGACCGAATCGGCCTTGGCCATGTGTCGAGCCCTGAAATTCGAGAACGCCATCGACAGGCAGCAGCCCGATCAGGCGGAGCCGTTCGATGTGCATCGGCAGGATTTGCCGCCTGCACGCGCCCGACGCAGGCGGACGTGCCGCCAAACCCACCATGCGGCTATCGACATCGCGATCCACACTCCCAGCGCTATTCCAAACGCGATCAGCGTCTGCCGCTCCACAAGCAGCCAAAACGCAAGGGCGAAGGCCGCCATGCCGACGCTACCCAGCGCCGCACCCGCGGCATCGAGAGCGGCGGCCTGCTGGCCGCGCCGTTCCCCGCCAAGGCCGGCTTCGCGCTTGCGCCGCTCCTCGTGCTTCTGGATCAAAGTTGCGCTGGCGCAGAAGATCGCCGGGAGCGCCAGAAAGACGCCGCCGACAGAAGCGCCAAACCGGCTGCTGATGACGCCGGTCATCACGGTGGCCGCTCCCCCGAGCACGAAGCGGACGACGTATTCGTACCACCGCCCATCCTTCAGCGAGGAGACAGACACCTTCACGATCATGCGCCCGCTCCCGCCGCAAAGTGCAGCCCGAGCGCGAGGGCCAGCCAGGAGATCAGCGCGGCGAGCGTGGCCGGAAGAGCATTCCAGCGAGCGCATCAGGAGCTGGCAGACCACGATGCTGTAAACCAGCAATGCGACGCTGCCCCAGATCATGGCTCGGCTCTGCACCGCAGCGTAACGCGCATCGTGCTGCACGAGTGCGACGCCGAGCGTCGCCAGCGCCACGGACGGAGCGGCCCCGAACAGACCCGCGAAACTCTTTGGCCGCAAAAGATCGCCCAGGACTGCGAACAGGGAAACGGCGACGCCCCCGATCAAAAAGCGCGCGACATATTCCGTCATGCGCCCTCTCTTGACCGCCGCCGGCTTGTACGCAGCGTGATCGGGCGGATCAGGCGCTCGATGAGCATGCCCGCAGCAAATCCGGCAATGACGTCGCTGGTCCAATGTGCCAACAACAGGATGCGCGTGGCGGACAGCGCCAGCGCGAGTCCGCGCGCGATCCGCCGCTGCTCCGGTGGAAACAAGCCGGCTGCCGAGGCCAGCGCCCCCATGTGCAGCGCGTGGCCCGATGGAAAAGCGTCGTGCGCGCGGCCGGACCACGGCACGCCGCGCCAATGGCCTTTCACGGTGAGACGATCAGGCCGGGTCTGATCGACGGTCCGCTTGAGCAGGTGTGGCAGTACGGCCGACAGCAAGGATACCGTCAGGATGTGATCGGTGACCGGCCGCAGTCGCGGCCGGCGCGCGGCGTAAAGCCAGGCGCCGATGGAGAGCGCGAGCAGCAGCTTCTCGTCGGCGCCCCACGTCAGGAGCTCGGCGGCTTGCTCGAGTTCCGGCGTCGTCCAGGACGCGAGCGCAGCGGCGATCGCCCTGTCGGCTTTTGTCGGACGGATGGTGAGGGGCGCCATCGCTCGCCTTGTCCGATCAGGCAGCGTCCGATGCCTTGGTGTTGACGCCCTTTCGCATCGCGATGGTGTTCAGCTTGGTGTTGGCCGCCTTCTCCTCGTTGAGATTGGTGGTGAGGAAGCGCACGATGTCGTCGTGGCCGAGGGTTTCGGCCCAGGCGATCAAGGTGCCGTAGCGGCACATCTCGTAATGCTCGACGGCCTGCGCGCCGGCAACCAGCGCCGCATCCAGCACCGCCTTGTCCTCGACCTCGCCGGCGACCTCGTCGGCCTCGCTGATGATGCCGTCGATCGCTGGACATTTGGTGCCGCTCGGCTGCTTGCCGAGTTTCTGGAACACCTTGTCCAGCCGCTCGATCTGCTTGTTCGTCTCTTCGAGATGATTTTTAAAACCGGCCGCGAGATCGCGGTTGGTCGCCTTGTCGATCATCTTCGGCAGCGCCTTGGTGATCTCATGCTCGGCGTAATAAATATCCTGCAGCCCGTGAAGCAGCAGGTCATCCATGGTTTTGATGTCCTTGGTGAAAATTCCCATCACGTCACTCCTTCTTTGATGAAGCAGGAACGCGCGGCGATGCAGCTCGTTCCGTGGCAAGTGCCCGCAGGCGGTTTGCAAGCGCGGCTCCTGATATTTGTTAAGATGATCGATGGGACTTCGGTGGAACGGGCATTGCGCCGGCCGGTTAGCTCCCTGAAATCCATTTGGGAGCAAAATCATGGACAAGGATCGGATCGCCGGAGCGGCAAAGGATTGGGCCGGCAAGGCCGAAGGCGCGGTTGGTGAGGTAGCAGGCGACACCGACACTGAGGCGGCGGGTCGGGTGCGCGAGGCGGCTGGAAAAGTCCAGAACCTGTACGGCCAGGCCAAGGACGCGGCGCGCGAAGTGGCCGACGGCGCGGCCGACTTCGCCAAAAAGGCAGTCCAGAATACCGGCGACGGTTCGGAAGCCCTCGCCAAAATGGTCCAGGACAATCCGCTCGGCTCGTTGTTGATGGCCGGCGCCGTCGGCTTTGCGTTGGCGTTGCTGATGCGCAGGCCGGCACCTCGGCAGAAGCGCTGGCGATACTATTAGCTGACGGCGCGCCGAGGAACCAGCGCCGCAGATGACGCTTTGAATCGTTGGGCCAGTTCCCCCTCAATACACTGGCCTGCACGGTCTCGCCTACTCGACCCAAGACCCCCGGGCGAGGCCGTGCGCCGGCTGGAGGAGCGACATGGCAAGCGAAGAGCAAATCCGGAATTACGCGCATCAGCTCTGGGAAAAGGCCGGCTGTCCCGAAGGGCGGGATCAGGAGTTCTGGCACGCGGCCGAAGTCGAGTTGAACGCCGAGAGCGAAAGCCCCGACGCACCGACCGAGATGACGCAACCCAACAAGAACTCTCTGCCGGGATGACCAGCCGACTTGCTTTCAAAGCGCATGTCTCACGAGCCGTTTGAGCCAAATGAAGTCCGGGTCTGCATGGTGATCGCCCTTTGCCTGTGTGGCGCCTCGCTGACAATCATCTATCGACTCGTCGGCTGACAGTCCGGCCAGGGTTTCACATTGCCCTGCCTCGCCTGCCGATCAGAAGGCCGGCCACAAGGACCGCGAGAGCGCCGACCGCCAGTGGCACCACGCGCGCCATCGGACCGTCGACGACGATTGCACTATCCTGAGCCTCATTTCCGAAACGGCCCCGGGTTCGATGCAGCGATCGCACGGGAGCCATCAGATTGTCCGCGCGTCCGGCCGTCACAGGCTGTTCCGTCTCTTGTCCCGAGAACGCCACCTTGGCGAGATAATGATCGAGCCAGGACGGCAGCACAATATTCCCAAGAATGACCTTCAGCGTGCTGAACCCGATCCAGATTTCGCGGCGCGGATGGTGGACGGCTTGGTACACGGCATCGGCGATCACTTCGGGCTGCACCACCGGTGCGACCGGCCGCGGCTGCCGCGGCATGTGGGTGCGGGCCCAGTCGAATTGCGGCGTATTGACAGCGGGCAGCTCCATCATCGTGAGATCGATACGGCTGCCTTCGTGGATCAGCTCGGTGCGAAGCGAGTCGGTGAAACCGCGGATCGCATGCTTGGCGCCGCAATAGGCCGATTGAAGCGGGATGCCGCGATAGGCGAGCGCCGATCCGATCTGAATGATATGCCCGTGGCCTGCCGGCCGCATGCGGCGAAGCGCGGCCATGGTGCCGTGCACGAAGCCGAGATAGGTCACCTCGGTGACGCGGCGAAACTCCTCCGGAGCCATGTCCCACACCGCTGAGAAGACCGTCACCATCGCGTCATTGATCCACACGTCGATCGAACCGAAGGTCTCGGCCACACGCTCGGCTGCGGCAAAGACCGCGTCGGGATCGGCGACATCCGTCGGCACCGCCAGAGCCGTTCCACCCAGCTGTTCGACTTCGCGCTTGACCTCATCGAGCGCGTCGGCATCCCGCGCGATCAGTCCGATGCGCCAGCCGGCCCGCGCGAAGCGATGCACAATGGCCCTCCCGACGCCGGCGGACGCACCGGTGATGACGACGACACGACCTGACTGAATGGGTACGACGCTCATGATGTGTGTATCTCCACTGAACGATGATTGCGCGATTCCCGTCGGGAGCCGGCGGCCTCCAATTCGCCCCGTCGCGCGAGTATCCGAATGCGGTCTGCCATCCGACAGGCGATGGCCTGGATCGTCAGCGAAGGATTGACGCCGCCGACCGTCGGAAAGACCGAGCCGTCGCAGATCCACAGGTTCGGAATGTCCCAGCTGCGGCAGTCTGCATTGACGACACTGGTCCGGGGATCGGCGCCCATCCGCGCAGTGCCGTTGAGATGACAGGTGTCGTCGTCCTGTATCCAGATGTCGGTTGCGTCGATCGCCGCGAGCGCGCGCCCCATGAATTTCAGCGAGTGATCGATCAACCGCTTGTCGTTGTCGCACCAGGAATACGTGATGCGGGGAATCCGCAACCCGTATTGGTCGACCTCCTCGGCCAGGGTGACGCGGTTGGATTCCTGCGGCAGCATCTCGCCGACGATCTTCAGCCCGACCACATGGTTGTAGTCTTTCATGGCTTCGACAAGGCTTGAGCCCCAGAGCCCGCGCCCGCTGAACAGCGTGTTGGCCCATAGCTGCGGCAACGGCCCCTGGCTCATGTAGGAGTAGCCGCCGAAGAAATCCTTGCCCTTGTCCTCGTAGTTCCAGTGCTCGGTGATGGCGAGCGACGGCGGTCCCTTGTAGGAGCGCACCTCCTGATCCAGTCGTCCCCACACTGCTTGATTGGATTGCGCCATCATGTTCTTGCCGACCAGACCCGAACTGTTGGCAAGACCGTCCGGGAAGCGGTCGGTTGCAGAGTTCAGCAGCAGTCGCGGCGTTTCAATCGCGTAACCCGCGACGACGACATTGCGCGCGCGCTGAAAGCGCCAGGCGCCGTAGCGATGATAGTGAACTCCGGAGACGAGGCCGGACGGATCGACCTCGACACGGCCGACCATCGCGAGATCGCGGATCTCGGCGCCGGCCGCGACCGCGCGCGGAATCCAGGTGACCAGCGCGCTTTGCTTGGCATTGGTCGCGCAGCCGGTGACGCAGAACCCGCGATAGACGCAGGGGTGCGCCAGGCCACGCGGCGCAGACAGCGTCGCAAGCGGAGTCTCGGTCCATTTAATTCCAAGTGCTTCGCACCCTTTGGCGAGCGCGCGGGCTGCGGCATTCAAGGGGTGGGCACGATAGGGATAGCGCGGACGCGGCGGGCCCCAAGGATAGGTGACGGGGCCGGATATCTTCAGCGCCTGCTCGACTTCGGTGTAGTAGTTCCACATCTCGTGCCAGTCGAGCGGCCAGTCGGCGCCATAGCCGAGCAATGTGCGCGACTTGAACCATTCGGGACGGAAGCGAAGCGAGACCATCGCGAAGTGCACGGTCGATCCGCCCACCGCCTTGCCGCTGTTGTTGGCGCCGAGCTGCAACGGATTAGCGCCGTCGACGATGCGGTCGTCGGTCCAATAGAGCTTGGTCTGTTCCGTCTCGTCCGACGCGAAATCTTCCAGCGGCCGGAAATACGGACCGGCGTCGAGCGCGACGACCGAAAAACCGTATTCGGCAAGCTTGCAGGCGAGCGTGCCGCCGCCCGCGCCGGTCCCGACGATGACGAAATCGACCGCTTCGTTATCGCCGTGCTGCCGCATCGGCACCCAGGCGCCCGCACGGAAGACGTCCGGGGCCTGGCCATTGCGCGCTCGCGGCGCATGTAGGGGGTCATCGGGCACGGCGATTGCTCCGGCGCGCTGCGGCTTCGTCGCCATCCTTGATTTCGGCGGCTTCCCAGGGATCTCGCTCGTCGAAATCAAGCCGGACGTAACCGCGCGGGCTGGCAGGGCCGCCCCAGCCGACCTCGCTCCAGGCGGTCGGGTGAGCGTAGTAGGCAAGTACGATGTCGCGGCCCATGCGCTTCTTGAAGAAAGCATCGCAACGCAAGTCGCCCCACTCGCTCGCCTTGAGTTCACCGGATTGCGCGGATTGCAGCAGTTTGTCCCGCAGCGCCTCCGGTAGCTCCGCAAACGGTATTCCGTATGCCGCCCGGGCTTCAGCGTTCAGCGCCTTGACGCCGAGACGCCACGCATCGCCGTCTCGGGGCATGCCTGATACGCGGTAGCCGTCCATTTTCTCTTCATGAAGCTTGCGATCGACGAGGGCGGCGATCGGTACCGGCGGACGATCCACGGGCTGCGGAATGATCCGGTCCGCGATCGCCACAACGGTCGCGTACTCCTCGCGTGTGAAGAACCGCGGCTCGGGCGTAACCGACAGTCTGCGCGTGATGACCTCACGCGTCTTTTCGTTCCAGGAGGGGCCAGACCATTTGGTCAAAACGTTATATCCGGGATAGCGGTCGCCGCGCTCATGCATCGGGATGCTCCTTGATGAGATCCAGTGCGGCAAGGCCGGCAAGCGCCAGGCCGGCGAAGCTCGGCGGCGCAGGAAGCGGCGGGCCGTTCAGGATGTTCTGGCTCCAGTTGCGCCAGCCGCCCATATTGCGCGACACGCCGTAAGCGTGGAAACCCACGCCCGCGAGGCCCATGACGGCGAGGAGCCACATCCACCAGCGGGTTAGCCGATGCGGCTTGCCGCGGCGGCCGGCGGCCGCCGACATCAGCAGCGCCGCGCCGATGGGAGGCAACGTCACTGGGACTACCATGAACGGATCGTGGTAGGCGCCACGGAAGTGCAGCAGGCCGGCTTCACCGGCCGTGCCAAGCAAGCCTGCGCCCGCGACGGCAGCGATGGTTCGTCCTGCCGGAAGACCGAAAATCTCCGGCCTGCCTCGATCGCTCTCCCGCACGCGCTCCGAGCAGAAGCCGAGCAGGCCCGAAAGCAGGATCGCCATCGGCGCGCCCAGGGGCGCGCCATAAAACGCATTCTGCCAGCTGAAGCCGCCAACTTTCTTGCCGACATTGTAGAAATGGAATCCCGTGCCGGCGAGGCCCGTGGCCGCCGCGAGCAGATAAATCGCATCCCGCGCCTTGTGGGCGACCGGCCGCATGTCTCTGGTGCCATGAACGCTGGTCGCGAGCGCCAATGCCGAGACGAGCAGGGGCGTGTACATCGCCTTGTTCTTGAACGAGCCGCGATAATGCTCGACGCTGGAGTCGGCGAGCACCGAGGCGGCGAGCGTGCCGGCGGCGCGGTTGAGCTTGCGCGCCGCAGTGACCGTTTCCGCGCGGGTGCGGCGATCGCGCGGCGCAATGGCGCGGCGCGGGCGTGGGGTACGGTCTTGCGCGGAAGCCACCGAGAGCAGGGAAGCCAGCGCCAGGCCCGATACTGTCGCCCCGGCGAGAACAAGCAGGTTTTGTTCGATTGCGCCTCTCATGCTGCCTCCGCATAGGCGGCGGCATCGTTCCGCTTGAGCGTCAGACCATGTCCCGGCGCCGTCAGATCGGGCGCGATCTGGCCGTCGCGCGGCTGCGGGGCACCATCGAAGAACATCCTCTCGATGCGGACATGGTCGTGAAACCATTCCAGATGACGCATGCGCGGCGCGGCGCAAGCGACATGCAGATGCAGCGCCGGCGCACAATGGCCGGAGAGATCGACGTGAAAGGCATCGCACAACGCGGCGATCTGCAGAAAGCCGGTGAAGCCGCCGCATCGTGTCGCGTCTGCCTGCTGCACGTCGACCGCACCTGCCGCGAGCATGGTCCGCACATAATCGGTCGTCCAGGCATATTCTCCGGCCGCGACCTCCATTCCGGCAGGCGCGTGGCGCCGAACCGTGGCCAATCCCGGCAGATCGTCGGACGATACGGGTTCTTCGAACCAGCCCACGTGCTGCTCGGCGAATCGGTTCGCCATCTCGATCGCCTGCTTGGGGCCGAAGGCGCCGTTGGCATCGACGAATAATGTCGCCTCGCCAATCGCGCGCTTGGCCACAGTAACGCGGCGCGGATCGCGCTCGGGTTGTGAACCCACCTTCATCTTGACAAATTCGCAACCTTGTTCGTTCACCCAGCCGCCGAGTTGGTTCTCGAGCTCACCGTCGGAATAGGTGGTAAAGCCGCCACTGCCGTAAATCGGGATTGAGCTGCGGCGAACGCCGAGGAGGCTCACCAGCGGCAGGTCGAGCAGGCGCGCCTTGAGATCATGCAGAGCGGTGTCGATTGCAGAGATGGCGGTGGCCGCCAGGCCCTCGCGCCCGAGATTGCGCACCACGCGTTGCATCGCGTGGAAGCAGGCTTCCGGCGACAACGCGTCTTTGCCCTTGATCTCCGCGGCAAGCTTTTCGCGGATGAGAGCGACGATGCAGGCGGCCGAATAGGTATAGCCGAGGCCGATTTTTCCACCGCCCTCGACCTCCACCAGAACGAGCGTGGTGGAGTTCCAGGCAATGGTGCCGTCCGCCTCGGGGCGATCAGTCGGCACGGTGTACGCCTGCGCCCGCACCTCGCGGATCGGGACTTCGCACCTCATCAGTCTTTCCCGGGCAGCACGCCCGCCAGCAATTCCTTGGCGCTGTTCTTCAGCACGCTTCCGAGTTCGGGTTCGGAAGGGATCATGCTGACGAAGTTTTTGGCATCCTTGAACGTGATGTGCGGCGGGAGCGGAGGCACATTCGGGTCCGTATAGGCTTCAAGGATGACCGGGCGGTCGGCCGCGAGCGCCTCGTCCCAGGCCGCACCGACGCGATCGGGATTGTCGACGAAGATGCCTTTCAGGCCGAGCAGCTCGGCATAGCGATGATAAGGAAAGTCCGGAATGCTCTGGGTCGATTCGGTCTTGCCGGCGCCGAGCATGATGCGCTCTTCCCACGTCACCTGGTTGAGGTCGCGGTTGTTGAGCACCAGCACGATCAAGTGAGGGTTTGACCACTTTCTCCAGTATTTGGAGATGGTGATCATGACGTTCAGGCCGTTCATCTGCATCGCGCCGTCGCCCATGCAGGCGATCACGGTGCGATCCGGATAGGCCATCTTTCCGGCCAGCGCGTAGGGCGTGCCGGCGCCGAGCGAGGCAAGGCCGCCCGACAGCGAGGCCTTCATGCCGCGTCGCATCTTCAGATCGCGGGCATACCAGTTCGCGACGGATCCGGAATCGGCGGTGATGATGGCATTGTCCGGCAGGCGCGGCGACAATTCGTAGAACACGCGCTGCGGGTTCAGCGGTTCGGCCGAGTCCATCGCGCGTTCCTTCAGCGTGTCCCACCAATCGGCCATGCCCTTTTCGATCTCGCGCCGCCAAGTCGAATCTTTCTTCTGCGTCAACAGCGGCAACAATGCACGTAGCGCCGTCGCGCTGTCGCCGACCATATTGACCTCCATTGGATAGCGGAGGCTGAGACGGCTACCGTCGATATCGATCTGAACGCCGCGCGCTGCCCCCGGCTCGGGCAGGAATTCGCTGTAGGGGAAGGCGGAGCCCACCATCAGGAACGTGTCGCAATTCTTCATCAGGTCCCAGCTTGGACGCGTTCCCAGCAGACCGATCGAGCCGGTGACGAACGGCAGATCGTCAGGCACCGCGGCCTTGCCAAGCAGCGCCTTGGCGACGCCGGCCTGCAGGCGTTGCGCGACCTCGATCACCTCATCGGTCGCATCGAGTGTGCCGGCGCCGACCAGCATGGCAACCTTCTTGCCGGCGTTGAGGACGTCGGCGGCCCGGCGAAGCAGCGCCTGGTCCGGGAACTGAGCCGGACCGGCATAGCCGATGCCGGTATGTGTCGCGCCGTGGGCCAGCGGCGGATCCTTGTAATCGAGCTCCTGCAGATCGTTGGGAAGGATCACACAGGCGACGCCGCGTTTGTTGTGGGCGATACGCACGGCCCGATCGATCAGATGGCGGACCTGCTCGGGCACGCTGGCAATCGCCACATATTCCGTGACGTCCCGAAAGAGCGTGTGGAGATCGACTTCCTGCTGATAGCTCGCGCCGATCGCGCTTCGCGCCTGCTGTCCGACCAGCGCAACCACCGGGACGTGATCCATCTTGGCATCGTAGAGGCCGTTGAGCAGATGAATGGCGCCGGGACCGGAGGTGGCGTAGCAAAGCCCGACCTGTCCGGTGAACTTCGCATGCGCCGAGGCCATGAAAGCCGCCATCTCCTCGTGGCGGACCTGGACGTATTCCATTCTGTCCTTGGCTTTCTCAAGCGCCACGTCGAGACCGCCGACGCCGTCTCCGGGATAGCCGTAGACGCGCTTCAAACCCCATTCGGAGAGGCGATGCCAAACATATTCGCTAACGTTCATTGGAATTATCCCATATGTCGATCGAGAGAGAAGGCGACTGGTTGGTATGGAATCCAACGGGAAACTTCGTCAGACGTTTCAGCCTTAATAACCTTTTAGCCGTCGATACGCGTGCAGCCTCACTGTCGCGAATGGAGCAATTCTTCAGCATGCGAAAGGCGACCTCTAGAATCGCAGAGGGTGCTTTTCGAATTGAAGCGGAACTCGTCTATTTCGAGGAACTAGCCGACGAGCCTGTCGTTCCCGGAGGCGAGGATGCATTCGAGCCCGCGCCAGTAGAGTTCATGGCCTCGAAAACGGACGTTCCGCGCGGTCCTATCGTCATCAGGACCAGATCTCCATCCTTGGTTTTGGCCTGCACACCGAACGACTCGGCCACGACCTTGACGTCTGTAAAGCCCGCGCTGGTCAGGTCCTGCTTTATCTTGTTCGCAGCTGCGAGATTTTGGCTCGAATTGGCGAACCGGCCGAGGGTTGCGAAGCCGTAGAATTTGGCGACTGAGTCTGCGCGAAGGCAACTTCTAAAGGCTAGATTCCTGATTGGTCATTTTCAGACTGCTTAACAGGAACGGAATGGAAGACCTCCGCGTTGGATCGCTGTGGCCAACTCAGCGCTCTTCACGCGCCGCCTCTCTCATGCTCTCCTGTGCAGGGTCTTGTCTTGATGCCAAAAGGCGCGCCGTGCGAGAAGAAAACCTGACGATTATAAAGTTGGTGCGCTGGCCGTGATGGGTTGATCGGCGCGAGCTTCTTCAGCTCGGGGAACAATGAGGAGGCTTGTTTCGTTGATACTCCACGTAGGAGCGAAGGAGTGGTGGCCGTGCAGCCAGGCCATGACGTGTCGCGTGATGTGCCTCGCGTAACGAAGCTGTTCGGCGACCTAGCTACACGGACCTCTCAATCTGCTGGTCACGCTTCTGCTTTCATTTTAGCAGTGGCAGTAGTCATAGTGTGGATTGTCACCGGGCCGATATTCGGATTCTCGGATACTTGGCAACTGGTCATCAACACCGGAACGACCATTGTGACGTTCCTGATGGTCTTCTTGATCCAGAATTCACAGAACCGAGATAGCGCTGCCATACAGGTCAAACTGGATGAGCTAATCCGAGTGAGCGCCGCCCAAAACTCCTTCGTCGGCATTGAGCACCTTACTGACGAGGAACTGGGGGAGATTCGCGAGAAGTGCGAAAGGAGGGCGAGATCTGAAAAGGCTGAAAACGCTGGCGATGCGACAGTACGTAAGGCAGGCCGCAAGGCGCGCCGAGCCGCCGAAAGGGCTGTAGCCGATTGAGGTGAACGCTTCATCCTCGGCTGCCACCCGCTGGTGGACGACAGCAAGAAACCGGAGCCAGAAAGATGAAGTGCGCGCGCTTGGCAGCCAAGCACGCAGTTGTGCGGGGGAACCGGACCTACCACAAGGATTAAGGCCCTATGGCCTGCCCTTCTTGCGTGCCTCCTGCCAGGCGGTGACTAGGGGGCCCGCCGCAGCGGCAACCGCAATTGCGCCGCCTGGCGGCCGCCATGCCTATCCACAAAGTCTTCTAGAAACAGCGGCATGCCGAAACCATGGATTGCGCAACGAGAGTGGGAGTCGAACCTACATTTGCCTATCATGGTTCTCCGGTCTGTTGGCGATCAGCCGAGTGCCGAGTTCGGCTAAAGTGACTCCGAGACGATACTCCCCACCCACGCCTGTGGCTTCTCTCACGCTCTCCAGACACGCTCCAATACGCATGAGGAGACCTCCCTTGACCTCGCGAATTATGTCAAGTCGATGCGTCGGCATTTCGGGTCAGGCCGGGTTCGATTCCGGTCGGGGGCGATAGTGGAGTCTGGAACGGCATAGGCGTGCCGCTGCGGGAAGCCTGCTGTTTTACTTTTGTCGGCGAACACCGCGCGTCATCCTGCTGGTATTTGTGCTGGTATCGGCAGCAATCGACGATAAAAGTAACTTCAAATTCAGATGGTTATGGTACTAAGCGATTGCCGGCCAGGGCACCACGGAAAAAATACCAACAATAACAATAACTTAAGCCGTTGGTTCGATTCTGGTTTTCGCGAGAAATTTTCGCGACACATTGAAAACACACGTAAAAATTCGCCGCAGCCGTCCGGTTTGCTGGCATTTTTGCTGGTATCGGGCGAACCAAACGTTCGCGGCGAATTTTGCCGATTCCGAACGAGGGAATTGAGCAGATGGCCGCGAGACGGATGGTGTGTGCGCCAATCCCAAGCAAGTCAGGACCGACGTCGAATGCCGCGCCGCCGGATCGAAATTCGACAAGGGCGCGTGGAGCCCGCTAAGATTTCCGACGTGACCGGCGGCGGTCTCTATCTCTTCGTCACGCCGGACGCGAGCAGGCCCGGCAGCGCTGCCTCCAAGCTCTGGCGGATGGCTACCGCTTCCAAAGCCGCTAGAAAGCTTACTCCATCGGACCATGGCAACGGCAGGGATGGCACGTTTTCGCCGCCGACGCGCGGCGCGAGCGCGACAAAGCTAAAGACCTGCTCTATCACGGCAGCTCGGCGGTCGACCAAGACTACCCTCTGTTCGAGCAGCGGAAGTAGACCTGGGTCATATTCAAAGTTCCTGACAGCAATGATCGAGATTTTTAGTTTAATCTAGCCGTTTCAGGTCAGGGTTCGAGCCACACCGACATGCCCGGCTCGAAGCCGGCCGGATCACCGTTCAGATCGACGCGCAGGCGCAGCGTATTGCGGTCGTGGTCACCGACCGCACGCTCGGCCTGCCAGGTGGCGAACGTACCGAGCGGACGCAATTCGGTGACCACGGCTGGCGTCTTCTCCGTCGCGCCCGACCTGCGTACGTTGACGCCGACGCCGACTGTGAGGCCGCTAAGCCGATCCTCGCGCGCGTTGAACGACAGAAACTGCTTGCCGGTTTCCGCGATCACGAGCAGCGGCTGGCCGGCGCGCACGTTCTCGCCGATCTCGGCGACGATGATACTGACGAGGCCATCGGCGGATGCACGCAGGATAGTCTTGTTGAGACGGCGCTCGAGCACTGCGAGCGCGGAGGCCGCGGAGTTCACCCGGGCGTCAGCGACGGCGCGTTCCTCGCGTGTCGGTCCGGCGACCGCGGCTTGATGGTTTGCCTCCGCATCGGCGAAGTCGGCGCGCGCGTTCGCCGCGTCGTTCTCGGCCTGGTGGAGCGCCTGCTGTGTGGCGAAATCGTCACCCGCCAGCGTGCTGGTGCGCTTCGATTGCGCTTGCGTGTAATCGAGCCGGGCTTTCGCCTTGGCGATCTCCGCCTCGAGTGAGGCCACCCGCTCGGCGCGAACGCCTGCATAGACATTGTCGCGGGAAGCAATCGCGGAGGCGAGTTGCGCTCGCGCCTGTCCGACCGATGCGATCAATTCGCCTGCGGACAGTTCTGCGACGACGTCACCCGCGCGTACGAACATGCCGGGCTTGACCTTGATGGCGGCGACAAGGGCCTGGCGGGCGGGACGAAGGACGCCCCCGCCCCATATGTCGCTGCGTGTCACCTGCTGTGCGACTCCGTCGAAGCGTACCAGTCTTCGTTTGAGCCGTACGCGCAGGAGATCTCGGGCGACATACGCAACTTCACCGACCAAACGCCGATCAGAGGTCGCGGCAAGCATTCGCGGAGGACGCCGGACGAGCTCGTGCCATCGCCTAGGCATCGATGGCGAGAACCCCACGCGATCGGGCCGCCTCGCCAAGGTCGACAGCGCTGCGGTCCAGGATGGCTTCGAGCTATGTCTGCACGGCTTCTTCGTCACGTCCGACGGCAAATGGACCGTGGTCCAGCAGGGAATGCACGGAGACCGACGGCAAGCGCGCCGATATCACTGGCACTCGGCGGCATTACGGATTTCGTCGCCGAGCCGCATTGCGCGATCGACGGACCGAAGCAGGGCGAGATCATCAATCTGACCGATCGGCGGGCCGACAAGGCTCGAAACGCGCTCCGCCCGACCCGATTTGCCCCATCTTGTCATGCCGTCGCATCATGACGTGCGTCCCAACTAGGGCACGAGAGCGCGGTCTGGCACTGCGCACCCTCCTCGGGACAGGCCTCTGTTCACTTTGGTACACAGCATGCGAAGAAAAGCCCCCGCTTTGGGACCGAGGGCTTTTCCTTATTCACGGTGCCATCACCATTTCTGGCGGCCGTACCAGTCGTTCACTTCCTTTGCGGCCTGATCCTTGGCATAGCCCTAGCGCTGTTGCAGCCGGCCTTCGAGTTGATCCTGCCTGCCGTTGATGACATCGAGATCGTCGTCCGTGAGCTTGCCCCACTGCTCCTTGACCTTGCCCTTGACCTGCTTCCAGTTACCTTCGACACGGTTCCAGTCCATGGCATCCTCCTTGGTTAAGATGGTGATTTAACCGAGAGGCTTTCGCCCGGTTCCCCCTGCTTGGCGTTTGCGCGCCAATGTGTAGAGCCGGGGAGGTTTAGGAACGTTGAGCATGCGCCCGTGGTTAAGGGGCTGGATTGTCCATTCACATTCCTTCCCCGGAGCACACCATGGCCGAGAAAAATCTCAACGAGCTATTCGTCGACACATTGAAAGACATCTATTACGCAGAGAAGCAGATTTATAAATCGCTTCCGAAAATGGCCAAAGCCGCCAACTCCGACCAGTTGCGAGCGGCCTTCGAGAAACATCATGACGAGACCGACGGCCAGATCGAACGGCTGGAAAAGATCTTCGAACTTCTCGGCAAGCCCGCGCGCGGCAAGAAGTGCGATGCAATCGAGGGCATCCTCGATGAAGGAAAGGAAGTTATGGACGAATAC
>Ga0134126_10000293_pt1 | contig 65237 bp, 53 predicted proteins | sample KB31752_FD_96881 | JGI IMG/M metagenome (GOLD analysis project Ga0134126, IMG submission 96881) | Terrestrial soil microbial communities with excess Nitrogen fertilizer from Kellogg Biological Station, Michigan, USA - KB3-175-2 | ecosystem: Environmental > Terrestrial > Soil > Unclassified ...
CAATTCCCGCAACTGCGTAGCGAAGTGCGGAACCAATGAAACCGCCGATGCCGGCCAGGAACAATTTGCCCACGTGAGTTTCTCCTAACCAAAGATTTGGTAGGAGTCATCAGCCTGGCAGGCGGTTAATGGCGGACTCCATCGCCAATTATTCCCTCTCCCTTTGGGAGAGGGTTAGGGTGAGGGCTTAGCGAGCAACCAGACTTTAATGTTTTTCTTCGCGAGGCTTCGCCTCGCCAAAAATCAAAACTCACTCTCGCGTTAAGCTTCGCACCCTCACCCCAACCCTCTCCCAATGGGAGAGGGAGTAGGCAAGAATCAAAACTCACTCTCGCGTTAAGCTTCGCACCCTCACCCCAGCCCTCTCCCAATGGGAGAGGGAGTAGGCAAGAATCAAAACTCACTCTCGCGTTAAGCTTCGCACCCTTTCCCAGCGGGAGAGGGAGCTAATTAAGCAAACGCGAAATCGAATTGTTCCTGATGAATCGTTGCGTCGCTGGTGACGTCCACGTTGCCGAGATAATCCTCGATTTCGTTCAGCACGTCGCGCTCCGGGCCGCGTAGTGCGCGCGAGACTTCAGGATTCACGCGCAACATCGCTGTGCGCGAGTTTCCTCCTTCGCCTTCGCGAGAGAGCCTCCGCGCCTGCTCGAGAATTTCATAGCAGATAGTTTGCGGCGACTTAACCAGCCCCGCGCCCTGGCAATACGAGCACGGCGTGCACAAGGTGCGCTCCAGCGATTGCTTCACGCGCTTACGCGTCATGATCACCAGGCCGAAGTCGTTGAACGAAAGAACCTTGGTCGGCGACTTGTCGCGGCGCAGCGAGTCCTGCAAAGCGGCCATTACGCGCGTCCGGTTGCGACGTTCTTCCATGTCGATCAAATCGAGCACGATGATACCGCCCAGATCTCGCAAGCGAATCTGGCGCGCGATCTCTTCCACGGCCTCCATGTTGGTGCGTGTAATGGTGTCTTCCAGGCGCGTGGCGCCGCGGCCTACGAACTTGCCGGTGTTCACGTCGATCGAAACCAGCGCTTCAGTCTGGTTGATCACCAGGTAGCCGCCGGACTTCAGCCACACGCGCGGCTTGATCGCTTTATCAATTTCACCCTGCACCCCGTACTGCTCGAGGATGGGCTCGTCGCGAGTGTAAAGCTTCACCCGTTTGACAAGCTTTGGCTGCATCCGATTTACGAACTCGACGACGCGTTGGTACTCCTCTTCCGAGTCGATGCGAATCGCGGTGAAGTCTTCCGCCAGTTGATCGCGCAAAATCCGCTGCACCAGATCGAGATCCTTATGGATCAAAGCCGGCGCTTTAGTCTTCTCGGCGCTTTGGCGAATGTCCAACCATGTGCGAATCAGGTAACGGGCGTCATCGCGCAGCTCTTCTTCTTTCGCGCCGATGCCGGCGGTGCGCACGATGAAGCCGCCTGACGGCACATCTTCTTCCGCATGAATTTTTTGAATCAGCTTGCGCAGACGCGACCGTTCAGTATCGGAATCAATCTTCCGCGACACACCGAGGTGCTCGACCGTCGGCATGTAAACCAAAAAGCGTCCCGGCAGAGCGATATGCGAAGTGATGCGCGCGCCTTTTTTAGCGATTGGCTCTTTGGCGATCTGCACGAGAATTTCCTGACCTTCGTCCAACAGTTCGCTAATCGCGACTTGCTTTCGTTCATGACGTGGTTGACGGCGACGTCCGCGCTGCGGAGCCGGCCGGCGTCCAGTGCGAGGAGCAGACTCGGTGGTTTCACTGTCAGCAGCTTCGCTTGGCGAATCGTCCGCGGCCATCTCCTGAGCAGCGGGTTCTGCCTCTGGCGGCTCGGCGGCCTCGATGGGTCCAGCTTCTTCGTCTTGTCCATTTGCGCCGTCGGTCTCCGCTCCGGATGCCGGTTTCGTCGGGCGCCGTCGACGTCGTCCGCCCCGGCGCGTCGCAAACTCTTCATGCGGACGACCGGAAGTGATGCTGGCTTCGGCGTCTGCATTTACTTCGCTGGAAGTTTCCAGCTGCGGTTCGCTGACCGCATCAGACTCTTCCTCGTCGGACTTCTTCGATTTGAAGAACCGGCTGATCACGCCCGACTTCTTGCGGGAACGAGGGCTCGAAGGCGCCGATGGTATTTCTGTCGTCGCTTCGAGGTTTACCCGTTGCTCTTCATCGTCACTCACTCGTTGAAAAGCCGGCCCTCGGGAGCTTTCATCGACGACTTCATCGACAAAGTCGCGCACGTGCGCTTCTTCGATTTTGCGCGGCCGAGAGCCCGCGACTTCTGCGTCTTCTGCGTCGGCAACTCGCTGGAACTCTCCGCTTTCGCGAAACTCCCCCGACAGCAGTGAGCCAACGGGCGCGCTCGGCACATCTTCCAGATCGAATTCGGCGGCGTGAACTTCGTCCATGAGCCGTTCCTGCAGACGTGCATCCTTGAACATCTCTCCGTTCAAGACGCCCTCGTCGTCGCTCACGCGTTCAAATGATGCAGAGGAAACAAACGGCGTGTCGAACGGTTCGACCGCGTGCGGAATCAGGCTGCGCTCTTCACGCGCTGGTTCGGCTTCGGCTTTCGTCGGCCGTTTCCGGCCGCGGCCACCGCGGCGACCGCGACGGCGAGTGCCCGTCTCTTCGGCCTCCTCTTCGGTGATTGCTTCGGGTGCGGCAGCCTCAGCTTCGAGCAACGGATTAGCGCGCTCGTGGCTGGCTTCGATGTGATGCTCGCGTTCAATGCGCGCCACCTCAATTTTCTCGACAGCGGCTTTCTCGGCAGCGGGGTCGCCTTTCTTACTCTCCACGACGATACGCTCGAACTCCGCTTCCTCATCGAAGAAGTCGGAGACATAAAGGAACGCGTCGCGTTCCAGGCCGATATCGACAAATGCCGATTGCATGCCGGGCAGGACGCGCATCACGCGTCCTTTATAAAGGTTGCCGACGATACCTTGATTCTGTTCACCGCGTTCGATGTAAAACTCCGTAACGCGATCATTTTCGACGATCGCGATTTTCTTTTCGCGACCATTAACACTAACAATTAACTCTCTTGACATTGATTTTCTTTCTGCGGCGCGCGCGCGTCCCAAAGGAGCGCACACGTCCATGCGTGCGGTGGGCGAGTTCCTGGCTCGCGCTCTTCGCTTAATTGTGATTGGGAATTGCCGGTTGAATTTACCGGCAGCTGATTTGTCGCGCGTTTAGGCGCGTCGCATGTCTCGATGTTGTATAGAGACTCGGCAGCCCCGAACCGTCGGGCCTGCGCTGCGTTCAGTGCCACTCGTTGAACCGAGTGGACCTCGAATTGATGCAAAAGGAAACTCCACTGAACCGCTGCTCATAACTTTGTTAGGAGCCAGGGAGCGAAGCGTTACCGGCTTCGGACGCGCTCTGAAACCTGGATGCGGTTCTCAAATGGCCGTAAACCGGCCTCAAAAATCCTTGCTCACCTGATCACTGCATTGAACCTAGGTTGTTTGCGGTGCGTGGGCCGGGCGGGTTGCCCGGCGAGGTAAGCCGAAAAGAGTATAGCAGAGGAACGGGAAACAGGACTAGTCCGATTACACCGGGGCGGGTCAGTTAATACCATCCGCTTGAGTGCTGAGGGGTCAGTACCGCGTCAGCCGCTTGTAATCCGAAGGATTATGAGAAAGTAGCCGGTGGTCGCAGACCACCGGACCAGATGCGAAGATGATAGCACCCCGTAGGGGTGCGAGAAGTTAAAGCAAGTATTTTGGGTCGTAGGGAAGCCCGGCCCGCCCAAGCAATTGCTTCAACTCGTCCAGGAACGGATGCCGCGCGTGATGCAATTCTTGCTTGGCAATGTGCTTTCGCACTGCCCGAGTCGCGCCGGGACTGACGGTAAAGGCGGCGTACCCTTCCTGCCACGCGAACCGATGGTCAAAATTCTGCTTGATCCAGGTTGTCGAATCTTTTTTCAAATCTCGCATTAGGTCAGCCAGGGACTGCACACGTCGCAGACTAATGAGCAAGTGCACATGATCTTCCACACCGCTAACAATTTCGGCGACTCCGTTCATTCCGCGGATAATTCCGCCCATGTACGAAAGTACGCGCGGCTTCCACTCTGCGCGAATCAATGGTCGACGTTCCTTGGTTGAAAACACAATGTGGTAATGCAAACTGAAGAATGTTGAGCCCATGGGAGTTGGCCTTTCTGGCACTCCCTGCGGAGTGCGGGGTTGGTTTTTACCAGATCCGGCGGTCTTCGACCACCGGCTACTTTCTAACAGCCCTTCCGGGCTGAACTACCCGCTCGGCTGTGCGGATAATTCAGTGCGCAATCTTCTTCATCAACTCACCAAATCGCAGGTCGTCGCGCAACGATTTCAGGTTCGGATCCCCTTCGAAGCACGGCTTGTTTCCGTTTCCGAGGGCCACAGATCGTGACAGCCACTCAAAGGCGCTGTCTGGGTCGCTTTCCAGCGCATAAACAGAACCAACGGCATAGGCGATGTCCGGATCGACGGTGGCATTTCGCTTCACGTCGCCGGTGAGTTGGGCCAGCGCCTCGTCGTGTTTGGCTTGCCGGCTCAGAGACATTGCGAGGAATGGCCGCACACCATTCAGGTTTGGATGGTCCCTGACGATCTCCCGCAGCAGCGCTTCAGCGTCGGCGGGCCGCTTCGTGTAATACATCACCAGGGCGCGCACTGTCTTCAGTAACGGATTTTCGGTTCAACCGAGGATGCGCGATCGAGTTCGCGCTGAGCTTCTTCAAATTTTGCCTCGTAAAGAAAAATGAGCGCGCGGTTGTAGCTCACCACGACGAACGAGGCCGGATCCAGATGCACCAGCCGATCGTATGCGCGCAGCGCCCGGTCGTATTCGCCGTCTAATCGATGGAGGGTCGCCTTTACGAAATACACCACCGCTTCGTTGGGAGCTTCGCGACGCATCCGGGCGACTTCGTCGCGGGCTTTCTGTTTCTGGCCGCGCCACAGCAGCACGAAGACCATCAACATGCGCGCTTCGATAATCGTCGGATCGACTGACAGCGCTTTGTTGAAGGCCACCTCGGCCTTTTCAAAGTCGTCGACCCCACCCAGACCTTTGAATACGCGATTGACGTGACAAGCACCCAGACCGTCGTGTGCCAGACCGAATTCCGGATCGAGTTCGATGGCGCGATTGAAATGCGCGATCGCGGCATCGCAATCCTCCGCGGCGACCGTGCGGAAAATGAATTGCGCGAACCGGTCGCGGCCACGCAGATATTCCTGGTAAGCCTCGGCATTGACGGTCTTTGGTTGGCCCAGGCCGGCCTGTTCGTCCGGACTCAATTCAATTCGGAGACCATCGACAATTCGCTGAGTGATTTCATCCTGCACTCCGATCACGTCATCGCTGGCGGCATCGATGCGATCGCTCCAGATAATTTCGTTGCTGCGCACGTCGAGCAGTTGCGCGTTCACCCTGAACCGTTCGCCCGCATGTATGAATCCAGCCGACAGCACCGCATCGACGTTCAGTTCGCGGCCCACGTCAGCCGGATCGGCCGGCTGACCCTGGTACCTGGACATGACAGATGAAGGCCGCACCACCAACGAACGAATCCTTGCCAGCTCAGTGATTACTGCATCCGCCAGAGCGAATTCATAGAAGCTCGACTCAGCATCGTTACTTAAATTCTTGAAAGGCAAGACAGCGAGACTTTTCTTTTCGCGGCCCGTAACGGTGGTGAATGAGGCTTCGGGCGATTCAGTAACGGCGGGTCGGGATGTGAGTTGGGGCGCGCTGGTGTGCAATTCGCCACCCTTCATCCGTTTCAGCCAGCGCATCGCGCGCGAGACGGGGCTGGAGCCGGAGAGATGTCGCGCGGGCGCCGCCGCAACTTCGAATTGCGCACCTGAGGAAAGCTCCTGAAGAACCTTGCGGAGCTCGTCACGCAGCTCTGTAATCTTCTGATAGCGATCGCGCGGGTCTTTGGCCATCGCTTTGTCCAGAATTTTTTGCAAGCGCGCCGGAGTGGGGCCGGGCCGTGTTTCTGCTACGGGTTTGGGTTGATCGTAAATGACCGCGTGTCGCACATCGATCGTCGTCTTGCCGCGAAATGGCCAGGTCCCGGTGAGCATCTCGTAAAGCAGCACGCCCGTGGAGAAAATGTCCGCGCGCCAATCGACTCGGTCGCCGCGCGCTTGTTCGGGGGCGGCGTAAGTGGCGGTGCCGTAAGGCACGCCGACTTCAGTTAACTCAGTGCGATGAATCCCGCTCGCCTGGGCTTCGTTTTCGTCGAGCAACTTGGCAAGTCCAAAGTCCAGGACCTTCACTTGTCCCGCGTCGGTAACCATGACATTGCCCGACTTGATATCGCGGTGAATGATGCCGCGCGCGTGCGCAGTAGCCAGCGCATCGGCAACCTGAATCGCGATCCGCAGCGCGCTGTCGAGTTCCAGCGGCCGCCCGTTCACCAGCTGCCGCACATTGCGGCCTTCCACGTGCTGCATCGCGATGTAATGCAGGCCTTCGGCTTCACCCAGATCGAAGATGGTGCAGATGTTCGGATGATCAAGCGCCGACGCCAGTCGCGCTTCGCGATCGAAACGTTTGAGATTTGTGTCTTTAGCGGTGAGTTCGGCGGGCAGGACTTTGATGACGACGTTGCGGCCCAGGCGCGTGTCGGTCGCTTTGTAAACCGTACCTTGTCCGCCGGCTCCGATCTTTTGAATGATTTTGTAGTTGCCGAACGTCTGCCCGATCATTGCGCGCGGTATTTAACTCTCAAACAAGGTCAGACGCAACCAATCCAAATCGTCGGTAATGCAGTAGTCGAGATGACAGCCCGACTTCAGTTGCGGATTTTCCGGCGTTTAATCTAGAACCCAACTAAAGTTGGTACTCTAACTCGCGCAATCAGGGCACTACCAAATTATCGGGATCAATCCCTTGCCGCGTTGGTGAATTCCTGCAAGGCGGGATTAATGTTTTTCATTCAATTACTTGACCCGCAGCCACGTTACTGGTAAAAAGTTCGATTCCAGCCGGACGATTAATCCACCCGATTTTAAGTTCGCTGCCCAGTCAGTCCCGTTTAGGAGGAATCAATGAGATTTCGTGCCCCCGTTAGCTCCGCGTTTCGTAATGCAGATGTTGGCGTACGCGTCCGTCTGCTCGTCGCAGTCGCTGTCCTGGCGCTCTGCGCCGTCGGCCTTTTCTTAATCCCATCGTCGCGTGCCGTTACTAACGGCGGCAGCATTACTGCGCTCGGTTCTGCACTGACAGAGAATTTCGATGGCCTATTGCAGTCGGGCACGAATACGTGGACCGATAATTCGACTATTCCTGGCTGGTATTCCAACCGCACGCAGTACGTAGGTGGAACCGGCTCGTCGAATACGGGGGCGCTCTATAGTTTTGGCATCGCTGGCACAAATCCCGTCACTGATCGGGCATTAGGTTCCGTTGCTTCCGGAGGCACCGCTACCGTTTATCAGGCGGTCAGGCTAACGAACAATACCGGCTCGACAATTACCTCTCTCAATATTAGTTACAACGGCGAGCAGTGGCGCAATGGCGGCAACACCACCGCACAGACACTAACTTTTCAGTATCAGGTTGCGAATGCCGGCACGATCACCGGCGCGAATACTCCCACCGGTGGTTGGACTACGTTTGCACCTCTAAGCTTCACCGGGCCGATTGCCACGGCAACGGCGGGGGCACTCGACGGTAACGCGCCGGCAAACCGGGTTGCCAAATCTGCGGCGCTTTCACTTACAGCCAATCCGGGCCAGGAAATCTGGCTGCGTTGGCAGGACCCGGACGATGCCGGTAACGATCACGGACTGGCAATCGACGATTTCTCGGTAACAGCGAACGGTGTACCGCCTTCGCCCACCCCCACTCCGACTCCAACGCCGACGCCCACACCGACTCCAACGCCCACACCTGCACCGGCGAATACCGTAGTCATCAGCCAGGTTTACGGCGGCGGCGGCAATACCGGCGCGACACTGAAGAACGATTACATCGAACTTATTAACCACAGCAATGCACCCGTCAATCTAAACGGCTGGTCAGTACAAGCCTTTGTGAGTTCAACCAGCACATGGCAGATGACGCCGCTGACGAACTTTACCCTGCAACCAGGTCAGTACTATTTGATTCAGGAGTCCCAGGGAGCAGGCGGCACGGACAATCTTCCGACGCCGGACGCGATCGGATCCATTCCGGTAAGTTCGACATCCACCAAAGTTGTACTTGTAAATAACACCACTCTCATAACGACCGCTTGTCCTAACGCAGCTGCCGCAGGGATCGTCGATCTCGTGGGCTATGGTGGGACGGATTGTTTCGAAGGTGCGGGGCCGGCGCCAACCCTGGACAACACGACGGCTGCCCTGAGGCGCAATGAAGGCTGCTTCGACACCAACCAAAATGCAAACGATTTTGTTACCGGATCTCCGAACCCGCGCAACAGTGCGACGCCGGTCCACAATTGTACTTCGCTCTCAGCCTACGGAACCGCGAACCCCAGCAGCGTGCTTCAGGGAAGCTCAACCACCCTTACAGTTTACGTAGCGGGAGCGCAGAATCCGGACAGCAGCGGCATAACGGTCACCGGCGACCTATCCCAGATTGGAGGATCGCCCAGCCAGTCGTTCAGCGGCTCAGGTAATGTCTTCACTTTCACTGCCACAGTGCCGGCAAACAATTCGACCGGCATGAAGTCCCTGCCGGTGACAGTAACCGACGCACAGAGCCGTACGACGAACACCAACATTCTGGTGAGTGTGCTGCCACTGGTTGCCGATCACATCACGATTAGTCAGGTTTACGGTGGTGGCGGAAATAGCGGAGCCACGTTCACCAATGACTACATCGAGCTTTATAACCCGACTTCATCAACGGTGACGGTCACCGGCTGGTCGCTGCAGTACGCGTCGGCAGCTGGCACTTCGTGGACCAACAAACAACCGATCGGCGGAATAATCGGTCCGGGCGAATACTATCTTGTCAGTCTCGGGACAGGCACCGCCGGCGATGGAGCGCCGCTTCCAGTAAGCCCCAACATTTCCGGCGACATTAACCTGTCGGCGACCACCGGTAAGATTGCGCTGGTTAACAATTCGACCAGCCTTTCGGGTGGTTGTCCGCTGGGAAATGCGCACATCGTCGATTTTGTCGGCTACGGAACGGGAGCCACCTGTCACGAAGGCAGCGCCAACGCTCCCGCTCCCAGTAACAGCACCGCCATATTCCGGAAAAACGGCGGAGCGCTCGATGGCGATCAAAACGGAACTGACTTTCAGACCGGGACGCCAAGCCCGCGACGCACGGCTCCGATCGTCGAGTTGGGTCCGTGGGTGTCGGGAACCGATCCGGGTACTGACGATAATAGTGCCCCGTACGACGCCACTATCACGGTTAACTTCAGCGAGCCAGTAACGGTCGATCCAGGTTGGTACAACATCACTTGCGCCGTCACGGGCGCGCACAATAGCCCGAACACCACCGAAGCTCACTTCACTGATCTAAAGACCTACGCCGTGACGCCAAATACTAGTTTCCAATTTGGCGAACAATGCACGGTTACGATTATCCACACCGCGGTTCACGATCAGGACACCGATGATAGCGGTGCGGATACCGATACGTTATTCGACGACTATACCTGGTCGTTCACCGTGGTTGGCGCAGGTCAGGCCGCGCCATATCCACCGAGTGTTCACCTGACTATGGGCAATCCAAGCGGCGCCGACACCTTCCAGCCGCTCAACTACCTGATGGAGAAACCCACTTACTCGCTGTCCTATAACAACAGTAAAGGGACTCCGAACTGGGTGAGTTGGCACCTCGATCCGTCGTGGTATGGAACGTTGGCGCGCGTCGATACCTTCCGGCCCGATCCGCGAGTTGATCCGTCGTGGTATCGCGTGCAGGCGTTCGATTACGCAGGCAGCGGTTTCGATCGCGGCCACATGACGCCCAACGCAGATCGCGATAACCAGAATCGGGTTCCGATCAATCAAGAGACCTACCTGATGTCGAACATGGTGCCGCAAGCGCCTGATAACAATCAGGGCCCATGGGCAGCGCTTGAGGCTTACCTGCGCACGCAGAGCGACGCCGGCAACGAAATGTATATTGTTTCCGGTCCCGCCGGCGTCGGCGGAACAGGAAGCAACGGCGCGGCTACAACCATCGCCAATGGTCACGTCACAGTTCCGGCTTCGACCTGGAAGGTCGTGCTGATGCTGCCGCAAGGAACGAACGACATCTCGCGCGTCGACTGCTCCACTCGCACGGTCGCTGTGATCATGCCGAACGTCCAGGGGATTCGAAGCGATCCGTGGCAGAACTACCTGACCTCAGTCGATGCGGTGGAAACTCTCACAGGCTACGACTTTTATTCGAATCTGCCCGAGCCGATTCAGCGCTGCGTTGAGGCGGGTGTAAACGGAAACAATCCTCCGTTGGATACCGATGCCGACGGCGTGCCCGACGCGACAGACAATTGCCCGTTTGCGTCCAATGCCAACCAGCTTGATACCGATCACGATGGGCAGGGTGATGCCTGCGATTCAGATGACGACAACGATGGGGTGGCGGATACCTCGGACAACTGCCCGCTCGTCGCCAACGCTGACCAGGCTGACGGTGACAGCGACGGCATCGGCAATGCTTGCGACGCCAATCCCAATGATGGGCCCACCGGTGATCTGGATGGCGACGGCGTACTGAACAACGCTGACAATTGTCCTAACACAGCCAACGCCAATCAGGCCGACTTAGATCATGATGGAATCGGCGACGCGTGCGATCCAGATGATGACAACGACGGGGTGGCGGATGCTAACGACAACTGCCCGGCCGTGGCGAATGCGGATCAGGCCGATGCTGACCACGACGGCCTCGGGGACGTGTGCGATCCGGACGACGATAACGACGGAGTTACGGATGCTAATGATCTTTGTCCGAACACTCCGCCGAACACCCAGGTCAACGGTGCCGGCTGTCCAGATGCGGATGGTGACGGAGTTGCTGACTTCGCCGACAATTGCCCGTTCACGCCCAACACCGATCAGGCGAATTTTGACGGCGATGCTATGGGCGATGCCTGTGACAGCGACGACGACAACGACGGCGTCATGGATGCTAACGATCTCTGTCCGAACACGCCGCTCAACACTCAGGTCAACAGTGATGGCTGTCCTGACCAGGACGGCGATGGGATCGCGGATACGGTAGACAACTGTCCGAACGTTGCGAATGCCGATCAAGCGGACTTTGATCATGATGGCATTGGCGATGCTTGCGACGCGGACGACGATAATGACGGCGATCCCGACACGACGGACTGCGGGCCATTAAATGCGGCAGTCAATCACAACGCGGTCGAAGTCTGCGATGGCATCGACAACAACTGTGACGGCAATATCGATGAAGGCTTCACGGATACCGACAACGACGGCCAGGCCGATTGTGTTGACAGCGACGATGACGGGGACAACGTTCCCGACGCCACCGACAACTGTCCCTTAATTGCGAACCCCAATCAGGCCGACAACGATCACGACGGAGTCGGGGACGCTTGCGACAATGATGACGACAACGACGGTATTCCCGACGCTACGGACAATTGTCCGTTCGCCGCGAATCCCGGTCAGGCGGACAACGATCATGACGGTATCGGTGATGTGTGCGATTCCGACGATGATAATGACGGGGTGGCGGACACTACCGACAACTGCCCATTAATGGCCAACAGCGATCAGGCCGATAACGATCACGATGGCGTCGGCGACGCTTGCGATTCCGACGACGACAATGACGGAGTACCGGACGCTACCGATAACTGCCCGCTGGTCGCCAATTCCGACCAGGCTGACAGCGATCATGACGGCATCGGCGATGTGTGCGATGGCGACAATGACAATGACGGCGTGCCGAACGGCAGTGATAATTGTCCGTTTATCGCCAACCCAAGCCAGGCCGACAACGATCACGATGGCATCGGCGACGCTTGCGACAGCGATGACGACAATGACGGCATAGCTGACACGGCAGATAATTGTCCGTTTACAGCCAACGCCGATCAGGCTGATAACGATCACGATGGTGCTGGTAACGCTTGCGACGCCGATGATGACAACGATGGCGTACCCGACACCACGGACAACTGTCCGTTTACTGCGAATCCCGGTCAGAGCGACATCGATCACGATGGGATTGGAGACGTGTGCGACTCGGATAACGACAACGACGGCGTGCCGGACGCGACGGACAATTGCCCGTTAACTCCAAACCCGGATCAGCGCGATACCAATGGCGATGGTATCGGTGATGCTTGCACAAGTTACCAGTTTCCGGTCGGCGGAGCTTTCGTCATCGGTGATCAGGTAAGTCTCGCCGGCGGCGCGACGGTTTATTTCTGGGGCTCGCAATGGGCACAGAATAACCCGATGAGCAGCGGCTCGGCCCCGAGCGCGTTCAAGGGCTTCGAAGATAGTTCCTCGGCGCCGACTTGTAACGGCACGTGGTCCAGCAGTGCCGGTAACAGCACAACTCCGCCGGCGACGTTGCCGCAGTTTATGGCAGTGATCGTTTCCAGCTCGATTCACCAAAACGGTTCGGTATTAACTGGCGACATCAAGCGGATTGCGATCGTGCGGACTAATCCGGGCTATGGTCCATCACCGGGACATCCGGGCACGGGACAGGTGGTCGCAGTGATTTGTGTCAGCGGCAATCAATCCGTCAGTGTCTTAGATTTGCTGGCTTGGCCAAATAGTCTGTTTGCAGAGTCTTCGCCGCCGGCGATCACAACGGTAGGGCTTCCAGAACCAGGAATGACATTCTAGCTGGTACGCGACCGAGCGAATTAGATTCTTCTGTTCACCACCACAGGCCGGGCGAGCACAGACTTGCCCGGCCGTTTTTTTTTCTCAACGACTCTTCCAAAATCCGGCTTCTCGCGTCTTCTGAAGGTATGGTATAAACAGCGCTCCCGTCGCGGTTCATCGGATAACTTAGGGCATCGCGTTATCTGCCAGGCCTGAAGAACTGTATTGTTCACTCGAATAAACCAACTACCTGAGGTCTAAACTTCTATGTCGCATTTACGCACTAGGCCGAGTCGACTTGTAAGTAGAGAACGGCTGGCATTACTGGTTGCCGGTTTGATTTTCCTGCAACCAATCGTTTCGCTGGCACAAGACGGGCGGTTTGCGGAAGCGACCGCGGGCAGTTCGAAAGAGAAAATACAGCCGGCGAATCCAGACACCGGCACCGGCTCTATTTCGTTGACGACGCTGGATGCGGCGATACCGACTGAAACCTTCAACACGCTCTCGAACACTGCGGGCAGCACGACCAACACAGCGCTGCCGACGGGCTGGTACATCACTGAGGGAGGCGGAGGCGCTCGCGACAACGAGCAGTACGCCGTGGACACGGGCGGCAGCACCACGGGCGACATCTACAGCTACGGCTCGGCGGCCGCGACTGACCGGGCGCTCGGTGAACTGCGGAGCGGTACACTCATTCCGCTGTTTGGCGCTAAGTTCACAAACAACACGGGAGCGACCCTCACTTCGCTTGACGTTTCCTACACCGGCGAGCAGTGGCGCTTCGGCGGGGTTCACTCCACGGTCGCCGACCGTCTGGACTTTCAGTACAGCCTCAATGCGACGGACCTATCGACGGGGACGTACTTAGACGCAAACGCCCTCGACTTCAATCCGCCGGTGACAGCCGGCACGGCCGGCGCGCTCGACGGGAACGCCGCTGCCAACCGGACGGCCATCTCCTCGACTATCACCGGCTTGAGCATTCCGAACGGCGCGACCTTCTTCATCCGCTTGAATGACGTTGATGCCACCGGGGCGGACGACGGTCTCGCCGTTGACGATTTCTCCGTGACGCCGCACGGCGCTTCGGCAAGTCCGACGCCCACACCAACGCCGTCACTCTCGATTAATGACGTGGCCCAGGCTGAGGGCGACGCGGGCACGACAAACTTCAACTTTACGGTCAGTCTCTCTTCGGCCGCGCAGACCGGCGGCGTCAGCTTTACAGTCAACACGGCAGACGGAACGGCCACTGCGCCGGGCGACTACACGGCAATCGTCAACGGTGCGGGAAGCATCGCCGAAGGCGCCAGTTCTACGCAGGTCACAGTCACAGTCAACGGCGACACGACGCAAGAGCCGAGCGAAACCTTCTTCGTCAATATCTCAAACGTCACCGGCGCCGGCGTCACGGACGGGCAAGGTCTGGGCACTATCACGAACGATGATGTGACACTTACGAGGATTCACGACATCCAGGGCAACGGCAGCACGTCACCGCTCGTGGGGCAAAACGTCAACACCCGCGGAATCGTTACCGGAATCAAATTGGGTTCGTCCGGCGGTTTCTTCATTCAGGAACCAGACGCCTCAGTTGACGCAGACCCGAACACGTCCGAAGGCATCTTCGTCTTCACGGGCTCAAGCGTGCCCGCGGCCGCAGTCGTCGGAAACTTCGTCCAGGTCAACGGCACGGTACAGGAGTTCATTCCTTCAGCCGATCCGAACCAGCGCCCGGCGACCGAATTGTCCGGATCGATCACCGCATCGGTGTTGACTACGGGAAATACTCTGCCGACTCCAGTGACAATCATGGCGGCCGACACTCTCGTCAACAATCTTGACAACCTCGAGCGCTACGAAGGCATGCGCGTGACCGTGCCCTCGCTCACAGTGATAGCGCCCACGCAGGGAACCATTACCGAACCCAGCGCCACGGTTTCGTCGAATGGTGTCTTTTATGGCGTCGTTACTGGTGTCGCACGTCCTTTCCGCGAACCGGGTGTGAACGCGTCTGATCCTTTGCCGCCGGGTTCGCCCGCGAACGTACCGCGGTTCGATGAGAATCCGGAACGTCTGCGGATTGACAGTGATGCGCAGCCGGGCACCACAATTCTTGATGTGTCGGCCGGAGCGGTACTGACAAACGTCACAGGTCCGCTCGAATACGCGTTCCGCACCTGGACTATCGATCCCGATACAACTCTGACCGGAACCAACGGAGGAGCCACGCCGGCGCCGGCCGCGACTTCTACCGAGTTCACCGTCGCTTCATTCAACATGGAGCGTTTCTTCGATACCGTAAACGATCCGAATAAGAGCGACGCAGTGCTGACCCAGACCGCGCTCGACAAACGTCTTAACAAGGCTTCGCTCGTTATCCGCACCGTCCAGCGTTACCCGGACGTGATCGGCGTCGAAGAGATGGAGAACCTGTCGACCTTGCAGATGGTCGCTGCCAAGGTCAACTCTGAGGCGCAGACGATTGACGGGCTACCGAATCCCAATTACGTCGCTTATCTCGTAGAGGGGAATGACATCGGCGGCATAGACGTGGGTTTCCTCGTCAAAGAGTCGCGCGTGACGACAGTTGATGTGACCCAGATAGAGCTGGCGGGCTGCGACCACATCACCGGCGCGGGCTGCTACACCTACACGAACCCGAACACCGGCAGCGCGGAGCTGCTCAACGATCGGCCACCGCTCGTGTTGCGCGCGACCATCGCTCGACCGCCCGCCCCTGGCGGGACAATCGCTTTTACTGTCATCGTCAATCACCTGCGCTCGCTTTCAAGCATTGATGATGACGTGACGCCGAACGGCACAGGCACCGAAGGAGGCCGCGTGCGCGCCAAGCGCAAGGCGCAGGCTGAGTTTCTCGCTAACTATATCCAGTCACGCCAAACATCCGACCCGACCGAGAAAATAATTACCGTAGGCGACATGAATGCTTTTCGGATCAACGACGGCTATGTCGACATGATTGGCACAATTCTCGGTACGCCTGCGCCCGATGACCAGACTGTCGTTCCCGGTGACGGCGCCGACCTGGTCAATCCTAATCAGGTTGATTTGGTCGATACCCTCCCGGCGGACCAAAAATACTCCTACAGTTTCGATGGCAATGCGCAGGTGCTTGATCACGTGATCATAAATCCCAATGCGCAGTCGATTCTCAATCGCTTTGCATACGCGCGTGAAGACGCCGATCAACCGGTCAAAGACTATGAAGACGGCAACATTCCCGATCGTATCTCTGACCACGATCAACCGATTGCTTACTTCAGCCTTGTGCCGCCAACTCAAGCCGGCCAAGTCATCATCAGCGAGCTTCGCTTCCGCGGCCCGGGTGGGGTTGCCACGAGCCCCGTGAAAGGCGCGCCCGAAACTGGATCGCTGGGAGCGCCGGCCCCCGACGTCTCAACAACGGCGGATGTCGATGAGTTCGTCGAGGTCTACAACAATACCGATTCGCCAATAACGGTCTCAACCAGCGACGGCTCGGCAGGTTGGACTCTGGTGGCATCAAGCGGTACTGAACTTTGCCGGATTAACAACGCCACAGTTCTGCCGGCGCGCGGTCATTACCTTTGCACTAACACTGGGGGCTACTCACTCAATGGCTATGCAGTGGGCGATACCGGGTGGAGCGGCGCCGACATTCCGTCGGCTGGAGGTGTCGCGCTCTTCCGCACTAACAATCCAGTGAACTACACGTTGAGTGAACGTCTCGATGCGGCCGGATATGCGGGAGTCAATGCGCTGTATCGCGAAGGCAACGGCTTCCCAACCGGCGGAGGAGAAACGACCGGAAATTTGGACTACACCATTGTCCGATCAATGACGCGGACAACAGGAGGTCTTCCCAGGGACACGGGTGACAACGTCTCGGATTTCATGATGGTTAACACGGCGGGAGCTTCTACCGGCATGGGAGCGATCCTCGGCGCACCCGGGCCTGAGAATCTAAGCAGTCCAATCCACCGCAACTCGCAATTCGCCACGTTGTTGCTCGATCCATTGACGTCATCCGCGGCACCGCCAAATCGCGCGCGCGACTACACCGCGGTGACGAATGGAACGCTGGGCACCTTATTGGTGCGGCGCACGTTCACCAATAACACTGGCGCGTCCGTTACTCGATTGCGTTTCCGGATCGTAGAGTTCACAACTTTGACGACGCCACCTGTTGCGGGTCAGGCTGACCTGCGGGCGCTCAACTCGAGTGATGGCACGGTGATGGTGAACGGAAGCCCTGTGACTGTTCGCGGACTCACCCTGGAACAGCCACCCACGCAACCGAACGGTGGCGGCTGGAACAGTTCGATGAACACCGGATTCATTAATCTGGCGTCGCCGCTGGCAAATGGAAATTCTGTGAATGTGGAGTTTCGGCTTGGCGTAATGGCCGGCGGCAGATTCACTCTCCTTGTTAACATTGAAGCGACAACCAGCATTGCGCCGCCGCCGTAAACTGCCGGTTTATTGGAGGAAAGGTAACTAATTCACGAACCGGCGCAGTTGGACGCTGATCGCAAATCCGATCGCGATGAAAGTCGCGAGTACTGAAGAAAGGCCGGCGCTCATCAGCGGCAGGGGCACCCCGATGACCGGCAATAAACCGACGGCCATTCCTACGTTCAGGCAGATTTGAAAGATTAAGCCTCCGACAATAGCCATGATTACCAGCATGCCCGTCCGGTCCCGAGACCGGCGGGCATCTGTGATCAAGCGGGTCAGTAACAGCGCGTAAGAAGCTAACAACAGAATGCAACCGATAAACCCGGTAGTCTCGGCGGTGACCGCAAAAATAAAATCGGTGTGCGGTTCAGGCAGGAATTTCAGACTGCTTTGCGAGAATTCTGAATCTCGAGTCCCGGTGACGCCGCCGGCGCCCACCGTCACGATTGACTGCCAGGTGTGATAACCAAAGCCGCGCTTGTCTGCATTTTCCGGATCGAGAATGACGTTGATGCGTTCCAGCTTGTAGCCGTGCAGCAGGCCAGTCTTGACGCCCACCGCGTAACCAAGCGGTGCTCCTAAAATACAAAGCGCCAACGCCGCGGCGACCATCCACATGCGAACGGATGAGAGAAACAAAATGACGGCAAGTAGTGGCAGGTAGGTTATCGCCTGACCCATGTCGGGCTCGAGCAGGATAAGACCCATCGGTAAGGCAAGAATCGCGACCCCTTTCAGGAACTCCTGCCACGTCAAATTGCCGGAGCGATGCTTACCGAAAAACTTTGCGAGCATCAAGACCACCGGAATCTTAACGAACTCTGACGGTTGAAATCTTCCCAACGGTCCGGGCAATTGAATCCAGCAGCGTTGGCCGTTCACTTTCACGCCAATATGGGGAAACAGGACGATGATCAGGAGCAACAACCCGAAGATGTAAAGAATGGGAGCGAGCTCTACCAGACGCCGGTAATCGCTGAAGGCAATCGCCAGCATGGCCACCAGCGCGATCGTCAGCCCGACGATCTGTTTTTGCCAATAGGTTTCGGTCGGTTGCGCATTGCGAATTTCCCAAACGCCAAAGGCAACGATCACAATCGCCAGCGCCGCGACCAGCCAATCGAAATCTCGTAGAGTTTTCCTTTGTAGAACTGCAACCATTGTTCTTTTCCCTCTCGCTCTGGGAGAGGGTTAGGTTATAAACATTGCCGATTGCCAATTTCTCACTTTTGATTGGACGGAACGCTAAACTGCATTCCCTCTAGCTAGATTTCAATCGGCAATCGGCAATCACAAATCGGCAATGCATCAGCGCACTTTCATTGCGATGTTTTCTTTCGGCGCCTGCGGTTGACCGTGTGTCTTCTGGTAATAAACGTCGTAGACGGCGCGCACAGACGGTGCTCCGAAACGTGAACCGAGGCCGGCATTCTCGATCAACGCGACGCACGAAATTTCGGGCTTGAAAGCCGGAGCATACGAAACAAACCACGAATGGTCCCGGTGCTCGCTGCCCTCTTTGCCGAGACTCACTACCTGCGCCGTTCCGGTTTTACCAGCGATGTCGAAACCGGCGAGTTTAATTCCGGTCGCGGTGCCGGCTTCGTTTACAACTGCCCACATCGCCTGCACCACAGTTGCGCTTTGATCAGGCGGAATACCGAGATCTCTTGGCTGCGGTCGATCGAAAGCGCGCCCCGCGCGCTCGGGCCGATAGTCAGTGCTGTTGGGATTGCCGACGGCGCCGACCGGGCGCACTTCTTTCAGCACGTGCGGTACGAACATTTTGCCCTTCATACCGATAGCCGAGTGCGCGCGCAGCAATGCGATGGGGGTCAGAACATCCTCGCCCTGTCCGAACGATGAATAGACAGTGTCGATGTCTTTCCATTCGGGGTCGGCCGGATAAAGCTTCGCCTTCAATTCGCGCGACGGTGTCATGCTGACAAGTTCATGCGGCAAATCGATGCCGGTGCGCTTATCGAGCTCGAACATGCGCACCATCTCTTGAATGCCTTCCAGCTTCATCTTCAAACCGAGGCGATAGAAATATCCGTCGCAGGATTTCTCGATGGCGATGTGTATGTTGGGCGAGCCATGATTGCCGCCCATGCAGCGCGTGAATTTGTTGCCGATAGTGATGCCGCCGCCGCAAACCAGATTCGAGTCCTCGATTGTGATCGCACCTTGTTTCAGGCCCGCAGTGGCCATCAAAGGCTTCCAGGTTGATCCCGGAGGATAACGACCCTGCACCGCCCGGTTCAACAGAGGCTTGTCGGGATGAGTCAGCAGTTGCTGATATTCGGCGCGACCTTCCTTGGTGGTAATGCGTTGCGAAAAAAGATTCGGATCGAAAGTGGGCGCGGAAGCGAGGGCGAGAATCTCTCCGTTGTTAGGATCCATCGCGATGATTACGCCTCGGCCTTGCGGAGACTTGCGGAGTTGATCCTCGGCCGCCAACTGAAGATCGCTGTCGATCGTGAGCACGATGTCCTGACCCGATTGTGGTTCAACCCGATCGAGTTCACGCTGAATGTGTCCGCGGCTGTCCACCACCACGCGACGAAAACCATCACGGCCGCGCAGAGTTTCATCGTACACCGATTCGACGCCGTCCTGTCCGATGAGGTCGCCCGGTTTGTAGCCCTTCGCCTTATAGCGCGGATCTTCCAGCTGTTCGGGACTGATTTCCTGCACGTATCCCAGCACATGCGCGAGCGTTCCGTTTGCGGGATAACGCCGTTGCGGAGTTTGCTCGACACGCAATGCCGGATACTCGAGTTGATGTGCGTCAACCCAGACGATGTCGCTCTGGTTGGCGCCTTCTTTAATTAGGATTGATTCGAACGCGGGCTGCGATTTCACCTGCTCGAACCGTTCGCGCAAAATTTGAGGGTCGATATCCAGCCCGGTCGCGAGCGGCTGCACCAGCGAATTCCGATCGATAGACTTGGTGTCTTCGCGTGAGAGCAGAATGTTGTAAATCGGCGCTGAGTTAACCAGGACGTGACCCTCGCGATCGAGAACGTCACCGCGTGGCGCTGGAATCGGCAAAAGGCGAATGCGCTGGTTCTCAGCAACTTCGGCGTACCTGGCGCCGTTGACGACCTGCAGTACATAGAGGCGCACCGAAAGAACGCTGAGCAGCAGAAGGATCACAGCCTGAATCAACCGCAGGCGAACTCGCAGATTTTGTGAATCGTCAACGAACTTCATGATTCGTCTCCCAAATTACCATTGCCGGCTGGTAGTTCTTCGCCTCTTTCTGCTGAAGGCGCTCGAGCCACTACGCGCGACCCGCCGGCGTACGGTGAATTGCCGTCGCTGCCTCGCCTTGTCGCTAAAAAAGTTATCATGAATGTAAAGCAGCAGCGTGCCGACGACGGTCGTGGCGATCAGCTTGTACGAAAGCGCCTGTACGAACGGCATCGAGGGCGATTGTCCCAGCAGCCGATTCATCCCGAAGTAGACCAGGTTGTCGAGGAGCGCCGCCGCCGCCAACACCGGAATCCTGAGCAGCGTCGTGTCAAGCATCACGCGTGAGGCAACGAAGTAAACCGCGTAGGCCGTTAACACTTTCGAAAAGCCACTGGCACCCAACAAGCCGCGGCTCAATGCGTCGGTCGCCACCCCCGCGATCGCTGCGATCAATAGCGCCTGCAAGGCCTCGCGCTGCAAGGCGAAATAAACGACCAGAATCAGCACCAGGTCAGCCGAAGCCAGCGGAGGCCAAACCGCGCGCAACGCTGAGGGTAGCGCAATGGCGACGATCAGCACGGCAATGATCTTTAGCTGACGCATGACTGATTAGTAAACAGTGAGCAGTGAGCAGGAAGAACGTAGAAGGCAGAAAGCAGAAAGCAGAAGGCAGAAGGCAGAAAGCAGAAGGCAGAAGGCAGAAGGCAGCAACCGGAAATCTTTACCGCTCGCGGAAATTTTCTAAAACCGAAATGCCTCATCAGACGATTTGTCGCGGAAATTGCGCACCGTGGCGAGATTTGCGTATTGCCTTCTGCTTACTGCTTACTGCTTACTGCTTACTGCTTACTGCCTTCTGTCTTCTGTCTTCTGCCTACTGTTTTTTCTTGTCCACGTTGGGGAGCGACTGATCCATTTGTCCGGTCCTGGTCGGGTGATACTGAAGCACCATGACTTCTTTCAGTCGATCGAGACCGGCGCTCGGTCGAATATGAATTATCTGAGGTTGCGTAGCCGTGCCCGGATGCAACTCGATCACCCGACCCACCGTCAATCCCACGGGATAGATCCCATCCTGACCCGTGGTGTAAACCGTGTCACCGATCTGCACCTTTTCCAAACCCGACACGTAACGCATGTCGAGCAATCCATTCTCACCCATTCCCTTAATCGATCCGACGGGATTTGACGTACCCAATTGTCCCACGACCGCGCCGGTCCCGGATTTCTCGTCGGTGATCAGCATTACCTGCGAATTCAGCGGCCCGGTAGAAATCACGCGGCCCACGATTCCATCTGCCGTGACCACCGGCATGTTGATCTCGACGCCGGCCCAGCGGCCTTTGTCGATCGATACCGAATCGAACCACATCGAAGGATCGCGCGCGATTACCTGCGCAGTGACGGTTTGATAGCTGGAGTTTTGAGTGAGATTGAGAAGTTTCTCGAGCCGATCGGCCTGGGCGGCCTTTTGACGAGTATCTCGCAGCTCGGTCTGCATTTGCTCAACTTGAGCGCGGAGTTGTTGATTCTCGGCCGAAGCGCGGCGCAATTCGCCAACTCCACCGAACAAACCCCCGAAAAAGTATCCTACTGTCGATACGCCTCGTTGCACCGGATAGGCGACACTCTGCGCGACCGTGCGAATTTTGCGTTGCTTGGTTGAGTCGTCGCGGGCGTCATAGGTCATGAGCGCGACGTTTAGCGCCAGCAGGCCAAAAAACCACCAGGGCGCGCGCTGGCGAATCTCTCTTTGAGTGCGAATTGCCGCCATTTCTTACATTGCCGATTTTTGATTGCCAATTGCCGATTGGCCGTCTACGTAAATCGCAAATCGGCAATTGGAAATCGCCAATGTGTCAGGTTCCGCTGGTCAGACTGTTGTCCCACTTAACCCGCTTCAGCAGATCAAAGTCGGAAAGCATTTTACCCGTTCCCAAAACAACTGAAGCGAGTGGATCCTCAGCCAAAGAGACGGGTAGCCCCGTTTCGATCGACAAACGTTTGTCGAGATTCTTCAAGAGCGCGCCACCGCCAGTCAGCACAATGCCGCGTTCGACGATGTCGGCGGAAAGTTCCGGCGGCGTTCTTTCCAACGCCACGCGCACCGCGTTGATGATCGTGGAAACGGAATCCGCGAGCGCTTCACGAATTTCTTCGTCGGTGATGGTGACCGTCTTGGGAATGCCTTCGATCAGATTCCGTCCGCGCACTTCGTAAGAGAGTTCTTCATCGAGCGGAAAGGCTGAACCCAGTTCGATTTTGATCGCTTCCGCGGTTCGTTCGCCGATCAGCAGATTGTATTTTCGTTTGATGTACTGCGTGATGGCTTCATCCATCTCGTTTCCGGCAACGCGCACGGACCGCGAGTAGACGATGCCGCTCAAACTGATCACCGCGATGTCGGTTGTGCCGCCGCCGATATCCACCACCATGTTGCCATGCGGCTCAGTGATGGGCAGGCCCGCGCCGATCGCCGCGGCCATTGCTTCTTCAACCAGATAAACTTCGGAGGCCTTTGCGCGATAAGCAGAATCTTCGACCGCGCGTCGTTCGACCTGCGTAATCTCGGATGGAATTCCGATCACCACGCGCGGGCTGACCCACGTCTTTCCGTTGTGTGCTTTGCGAATGAAGTGCTGCAGCATCTTTTCAGTGACTTCGAAGTTCGCAATCACGCCGTCTTTCATGGGTCGAATCGCGACGATATTTCCCGGCGTGCGGCCGAGCATCTCCTTCGCGTCGCGCCCGACGGCTTCGACGGCGTTAGTGACTTTGTTAATCGCGACGATTGAAGGTTCAGAAACGACGATGCCGCGTCCCTTGGCGTAAACCAGAGTGTTCGCGGTGCCGAGGTCTATTGCCAGATCGCTGGAAAAAAGGCTGAAGACAGATTTGAAGGCCATCAAAAAGACTTCCCTGAAAGGTAATTGGATCGCCGGAAGACGTGAGCGGTTGTTTCCTTACCAAGCTTAAAAGTCGGCTGACTTCGCGAGCGAGTTTTCGAAAGCCGCAAACAACTCACCGAGGGCAATCAAAGATACAACGATTCGCGCAGTAATGCTATCGGTAAATTAGCGCGCGACGAAAATCTTTCATCGCACTCTTGTTCGATGGCCCAGGAGCCGTGAAGCACTAAGCCATCCTCGGCTGCAACTGAAGGTCTGCGAATGCGTGTCAGCTGTTACGCGTCAGCGGCAGCCGGTACTGACTGCGATTTCCCTGTGGGTCGAAAGCCATGATCGTCACTTCGCGGAGGCTCACGTTGGCGGTGACTTGAACCTGGAAATTACCGTCTGGTCCAACCATGGTTTCCCGTCCCGAAACCGAGATGGTCGTGCCCGGCGCACTTGAGCCGCGAATGATGTAAAGATCGCCGCCCAGATAATTCGAACTCAAGCGCGTTACCACGACCGTGGCGGAGCCATTACCCTGCGTCGAAACAATAAATTTTTTCGGCTCGCTCCAATCGCTTGTCTGACCCGTTAAGCCGTGGCGCGCACGCGCCAGAAATAAGCTCCCGGCCGCAAATCATTTGCGCTGAACTGCGTCAAAATTAACTGATCGCGCTCGATGACTTTTCCTTCCGGAACAAAGAAAGGCGACGTGGCAACTTCCACGCGATAGAAGGCGGGCACGCCGGTCTGTGGTTTCAGCCAACGGAGCGGAACGGTGGCTACACCATTGCCGCCGACAATTATCTTTTCGAGATCGTGAGGCTGCGCAGGTTGCGGCACCTCGAGCAGACGCTGCGGCTTTGAGATCGTTCCCGACTGGTTCACTGAAACGTATTCGCCAGAATTCAAAGTGGTGCGCTCACCGCTGTGATTCTGACTTTCGATCGAACCTGCGTTGACTCGGATCTCTTCAGTGCCTTCCGGGCTCACCCCGAAGCTTGCGTTCGTCTGTGCTCCGATCTGGTTTTTAGTATTGGGAGTCTCGACTACGTTCTTTGCACCTTCGGTCTGCTCTTGCGTGCGCACCAGCATCTGGCCGCTGTCAACCACGACATGCACATTGGATCGCTTTCCACCTTCAGAACTTTCATTGTCGCGAATGATGATTGTACTGTTTGGCCGGACGACGACTGTTGAGCCATCAGCCATGGCGATGCGCGCGCGACCGTCGGCCTGAGTTTGCACCGTGTCGCCAGGATAGAGTTGAGTGTCACTGCTCGCCAGCACCACTTGTCGCGTCGCGGAATGAATCACTCGCACGTCGCCTTCGTATGATTCAAATCGCGCGCCGGCGGGCGCATCGAGCTTGAGTGCGACGCGTTTAAGTGGGTTGCCGAATTTCCAAACGTAGAGGCCCGCTCCCATGATGAGAAGAGCAAAGACCAATCCACTCGCGGCCAATTTAACGGCGCGTTTTTGGACAATCCACCAGTCGAATTGAAAGCTGCTTTGTCGCGTAACCATGTGCGGACCTGGAGAGGTGAAGCGGGGCTGAGGAAATCGTTCGAACAGCCAAACGGAGTTTAACACAACGGCCGGAACCCGTTCAAGAACCTGTTTTCGGCCTGTTTTTGAGTTTGGGCTGGATCCTAGCGGACGTAGATCGGGTTTGAGATGACCCAGGGTTTGCCGGCAGCGGGTGACGGAAGCGAGTCGAGATAGGCCTCGATTCGGTATGCGCCCGGGCTGGTGATGGGGAATTCTGCCGAGAGACCAGACGCATGTGCTGACGCATTTCCATCCTTGAGCAGGACAAACCGAGTTAGCAATGGGCTCTTCGCGCTCAAGGTGATCGGATTCGCGAGCGATAACTCATCGCCCATCATCTTGTCAGATTGAGCCACGCGAAAATCGAAACCCGTTGGATCGCCGAAAATGTCGAACGAGATGTAACAGTGTCCAAGCGAAATCGCTTCGAGCAAACTCTCAGGAGTTAAAGGAGTCTCCTTCTTGAGCAGTACATGAGTACGCACAGTGCGAAAGCTGCGTTCGTACGGATCAAGTTTCAATCCAGCGATCTGTTTACCGGTCGAATCGCTCAGTCCGAAACCCACGTTCGAATGAGCATCGTTACCGGCGATCGCAACCAGCTTGCGATTGTTGGAAGTGTTTGCATCGTCCCAGCGTTTGAGCTCGTCATTCGGCCGAGCAAAAAAGTTCGCAAAAATTAAATCGGGATAGCTGCGATAGGACCAGAGACCATCGAAGAAAGTCATCAGCCGGTTGATCTGCTTGACGTTCGTGAACAGGTTATAAACTTCGACACCATCCACCGCATTGCTCTGCCATATTTGTGATTCGTTGGGATAGGCAGCAAACGCCAGTCTGTGATTTGCGTGTTGCTGATCCACAAACTCTTTTGTGGTGTGACTCTCATTCGCGTTCGCTGGTCCCGGAATTAACAAAAGCCGATCCCCGTCCGACGTCGAGACTTCGTTTCCACTGATGAAGAGCACGCCGCCATGACTCCCATTCAGCGTCATCGCCGCCGTGTCGAACTCTGCCTGCGGATGCTCCGTCATGATCACAAAGGCGAGATTGTTCGCTGTGGCTGCCGTGACCAGTTCTGCGAACGTGCCGGTACTGTGGCCCCCGAGGGAAGTGTGCACGTGAATAACGCCTTTGTAGTCGACGTAGCCCGATGAGGTTTCGGTTGTGACGCGTTGAGATGCCAGTTGCTGGATCGCGTTCCGCAGCCGCTTCAAGCGATACCGGCGATAAGCAAAAGGCGCCTGCGAACACAGGATGACGATCAGCAGGACAACGAGCAGCTTTCTTCTGCGCATCATTGAGCGGATGTTTGCGGGCGCAGGCTTTGCAGTTGGTCGTTGAGCAACTCCCACACCTGCCGCACGTGTGCTTCGGTCGTGCGAATGTTGCCGATTGAAAGTCTCAGAACCAACTGGTCATTTAATTTGGTGTGCGAAAGAAGAGCTTTGCCGGTTGCGTTCACGCCGTGCATGATGGCTTCGTTCAGCGCGTCCAGATTCGTTCCCGGTTCATTTGCCGGATTTGCCCGAAAACAAACAAGGGCGAACGGAACCGGAGCCATCACTTCCCAATCGGGCGCTGTTTCAACCCACGAGGCGAACAGTTTCGCCAGCCGCACGTGCTCGCGAATGCGCGCGACGAGACCTTCGTGACCAAAATAGCGAATGATCATCCACAGCTTCAGGGCGCGAAAACGTCGCCCCAGCTGAACGCCATAATCGGATCCACTACGCACTTTGTCCTGCTCAGGCGTACGCAGATATTCCGGCACCAGCGAAAAGGCGCGCCGCAGCAAATCCATGTGCCGGCAGTACAGCACGGAAAGGTCGAACGGCGTGAAGAGCCACTTGTGCGGGTTCATTACCAACGAGTCTGCCCGATGACAACCGTCGAGGGCGTGTCGTAACTCCGGAACGATTGCCGCAGAACCGGCGTACGCTGCGTCAACATGCAGCCACATCACGTGCTCTTCACTAAGCGGGACTATGTCCGCGACGGGATCGATGCTGGACGTGGAAGTTGTTCCCACAGTGGCGACGATGCAGAACGGAAGAAAGCCGGCGCGCTTGTCTTCTTCAATCGCGGCCGCGAGCGCCTTTACGTCCATCCGAAATTCACTGTCGGTCGGAATCTTGCGCAACGCACGCTGGCCCAATCCCAGCGTAATAATGCCTTTGTCGATCGAAGAGTGTGCTTGTTCAGACGCATAGACGCGCAAGAGCGGCAGATCCTTTCGCCCACTCATGCCTTCTTCGCGAATGCGCAACTCGACGCCTTCGCGGGCGGCGGCAATCGCATGCATGCTTGAAACGGAAGCAGTGTCGTAAATGATTCCGCTCATGCCCTCGTCGAGTCCGATCATCTGACGCAACCAGTCGAGCACGACTTCTTCGAGTTCCGTTGCAGCAGGCGAGGTGCGCCAGAGCATGGACTTAACATCGAATGCGGCACTCAATAGCTCGCCAAAAATTCCAGGCCCTGAAGTAGAAGTCGCGAAGTAAGCGAAGAAAGAAGGGTGACTCCAGTGCGTGAGCGCGGGGACAATTAATCGATCGACGTCCGCGAGAATCGTTTCCATCGATTCGCCTTGGGCCGGCGGCGAGGAGGGAAGTTGAGCTTTCAGATCGCCCGGCTCAATCTGCGCCAGCACCGGCAAATCATCAATGTGTTCGAAGTAATCCGCGATCCAGTCGATCAGTTCGTGGCCGTGGCGGCGGAACTCCTCGGCCGGCATATCTCCGAGGGCAGGATGTTCTTCTTCGGGCTTGTTGGCGGGACTAGTCACTTGATGATTTCTTTGCGTTCCTTGGCGTCTTTGCGTCTTTGCGTGAGACTCATTCTGCGAGACCATTCACGACTCGTGAAATGCCATTCTTGATCAATTCCACATTGAAATTAATTAAGAGTCCGAGACGCTTGTCGGCCAATCTGAGATAAGTTAGCAACTGCTTCTTATGAACTGGACCAATAACTTCAATCGATTTGATTTCCACAACAAGCTTGCCGCCCACTATCAAATCAGCTCGGAAACCAACTCCCATTCGAATATCCTCATGAACGAGCGGGATCGGTTGCTGCCTTGTGACGGTCAGGCCGCGCTTGCTGAGTTCGTGAGCCATGATGGCTTCATAAACCGATTCCATCAAACCAGGGCCGTATGTGGAGTGGATTTTGTAGGCGACGTCGACGATCTGTTTTGCGATCTCATTCTCGGTCATGGGAGGGGTGTTTTCACGCAAAGGCGCAAAGACGCAAAGGAACGCAAAGAACGAGAGCGAACGTCACGTAAGCCATTTGCTCAACCGCTCTTCTGCCTCGTTTTGCGAAACTGCACCATCAGTGTCAGCGGCTTTCAATCCATTGCGCACTTTTTCAAGGACGTAAAGGTGATATTGGATATCTTCGAGTGAACAATCGTTCGGGAGTTTACCGAGTAACTGTTCAACCTCTTCTTTCGCGGTAGCCATGCATAGATTATAACGGACAATCAAAACCTGCGCATTAGAACCCCAGTGGCTGCAATGGCCTTACTTGGGTGCCTTCGAAGAACCAACTCGCGCCCACGCGCAAACGATGATGCCAGGTTGGCAGACGCGCCGTATACATCGCGAATCGCGCCTGCCGCGCGAGCGGCCCCGCCATCACTTTGCCGCCCGTGAGGACCGCGGCGTGCTCTGTGCCCAGACTGAGCGCTTCACCCAGCTCTACAAAATGTTTTGTCTTCAGCTCTTCACCTCGCAAAAACGCACGCACGTTGCGCGCGCACAGATGTGCTTGTTGCAGGGCGAGCTGCGCCGTACCCGCAAGTGTCGGCGCGACATCCGGATAAAAAGCCATGTCACCGAGCGCGAACGCATTTTCATGTTCCCGCACCTGGAGTGTCGGAGCGACCACGATCAGTCCGCGTTTGTCTTTTTCGACTTTGAGAGATTCGATGATCGGATTCACGCGTACGCCGGCGACCCAAACGACACCGGCGGTTTGGATCACTGTCTCGCGGCTGTTGTGCTCCAGCGTTAGTGTGTCTTCGGTCACGCGGGCGACGCGTGTTTGCGTATGAACCTCAATGCGATGTCGTTCCAGCTCGCGTTCGACATACTCGCGAATCTCGTCACCCATGCCGGGCACCAGCCGATCGGTCATTTCAATAATCATGACGCGGGGCTCGCCTCGCAGCGCGCGCCGCTTCACTGCGTCGCGCAACAAGTCGGCCATCTTGGTCGAGAGCTCGACACCGCTGGCTCCGCCACCAACCACGGCGAACGTCAGCGCTGCGCGCGTGTCTTGCGGCGCCGCATCCGGCTGAATCCGATCGAGCGCTTCAGTCATCCGCCGGCGTAGATGATTGGCGTCGTCGATCGCTCGAAATGGTACGGTGAATTCTTCGGCGCCTTCGACACCCCAATAATTTGTCGTCGCGCCAAGCGCCAGTACCAGCACGTCGTAAGTCAGTGCCGCATTGCGTCCTTCGACCACGACAGATCGAGTCTCGAGGTCAATCGAGCGGATCGCGCCGCGCACGACTTTCACATCGTCCAGCAACTCGGAATAATTCGGCGCGATGTGCCAGGCTTCGACTTCGCCGCTCAGGTATTCGTAGAGCATCGGCTTGAACAGGAAGTGGTCCTCATCGCTGACCAGGGTTATTTCGCCCGCTCCCGCCAGGTCAAGCGCTGTAAACAGACCGCCGAATCCACCGCCGAGAATTAGGATTTTCGCGGATTTACTTGCCATTTCTGTTGATTTGCAGCATGTCTAATTGAGCGGCTGATGTTACCAGACATCATTCACAGCGCACAGCGTCGGATCGCGCGGCGATTGGCTGTCGGCTGGACACTCAAGCAGCGGGATGTTACTTTCTCTGCGTAATTTGAATCCTTGCGGTTTGACGATCGAGTCGGCTTACTGCGATCCAGGAGGGCCATTTTTCAGCAGTGGCATTAGCAAAAGAAGCGAAAGAAAAGATAGTTGGTGATTTTCGCACACATGAGAGCGACACGGGTTCACCTCAGGTACAAATCGCGCTTTTAAGTCAGCGCATTAACGAACTCACCGAGCATTTCAAAACCCACAAGAAAGATAATCATTCGCGGCGCGGCCTGTTGATGATGGTCCAGCACCGGCGAAGTCTGCTCAATTACTTGAAAAAGACGAACATACAGCAGTACCACGACGTCGTGGGACGACTGGGACTGCGCGTTAGTCAAAAGAATTAAGACAAAGAGATACTTCGATCTCTAGTTACTGAAAAAGCCCGTGCCCTTCGAAGGCCTGTGACCGAGCCGAACGTGACGGCGACATTTAGGAAGACAGGCGGCGCGTAGCGAAACAAACCGAAAGGCGGCAAGAGCTTCACGGGTAAGGCTCTGCCGCCTTTGTTTTTATTGTCCGACAAGCTTCAGCTTGTCGCCAAGTTACAAACGACAAACTGTTTGTCGAACAACAAATCGCAGCGGATGAGACGTTGCGTGCCGGGCGGTACCTTCACGGAACCTGCTTGGCTTCGTCAAAAGGAGACGAACAAAAATGACTGTGAAAAAGTATTTGAAAGAATCAATCAGAGTTGGTGACCGAGATCTGACTGTCGAAGTCGGACGGCTTGCCAAACAGGCAGACGGATCGTGCGTGATTCGTTACGGAGACACCATGTTGTTGTGCGCCGCCGTTGGCGCGCAGTCACCACGCGAAGGCATCGATTTCTTCCCGCTGACAGTTGAATACCGGGAAGCATTCTTCGCCGCCGGTCGCATCCCCGGAAATTATTTTCGGCGCGAAGGTAGACCAAACGAAAAGGAAGTCCTGACCTGCAGATTAATCGACCGGCCCTGCCGTCCTTTGTTTACCGAAGGGTACCGCAATGAAACGCAGGTGGTCGCCTCGGTTATTTCCGCCGACCCGGACAACAATCCGGACGTCATCGCGATTACCGGCGTATCGTGCGCGCTTTATCTTTCCGACATTCCATTTCCAAATCCAATTGCCGGTGTGCGCGTGGGTTTGATTGACGGCCGCTATATCGTGAATCCGACTTATAGCGAGATTCGCGAATCCAAACTCAACTTAATCGTCGCCGGAACGGAAGAAGCGATCGTGATGGTCGAAGCCGGCGCCTCGGAAGTTTCCGAAGCGATCATGGTGGAAGCTCTCATGCTGGCCCATAAGGAAATCAATCGCCTGTGCCGTTGGCAAAAAGAGCTTTACAAAGCGCTCGGCATCGAGAAACGAGCGGTCGAAACGCCAGTGCTCAACGAAGAGATGCTGGGAGAAATCGACCGGAACTATGCCGAACGACTGCGCGCCGCGCTCGACACTTCGGGCCAGGAAAAGCGCGCCAGTTATGCCGCGGTCGACAACTTGAAAAAAGAAGTCGTCGAGTCGTATCCCGAGGATCAAACCGAAACTCGTTTGATGGCCAAGAAGTGTTTCGACCATCTTAAGGAGAAGATTTTCCGCGACGATATTTTGAATCACCGTCGCCGTCCCGACGGCCGACGCTTTTCGGAAATTCGTCCCATCAACTGTGAAGTTGGCTGGCTGCCGCGGACGCATGGCTCAGCCCTGTTTACGCGGGGCGAGACACAGGCGCTGGTTACTACGACGCTCGGCACGAAAGATGACGAGCAATTCATGGATGACCTGGAAAAAGGCGAGATCAAGCGTCGCTTCATGCTGAACTACAATTTCCCGCCATACTCTGTGGGCGAGACCGGCAGATTTGGGAGTCCGGGCCGCCGCGAGATTGGCCACGGCGCTTTGGCGCGACGCGCGTTGGAAGCCGCACTGCCCGACGATGACGAATTTCCCTATACGATTCGCATTGTCTCTGACATTACTGAATCGAACGGCTCGTCCTCAATGGCGAGTGTCTGCGGCGGCTCGTTGGCGTTGATGGATGCCGGCGTGCCGATGAAGTCGGCAGTCGCAGGCGTCGCCATGGGCCTGGTTATGGAAGGCAACAAGTACGCGATTTTGACCGACATCGCCGGCGCCGAGGACCATTACGGAGACATGGACTTCAAAGTCACTGGAACAGGTGAGGGAATCACGGCGCTCCAGATGGACATCAAGATCGCCGGGGTCAACGCGCAAATCATGGCGGAGGCTCTCGAACAAGCCAGAAAGGGCCGCATGTACATTCTGGGCGTGATGGAGCAGACGCTGAACAGTGCTCGTCAGGATATTTCTCCGCATGCGCCGCGTATTATCAAAATCAAAATTAATCCAGACAAGATCCGCGACGTTATTGGACCAGGCGGTAAAGTTATTCGCGCCCTGGTTGAAGAAACCGGCGCCAAGATCGATGTCGAAGACGATGGCACCGTTTCCATTGCGACCGCGGATGCCGCGGCGGCCGAAGCTGCCGTCAATCGCATCAAGGGCCTGACAGCGGAAGCCGACGTCGGCGCAACCTACGTGGGCACCGTCAATCGTATCGTTGACTTCGGGGCTTTCGTGGAAATCTTTCCCGGCACCGATGGCTTGCTCCACATCTCGGAAATCGCCGACCGCCGCGTTCGCGACGTACGCGACGAGCTCCGCGAAGGACAGCAAATCATGGTCAAGTGCATCGGCAAGGAAGGCAACAAGATTAAGCTTTCCCGCAAAGCTGTACTGCGTGATGAGGCCAAACAGGCTGAAGCCGCCGGTGGCCACGAGTAACCACACCGAACTAAGCGGGTGGCGGGCTCAAGTTAAGCCTGCCATCCGCTTAACATCAAAACCCCCACTCGGAACCGCTCTCAGGTCAGAAATGACTTTTAATATTTTCCGGCAATCAATGTCTTGATCAATTTTTATGGTGGGCCGAATCGCTGCCGGTACTCCGTAGAATAGATGAAGATGAAGATCATGTGACGCAAGTTGTTCGGATTTGCGGTCAGCGTGGCTACGTTGTTCTGATATCCGATCGAGTCCGGGTCTCGCCGCTGGAAACCGAAGTATAGGATCGAGACCGTGCCTTCGGTCAGGAACTTATTAAATGCGCCTGAGCTCTCTGCGATCCCACGCAGGATCTGGCCATTAGTCTGCGCACCGGCGTTGTAAGACCCCGCGGGCAAACCGGCTGTCTGTAGCAGCGCGTCAGCCAGCGGCTGACCGCTCAAGCCCGGATACTTCGTGAAGAACTCAGTGCGTTGCACAAATGCATCCGCAAAGGCGACTTTGCTAGCTTCTTCTTCCGCGGGAGATTTTGGCCCGCCGACCAGCGCCATGTCGGGAATGAACTGCGCGTACGTCGGCCGCTGGTTAAAGCTCACCATGTAAAAACGGAAAGCAAAGTAGCCGCGATTCAGAAACTCATCGGACTGGAAAAAACCAGCCGCCACGTGCAAACGATCGCAATCCGACGTCGGCGGTTCGCCGAAACCGCCATTCGGGCACGGCCCCAGCGTATTTATCCAGTTTTGCAAACCAGTCGAGTCAGGCTGCCGGTTCAGAATATCGAGATACATCTGCCGGATGAAAAACTCAACGCCGTCAATCGGGTTCTGCGTAGCTGTGGTTGAATCGTTATCAAGGATCACGATCGTTGTAGTCGATGGCGAATGCAACGCCCCCCCGACCGGATTGCTTAACGTGACCGTGAAGGTTTCGTTTCCTTCCACGTGCACGTCATTGATCAGCGAAATCGCAAAAGTCTTTTGCGTTTCGCCGGCGGCAAAGCGGAGCGTGCCAACGCTGGTGACGTAATCACAACGTTCTGAGGCTCGCCCATTTACGGTGGTGCAATTTTGCAATCCGGCGGTGTCAGAAGTTGCATAATTGACAGTTGAGGCGACCGTTGTGTCGCCGGTGCGGTTCACTGTAGCGGTGATGACGGGATCATTTTCGAAGCCGGCGAAGGTGCCGTTGAATTGGAAGAAGGTGCCGTGCTCTGCAACGACATCCCCGACGTCTTGAGGATTCTGATTCACGGTGAAGAGAATACCCGGCGGAGTAAAGGCGTAACCTTGTTTTTCGAAGGTCACGTCGTAAGAGTTTCCCATGACGGCGTCGTTAAAGGTCCATCGTCCATCGGCTCCTGTCGTCGTCGATTCCAGCAGAGTGCTCCGCAAATAAAGTTTCGCGACCACCCCCTGGAGCGGTGAATTGTTCTCCAGGACTCGACCGGTAACAGTCGCGAATTGCGGCGTCGGAGTAGGGGTCGGCGTGGGCGTCGGAGTCGGCGTGGGCGTCGGCGTTGGCATGACATTCGGATTAAGATATCGCGCGACCGCGAAATCCGTCGGGGTGTTGCTGCTCGTACTCGCCAACCCGATCGCGAGTAATTTGTTGTCGGGCTGAATCGCGATTGCCGTCGCGTAATCTTCGCCGCCGGCGAAATCCGTAGTGATCTTTCCATTGACGCCAAAACTTTGATCGAGAGTGCCGCTTAAATCAAAACGCGCTAGCGCAAAATCAGGAACATCGCCGGCATTTCCGGCACCTCCAGCGAGAACAATCTTGCCGTCAATTTGCAGCGCGAGGCCGAAAGCCACATCTGTGTGCCCGGCATAGTCAACCAGCACTTTTCCGCCGCTGCCGAATGAGTTGTCCAAAGTTCCGTCTACGTTGTAGCGGGTCACCGCCATATCTAATGTCCCGCCGGCGCCGGTACGATCCGCGACTCCTCCCAAAATAATCTTGCCGTCTAATTGGACCGCCAATGCATTTGCCTCGTCGTCTGCGCCGGCGAAGTCAGTGACGACGATTCCATTACTTCCAAAGGAGGTGTCTGAAGAGCCGTCCGCGTTGAATCTGGTGACCGCAAAGTCCTCATCAAAATTCCCGCTGTTGCGTGTCGCGTAGCCGGACGCAACAATCTTGCCGTCAGCCTGCAGGGCCAGCGACGTAGCCGTGTCATTTCCGTTGTCAAAAAAGCCGCGCCCAGTCTTGCCGCCGGCGCCGAAACTTGTATCCAGCGTTCCGTTGACGTTGTAGCGGGCTAACCCAAAGTTTCCGAGTTGAGCTGGAGTGACGCCCGGAGCAGACTCAACATCGACCAAGCCCCCCGCCACGACAATCTTGTTGTCGGGCTGAATCCGCACCGAGGTCGCGCCCTGCACAAAAACAACCGACGAGCTTTGATGGATGTTCAGGTTGAGAACATCGGTAGTGACCTTGCCGCTTGAGCCGAAAGTGGAGTCAAGTGCGCCGTTAGCCTGGTAACGCGCCAGTGCATAGAAAGTATCGTAGTGGTCTCCGGCCAGCTTGACGGCCGTTCCAACGGCAATGATTTTTCCGTCCGAGGGTTGAATGATCACGCCTTGCGCAAAATCAATGTCGCCAAAAAAATCCGTGGTTACCTTTCCTCCGGTTCCAAAAGTCTGATCAAGCGAGCCATCCGGGTTGTACCGAGTCAGCGCAAAGTCAGCATCGATGTCCGAAATGACTGCTCCGCCGGCGACGATGATTTTTCCATCGGGCTGAATTGCGACCGCCGATCCAAAATCGTCCTGACTGAAGAAGTTTGTTGATGCCTTACCTGAAGAGCCAAATGTTGGATCAAGGTCGCCCGGCGCGGCGCCGGCGGGGCGCAGCCAAAGGGCACAGAACACGGCGACGCAGGTCAGAATTATGCTGCATCGCGCGAAGAGGAAGCGCTGCTTGCGGGTCTGTCGAAGAAAACGACGGCCGTCGGTCTTCATTGGCGACGATGGAACCGCTATCATCATTCTTAGAGTGTTCCAGCTTTCGGATTAGACACAGCCTTTTAGCGGCAAACCTTATTCCAGGAATGGTAGAACCCTTGTTACAGCTCGTCAACGCCAATTACCTATATGGTATGCCATCGAATGACAGATGTATGCCTTCGATGACAGCAGGATTTTTGCGTCATTTGGTAGCTGATCAGTTGCGCGTGGGCGAAGCCGAACCAAAAGCACGTGAGCCTTCGCGCCGCCTCCGGTTAGCGCTTCGACGTGTCAATTTCCGCGCTAAATCCCTCTCTGAAATTGGAATAACTTCGACATTCAGCCTGTTTTCCTAACAGGTAAACAAGCCCATCAGGGTTAGCCAAGGCTTGTATTCACGGCAGGCTGTGTTCTGTGTGTCTGAAAAATTGAAAAACATCCCGAGTGCCGGACACGAAAACAGCCGCAGACTTCAGGAGGGAGTTGCCTAACCACATGAAGAGTCGCATTTTTCGCCACGCAAGCATCGTTGCCAGCCTTTTGTTGCTGGTGGCCGTGCCCACCCAGGCGAGTCCAATCAAATTTGCCGATGTTGTGAACGTTATGGGCGACCTGGACAAGGGCGGTCAGGCGAGCCAACTTCGGCTGCGGGTTACACAGGATCCCAGCGTGCCCTTGAACGCTCGAACCAACACTTCGCAATCGGCAGGTACGTCCACCACGACGTCCACCGATGGCAGCGTGGTGGATGCTTCGAATGCTCTGACCACGACGGAGAACTCGAATTCGTCACTCGTGGCCGGCACCGATTTGGCGCCGCAGACGCCGCAAGGCGATGTGCAGGTCTTTGATCAGGATCAGGTCAACGGAACGATTTGCGACTGCGGAGAGATTCCGGCAGTTGGCGGTGGGTTTCCGAAGTGGCCTTTCCTGCTGCTGATCCCGCTCGTTTGCGTCACCGGAATTTGTACGCACCATGGCCACAAGATTCCACCGCCTGAGTGCCCCACGTGTCCGCCGTGTCCGAATTGTCCGACGCCCACGCCGACACCGTCAGTTCCTGAACCGACTTCGCTCTTGTTGCTCGGCTCTGGCATCACCGCATTGGCTGCCGGCGCACGTCGCCGCTATGCGAAAATGCGCGCTGCCAAAGAAGAATCGACCATGTTGGAGGTGTAACGATGAATCAGACAAAACACATCGTCACTTCATTTATGAAAATTTTTATTACGGCTGCAATTGCTCTGTCGTTCGCGTTGGTGTGCACGTCTTCCACGGCCTATGCGAAGAAGCGCGTCAAATATGGAACGCTTGAAGTTACTACCAACCCAGGCGGACTGCCCATCAGCATTGACGGCCGGCCGGAAGGCACAACCTCGACGACGGTGCGCCGGATCGAATTGGATCCGGGTCATCACAACGTCGAAATCGCTCTGCCGAATGGCGGTCGCTGGGTCCGTGATTTTGAAATCGAGCGGTCGCGCAGACTCTGCCTGAATTTGAATTACACCCCGAAGAAGTACACGCCCCCCACGTCTCCATGCCCCTATCCGGTGCTCATATCTGCGCCGCCGACGGTGAATGACGGCGATTTGATTACGTTCACCGCGGATGTTTCGTACTCTGGAACGTCGGCCCTGAATTACGTCTGGACCGTGACGCCGGGTGAAGCCCGCATCGTCAGCGGCGCCGGCACGCCGACCATTACTGTCGATTCAACCGGCCTCGGTGGTCAGAAGATCGTCGCGACGCTGGTTGTCGATGACGGCTCGGGCGAGCCCGCCTGTCGGGTCACGACGTCAGCGCCGACAACTGTGACGCGGAAAGAAGTCCCGCCGCCCACGTGTCGGAAGTTCGATGAATTTCCGTCGATCGCGTTCGACGACACTAAGGCGCGGTTGGACAATCTCGCTATCGAGTTGCAGAACGCTCCTGATGCCATGGCTTACATCTTCGTGTACGCCGGCCGCACCAGCCGCGTTGGCCAGGCCGATGCCCTCGGAAAGCGAGCAGCCGACTATCTCGTCAATTCGCGCGGAGTCGACTCGCGACGCATCAACATCATCAACGGAGGCTATCGCGAAGACGACTACATTGAAATTTGGATTTGTCCGCCAGGAGCGCCGGCGCCCCAAGCATCACCGACGGTGCAGCCTGGTGACGTTAAGCCCAGCGGCGAACGGACCCGCCCCCGGCGACCGCGACGCGGCGAATAACCGAGTCAACAACGCCCCTTGAACGTGGGCATTTCCGAAGGCAGGTGACGACAAATCCGTTGTCACCTGCTTTTGTTTTTACCAATCGATCGCAAAACATACAACTAACCCCAATAAGCGCAATTGTGAACTAAATTGACGTCGGAATCCGCTTGTGTATAATCTCGGCATCCCAGTCCTACCAATAGATCATTGCTAAGGAGGCGCAGCATGATCGTAAGAAAAGCGATTGCGATTCTGAGATACGCGGCGTTTGTGGCACTTGCTACAACCTTGTCTGCTCAAGAACAGGCAAAGCCACTGCCCTATCGTTTCCTGATACCAGAGGGCTATGTCGGTTGGATAAGAGTTGATTTCGATGCGGAAGGCGCACCTGCGCTTCCCATTGAAGAGGGTTTCTATGTGTTCAAATTCCCGGAATCAGGACACCTAAGAACCTCGTCTCATGATGTTGTCGAGAGTCGCCGGAATCAATTCTTCTACTACTCATCTGAAGGAAAATATCGCATTCATGTGGGTGGGCCTCTGGAGCAGCGACTCGTTCAAGAAGAGTTCTCCGGTCCGGGACTCGGGCATCGCGATCCAGTTCCAAACCATTATCGATACTTCTTCATTGGCCCGAAAGATGTTTTTGACGACTATCAAGCACTAGACGTGAAACAACAACCACGCGAGGCCGACGGCTACCCAAAGGTTGGAGCACGAAAGTGGCTTACTCGCGATGACCTGAATCGGATGAAAATTCAAGCAGATTGACCCTACTGCCGTAGCAGTTACAGAAGTTTTGTAAGCCGGAGGTGTTATATGTCCAAAAAAAATAGGGAGAGCGTTGGAGCGGTCGCCTTTTTGATCATCCTTGTATTAGGCACTGTAGCAGTCTTTATTATCAATACTCGTAGCGCCGGGCTCGCTTCGGCTCAACTACCCGCGAAGTCGCAAAAAGACCAGCGACCAACACCTGGACCAGACAACAACTATTTTTTTTCTGAACAGGGCCCACCGGGCGATTGGTTTTTTGAATCCGCCGACATGGACATTACGCAAACGCACGATCTTAACAATCCGGTAGTGATCGCTGGAATAAGATCTTATATGGGAAAGGGAAATTGGCGGAGGCACTTAATGATCGAGAGCATCGTGCTGAAGAACCGCACATCCAAAACGATTAAGGCCTTCAAATTAGGATGGATAATTATGAGTGCGGAGGACCACCGCGCCGGAAAGAATCGAGAAGCCGCACTATTGGAGGGTGGGACAGATCTCATTGAGCCTGGGTTCACAAACTTTGGTGGAAGAACAAAGCCGTTCTATTTAGAAGTTCTCAAGGCGGCCAAACCGCTGGTAAAGGACGGCACACTAAACGGGACTTTCGCTATTCGTATTCGCCTCACAGAGGTTCAATTCCAGGACGGTTCAATTTGGATAGAAGGACAGCCCGTTGCGCGGCGTGCAAAATACTCGCACCGCAACAGGGCCGGTCCTGTTCAGCTTCCTTCGGATCGTTGCGAAAACTCCCAATGTAATTTCCACGGTAATGGCCAAGGTTATTGCGGAGAAGTCAATCTCGCAGGTTATCACTGCGGGCGCCACGATTTCACATATGAGGGCAATAGTCAGGATCCTGCTGCATGGTATTGCGATAGCTACGTGTGTTCAGAATGTCAGGATAAAGATAATGACGGCTGGTACGATTGTGAGAATGATTGCGACGATTCAAATAATGTATTTGGTTTTGCAACAAATCCAAACGCGGACGAAATGTGCGATGGACGAGACAATAATTGTAACGGATTGATAGACGAAGATTGCGAGACCTGTTACGCGAATCAATCGTGCCCGACAGGCACAAACTGGAATGACACCCTCTGCTGTTGCTACAGTAACACAACTGCAAACTGCATTGCCGGACCAACCCCCCACGCCTACGCCAACACCAACGGCAACGCCGACGCCACCATGCGGCGGTTACTTCTACCCTTGTGATGCTTTGCCATGTTGTCCCGGTTACGAGTGCGGTGACGAGAATACCTGTTGCCCGGCGACGACCGTCGAAGACTGCCAAATGTCACTTGGACACGTTACGGCGGGTTGTGAATGTAGTCATGCGATCGGTCCACATACGCCAGTCCTGATCGATATCTCAGGAAATGGTTTTGCCCTTTCATCGTTCCTGGCCGGAGTGAATTTTGACCTAGATAGCGACGGCATTGCCGAGCACGTGGCATGGACCTCACTAGGATCGGATGACGCGTTCCTTGCGCTGGACCGAAATGGAAACGGCGTAATCGATAACGGAGCGGAATTGTTCGGAAACTTCACAGCTCAAGCACTCCCCCCGAAGAACGTCCGTCGAAATGGCTTCAACGCACTGGCCGAATTCGATAAGCCGATCAATGGTGGCAATGGCGATGGAATTATCGATTACCGCGATGCGATCTTCCCTTCGCTGCGCCTGTGGCAGGACTTTAATCACAACGGCATTTCGGAATCGACGGAGATAAAAACGTTGGCAGCTTTGAACCTGCATTCGATTTCTCTCGATTACAAGCTATCGCGTCGCGACGATCAATACGGCAATCGGTTCTTGTATCGCGCGAAGGTGTCAGACACGAAAGGGGCTCGGGTGGGGCGATGGGCTTGGGATGTTGCGCTTGCCACCACACCTTAAAGGTCAAGCCCTTGAGACGCCGTCTGGGATTTTGATTTGCCGCGTTTGACGCGATTTCAGCGGCTGTGTTAAGAATCTCAGTGAAGTAACTTCCCCTTTACTCGTAAACAAAGAATCCCCGATCGGAGAAGTCTCATGGCCGATAACGGCGACGGCGGCAGCAGCACCGGTGTGATTGCTGTCCTGGTGATTTTCATTGTGGTGGTGGTGCTGGCGATTCTGGCGTGGAGAGGTGGGATGTTCGGCGGCAGGAAGACACAAGTGAACGTTAATGTGACTGTGCCGCAGCAGCAACAACAACCGGCCGCGCCAAAATCGTCGCCCTAATTTTCTGAAAGTTCATTTCACACTTGGAGGATCGCAAAAAATGGGTGATGACAACGGAGGGGGAGGCAGCAGCGCTGGAGTGGTTGCCATTCTCGTTATTTTCATCGTGCTGGTGGTGCTCGCGATTTTGGCGTGGAGAGGCGGACTGTTTGGACGAAAGTCCACCCAAGTCAACGTCAACGTCTCAGTTCCGGCGAGTAATCGTTAACTCAGATCAATCAGTTTGGTTTTGCGGCGGCGTCAGCAACCGCGCATGGGTCTGTGTGTCTGTCAGTTCGTCGAGGTTTAGGCGCACAGATCCGCCGGCGTCGGAAAAGGCTGCCGCACTTTGGGCACGCCTCTGTCGAAAAAGCAGAAAACCGATCAGGCCTCCGATCGCGAGACAGGCGATCAGCGAAACGCCTGAACTCTTCAAGACCGCAACCAGAACGTTTGCCGAAGTCTCAGTGAGATATCTCTGAAGCCGCTGGTACAGGTGCGGGTCCTCGCCCAACCACTGCACGGTCTTCTGATACTGGACCTGATCGATCAGGCGATTGGCGGACGCTTCGTCCGCCGCGTTAAAAACAAACACCGAATAATTGCCGACGCGTCGATAAGCGGTGGGCGCGGGTTGTGACTGTGCCTTCAGCTCCTGAATTTTTGCGCCGATCCGCTGGTCATTGTCTACGGAAAACTGTGGCGTGCTGAATTCGACAATCGCCATTTGCGACTGACCGTACGTTGCTGTCACTGCTTCAGTCCCGCCTTCAAAACTGACGGCGTCCAGGACCGGCTGATTCGGAACCGCAATTTTCAGATCGTCTAAAGTGACCACATATTTCGCTTGCTTGGATACGGACTCCCAGTTCGGCAGGTGCTTCAGCAAAACCGGAGTGTCTTCTTCGGAAGCGGCCGATTGTGGTGCCGGCGGCGCCGGCGTTGACTGGGCCGCCGCCGTCGCCGAAAACGTCAGCAGCAACCCCCAAAGAACGAGCGAAGAAATAGTGCGCACTTGCATTACGATCGCTGAGTCACTTAGAACCCGCAACCAGATGCGATGTTCCAGCGGCGGCAGTAGCCCGACCGTGAGGGAGGCTTCAATGTGCGGCTCGATGCGACACTCCCTGAAGGTCGGGCTGCTGCTCCGGTTCTGATTTGGAGTTTAATGCCAGCGCCGCAGCTCGCGCAAAAGCAGGTCCGCGTAATGCCTTGGCGTATTGATGTTGTGCAGGATCGTTGAGCCGCCGAGCTCGCTGGCATTGTCGACGACCACGTCGCCAAAGCCGAGTATCCGTTGCGGAATCGAAGCCGACACCGTGACGTCCTGAATCTTGCCGATGGGGATATTGCGCGTGGTGCGGGCAATCAAGCCGTAATCGATCTCGATCTTGGAATCGGTCAAGGTGTAGCGGATCATGTTCCGCTTGAGGTGGTAATACGCAGGAATAAGCAACAGCGCGAGCGCGATCGGGATGGTAATGTAAACCGGGATATCGCGCAGTAACGGAATGAACTGCAGCAGAATCGTCAAAAGGATCGCGCCGAGAATTGCCAGACCGTATCCAATCTTCACAAACAGAAGCGTCGGTCGCACGGTGAAGATTACATGCTCCATGTCGTCATCATTTACAGCCTGACGGGCCGGAGTGGAAATTTCCGGGCGTGCCAGCCGCGTCTCTTCGGGGTCGGGTACTGCCCTTCCGCAGTTTTTGCAGAAGCGGCTGTCTGAATCAAGAAAGGATCCGCAGTTTGGGCAGCGCATATCAGATAACTCGGTCGGCTAATCTTACATAAACCAGGTCTTTCTCCAAATACGCAACGAGGCGACGCTCTGTTCCGCGTCGCCTCGTTAAGCACAGTGTCTTTCGAATTGAATTATTGAGTCATTAGCTGCAAACGGCCGTCGGGCAAGCGCACAGTCAAAACGCTGCGCTCGTAAATCGTCAGCGGCGTCGCCTGTTTCGCGTTCAGTTTGGCCAGCTGGCCGCGCGACAAGCTGGGTGCGTACAGCGCCGCGTTCGGATCGCGCAGCAAATTGTAACGACGCGAAATGCGGCGGACGTATTCCTGAGTTTCAGCATACGGCGGTATCTGAAATCCGAATTTCTCAACCGCGCCTTCGCCGGCGTTATAACCGGCCAGCGCCAGCGACAAATCGCCGTCAAAGTGGTTGAGCAGGAATTTCATGTAACGTGCCCCGCCCTCAATGTTCTGTTGGGGATCGAAGATGTTCGTGACTCCGAAACGCACCGCGGTCCCGGGCATTAGCTGCATCAAACCACGCGCGCCCTTTGGTGAAATCGCACCTGATTTGAAGCTGGACTCCTGATGCATGATCGAATAAATCAATAGCGGGTCGAGTCCATTGCGTTTCGCAGCCTCAGTCACATAGCCGTCGACCTGTTCGTTGCCAGTCGTGAATCCCCGTAGCGAAGATGACAGGCTAACTGTGTTAGTGGAATCAAACGTCAGAATAGTCGGTCGAACAGTCGTCGAAGGGCTGGAACTCGCGACATTGGTTTGAGTTGATTTCGCTCGACCTGTGTGAAGCTTGTCTAACGGCGAACGTGCAGGCGCGGCGGGTAGGTAAAGCTTTACCCCGGTCTGCGTATCGAAGTTGTCGAAGGAGTAAGTGGAAGTCTGGGCCGAGCCCGAGGCGGCGACAGTCAGGAGGAATAATACCGTTGGGATAAGTTTTCGAATCATGGGGGATGCCGTGATTTGTCGTTACAGGCGGGATTTCAGCCCATTTCGCGGGCAAACTCATAGTACCAGACCGTTGAAAATTTGCCAACCTTGTTGTTCAGCTAACGTCAGACCTTGCCAGAATCGTTACATTGACTTGAATAGTATGCTCGTTCGCCTAATCGTTCGACGGCTTTCTAATTCTTCGGCGTCGTTCGGACGCTCCCAATTCGAAGGAGAAAACCAGATGAAAAGACTCCCATTAGTAGTGCTCTCACTGATGCTTGTGTGTGCGGCCGCAATTGCAGGGCAAAATTCAAATTCCAGCAAGACCTCAAGCGCGGCGACAGCCAACGCGAACAAGCCAAAACGCGGCCCGGTCTTTCGCGCTACTGCTGATCAGATCAAGCAGGCGCAAGCGCTTCTCAAGCAGCGAAGCTTTTATTCCGGTGAAGAGGTAGGAAAACTAACGGCGGAAACGCGCGCCGGCCTCAAGCTTTATCAAAACGCGGAAGGACTGAAAGTCACGGGCACGCTGAACAAAGCGACGCTTGAGAAAATGGGCATCGCGCTGACCGATAAGCAAAAAACGATGTGAGGATGTAAGTGTCAGAAGCCCGCAGCTGTATGCGGGCTTCTGATTGGCTTTACTCAGTGCGGACGTATTCGGCCCCGATGTCTTCGAGCAGCGTCTCGAGTTTTTCGACTTCTTCGCCACTGGTAGCTTCAACACCCAGGAGGATGCCGCCACCGCGAACGCCGGTATCGTAAACTTTCGCCCGGTGCTCTGGGATGCCTGTGCCCACCAGCAGCCCGATTAGTCCACCGGTCGTGGCGCCGGCGCCGGCGCCGGCGAGCGCTGCGGCGATCGGCCCAGCTACTACCAGCCCGATGCCGGGAACAACTATCGATGTTCCCACGGCGACGATTGCCGCCAATACCGCGCCGACTGTTCCCCCGATGGCGCCGCCGATTCCTAATCCGTCGGCCGCGTGAGATCTCGCTTGGACAGCGAACTCTTTGCTTTTTGTCGAGTCAGACATCAACACACTGATGTCGTCCCGCGTGTATCCGCGCTTGATAATTGCATCGACCGCGGCTTCGGCCGCCGCCCGCGTCTTGAAGAATCCAGTAACAAATTGTTTCGACATAACTTCGCTCCTTCATTTAGTGTCTCAACTCGCCGTCAAGCCGCGAGCGCAGGGAGACACAAAACACCCGCTCGAAATTCAGCTTCGGTCCGAGAAATCAATTGTTAGGGGATTTGAAATTATCTTCCGTTAGCTGCGGCGGTCTGTCAAATCAAGCTTTGCGAAGCGTTAGTTCGCTGAGAAAATCGTTAAGTTCGGTGGGCAATGGCGCGGTGAACTTTTTGAATTCCTGAGTGCGCGGATGGCGAAACCCTAATTTTTCTGCATGCAGAAACTGGCGTCCCAGCTTTGAGATGCGACTACGAGTGACGGGATCGATCACGGTCTTGTCGCGACCGCCTCCATACGTTTCATCGGCGACCACCGGATGTTTCAGCCACGCCAGGTGTACTCGGATTTGATGCGTGCGGCCCGTTTTTAATTCGACGTCGAGCAAAGTAAAGCGGTCAAATCTTTGCCTGACGCGATAAATACTTAACGCGGCCCGCCCCCCGCGCACCACCGCCATGCGCGTGCGGTTTCGCGGATCGCGCGCGATGGGCTGATCGATTTCGCCGCGATCACTTTCCAGTTGGCCGTGCACTAAAGCGAGGTACGACTTGAAAACTTCGCGAGCGCGAAATTGCTCGGCCAGATTGTCGTGGGCGCTTTCGGTTTTTGCGACGACCAGAAGGCCGGAGGTGTCCTTGTCGAGCCGATGAACGATTCCTGGTCGCGCCCCACCGCCGCCGCTCGAGAGTTTTTGAAAGTGAAAGGCCAGCGCGTTCGCCAGCGTTCTCACTGCGGCCCCCGCGGCCGGATGAACCACCATCCCCGCGGCCTTGTTCACGACGACAAGATCGTCGTCTTCGTAAACGATCTCAATGGGAATGTCTTCGGCGACGAAGGTGGCGGGTGGCAGCGCCGTCAGTTCCGCCTCAACTTGATCGTTCGCACGCAGCTTATATGAGGCTTTCGCAGCGCGGCTATTGACCAGCACGTCGCCGTCTTCGATAAGTCTTTGCAGTCGGGAACGACTCCAGGATTCAATGTGTGCGGCGAGAAAGGCATCAAGCCGCTGTCCCGCCGAATCTTCAGGAACTGTGAAGGATTGAGATTGATCGTTCGCGTCAGAGTTCAAGGTTTCAGCTTGTGCGCGTCGCTGAACCCGAGCGCCCTTGCTCACGCGCGGGCTTCTGACACGCTACTGTTTACATGGAGTGATGACGGCGTTGGCCGCCAGGCGATCGTGAATGAATTTGTCGGCGTCGGCTTCGACCAACTCGCCGTTGGCGACGAATGCCTTTTCCGTCAGCAAATCGCCTGTCGAATTACACTTTGCCGGATCGAGAAACACGTTCCACGGTGAGCCCCAGCGGCGGGTATCACCGGTCAGCTGCCGATAGCCAAAATGCGACGTCTTTTCGCGGTCCTCGCGCGACTCAGATTCAACCACGACCGGATAGGGGGCGCCGTTCGGGGTAAAGAAGGCGCGCGTGTCCGCGCTCGGGCCGTATTCGCTCACGCCAATAATCTCAAATCCCTGTGACTTGTATTTGTCATAGAGCCGCGCAGCCACCGGAGCTTCGTTTCTCCAGTTCGGACACCATGGCGCGAAGTAAAGCACCATCACCAGTTTCTTACCGGCCATGAGCGAACGCAAGGTTGCCGGTTGATTCGTGACGACGTTGTTGAGTGTCCAGTTTTTGTAGTTGACTGTCTTTTCCTGGATGGGCGCGTACTCGTGACCGTCCTGCGCGCTAACGCTCGCAGAGAAAATGACGACAAATGCCGCGAGGAATAAGAATATTTTTTTCATTGGTTACCCCGGTTATTTTGTTGCGGCTGCTTGTGCCGTAGCTGGCGCTTCGTCAAGCAGCGGTTTGATCGATGCTTCAAATGCTTCGCGAGTTCGTTCGCCGATCATTTTCTCACGAATTCTGCCCTGGCGATCTATCAAGTAACTAGTGGGCAAAGGCGACGCGGGAAGTTGTGAACCCACATCGCGCCCGCCCAGGACAATTTCGTAGCTTTGGGGAATTTCTTTCTGAAAATCTTTTACGAGATCCGCGGTGTCGTCGTAAGACACGCCGACAATGCTCAATCCCCGCGCGTCGAGATCTTTCTGCATCGCGCTTAACGAAGGAATCTCGTTGCGACAGGGGATGCACCACGTCGCCCAGAAGTTCAGCAGGACGACCCTGCCGCGCAGGTCTTTGATGCGCAGCGAGTTGCCGTCGAGTTTTTTAAATTGCACGTCCGGCGCCACTGCAAAAACTCCGTTTACAGGTGCTGCCGGCTGCGGATTGTTTCCACGCAGGTGCAATTTTCCTTCGAGATTTGGTAGCACACTGGCGAGCCACGAACTGGAAAGCACCGTCACGCGATTGCTCATCACCAGTATTCCGATCAAAATCAGAATGATGCCGGACACCACTTCAACCTTGTGCAAGTGCCGGCGAAACTTTGAGTAGAAGCTGAGAAATTGGTTGATGCCCAAACCGGTAACGAGAAACGGAACGGCCAATCCGGCAGAGTAAAACACGGACAGAAGCAAGCCGCCTTTCCAGCCACCGCTGGTCGCCGCCAGACCAATGATGCCGCCGAGGATCGGTCCGATACATGGCGTCCAGCCTGCCGCGAACGCAATGCCCAACATCAACGATCCCCAGATGCCCCGCGGCTCGTCACTCGAAAACTGACGCGTATCTCTGTAGAGGTACTTGATCTTCAGCAAACCGATCAGATGCAGCCCGAAGATAATAATGACCAAGCCACCGATCACTCTCACCCAAACGTTGTTGATAATAGCCGCGCCCACCAAGCCTGCGGTCGCGCCGAGGGCGAGAAAAATCACTGACAAGCCGGCATTGAATGCGAGCGAATTCGCGATGACCGCACGCCGCGCGGTCGAGCCACCTTCAGTCTTCAAATGATCGATGCTGACGCCCGACATCAGAGAGATGTACCCGGGCACCAACGGCAGCACGCACGGTGAAAGAAAAGAGAGCAGGCCACCGATGAAGGCAATTAAAATATTGATCAGAGAAAACTGCATTGTTTTCAATTACGCCTCAACAGTTTCCCAGACCACAGCCGCAAATTCAAATAGAGACCTGAAAGCGCCGAGGCCGAAGCCAGCGCGGCCAAAATGATCAAAAGCGGCACCTGCCAGGAACCTGCGAAGAAGTAAAAATGCGCTTGCCGAAAATATCTCGTCAGCGCTCTTGGGGGTGGCGTCTTGATGACCGTTCCCCGTTCTGCATCGATAAGTAGCGAATCTGCGCCCATGCCGCCAACCGCCTGATAAACCGGACGACCGTCGCGCATCAAGAGCGTCAGCGCGGTCGTTGGCAAATTTTTTCCCGCGAACTCATTCGCCTTCGCCATGGCGTCCGACGGCGAGATTCTGATCCGAGTCGCATCGATCGTCTCAATCTTGCCTCCTTCGACGGCGTTTGGCCACGCGTAAAAAAGTCCGCTGGAAGCCCAAGCCAGTACCGGGATGGCAACGATCAAACCCAGCCATGTATGCAATTTGTAAATTGATGTTCGCATGTTGAGTAGCATCAAGCGTGAGTAGCGCAAAACCGATTCGGCGAAAAGGCTTCAATGAAAGCCGAAGAAACCCCGTCGAGTAAGTTAGCGATCACCTGAGCTGTAATCGGCGCCAGCAGAATCCCATTCCGGTAATGACCCGTTGCATAGAACAAGCCATCGATCTCGCTATCGGGCCCCAGCACGGGCAGGTCATCTGAGGCCCGAGGACGAAAGCCCGCCCACGAATCGACGGTGGGAACGGATGCGAGTGCGGGCACGATCTTCACCGCCATTAATCTGATTCCGTTGATGCCTTCGTCAGTCACGCGCTTGTCGAACCCCACATGCTCACTGGTTGAGCCTGCCAGCACCCGACCATCACGTCGCGGCACCAGGTAGCCCTCTCGGCCGTAAACCACGTGACGCGCAATCGTTTCTTCAGGTTTGAAGCACAGCATTTGTCCGCGCACAGGTTCAATCTCAACTTGCGCAGCAGCGTCCGCAGAGGTTTCTACTGAAGACGTCCAGGCGCCGGCACAAAGAAGGATTGTCGGTGCTGTGATGATGCCATTAGCCGTTTCAACGCCGGCTACACGACTATGATCGACATGAAGTGATGCGACTTCACACTTGGGCAACAAGTGCACGCCCGATTTTCGATTGGAAACGATCAGCGCTTCGACCAGCTTGCGATTCTCGACCTGCCAATCGTCTGGAAAGCGAAGTGCGCAGCGCACCTGATCGGAAACATTCGGTTCGAGAGATCGAACATCATTGGAGTCCCACCACTCGACCCGAAGATCTGCACGCCGTTGCCAGTCATATCGCTGTCGCAGCTCAATCTCTTCCTCTTCGGTGAACGCAACACAAAGCGTGCCGGTCGTATCCAGCTCAACATCGACGCCGGTTTCTTCACGCAGCTCCCGGGCAAATTCCGGATAGAGATCGCGGCTGGCACATGCAAGTTGAAAGAAATCATTCGCGCTATTCGCTTCGACTTGCGGCGCCAGAATTCCGCCGGCCGCCCACGATGCTTCTTTTCCCAGTTCGCCCTTGTCACACAGAACGATATCGCGAACGCCGCGCCGCGCTAACTCACGCGCAATCGACAAACCGATCACGCCACCGCCAACTATGACGACGTCGGCAGAGTTCCTGTGACTGGATTGGAAGTTGTCACTAGTCATTGAAAGCTTTATGCTCGTTGGCCTACTTGCAGGACGCCGGGAGTGGTGGTGATTTGGTACTGCCTACTGCTCACTGCTTACTGCCTACTCGTTTATGGCGCATCGTATCACACTGATTCCCGGCGACGGCATTGGACCAGAAGTCGCCTCCGCAGTCGTCCGCATTATTGAAGCATCGGGCGTTAAGATCGAATGGGAAGAGCACGTCGCCGGCCAGGCCGCGCTCGACAAATTCGGCACGACCTTGCCCGAAGAGTTACTGAATTCCATTAAGCAGAACAAAGTCGGCTTGAAAGGTCCGATTACTACTCCGGTCGGCAAAGGCTTCACCTCAGTCAACGTGGGTCTGCGCAAAGCCCTGGACCTGTACGCTAACCTGCGTCCGATTCGCGCGCTGCCCAACGTTCCGTGCCGCAATCCCAATCTCGATATTGTCGTGGTGCGCGAGAACACTGAGAGTCTTTATTCAGGTATTGAGCACGAAGTCGTGCCGGGAGTAGTTGAGAGCCTGAAGATCATCACCGAGAAAGCTTCGACGCGGATCGCGAAATTCGCGTTTGCCTTCGCGCGCGACGAGAAGCGCAAGAAGATTACCGCCGTGCACAAAGCCAACATCATGAAGATGTCGGACGGCTTGTTCCTGCGCTGCTTTGAAAAGGTCGCCAAGAGTCATCCCGACATCGAAACTCAGAATATGATCGTCGACAATGCGTCGATGCAGTTGGTAATGCGGCCGGAACAGTTCGACATTCTGCTTTGCGAGAACCTTTATGGCGACATCGTCTCGGATCTCTGCGCGGGTTTAATCGGCGGGTTAGGGTTGGTTCCGGGCGCGAACATCGGTGAAAAAGGCGCGGTCTTTGAAGCGGTACATGGTTCGGCGCCGGACATTGCAGGCAAGGGTATTGCGAATCCCACCGCGCTTTTGCAGTCGGCAATTCTGATGCTGCACCACATCGAAGAGCGAACCGCCGCCGACTCGATCGAAACCGCGATGCTCAACGTCTATCGCGAAGGCAAAGTGAGAACGCGCGACATCGGCGGCACGTCGAGTACGAACGAGTTCGCGGATGCTATTATTGCTGCAATTAACTAACAACGAACCTTCTCTGAGCAATGCCACGAATCGTTTCGTTTCTTCCTTCCGCAACTGAGATGGTTTGCGCGCTTGGTTTGGGCGATTCACTGGTCGGCATCACACACGAGTGCGACTATCCCGAATCCGTTAAGAGCAAACCAGTCGTCGTCCGCAACGTGCTGCCGGTCGAGACGATGAGCCAAAGCGAGATCGATCGGGCCGTGGCGGAGCGGCTGCGAGACGGTCAAAGTCTCTATCAAATCGACGAACAACTTCTTGCTAAACTCGCGCCCGATTTAATTCTCACACAGAATCTCTGTCAGGTTTGCGCGCCATCGGGCAACGAGGTTTCACAAGTGCTGAAGGCGCTGCCACACGAACCGCGAGTTCTCTGGCTGACGCCACAGTCAATTGCGGAAATCTTTCAGAACCTGCGCGACCTCGGCGCGGCCACGGGTCAATCGCAAAGAGCCGAAGAAATGTTGGCGGACGGACGCGCGCGGCTCGAACGGTTGAGCGCATCCACCAGTAAGTCAGCGCATCGGCCGCGAGTCTTCTGCATGGAATGGCTCGATCCGGTTTACGCGTGCGGCCATTGGGTGCCGGAGATGGTGAAGATCGCCGGCGGGACGGACGAGATCGGAAGCGACGGCGGTGAATCGATCAGGATTTCATGGCAGCAACTGGCTGAATGGGCGCCGGAGGTTCTGGTCATGATGCCCTGCGGATTCAATCTGCAGCAGACCATGAAGCAGATTTGGCAACACTTCGGCCCCTACTCTTCATTTACCGCGGAGCATCGCAATCTCTTCTTCAATCTTCCCGCAGTTCGCGATAATCGCGTCTTCGCCGTCGATGCCAATTCATTCTTCGCCCGACCTGGCCCGCGCGTGGTTGACGGAACAGAATTGCTCGCGCACCTGTTTCACCCGAACGAATTTTCCTGGGATGGTCCCGCCGATGCTTTTCAGCAAGTCGATCTGGATTTGCTGCGAGGATCTTTTACGGAGCCTGACGATTATTATCGCGAGGGAGAAAAGACTGTCTTCACCGAAAGTTATCTGCGGCGGCGGGGTTACTGTTGCGACAGCGGCTGCCGCCATTGTCCTTATTAACACGCCCTTTCTGAATTCCTGAACATGTCCGCGTCAAAGCCGATCATGCCAGCGAAATTACTTTGGATCGTCGCGGTCGCACTTGTCTGCGCCGCTTCGTGTTCCAGATCAAGCGAGAACAAACCTTCAAGCACGGCCCCCACGGCTACTTCATCTGCGGGTCAAACACTCGCCGGCCGTGTCGTCTCGGTTGCTGATGGCGATACAGTGACGGTACTTGACGCTGATAACACACAACATCGCATTCGCCTTGCCGGCATCGATGCTCCTGAATCGCATCAGGCGTTCGGCGCGCGCTCGAAACAGAGCCTGTCCGAACTCGTCTTTCGAAAAGACGTCACGGTGCTTTACTCAAAAACGGATCAGTACGGACGGTTGGTGGGGAAAGTCATTGTCGACGGAGAGGACGCGAACCTCGCGCAGCTCAACGCCGGCATGGCCTGGCACTACAAGGAATATCAGCGAGAGCAGACGCCTGAAGACCGCGAGTTGTACGCCCGAGCCGAAGAGGAAGCCCGGGCGCAGCATCGTGGACTGTGGCGGGATGCAAATCCCATCGAGCCGAGCCAATTCCGACGCGAACAGCGCGAGGAAGCTCGCAGCAAATCAGCGACAGCACCGTGAAAAGCTACTGCGTGTTCGCGTTCTTGTTTGCGGTGTTGGTGGTCGTGCGCTTCTTCGGCGTTTTCATCTCGACGAGGATTACATCCATGTCGCTGTCGCTCGCATTTTCCGGATTGTGCCGGCCTGCTGCCGTCCACATCGCCTGGCCTGCTACCATATCGACTTCGGTATGCTTGCCGCCCGGCAGCCAAAAGATGACTTTGCCCGATGTCAGCGGAATGGCCACGCTGTTCGGATGGTAGTGCATCTTCGATTTTTCGTGGGGGCCGTAATGGATTTTCAAAACGCGTACGCTGGCATTGTTGATGGCGACTTTGTAGTGATCCGGGTCAACTTTCGCCGGGTCCTGGGCCAAGGCGGGCACCGCGCAAGCAAACACAAACAAAGACAAGTACAATAATCGACGCATAGGTTCCTCCTGATGGTTGGGGTTAGAGCGGGGGCAGTTCTATGCGAAGTGCCAGCGGAAGTCAATAGTTTTTACATGAAGAAAGAGCGCAGACACGAAGAGTTTGCCACGCTGATTGCGGAAGCAGCGGCGTGTGTACGCTGTCCGGCGATGTGCGGAAGAGCGGCGGTGTTGAGCGAACTTAACGGCAGCCTTAACGCGCGGGTGAAGTTCATCGGCGAAGCGCCGGGACGCAAAGGCGCGGATCGGACTCGCGTTCCGTTTTCCGGTGATCAATCGGGAAAGAATTTCGATCAATTTCTCGCCGCGGCTAACCTTCGACGCTCAGATATTTTCATTACGAGCGCAGCACTTTGTAATCCACGCAAGGCGACGGGCGCCAATCGGCGACCATCCGCGGCGGAACTGCGCAACTGCTCGGATTACCTGCAGCGGACAATTGACTTGGTTGATCCAAAAGTAATAGTCACGCTGGGCGGAGTTGCGCTTGAGGCGTTGAAGTTAGTCGAGAAGCATGACTTCACTCTGCGAGATGACGCTGCCAAATTGCGCAAATGGAACGGCCGGACGTTGATACCGCTCTATCATCCAAGTCCGCAGGTTTTGATTACCAGCCGCGATCAGCACGCGCAACTGCGCGACTACAAGGTGGTCGCACGCGCGTGTGCCGGGAGCGCAGGCGTCTCGCCCGCACAGTTCTGATGGCAGAATCAATTTCGAATCCGGAATACGCTGCGGTCCGCGATGGCGGCGCCGGCTTGATCGACCTGTCTTCCCGCGGCCGCATTCTGGTGAGCGGTTCGGAAGCTGTGATGTTTCTCAACGGGCTGATCACGAACGACATAAAATCGCTGGCGCGGAATTCGTGGATGGCGGCGGCTTTTGCGAATGTGCAGGGTCGGCTGCTGGCGTCGGTGCGCATCATTCATCGCGAAGACGGATTTTTGCTCGACACCGAAGATTCCACTCGCGACGCTGTGATGAAGTTGATCGAGCGCTTCACGCTCGCCGGTGATTTCAAAGTGACGGATTTTTCCACCGACACAGCGGAATTGTCTTTGCAAGGTCAGAAGGCGCGCGAAATCGTTGCCAATATCTTTGGAGAAGAAGCGGCTCGACTCGAGCCTCAGAAATCGCTGGACGTTGATTTTGAAGATGCGCCGATAACTTTGATACGTGCGACTCAGACCGCAGAGGATGGCTTCGATCTTTTCATCAGCCACGACAGGGCGAACGCTTTACGCGAAGCCCTCATCAACGCCGGTGCACGGTCGATTAGTGAAGAGACGTTCGAAACGCTACGCATTGAGGCGGGGATGGCCCGTTACGGGATCGACATGGACGAGACGAACGTGGTCACCGAAACGAACCTGGACGATGCGGTGAGCTTCACAAAAGGCTGTTATGTTGGCCAGGAAATCATCGTGCGCATCAAACACCGCGGGCATGTGGCGAAAAAATTGACGGGCATTGTCTTAGAAGAACAGACGCCCGCCGCACGAAATACAAAGATTCTATCGTTGGACGGTAAAGAGGTTGGACGCGTAACCTCATCTATATTTTCGCCAAGGTTGGATCGCGCAATCGCGCTTGGATATCTGAAGTATGATTACCTCGCGCCGGGAACAGCAGTGAAAGTTGCTTCAGCGGATGATGAAACCAGCGCGGCAGTCGCGGAGCTGCCCTTCATCCGCGGCAGTTGGTACGCAGAGTGAAGTTACAGAACCGCGAACGGTAGTGAGCGGGACCAGGACGCCACTTGGAGATAGGTTGGAAATGCACGCGAGCGGAACTTGAATTACTTATCCCGCTCGCTGCCGCGCGTGGTTCTGTAACGGTTGGATTGAGACGTCATGGCGGACGAGCAGGAAAACAGGAGCCCAGGATCAACGCCTGAAGATAATCTCACGTCCACTGAACTCGCCCACACGATTATCGAGTCGCTTGTGGACCACACGCGAATTGTTAGCGATCTGATCGCGGTGATGGCTCAGGCCCTGGATGAAGATTCACAAAAGGCCTTGACGCTGACGCCGCAATGGCAAGCCTATCTCGAAAGTCGCCGTCGCATGGAAACCACGCGCGAAGAAGTCGAGAAGTTCGCCGAGATGATGAAAGACACTCGTGTCGGCTAGCTCTCAATCTCGACAATCAATTGCACATTCGACCTGATGCTTAATTGCCCCGGTGTAATCGGCGTCACAGATTTTCTGGCTGCGCCGTAACTAATACTAGCGTCGTACTCCCGCAACTGTTCGGCTACCGCAGTCGCACTCTCATTTTCTTCAACCACACGCAGCACCCGACCGCCGAGAGCTTGCGCGATCGATTGCGCCTTGTTCATGGCCTGCTGGGTTGCGTCGGCCAAAGCCTGGCCGCGCGCCGGACTTGTCTGGCGCAAAACGAATGAGACGTTGTCGATGCTGTTGGCGCCGGCGCCGGACGCAGCGTCGATTACCGCGCCCACCTTGTTGAGATCGGTCATCGTTACAATCACACTATTTCGCGCATCGTAGCCGATGATTTTGGGCAGGCGATTGTCACGTTCGTCGTATTGTGGTTGCAGCGAGTAGTCGCTGGTTTTAATTTCAGTGTTCGAGCCGGCGATCGCTTTCACTGCGTTTGTCACTGCTTCACTTTTCCGGGCGTTTTCCTGCTGAGCATTGATTGCCTGGGCGTTCTGAGTCACCACGGAAAGCATAATGACCGCGGCGTCGGGCTCGACTTTTGTCATTGCCTCGCCGGCCACAGTAACTTTCGTGGTACGGTTCGGTTTCCTCGCGCACGCCGTCGCGACAACTACTGAGAGACACGCGCCGGCGATAAAGAGCACTCGGGCTGATTTCATGTTCGCTACCTCCTGGGAATTTTAGTTTACCTTAGACTTCGGCAAGAGACTTTGAGTTCCAGAGGGTGAACGAGCAGAGTGGTCCTGGCTTGCGTCGAACCGCAGGAGATCGTGGTTTCAAGCCGCTCTAGCAAGGACTCTCACGAAAACCCGTAAGCAAAATTCTAGCGCCGGCTCTCTAACTCAATTAGAATGGCGCTCTTCAGAGCGGCTCCAGTTTCTTTATGGACATTCCGATCGGCACTCGCCTCGGCCGTTACGAAATCCGCGCGTTCATCGGCGCGGGTGGCATGGGCCAGGTGTATCGCGCGCACGATACTTCGCTCGGCCGCGATGTCGCGATCAAAAGCCTGCCGCCGGTTTATCTAAATCCCGATCGCCTCCGCCGATTTGAACAGGAAGCCCGCGCCACCAGCGCGCTCAACCATCCGAACATTCTGGCGATTTTCGACATCGGCACTTATCAGGACGGACCGTTTGTCGTTTCAGAACTGCTCGAAGGCCAAACTCTGCGAGAGCGACTGGCGCAGGGACCGTTACCGGCGCGCAAGGCGATCGATTACGCGAAGCAAATCGGTCGGGGTCTGGCCGCGGCGCATGAAAAGGGAATCGTCCACCGCGATCTGAAGCCTGAGAATGTTTACCTCACCAACGACGGCCACGTGAAAATTCTGGATTTTGGTTTGGCGAAGCTGATCGATCCAGTGCTTTCCGACGACGAGCTTTCGCAGGTGGAAACAAAACACCTGAACACCGAGCCCGGCGTGGTCCTCGGCACCGCCGGATACATGTCGCCTGAGCAAGTGCGGGGAAATCCCGCCGATCAACGTTCGGATATTTTCTCGTTTGGCGCGGTGCTTTACGAGATGGTTGTGGGCGTGCGGCCGTTTCATGGCGACTCGTCAGTCGAAACCATGAACGCCATCCTGAAAGAAGAGCCCCCGCCGATTCCAGTTGCCGAGCGCGGCGTTTCCCTTTTGCTGCAACGAGTCATTAGCCACTGTTTGGAGAAACAGCCGCAAGATCGTTTTCAAACAGCCCGCGATCTGGTTTTCAATCTCGATTCCATCACCGATCAATCAAGCATCGACAGCTCCTTAAGCATGACGACCGCGCCGTCGCCAGTGATTGTTCGCCGGTCGTGGATCAAATGGGCAGTGGCCGGCGTCATCGGGGCAATTCTGTTGGGCGCCGTGTTCTTTGCGGGTCGTTACAGCTCGAGTACGACACTACCGACTTACACGCGATTGACCTTCCGTCATGGCGCAGTTTACACGGCGCGATTCACCCCGGATGGAAAAGGAATTTTCTTCAGCGCCACGTGGGACGGAAATCCGGTGGAGATTTCTTATATGCGCGTCGAATCTTCGGCCGTGCAGAGCGTCGGCTCGCCAGACACCCAGATGCTGTCGGTGTCACCGTCAGGCGATATGGCGGTGCTGCTTAACGAAAAATATCTCTATCACTTTGTGAATCAGGGGACGCTGGGCCGCATGTCTTTGGCGGGTGGCAGTCCGCGTGAAATGCTCGAGAATGTGCAGGATGCTGACTGGAATTCACTGGACAACTCGCTGGCTATAGTTCGCGCGGCCAACCCCCATGTGCAGCTCGAATTTCCCATGGGGAAGAAACTTTATGAGACTGACGGCTATGTGAGTCACGTACGCGTCTCGCCGAAAGGCGATCGCGTAGCTTTTCTCGATCATCCTCTGTCAGGAGACAGTCGCGGTACCGTTGCGGTCATTGATTCCAGCGGCCAGGTAAAGCGATTGACGGATGAATTCACCGATGAAACTGGTTTAGCGTGGGCGCCGTCAGGCGATGAAATCTGGTTCACTGCCAGTGAGTCGGGCGAAGCAGCGGCCTTATACGCAGTCACGCTTACCGGAAAGCTGCGCATCATTTTGCGGACGCCAATCAGTCTTCGGCTGCACGACATTTCGAAAGACGGAGACGCCCTGATCACCGGCAATCAAGAATCAACTCCAGTTACTGGTCTCGCGCCCGGCGAAACGCACGAGCGCGATTTGTCGTGGCTGAGCAGTGTGCGCATAACTGATTTGTCTCCAGACGGAACGTCGTTCATTTTCAGCGAGGCAGGCCAGGGCAGCGGCACAAACTACTCGCTGTATCTGCGCAAGACGGATGGCTCGCCGGCAATTCGTCTCGGCAGCGGACATGGGCACGGTAGATCGCCGGACGGAAAGTCTGTGATTTCAATTCTGCTTGATCCTCCGCAGATCGTTTTGCTGCCGATTGGAGCCGGTGAAGCTAAGCCGCTCGAGCGCTTCGGCATCGAACAATACGGCTATGGCGCCACCTGGTTACCGGATGGGAAGAGTGTCGTGTTCATCGGCAAGGAAAAAGGACACGCGCTGCGCACTTATGTTCAGGACATCGCCGGTGGTCCGCCGCGTCCGGTAACTCCCGAAGGAATCACAGGCCACCTCGTTTCCCCGGACGGGAAATTTGTTGTTGGTCGCAGCGTTGACGAGAAGAAGGGACTCTATTCGATCACCGGAGGCGACGCGCGCGACATTCCCGGTGTCGAAGCTGACGATCGCGTTATCGGCTGGGCCAACGCCGAATCGCTCTATATCTTTCGCGATCGCGAACGACCATTGCGCATCTTCAAACTCAACGTCTCGAACGGCCGAAAGGAATTGCAGAAGGAGATCCTCCCGGGGGACTTGGGCGGCGTGCTCGGCTCGATCAATGTGCTGCTGACTCCTGACGCGAAATCCTATGTCTACGCTTTTACGCGCCAACTCTCAGATTTGTATCTGGTCAAGGGCCTTCACTGATTCACGACCCTTCCCGGATTATCCTTGAAAACCCGGAGGATTGGGTATAGACTCCGCGAACCTCGTAAACCTTTACAGTCCAATTTTCACCTCGCTTCGAAAGGAGTTTGCCCCATGGAACCACGAGAGTCTTTTCGTGACGTTGAGAATCTTCGTTTTCGCTTTCAAATGAACAACCGGTTGCGGCTCGAATGTCTGGCCGCGGTCTCGAAAGTATTCCGCGACTTTGCCGAGCCAATCGACGATGATTTGCTTGCGAACATTGTGTTTGCGCTGCCGAAGGAGTTGTTGACTGCGAACGGCAACGGCCATGCTCATGCGTCCAGTTATCAGGACGTTCCAAAGCCACCCGAGAGTCCGCAGCCGAAGCCACCCGAGAGTCCGCAGCCAACACCGCCGGAGAATCCGCAGCCAACACCGCCGGAGAATCCGCAGCCAAAACCACCGGAAAGTCCGCAGCCAACACCGCCGGAGAATCCGCAACCAAAACCACCGGAGAGTCCGCAGCCGAAACCACCGGAGTCCCCGAAAATGAAAGGCGGCAATTACAGGACTGGTTCTTCCTGAGCTTCAGTAAACAACCAAGCCAATACTGTGCGGGGTAGAGCCAGGACTTCCCAGAGTGTTGACCATGCGATGAAATGACTGAATACCGCCAGGAGTCACAGGGTCTGATCTCGATCTGTTTACACGAGCCTGCCGAATGTCAAAGGATGGTTGAGCGCTTGAGCCTTCTTGACGGGTGGACTCCAGCGGAGGTCCGCGACGTCACAGCCGACGGCCGATCTCAATCCCTTACAGCGCCTGAAGTTCGCTCAACACAGATCTTATTATCTGGGCAAGCGGATGACATATATCGACCATTCGAAGTCGCGCTGGATACGAAGGTGAAGCCACTGGTGAAACAGGTATGGCAGATCGATCTTGCGGATCATTTCGGAACCCAGATTTTGAGATACGGCCCAGCCGATCATTACGTGCCGCATCAGGACGCCGGGCGCGGCTTTGAATCAAGGTACTTTAGCGTTGTCTGTTACTTGAATGACGATTTCCTCGGTGGCGAAACTTCATTTCCCGGGCTTGGCTATCTGGCCAAACCGGTAACCGGAAGGGCAATCGTTTTCCCTTCGCACTATCTGCACGGCAGTGTGCCGGTGATTCGGGGAGAAAAATTTGTGATCGTTTCGTGGCTATGCGGACCGGTGCCTATTAAGTGGATTTGAAAGCTGCTTAGACGAAAACGGATCGATAAAAGTCTCGCGCTTCTTTGATTTGGTTCGACAGCTCTCCGAGGATTGTCTCAGGCGGATAATTGTCGGGCGGATTCCAAACATTCCGGGCTGTTCCTTCGCGGCCGTAGTCGCGTTTGTTCCACCGCTCATCACCGTATGCATAATGGATCATCGATGCTTCCAGTATTTCCTCCGGCCAATAATTGTGATCGACCTGATGCGTAACTTCGACGTTTAGTCGCAGCTTCACCGCCGTCAATCCAAACGCGTACATTACATCTTCCCAGCGTCGCGGATTGAAGAGTTCGGTTATTGCGAACCAGGTCTCGCCAAAAGCGCGCGCAATCCGGCACGGAATTACGTAAGGAACGCTCACGCAGAGCGAATCCTTCTGCTCGTCCATGACAGCGCGCGTAATCCCCAGCTCGGGAAGCACGGCACTCACGAAGTCGCGATCGTAATTCATGAACGAACTGAATTCTCCGGCGAGGACTTCCGGAAATTCCACGCGACGCACAAACACCATGTCAGGATCGCAAAGGACAATCAGCACATCCTGGTCGCGAAGCAGTTCCGCCGCGCGCATGAGGCTCCCGGGAGGATTCCGGGCCGCGTAATCGTTGCCATCGCGATCGTACCGATAGTTTGGTGCTGAATAAATCGCGCATCCCGCTTTCGCCAACTCGTAAAAGTCAGCATGCAAGTCGCCTCCGGAGTTGTGCACGATGATCACCGGCTGGTGATGCATGCGTGTGACACACGAAAAATAGAAAAGCTTGCATTGCCAGGCGATGTACGGATTATTTTCGGCGGAGACAACGATCTGGTGACGAGTAGACATGGGCGGCGAGCTATCGGATTGTCATAATCACCTTACGTTCACGTCCGCCATCAAACTCGCAAAGAAAAATGCCCTGCCAGCGTCCCAGCAAGAGTTTCCCGTCGCTGAAAGGGACCGTCACGCTGGGGCCGACAAGGCTGGCTTTGATGTGCGCGTCTGAGTTTTCCTCGCCATGACGAAAGCCCATGCCGTGTTGCGGAATCAAAGTGCGCAACAGGTGCAACATGTCGCGCGGCACGTCAGGATCGGCATTCTCATTAACCGTCAGTCCGGCAGTCGTGTGCTGCACGTAAAGCACGACGATGCCTTCCTTCGCGCCTGCTTCAGACAGTTTGTCCTGAACTTGATCGGTGAACTCGACAAGCTCTTCGCGCTGATGCGAACGAACTTTGATCGTGAACATGACGGTCATGGGCGCCGAATGAAGTGGAATAAATGTTGACGCGGCTTTGCCGCCTGATGTGCGGAAGGCCTATGGCCTTCCGAAAGCCTCAAATTGATTTTTCGGGCTACGCCCTTCTTCGAGAGCAGAAGCGGGCAGAGCCGTTAGTCTCTTCAGCGTGTGCGGAAGGTCAGAGACCTTCCGCACATCAAGCGGCGAAGCCGCCGTGGATCATTCTTCTTCTTCTCCAATCACGCGGCGCATCTTGATTGAATCAGACGGCGACGGCGAAGCGTTTGGCGAGGGATAGACTGCGCGTGAACCAACTTCGGGTCGGAAGTTTCCGTTCTCGTCATAAAGCCTGCGGTACTGCAGCGTGTTGCGCACGACGCCCTGGATGTACAGGCGCGTTTCGCGGAACGGCACTTCCTCTTGCCACTCGTCCATCTGCAAAGGCAAAGACGCGCGCCACTGCACGACGCGATTCGGCCCCGCATTGTAAGCCGCGGCTACGTACTCGATGCGTCCGTACTTGTCCAACTGATCCTTGAAGTACGCAGTGCCGAGTTGAATGTTCAGGCGGGGCTCGAACAATGATTCCATGGTGATGGCTCGATCGGACCCGATGCGCCTGGCCGTGGTGACAGCCGTCGGCACGATCAACTGCATCAATCCATAAGCGCGCGCCGAAGATACTGCTCGGGGATTGAAGACGGTTTCCTGACGAATCAGTCCGGCGACTTGATACGGATCGAGTCCGCGCGCCCGCGATTCCTGCATGATGATGTCCCAGTACTGCAGCGGATAAAAAACGTCCCACTCGTCGCGGCGCATCTCTTCGGGCTTCATCTGCGAGTAATCGGGATAACTTCGCTTCAGGTAATTCAAAGCCTGCACATTGTCATTTCGGCCGCGATAGATTTTCGCGATGGCGAGATTCACGCGCGGACTGTTTGGGTTCCTTAGTGACGGTTCGCGCAGCTCTTCCAACCCCAGGTCGTCGGAACCAATGATCGCAAGTTGATCTGCTTTCGCGATGCGTTCATCTTCCGCGGCCCCGGCAGTTTCTTCGGCGACTGTTACCGTTTGCAGATTCGCGACCGCGCGCCCCACCGGAGAGTCGTCAGCGAACTTTGCCATCGGCGCGTTGCCGTTACGCTGCATGTCCGCGAGTCGCTGCTTCGCCAGGTACCCATACCAGTTCGCGTCGTAACGCGCGAGCAGTCCCTGATAAATCGCCCGCGCCTCCGCGAGTTTGCCGGCGCGCTCACTGTCGCGCGCCGCCCAGTATGCCGCCTTGCCGCGAAAGTCCGTGTTGTTGCCTGCGTAAATGGCGAGATGTTCAGTTAGAAGTCGGGACGATTCCGCGAAATTCTTAGCTTCGTGCGCCTGCCACGCAAGATAAAAATGCGCGGGCGTGACTTCCGAATTTCCCGGAAAGAAGTTCACCGCCGCGCGATAGAAGTAACTCGCGTTCACATCGTCTTTGGCTTCTTCCGCGCGTTGGCCGAGGTATACAAACGTCCGCATCGTCGCGGTAGGGCTGCGCTCGAGCTTCCGCATTTCCTCGGCGACGCTGCGCGCTTGTGGCCATTGCTTTGCACGACCGTACGCGCTGGCCAGACCCATCATTGCTCCACTGCGCTCTTCGGACGGGACTTGATTCAAAGCGGCAACTGCTTCCGGAAATTTGCGAGCGTTGGCCGCAGCGTCCACGCGAAAAACCCTAATGTCACGGTTTGCAGCTGCTGGAAAACGAGTGAGCGCATCGGTGAATGCCTCGTATGCTTCACCCCAGCGTTGTGCTGAGAAAAGTCCCATCGCGCGACTGTTTGCTTCTTCGCCATTGGCGGCAACAGTGCTGGAACCCAAGCGAGTGATCGCGGCTGCGGCTTCCGAAGCTTCCGCCGATGTGGCCGAATAGAAATAGATGCGCCGGTAATTTGCCAGCGCGCGCGTCGAGTCGCCGCTCTGTTCATACGCCTTGGCACTTAGCAGCAAGGCGGTGGCGTCGTTCCTCTCCACCAGCGGTTTCAGCATGGGCGGCACAGCCGCGGCTTGCCCGTCCTGCGCCAACATCTGTGCAACGCGTAAAAGCGCATCTCGCGCCCGCAGCGCATTCGGAAAATCTCTGGCCAACTTTTCGTAAGCCGCGCGCGCCTCCGCCCGGCGGTTGGCTTGCTCGAGGGCATTGCCGCGCAGCCAGAGCGCGTAATCTCCGATCACTGTGTAATCGGCGAAGGTCCTCGAATCTAGCAGCGCCGCCGCGCCGGCATAATCGTTGTTCTTGAGTTTGATTCGCGCGTGCACCATCTTCGCCAGTGAGCCGGCAGTGGTGCGCGGAAAATCGTTTTCGATTTTGGCGACCACGTCTTCAGCCGGCAGCACGCCGCCGCGGGTCATTGTGCGCAACGTCTCGCGGGCCCGCAGTTCCGATGGGGTTTGCTGCAAAGTCTGGCAGCTCGTAATCAGAAACAGAGGCGCGGCGATCACGACAATGGTGCTCAGGCTCATCAGCAGAAATGCGAAGCGGTATTTGCGAATATGAATCATAACTGAATCAGATGCCGAAGCGGGCGGGGACAGTAGCGTATTTTAACACGAAGAGAAACGATCGAGGCGGGCGGGAATCCGTTAGAGTAGTGTAAAGGTGTGTGGCGCGAACGGGACTCATAGCCATGCATCAGGAGCCCTCCCTGACGGTCAGGCTACTGCCCCGCTCTGGGATTTATCTAATTTCCATTGCTGCGGAACTTACGCGTCACCGCGTAGGCTAATCCCAGGCCCGCTGCGATTAGCCCACCGGCAACGAAGGGATGAAGTGAGCTTTTTGTGTAGAGACTCGATCGCGCAACGTGTCCTGGATATCCGCCGCGCTCAACCAGCGAGCTGGATGGTTGATCCAATCCGGCATGCGGACTTGAACTTGGGCGATCTTCCTGTTGCTCGTTGAACATCACGGACTCCATCACCTTGTCCGTGCCACGCGGCGTTACAAAACCCGCAAGACTGAGCGCGCGACTGGCGCCGCCCACGTAGATGTCTCGCGTGGGATTTTCGGCGGCGTAAAGAATTGCCTCGGCCACCGGTTCAGGCGCGTAGACGGGCCAGGGATTCTTCGGCTCATTCGGCAGATAATTTTTTGCGTGTTGGCGATAAGGGGTGTCGATGGATGCAGGTTTGATCAGCGTCACCGAAATCGGCGCGCCGTCGTGCTCCAGCTCCATGCGCAGAGCGTCGGTAAAACCTTTGACTGCATGCTTCGAAGCACAGTAGGTGCCTTGAATCGGCATTGCGCGATCTGAAAGAGCGCTGCCGACGTTGATCAGCGCTCCGCCCCGCTGCTTCAAATGATCCGCAGCGACCAGTGAACCATGCACGACGCCCCAGTAGTTTGTCTCGAATAGCTTACGCTGATCTTCGAGCGAGACGTCTTCCAATTTTCCGTAGATCGAAACACCGGCGTTGTTGACCCAGGTATCGAACCCACCAAACGTCTTGATGGCAATGTCGGCAACGTCTTGCACTTGTTGCAGGTCGCTGACGTCGGTAACGGCGTACGCAGCCTGGCCGCCGTGACTGCGAATCTCCTCGGCGAGTTCGCGCAGCGCGCCGCCGGTTCGCGCTGCCAGAACCAGTCGCGCGCCGAGGTGCGCGGCCATCCGCGCAGTCGCGAGGCCAATGCCACTGGTGGGACCGGTAATCACGATCACCTGGTCAGATACTTTTTTCAGCTCAGGCTTCATCAGGCGATATCAAATCCGATCGCTGAATTGGTTTAGCGATTCAGAATCGAACGAAAAAGTGTGTGCGATCTGCGGGAGAGCAAAGCTGATGCCAACCCCGCGAGTTGTTGCCACCGTTGATCAATTCGTAAACTACCAAGCTCTGCGTCTTAAACCTATGCCCAGCGTCGCGTTGGTCGAACCTGAAATTCCACAGAACACGGGCAACATCGCGCGGTTGTGTGCGGCAACCAACACGCCACTGCACATTGTCGGCGCAACCGGTTTCCGGATGGACGAGCGCGCGGTGCGGCGTGCCGGTCTGGATTACTGGCCTGAAGTTGAACTTACGCGTTACCGAGATCTGCAGGAGTTGCAAACAAAGCTGCCTGATCTGCGTTTGGTTTACTTTACGACCAAAGCGGAGCGGCCGTATTTGGACTGGAAGTTCGAAGCGAATGATTGTCTCGTGTTCGGGAGAGAGACACGCGGGTTACCCGAGGAACTCTTAAGAAGCAGCTGGGAGAATTGCGTGACGATTCCCATGCTGAATCCGAAGGTTCGCAGTCTGAACCTGGCCAACGCTGTCGCGATTGTTTTGTACGAAGCGCTACGCCAGACCGGGGCGTTCAAATGAACTACTACAGAACCGCGAACGGTAGGGAGCGGGAGAAAGAACCGTTTGTGGCGCATTAACGCGCTCGCTACCGCTCGGGGTTCTGTGTTCTATTCTTCGCTTTGATCGTTATTCTCCTCGTCATCTTCTTCTTCGTAAATTTCATAACCCGTCGCATCGTCGTAGTAATAGTCTGATTCCTCCCCGGCCTTTGACGACTCGTCATTCAAATCATGAACCGGCTGCCTTTTCGATTCAGCCGCGTTGTCAGATGATATGTTAGACATGACGATTTCTTTTCCGA
>Ga0134126_10000294_pt1 | contig 64912 bp, 54 predicted proteins | sample KB31752_FD_96881 | JGI IMG/M metagenome (GOLD analysis project Ga0134126, IMG submission 96881) | Terrestrial soil microbial communities with excess Nitrogen fertilizer from Kellogg Biological Station, Michigan, USA - KB3-175-2 | ecosystem: Environmental > Terrestrial > Soil > Unclassified ...
ACGGGTTCGGCAGCCTCCAGCTCCAACTCTGTTGCTGTCTGTGAGTGTTCAGCCATATCTCTTATGCGGGGGCGGCGGCTCGCGCGGTGATTTCGCCAAACGTCTCGCGCTGCGTCAATGAAATTTCGGCCATGCGCACCAACTCCAGGACTGAAAGGAATGCTACCACCAGTTCACGCCGGGACTGCGCACTTTCAAAAAACTTCATAAGGTTCAGCTCACCTGCGGATCGAACCATGTTGCGCAACCGTTCGATCATTTCGGCCATGCTCACTTCCTCGCGCTCGATCTCCATCATTACTTCTTCTTTGTGACGCGCGAGAATTTTTTGAAAGACTGTTAACAGGTCGAAAAGTCCGACCGCAACTTCGGGATTATTCTTGTCGGTTTCAATTTCCGCGCGTCTGAAGACCGCCTGCTCGACGGTCGCGCGCGACCAGAGCATCTGCGCCGCAGCTTTGAACTTCTCATGCTCGAGCAGCCGGTTGACAAGTTCATTGCGCGGATCTTCTATCTCTTCTTCCGTCGCGAGAGGATCGCGCGGCAAGAGCATGCGCGATTTTAACTCGACGAGCTGGGCAGCCATGACCAGAAAGTCACCCGCGACTGCCAAATCCAACTCCTGCATCAGCTTCAGGTAGCGGAGGTACTCATCAGTGATGCGCGCGACCGGAATATCGTAAATGTTGACTTGATCCTGACGAATCAGGTAGAGCAGAAGATCGAGCGGGCCTTCGAATTCTCCCAGAGTTAGCTTAAGTTGATCCGATTCGTGATCGGGCGCGATTGCAGGCGCGGCGCCCGCGACACTGATTGACGGGACGGTCTGCGTCTTGGTCTCAGCCGCTTTCGGCGTCTCGATTGTTTGTGAGTCGTCCGTCATTTGCGCGCGCCAACTAAACCCATTTTCGCTTTCGCATCGGACAGCGTCGCTTGCGCGATTCCCTGCGCATGCGCCGCGCCGTGTTCCAGGATCGCGTTCAGTTTATCATTATCAATCGCTTTCACGCGCTCCTGAATCGGCCTCAGAAACTCGATAGTCACATCGGCGAGTTCGCTCTTCAGCTTCGCATAGCCCTGGCCGCTGAAATGCTGCTCGATTTCGTCGGCCGGCTGGTTCGTCAGCAAATGATAAATCGTCAGGAGGTTGTTGATGGCCGGACGATTTGGGTTGAAGCGAATCTCTGTTCCGGAATCAGTGACCGCTCGCTTAAATTTCCGGTGGACAGCGTCGTCAGAGTCGAGCAGCATGACGCAACCCGCTTCGCTTTCTTCGTCCGATTTCGACATCTTTTTGGTGGCGTCCGCGAGGGACATAATGCGCGCGCCAACTTTCGGAATGAACGGCTCCGGGATGCGAAACGTTTCGCCGTAATCGCGATTGAAGCGAATGGCAATGTCGCGGGTCAGCTCGAGGTGCTGCTTCTGGTCTTCGCCAACCGGCACAAGATCAGTTTGATAGAGCAAAATATCGGACGCCATCAGCACCGGATAATCGAAATAGCCGGCACCGATATTCTCCTGCTGCTTGCGCGCCTTGTCCTTGAACTGCGTCATCCGTTCCAGTTCCGACATCCGCGTCACGCAGTTCAACAACCAGGTGAGTTCGGTATGCTGGGGCACATCGGACTGCACAAACACGGTCGAGACATCGGGATCAATTCCGACGGCCAGGTAGATGCGCGCCAGGTCACGCGTCTTTTCGATCAGAACCTTTGGATCCTGGGGAATGGTAACCGCGTGCAGATTAACGATGCAGAAGAAACTTTCGTACTCATGCTGGAGCGCCACCCAGTTGCGTAAAGCGCCGAGATAATTGCCGAGGTGAACATTGCCGGTGGGTTGCGCACCGCTGAAAATTCTTTTCATTTAACTGGCACCGAGGAACAGGATCGCCATTGCAAGCGGCATTACAATGCCGAAGATCACGCGAAAAACGCCAGTGAACATCGCAACAATGAGCAACAAAAACCCGAAGCGCTCCAGCGCCTCAAATGCCGGTTCCATGCTCTCCGGCAGAATACTCTGCAAGACCTTGCTCCCATCGAGCGGTGGAATTGGGATCAAATTAAAGACCCCTAAGGCGACGTTAAGAGTAAAAAACGTGATCAGCAGTTTCACCGCGCCTTCTTCAATGAGCGAATCTGGATGAAGCAAACCAATACCGTCGGAACTTACGATTATTAAGTGTGCGGCGCCCAGAATTCGAATGATGCCACCGGCGACAATTGCGATGATGAAGTTGCAGATTACCCCTGCGACTGAAACCCAAAAATTCGCCACGCGTTTGTTTCGCCAACGCAGCGGGTTAACCGGCGTGGGCTTTGCCCAGCCAATGACCGGCGCGTGGGTAAAGAAAGCGAGCGCGGGAAATAAAAGCGTTCCTATCGGATCGACGTGGGCTGCCGGATTGAGGCTGATGCGTCCTTGCAAGCGCGCCAAGTCATCACCAAAATAATTCGACGTCCACGCGTGCGCAGACTCGTGCACCGACAGCGAAAAAATCAGCGCCACCATGAAAAGGAGAAATTGGCCGATTACGCTGCCGTCGATGCCGCCCATTTAGAAAGAGTCAAAAAGTTCGATTAACTGGAACTCCGCGAAAGTAACATCACGATTGTCACACGTCAAAGCGAATCCTGCGAAAGCAAAAGCCCATCAATCCCCATTTTTAATCGATAGACCGAATCATTTGTGGCGACAATCATGTCCCCGTCGGGACCGAAGGCAAGTCCCACCACGTTCATTCCGGCGACCAGGAGTTCGGCATTCTTTGCCTCTGGCGAAATTCTTACGATGCCGCGCCGGCCGCGCAGCGATGCGGCCACATAAAGATTGCCCTCGACGTCGAAAGCGAGTCCTTGCGGCCGTCCCAGGCCGTGAAAATAAACTTCGCTCGCGCCCAACTTATCGAATCGCGTGATGGCATCAAAGCTCGAAACCGTGGGGCCGGTCACGTACAAACCCTCGTCCGGGCCAAACGCCAGATGAAATGCAGATACGGAAGGCTCATGCTGAGCCCATTCCGTCACTTCACCAATTTCATTGACGCGGAAAATCGTTCCGCCGCGGTCGCCGACAAACATGTCGCCGTCCGCGCTGAACGCCAACCCGGTAGCAATCCCCAGTTCACTCGCGAATACCGAACACTCGTTCAATGACGATACACGATAGACTGCACCGTCCAGCCTGCTGGTCACGAACATTTGCCCGCGCGGAGAAAATGCAATGGCCGTGGGATTGGTGATGTCACCCGAAAACTCTTCGACGACGCCCTCCGGCGTGATTCTGTAGAGAGAAACAGGCACGTGCTCGCCGCGCGATCCCGACCGTGTCACAAACAAAGAGCCGTCAGCAGGATCGAACGCCGGATTCGCCACTGGATGAAGATCTCCAGCCAGCTTAGTTCCCACCACCACGCTCGCGGATGGACTTAATTGCGGATGCCCGGGCTCGACGTCGACTGAGACTTCCGCAGATGCGCTCTGAATGTCGTGCGGCACGAGCACCAGGACTCGCCGGCGCGAACTTGCCACAATTTGCGCGCTGATATCGTCAATCGTGACGCTGGCTGGAGTCCGCCAGTGCGGCGCCGCGAAATCGATCGCGATCTCCGCTCCGGGAATCGCGGCTCTGGGCACGATTCGTTCAATGTTTCGGTTTCTGTCCATGCGGAACAAAAGCTCATGGTAGCGACCGTGAGTAACATTGTCGAACCGGGGAGCTGGAGAAATCTGGCTGAGCGCGGATAGAATGAGAACCAGCTGGATGAGAAGTCTGCACGGAAACACCCACGGTCTGAAACCAAACCAACTGCGACGCATTCAAAAGCTTTACCAGCGACGCGTCAGTCCCACTGAAATTGTCACGCCGGAGTTTGCGCGCCAGTTGACTGAGCTGTCACACGAAACCAACCGGCAGATCGGCGTGTTGATCGACCGCAAGGGTTATGTGGAATACGTAACGGTGGGCAATGCGCGACGAATCGAACTGCCTGACTTCAAGCGCGTACGCGTCGCTTCAGATCGTTTTCGAGGATTGCGTTGCGTGCACACGCACCTGCGCGGGGAAGACCTTACTCGCGACGATCTCACTGATTTGGCTCTGCTGCGGCTGGATCTAATGGCGGCGATCGACGTGGATACGCGCACAGGTTTGCCCGGCGTCGTGCGCGCTGCTCACATGCTGCCGAGTGCTCCGATTAGTGACGGCCATGGAAACGGCGATCAGTTCGCCTTTCTTGCACCAGCAGTTCCCAGCCAGCTGCAAGTCGATTTTCTGGCGCTGATGGAGGCGCTCGAGGCTGAAATGGCGCGCAACCGTCGCACGGTTAAGCGCACTGGCGCGGGTGAAGCAGCCATCCTGCTGCACCTCACCACGGGCTCGATTAGCGAGGCCGAGGACTCAATGGCCGAGTTGCGCGAACTGGCTTTATCGGCGGGCGTGGCAGTCGTTGACGAAATCGTTCAACGACGCTCCGCTATCGATCCTCGAACCGTGATGGGTAAAGGAAAGCTGGACGAACTGCTTATTCGCGCCATGCAAATCGGCGCTGACGCATTGATTTTCGATCGGGAGTTGCAGCCGGCACAGGTGCGATCGATTTCCGACGCCACGGACTTGAAAGTAGTCGATCGTTCGCAGCTGATCCTCGATATTTTTGCGCAACGCGCGCAATCGCGCGAGGGCAAGATTCAGGTCGAGCTGGCGCAACTGAAGTACATGCTGCCGCGCCTGGTTATCGGCCAGGATTCGGCTTTTTCCCGTCTCGCTGGAGGTATCGGAGGCCGCGGGCCGGGGGAAACAAAACTGGAAACCGATCGCCGGCGAGTGCGCGATCGCATCCATCGCCTCGAAAAGGAACTCGCGGCTCAACGCGGTCATCGTCAGCAACGGCGCAAAGAGCGTTTGCGTCATCACGTGCCCATCATTTCGATTGTCGGCTACACCAACGCGGGCAAATCAACGCTCCTGAATGTTTTGACGGCCAGCCACGTAGTCGCTGAGAAACGCATGTTCGCCACACTCGATCCGACCACGCGGCGTCTGCGCTTGCCCCGCGAACGCGAAGTGATTATCAACGACACGGTAGGTTTCATTCGCGATTTGCCGCCGGATTTGTTGGCGGCATTCCGATCGACGATTGAAGAGATCGCGGACAGCTCGTTACTGATTCATCTCGTGGATGCGTCGAATCCGCGTTGGGAGCAGCAGATCGCCTCAGTAGAGCGCACGCTCACAGAACTCAACCTGGCAGAAATCCCCAGACTACTGGTCTTTAACAAAGCCGACCTAATCGAGTCGCAAGCATTGGAAGCTATGGAGCGCGAAGTGCGCACGCGAACAGGCGCCGATACTCTGAGAATTTCGGCCCTCGACGCATCAACGCTTCGCGCACTTCTGGAAAAGATCGAGGCAGTCACAAACGCCGCTCGGGTTCAGACTAGAACTTCGGTTTGAGTTTACGGAAAGTTGTTTCCAGGTCTTCCGGCAAAACGCGGGTATCGCCGACAGTTGACATGAAGTTCGTGTCGCCGTCCCAGCGAGGCATCACGTGCAGGTGAAAGTGATCTGCGACGCCGGCGCCGGCCGCGCGCCCAAGATTCATCCCGATGTTGAACCCATCGGGTCTGTAAATCTCGCGCAACGCTGCCTGGCATCGCTTGGCCAGGTCCATCATTTCATCGGTAGTGGCCTTGGGGGCTGCGTCAAATTCGCTGATGTGGGCGTTAGGCGCAATCATCAAGTGGCCGCTGATGTAAGGATAGAGATTCAGAATAATGAAGTTCTGTGCGCTCCGATGCAGAACGAAATTCTTCGCATCGTCGGCCGGCTCCTTTGCGGCGACACAGAAGATACAGTCTTTGCCTTCAGACATTTTGGATCCGGCGGTGGCGATGTATGCGTGCCTCCAGGGGCTCCAAAGTCGATCCACAGCCTTCGGGGTGCTAACCGTCGAGTTTGGTAGAGCTGGTAGATCCTGAGTTTTGGTTGATCAGTTCCTTCAGCTCCTTGCCGGCCTTGAAGTAAGGAACACGTTTGGCAGGAATGTTAACGGGCTCGCCCGTCTTTGGATTACGGCCGCGACGCGCGCCGCGTCCGCGCACGCGAAAACTTCCAAATCCGCGAAGCTCAATTTTCTCACCGTGGTTCAAGCTCTGGATGATGCTGTCAAAGACAATTTCAACCAGTCGCTCGGCATCCTTCTTGGTGAGTTCCGCAGCGTTTGCTACATCATCAACGAGATCAGCTTTAGTCATGCGAGTACCCCGTTTGAAAACAGCTGCAAGCGAAAAACAATTGCTGGGGTGGGCATCCCGTCCCGAAAACTTTGGTGACTTAGGTTACCAAACGGACGGTATTCCGGCAAGGGTGAAAAGCTTGCACCGCAAGAGCTTACGGCTGTCGTGGTGCAGCCGCCGGATTACGATTCATTGGATTCGTTCGTGGTCTTACTGCCAGTTCCAAAATCGGCCAACTCAGCCAGCGAGGCCATGCCGCCTTTGGCTTCGGACGTGTAAACTTTGGTCTCGATGACTGGCTCATCATTGGCTGCGGCCCGCGCTGACAATCCAATTTTTCGGTTCTCAGCATCGACGCGCAGGATCTTGAAATCCATCTCCTGACCCAACTGAACGGCATCCTCCGGCTTATTCACACGTTCGTCGGACAGCTCAGACACGTGACAAAGGCCTTCGAGGTTATCGCCTAACTCGACGAAAGCGCCAAAGCTGGCAAATCGCGCGATCTTGCCCTTCACGACGTCGCCTGGCTTGTGCGACGCGACAAAGTCGTTCCAGGCATTAGGCTCGAGGTCCTTGATCGAGAGCGACATGCGCCGGTTCTCAGGATCAATGGCCGTAATCACAGCGTCGACCGCTTGGCCCTTTTTGAGCAGCTCGCCGGGATGTTTGATTCGTCGCGACCAGGAGATGTCCGACACATGGACCAAGCCGTCGACACCGTCTTCGACCTCGATGAAAGCGCCAAAGTCCGTCAGATTGCGCACGCGGCCATGCACCCGATCACCCACCTGATAACGTTCAGCCAGGGTGCGCCATGGATTATCCTGCACCTGCTTCATGCCGAGGCTGATGCGCCGTGCTTTGGGATCGATGCTGAGAACTTCGACTTCCACCGTATCGCCCGGGCCGACCAACTTGCTCGGATGCTTAACCCGTTTGGACCAGCTCATCTCTGAAACGTGCACGAGCCCTTCGACGCCCGGTTCCAGTTCCACAAACGCGCCATAGTCAGTGACGCTGGCGACGCGTCCATTCATGCGAGTGGTTGGCGGAAACCTTTCTTCAATCGTTTCCCACGGATCAGGCAAAAGCTGTTTGTAGCCCAGCGAAACGCGCTCGCGATCACGATCGAAACGAAGAACCTTCACCTGGACATTGTCGCCGACCTTGAACATCTCCGCAGGATTCTGCAGACGACCCCACGACATATCAGTCACGTGCAACAGTCCATCGATGCCGCCGAGGTCAACAAAGGCGCCGTAATCGGTCAGGTTCTTGATCTGACCTTCAACAATAATGTCCTCTTCTATTTGCCCGAGGGTTTGGTCTTTCTTGTCGGCGTTGCGATCTTCCAGAACCGCCTTGCGCGAGAGCACAACATTCGAGCGCTTGCGATTGAGCTTGATTACCTTTGCTTCGATCTCTTTGCCGCGCAATGAATCGAGATTGCGAATCGGCCTGGTATCTACCTGCGAGCCAGGCAGGAACGCTGCGATGCCGTCGACGTCCACGCGTAGACCGCCCTTTATCCGCTCGATGACGCGGCCCTTGATCGCAGTGCCTTCGTTGAACGCTTTCTCAACATCATCCCAGGCGCGCAGGCGCACCGCGTCAGCTCGAGAAAGAACGGGAAAACCTTCGCTGGTCTCCATAGCCTTGACCAGCACGTCAACTTCGTCGCCGCGCTTTACGGTAACTTCGCCGTTCTCCATGAACTCAGCGGGATTGACGATGCCTTCAGATTTGTAGCCGAAGTCAATCAGCACACCGCGTTCAGTGATCCCGACCACGGTACCGCGCACGACCTCGCCTTCCTGCAATGCGGACTGCTCCTGCTCAAACTGATCGAGCAGTTGGCCAAAGTCTTCCATTGAAATACGGCGCTCGTCTTCTTCACGTTCTTCACGTGGCTCGTCGGCTGGTGGTGCAACCGCAACAGACTCTTCGGGCTGGTGCGTTGGTGCAGTGGCGACTTCAGTCGCCGGGTTATCTTCAGTTGAATGGTTGGAGGCTTCAGCCTCTCCAACCGGGTTGCTTTCGTCAGTGGACATGAACACTCCTGCTACGCTCTGTCGGCGGTCCCGGGACAACGCGTGAAACTCCAGCCACTATCTCTAGCGGCGCGTTCTTTTGGTGTTAGTCGGAGTGGTTTTGAGAGGCGAGCGTTTAGAAGTTGGAAAGAGGTGTTAACAGTTTCGATTTCCGTCGTGCCCGTAGTCTCCCGCTTGGTCCGACTAACACCGATCGCGTGACCGGATGTTTCGGAATGTACACGTCGCCCTGACTGAGTGTCAAGGCGACTGCAAGTCGTTTCTGCGGCAAAACTTTGAAGGATTATTAACGAAGTGAATTAAGCGACGCTTCGCTGCCGCGCGAGACCACATAGACTCCGGCCGAATGCGAGCCTACGAATAGAGTGTTCTGATCACGCGGATCCAGGGCCAAAGCCCAAATGCGCATGCTCGGCAGATGCAAATCACGCGTGTCAATCCGCTGCCAGGTCATCCCACCATCGGTCGAACGAAACACGCCCCCGCCTTTGTCGCTGGTTTGATAAGCGTTGCCGGCAAAGACTTCGTTGGGATTGCGCGGATTGATCAAGATGCTGGTGAAGTCGCCATACGGAAGGTCGCCACCCCGGCGCGACCAGTGTTCGCCACCATCATGCGATAAATAAAAGGCCTGCTTTGTGCCGACATAGATATATGCGGATCGAGTCGGATCCTGGGCAATGATATTTATCGGTGAAGTAGCGGGCACACCACTCATTTGCTGCCAGTTTTCGCCGCCATCTCTGGAAACCAAAACTCCCGTGCTGGCCGTGCCGACAAAGATGACCTGGGGATTTTGTGAACTAATCGAGATCGCATTGGTACGCACATCGAGCCCGCGTCCGTAGTTGACGCGGTCCCAGCCCTGCGACGGATCGAGCGTGCGATAGAGACCGGCGTTCGTCGCTGCCAGAATTCCGGACTTGCCGGTTGCGTCAGTAAAAGCCGCGAGCGCATTGACCGGTTCCGTCAGCGACAACACATGCGCGAGCATGTTTGCGGCCAAGCTACCCAAGCCCAACGCGCCAATTGTCGTCTCATCCAGCTCGCCAGTCACAGGTAAGTATCTATCCGATTGAAATCTCTTGAGTGCCGCAATTGTCCGTTGGCCCATGCGGCCGTCAGGAGTTCCAATGTCGTATCCGGCACGATCAAGAGCTTCCTGCGCCTTGCGCACAACTTCATCGGAAGCTTGCGGTGCGACCACGATGCGCTCACCCGGATTGGTCGGACGTTGTGGCTGCGTGCGAGCAGTCGTAGGTTTGCGCGTTTTCGAGGTCGAGGCTGGGTTCCGGCGCGCGGGCCGTTTCGGTAGCGCGGGCTTCTTACCTACTAAAGTTGACCAGGAAGCGCCGCGATCGAGTGATCGATAAATTCCCAGGTTTGTCCCGAGATAAATTGTATTGGGATTGCGCTCATCCTGGATCATCGCATAACCGATCAGACGAGGCGGCATGTTGCGCATCGACGGCTGCCATGTGCTGCCCCCATCGTTGCTGACGAAGAAAAATCCGCCGCCTGTCGTTGTGTTGATGGTGGTCGCGTAGACCCGGTTCGGCTGTTCTCGATCGGGAACAATGGTGTTAACGAAGCGGCCGCTGAAACCGGAGTTTGTGGGGACAAAGTTCTTGCCGCCATCGCGTGAAACCATCACGCCGTAATTGTTCGTAGCGATATAAACGGTGTCCGGGTTGCGGGGATGGACTGCGATCGAGTTGATCTCAAGCTGCCGCGACGTCGTGACCATCCACGAATTGTTGTCTCCGCTCTTCGCGGAGCGCCAGAAGCCCTCCGTAGTGCCGGCAAAGACTAAGCCTGGAATCGTCGGATGCTGCAGAATGGCGCGCGTACGGCGCGACTGCGAGGGAATACCCTGAACCTTATGCCAGTTTTCGCCGGCGTCGTTGGTCTCGTAAATGCCGCTGCACGCGGACGCGATGATGTGACTCGGGTTTCTAGGATCGAGGTTGATAGCAAAAATATCCGAGTCGTCGATGATGCCGTTCTTGATGATTTTCCACGTCTGCCCGCCGTCCGTCGATTTGTACGGCAGATACCAGGTCCCCGCGTAGATGATATTCGTGCCGCGGGGATCGATGGCGAGAGACTCCACATGAACCAGGCCCGGTGTGTTTTGGGTCGGCAGCGCGGTCCACGTGTCACCCGCATCGAGCGATCGATAAATGCCGTTGAAAGTTCCGGCGATAAGCAGGTCAGGGTTCTTTTCAGATTGGGTCAACGAGTGCAAGGCTTCGTTGTGTAACTCGGACGATTCGCGCCAGGTCAAGCCACCATCTGTCGATTTGAAAAAGCCGCCCGGCTCCTTGTGGCGGTGCGCCGCGACGTAAAGGACCTTGGAATTACGCGGGTCCACAATGATGTGGTCGACAAACAGTCGTGGCCGATTAAGGTTCACGAGCAGTCGCCAGCTACGCGCGCCGTCGGTGGACGTATAAATCTGACCGTCCAGCGTACCGAAGTAAAAGCGCTCCGGATCATTGGGATCGACAACCAGCGAACGGACATCTCCGCCGCTAGGACCGGTAATACGCCAGTCGCTCGAGTAGGGCGCACTGCTGTCGTCCACGTGCGCGCGAACGGTTGTGCGAGGGGATAAATGCGCGATCACGAAGACCGCCGCAATTGCCGTAATGAGACTCAGGGTAAATCGCTTCATTGGTGATTGCTCTTTCGAATTGGCTTTCTACGTCTGGGAAGGGGGCCCACGCTCCGCATTATAAACACTTGCTCACCTCTTTTCGATAGCTCCAGGAAGATTTTCGCTGCCTGAGCGAGGAAGATGTCGCGGAGATGTAGCTAAAAAGCGAAATGGGCGATGCCCTTTAGGAGCATCGCCCATGTTCGGAAGAAGGTCGCGGTCCCCGAGGACTCGGGGCAGCGAACGTTCAAGTTACTCTTCGCCGCGTCGTCCGCGTCGTTTCGGCGCTTTCTTGCAGTCGGGACACGGTGACACCGCGCCGGTTGTTTCGGCTGCCGGTGCGGTCGCGCCCTGCGGCACGATCCACAACTCAACCTTCAACTCAGGCATGCAGCCACCGTCGACCACTACGATACGGCCGGCATCGATGCCACGAGTATTGACGAGGTAGTCCTTCGCGCGCTGTGCTCGCTTCTGACCCTCCTCATCGCATGTCCCGTAGGCAATGATGTAGCCCTGGGCCGTCGGCTCACCCTGCAACGCGATCGCGTAGTTGTCGAGTCTGGCTTTCTCGTCGTTGAAACGGATGTTGCCATACTCATCAACCTTGCGCCCAGTCAATATCGGTTTGACTGGCGTCGTGCACGAGGCCGTGCGGTTGCAGGTCGGATCGACGCCGCCGACCTCGACTGTGGCCGTTACTGACTGGCCAGCGAGACCCTTGGTGTCAACCGTGATCGAGCTGGTGCCCTGACCACTGGTGATTGTTCCGGCCGAAACCGTCCAGTTATAGGTTTCCGAAACCGTCGGCGTACCCTGATTGAAGTTCGCCGTAAACGTGATCGGCTGACCTTCATCAACTGAGTCGGTGCAAGTCACCGCAACCGTCGGGCAAACCAGGATCGGGACGCAGTCGCTGCACTCGGCGATCGTCACTGTGGTCGAAGAGAAGCTGATGCAGCCGCAGCCATCATCAACTTCCACCGACGCCGTGTAGGTTCCCGGAGCCAAGCCGCTCAGGTCCCAGGTCACGTTCGCGCCGTCACCGGTGATACGTCCGCCGGTGGTGCTGTAGGTGTAGAGCAGCGTGTCGCCGTCAGGATCCGTCGCCGTCGTCGTCAGTCCAACTGAATTGGTGACTGTCGTCGGGCAGGCGCCTGAAGCAGACTTATAACCTTCGCGACACGGTACGGTAATTGTCGAGGTAGACGCGGCAAACGAACTGATCACCGGCGCCTGATTCGGCAATACGTCCGGTTCGCGCGCATTGCGATGTCCTACCCAGAACTGAGCGCCAAACCCGTTGGCGTCATCCGAGAAGTTGAAACCGCGCGGGAAACCGCCCGCCGTCGAGGGGCGAGTCGTTCCCGGAACGACCACCAAGCCACGGACCGGTACGGTAACGTTGGTTATTTGATTGATTGGAACGTTGAAATCGACGCCATTAAACATCGACTTGTCTTGCTGGTTGAAGTGCATCCGATACCAGACACCAAATCCGAGCCAGCGATGCGGATAGAACTTCGCACCTGCCAATCCTTCAACCGGACTGTTCTCAAATGCATTCGGAGTGCGGCCGCCCACATATTGCGTCGAACGCAACTCGAGGATCGGCTGGAAGTACTTGTTAATCGGGAAGTCAAAACCGACACCCGCGATGAACTCATCCGGACGATCAAGCAAGACCGCCTCGGTGCCACCGAAATTACCCTTCGGATTGCTGTTCAGGATGTAGCCGAGGTTTGCGGAAATATTGACTGACCGGCTCAGGCGTCCATCGACAAAGCCAACCAAGCCAAAGTCGCCCAAATCGCCGCCAGGACCCGCACCACGCTGCATCTGATTGAATCCCGAAAAGTCATTCGCCTGGTCCGGCCACCATCGATAGAAAGGAATAACACCGACACCCAGAGGATTTCCGGGGCTGGTGAATCTCCACTTCGCGCCGAAGACAAAATTGTTAAAGTTTGACTCGCCGTAGAGCCGATTGATGAACGGCGCCTCCGGCAAGTAGCTGGGCGCAATCGTAAACGTGACTGGAACAGTAATGGGATTTGTCAGGGCAGTCGCCGGCAGCGTTTCAGTTGCCAATACGATTCCCGGAAGAATTCCGCCGACCGTTGAGCCTATTCCTGGAAAATTATCAGCCGGGCCAAAAGTGCCGCTATTCGGCGAAAGGCTAACACCGAGCGTCGGATTTACTGGCGCAGCGCAGCCAATGGTAAATCCGGTGGCGCCGCCGACCGTCGCCAGGCCAAGTCGAGAAGCCGCACCGCCGACATACGGGAATTGCACGAACGGCTGGCTGAATGCCGGCCGAAAGACTGCCGTGCCCGCGATGTTGCATCCCGGCGGCATACCGTTCGGCGCCAGAATGATCGCCGGTCCGCTGCCGTTAAACGGGAACTTCAACTGCGAATTCGGCAGGTAGAAACTCGACAAGTTCGCCGGGTTATTAACCTTCATGCCGCGGTATCCTTCAGTCTTGAACCACAGCTCGAGGTGGTCATTCAATCCGATGTTAAAGCTCAACGGGACCGAAGTGATGTCGACGTCGCCCGGATCACGATCGTAATTGCTGTACGCAATGCTGAACGTGTACTCTCCGCGCCGGATCGTCTGGCCGTCGTAGATCGTAAAGAGACCAGTGGGCCCGCCTTCCGGCCCGCCGGTTCCCACCGACGGCGAGAGATTTCTGGGATCGTTTTCTTGTCTGAGCCTCTGCCCAGAAGCCACAGCTGACAATACAAAAATTGCGAGTGCAGAAACGAGCACTCTATTCGCGAGTCTCATCGCGTTCCTCCTGCCATTTGGTGAAAAATTTCTCGGGGCCGAATCATTCGTGAGCGACTGGCTAGTAAGTACTTGGAGTGATTTGTTTGCTCGAAGCATTACGCCGTCAGTCAACCCAGGAGACCGGACGCTCGAACTGCAGCGTCAACGAGAAACGTTAACTAAAGTGCCAACCTCTAATACGCTTGCGCGCCGAGGGTAAGATTGAGAGTAAGCAACAACGCGCTATCTCTCGTAACTGTTAATACCGAATAAGCTAGCGCTACTTTATAAGGAAACTGAGCGCTTGTGTCAACTACGATTTCCGCAGGCCACGGCACACTTTACGTTCGGAACATTTTGAGCTGCCACGGCTTATCAGAAATACCGTCGAAGCCTACCATTGCCAATCCCCGAAATCAAGAGTTTTTCACGACTTAGGGGCGATTTTAATATGTTTTTTCAGTCACACGCGGTTGCCAAACTTCACAGTAGCGCAAGCTGCGGAAGCCACCTCTTTTGACCGTCGGTAGCAAGGTCCTTCCGACAAGCGAGGTCGGCTATTTCACGCTGCCGCAGTCATTAGACCTTTGACAAAAAGCGGTTATTCATTGGGGGCGGCGGATTCAATCCTTTCCTGCTTAGGCATAGATGCCCCGCATGCGGGTGTCGTATGCGACGCGATCAATAGCCAGCATGTAAGCCGCGGTTCGAGTATCGACCGAGTGGGCATCGGCATAACGGCACAGGTCGTTGAAGCTGGCCACCATCGTGTCTTGCAGACGCTCGTTCACGACGCTTTCGCGCCAGAAATACCCCATTCGATCCTGAACCCATTCGAAGTATGAAACAGTCACGCCGCCGGCATTGGCTAAAATGTCGGGAATGACAAAGATGCCCTTTTCATAGAGCACTTCGTCTGCCGCAGCGGTCGTGGGGCCGTTAGCCCCCTCAGCGAGGATCTTGCATTTCAAGCGTTCACAATTCTGGGAAGTTATTTGGTTTTCAGTTGCCGCCGGCACCAGAACGTCACAATCCAGCTCGAGCAATTCGGCGTTGGAAACGTATTCCGCTCCAGGAAACCCTTCAAACGACTTCGTGTTTTGCATGTGCTTCGTCGCGGCCGGAATATCAAGACCGTTGGCGTTGTGAATTCCGCCATGAACGTCAGAGATGGCCACGACTTTGAATCCCGCTTCGTGCATCAACAATGCTCCGATGCCTCCCACGTTGCCACTTCCCTGCACCACGATGCGCGTGTTACTTGGATCCATCTTGAATCGTTTGCAGGCTTCCTGAACTACGATCAAGATTCCTCGGCCGGTTGCTTCGCGACGACCACGCGAACCACCAAGATCGATGGGTTTGCCCGTGACCACCGCGTTGACTGTGTGCCGCGCGTGCATTGAGTAGGTGTCCATGATCCACGCCATCGTCTGCTCGTTGGTATTCATGTCGGGCGCCGGCACATCTTTCTCGGGACCGATAAAGTCGAGCAACTCCGAAGCATAGCGACGCGTCATTCGTTCCAGCTCGCCCATCGACATCTGCGAAGGGTCACAGATGATGCCACCTTTAGCGCCGCCGAACGGCACGTTAACGACCGCACACTTCCACGTCATCCACGCGGCCAGAGCGCGCACTTCATCAATCGTCACATCGGGCGAGTAACGAATACCACCTTTTGCCGGCCCGCGCGCAAAGTTGTGCTGAACGCGGAACCCTTCAAACACCTGAATACGCCCTGAGTCCATGCGCGTCGGGATATAGACCTTTAGTTCGCGGTTGGGTACGCGCATCACGGCGTACAAGTCCGCATCCAAATGCAGCAACTGGGCCGCGCGATCAAAGCGCGACATCATCGACTCAAAAGGGTTCGCTTCCTTTATCTCTTTGATATCGTCAACTAAAGCGTTAGGCATAATTATGCTCCGCGGAAGAAAGTATTTGGCAAAGCTTGAAGGGGTTCTAAGTGGCGGATGTTAACTCATGGAGGTAGACCGCGCAACCGAAGATCGTTCGCAGGACGCAACGCGCAACGGCGTGCTAACATCGAAACCAAACGAGCGGGCCGGCACTCTCAAGCACTCAATGAATAAGCTTTGGCAACGGCGGTTCTGGGTTGGAACGATTGTCCTTCTCTCTGCGCTCGCCGGCCCTCTTGGTGCATCGGCGCAGACAAGCCAATTGGATCAGGACGATCCGGTCAAGCTTTTTGAGCGCGGCCAGGATGCTCACGCAAAGAGTGACTACAAAACAGCTATTGAGTTTTACGATGCAGCCATTCGCTTAAAGCCGGAATTTCCCGAAGCAGAATTCCAACGCGCGATGGCGCTGCTATTTTCAAATCACAAAGACGAGGCGTTGAAAGGATTTAATCGCGCGGTAGAGTTGCGACCCGATTGGGCGTACGCCTACGCGCGCTTCGGTTCGCAATTGTCAGCGTACTTCAACGACGACAAAAACGGCGAGCCAATCCTGCGCAAAGCAATCGAGCTCGAACCGGACAATGAAGAAGCGCTGGTCGCGCTGGCGGATTTGCGCGCGCGTGCCGGAGATCGAAACGAGGCGCTGCTGTTGAGCCGTCGCGCCACCTCGTCCAAACAAGCGACCGCATCGACTTGGCGCAGGCGTTCGTTCATCGAAATCGGCGCCGGCGACAGAATGGCCGCATTGGCCAGCGTCGATAAAGCGTTGGCTTTGAACCCAAATGATCTTGGCGCCCGTTATGATCGAGCAAAGCTGCGACTCGACGTCGGCGACAAACCAGGCGCCTACGACGATCTGCGCGTGCTTGACCAGGCCGGCCATGGCAACAATTTGCCTGGCGCATTTGAATTGGCCCAACTCTACGAACGCGCGGGCCGAAACGAAGATGCGCTCCGCATCCTCGATGCGCTGGCGGAAAAAGATCGGAAAGCTCCGGAAGTAGTTGCCTTGCGGGCCGAGCTTAGCGGCGGCGATGGTTCCACCGCCGAGGAGCGTGCCGCGCTTGAACAGTGGCTGGAACGCGAACCGAAAAACGCGACCCTACTGGCGCGGCTGGGCGCGGCGTATCGCCTGGTCGATCCGCTAAAGTCTCAGGACTACTACTACCGCGCGTCACAGCTGGAACCAAACAATGCGAAGTTCGCCATCGGTTATGCCGCGGCCCTGATTCAAAGCCGTCGCTTCGCTGAAGCCATTTCGATTTTGCGCCGGGTAATCTTGAAGACGCCGGATGAATACACGGCACACACAAATCTCGCGCTCGCGCTCTTCGAATCAAAGGACTTCCGCGGCGCGATTACCGAGTGTGAATGGATTATCGGGGCGCGACCGGAGGTGGTGGTGACGTACTTTTATCTCGCGATCGCGCATGATAACCTCCAGGAGTACCCGGAAGCATTGGACGCGTATGAGAGGTTTCTGGCCCGCGCCACTCCGGCGGCGAACCAGTTGGAAATCGATAAGGTGAACTTGCGTTTGCCGATTCTCCGCGATCAGATTAAGCGCGGGCAGGGCAAGCGCAAGACTTCTTGATGTCTTAATCCACTGCGGCGAAAAAATGCGAATTCGTCTCGCTCACATTTCGTCAATCCTTTCAGTCACGGCCGCAACTCTCATACTGTCCACATCCGGAAACGCTCAGCCAGAGTTACCACAACTGTTATCGCCGCCGCCGATGCGCTACGTCGCGCCGAATGATCGATCTCAACTTGCAGCGACCAAAGATGCGAAGGCTCGCATAAGACTAACGATTGAATTGGCGCAAGCGCGGCTGACGCAGATGGAACAACTAACTTCACAAAAAAGTTTTGCCGACGCTTCTGAAACACTGGGCAATTACCTCGGCTTAATTGAAGACGCAATGAATTTTGTAGCCGGTATGACGCGGGACAAAAACAGCACGCGAGATCTTTACCGGCACCTGGATATCTCTTTGCGCGCGCAAATCCCGCGGCTGGCGGTGATGCGGCGCGACACGCCCGCGGAGTACTCAATCCATCTGAAAGCCGCGGAAGAGTTTGTCCGCAGCGCGCGCAGCGACGCGCTCGACTCGTTTTACGGTCATACAGTTTTGCGCGAGCCACCTAACAGCGATGCGAAGATCGCTGAACCGGACACTAAGCGCCCCTAATCGATCATGCCCAACAAGAACACCCTCCTTCATCTGAGTAACCTGATCAAGAAGCACTGCCTGCTGCTCGCCGTTGTCCTAACCTTGCCTTTAGTTGCCACTTCCGCAGCTGCGCAGACTCGCGATCATCTAACTGACCCCGAGAGTGAGTTAATTCGATTCCATCAGGAACTCGACAAGCGAATCGAGGTCTTCATCAAGGCGATCGATCGTCGCTTCGGAATAATCAATGGCGTGGCCGAGCCGAAAACGAAAAAGGTTTCGAAGGACGAGCCCGATTGGGGCGACGCTCCCAAGGGCACCCGCGCGGAACTGCTCGGCGATATCGCCGGAATCTTAGACGAGGCGATTACCAACATTGACGACGTCAGTCGGCGCGACGAAAAGAATCCGATGATCTCGCGTGCGTTGCGCAAACTCAGTGCGGCAGCCACAAATTACGCGACCCAACTGACGGCAATGCTGAAACAATCAAAGGACGGCGACGAACTTTCCGCGATCGAACGCGCGTTGGACGAAGCCAACGAAATTATCGAAGTTGGAAGCAAACTGCCGCCGCCCGAAACACAGAAAAAGAAAAAGTCCTAATAGATCAGATCCCGCTGTCTCAAAGACCACCCAAAACTCAGTCACGCGCTTTCTTCAACACTTCGGTCGCGCGATTGATCGCCGCCACAATTCGCTCCAGGCCCGATTTCAGATTGGTTGTGTTCCGATCGTCCAGCGCTTGCCTAAAGTCTGTCAGCGGCTGGGATGCGTAGCCTGTGAAAGTCCCGGGCACGTAGATTTCATGCTTGTACCACGGTCTGCCGTTCAAACCTCGATCATCGATAAACGCGCGTTCAGTCATCATGAGCGCATCGTTCAAGCGATCGAGCTTCAACGAAGAGGACAAAGATTTGTCGCCTTCGAGGACCAGCCTTTGTCTATCCCTTTCAACGCGCGCCGCTTCGTCGGCAAAATTCTTAATCGCGTCGTTCATCGCCTTTTCATCAACTGCTGAATCCAACTTGCGACGCTTGGCCAACTTCATCGCTTCATTGAAATATTCGCGAATTGCATCCGCATAATCGCGATAGTCGAATTGCAAGCCCTCTGCGCCGGCGAGTCGCATGGCCATCGTGCCCCACAATTGCGCCGCCGCCACGTGATATGTGAAATCAGGATCTCCAAACTTAGACATCCAGGTGAACGAATCGAATGCCGAATGGTAAACCCCATAGTCACCGCCGAATCCCATGTCAGTCGAAGCAATCCCCAGATGCTGCAAGAAAGGCGTGTAGTCGGAACCGGAGCCGAGCGGACTGATGCGCGCTTCTGCATCGTAATCAGCATCGGTTTCATTTCTCTGCTCGCGCGTATGGTCCTGCCATTGCTGATAAACCGTCTTGCCGGTCTTCGGGTCTTTGATGTCGCGGGTGGCACTGCGAATAAGTTTCCAAAGTGAGGGCACTGATGAAGCGGAATAGTTCGGCCCATTAACGGCCACATCGACGTTCAAGTAAGCAACCGCTTTCTGCTGCAATTCGGCATCGTGCTCTTCGGCCCATTCGGTGGAGCCTTCCAAGCCGTATTCCTCCGCGTCCCAACTACAAAGAATGATCGTGCGATGTGGTTGCCATCCGTTCTTGAGAAGCTGTCCGAATCCGCGCGCGGTTTCCAACATCGTGGCGGTGCCGCTGTTTGGATCGACGGCGCCAAAGACCCATGCGTCGCGGTGATTGCCCATTACGATCCAACGTTCTTTTTCGGATGAGCCGTCGATACGCGCCACCACGTCCCAAATTTTCCGCGACGCATAGTCCATGTCGGTCTTCAAGTGAACACGCACGTCGTTCGTCCCGCCCACGTGATAAGGAAAAGGAAATGCGCCCTGAAAACCTTTCGGACGGACCGCGCCTTTCAACGGCTCGATCAATTTTCGCGCTTCGTCATAAGCCAGCGGCTGAACAGGAATACGAGGAATGTCGTCGTACGCTTGCTCTAAACTTATTCGCGGCGTCCCGGGTGTTGCCGGCTTTCCCGGCGTCAAAGGATCGCCCGGATAATGAAACAGGAATTGCACTGAGCCGCGCTGGCCCGACGCCACCGGACGCCACGGACCTTTCGGATAAACGTCGCCCTGCGCGTAACCGTCGTCCGCCGGATCAGAATAGATGATGCAGCCTACAGCACCGTGATCCTGCGCGACTTTCGCTTTCACTCCACGGAAGGAATTGCCATAACGAACAACGACGATCTTGCCCTTCACATCTACGCCGGCTTTCTCGAGCGCGTCATAGTCCGGCGGCAAGCCATAGTTCGCATAGACCAGCGGCGCAGTCACATCGCCCGTCGCGCTATAACCATTGAAGAGCGGCGTGATTTTTTTATTCGACGAAGTTGCGTCTTCTTTAATGATCGATTCGCGGACTGAAAGCCGTTCGCGACGTGGCGATACCAATTCAACGATCGGATCCGTTTTCGGGTAGTTAAGCCAAACTTCATACTCACTAAGTTCAGCGTTCAGCCCGTATGAGCGCATCTGATCGCGCACGTAAATTGCCGTGTCGTAATCTTCTTTGGTGCCGGCGACGTGCGGCTCAGAAGTCAGGTGTCGCAGATGCTCGCGCGCGGAGCTTGATGAAGGAATCGCGCGAAATTGTTCCTCAAAGTTGCGCTCGGCGTCTGAAGCTTCGCGGTTGAATCCGTCGATGGCCGGACGAGTTTGAGCAAAAGTGACTGAATGAAGCGCGAAGACCGAAATGATAAGAATGGGCAACGATTGGCTGGTGCGTGTCATGAATGTCCTCCCAAGTGTGTCAGTAGCCGAGCGATAGCGACGGGATCATAAATTCACGGTTGACTGTCGCACCCGCTTGCTGCCGCAAGCGGTGCTAACAGATAAACTGAACTAACTTTTGTTTCCTCACGTAGAATTTACCGGAGGATTCACGAACGAAATGGAAAGTCGCTACTACCCGGGAGTCGAAGCCGACACCATAAAACTCATGGTCGAACTGCGCGATCTGTTCGATGAAGATTTCGAAGTTCAGACGATGCAAGTTTCTTCGACTGCCGTGCTGCAAGCGCGTAAGTCTAGCACGTTGCGCGACATCACCGGACTCTCGGCCGGACTGACGATCAAAGTCACGCCTGAGTCGGGCGGCACGCGCGTCGAAATCGGAATGCAGAAGTGGTTCGACAAAGCTGCGGTGGCGGCCGTCGCGCTGGCGCTATCCGCCGGGCTCCTGGTCGCGCTACCCGCGCTCGGAGCTTACTGGCAATACAAACTCACACAGGACGCCTGGGCGAAGATCGAAGCGCACATCGCGCGCAAAGCCGGGGGCTATGTTCCGCCTCTGCCGGGACGCTGCGGCACCTGCGGAGCAGCCGCGAGCGCCGGCGCAGCGTACTGCTCAGCGTGCGGCGCTAACCTGCGCATGGGACTTTCGTGTCCGCACTGCAATGCGATGCAAAAAGATGCGACGGCAAGGTTTTGTAATTCGTGCGGGAAGTCTCTGACGATGTGAGGTCAGAACCGCCTGCGGTAGCGAGCGGTTGATCTGAATCGACAGCAATAACCACCCGCTACCGCAGGTGGTTCTGACTCAATCGTGTCGCAACGCCCGGACCGGATCGATGCGCGCGGCACGCGACGCGGGATAGAGAGCGGCCAGGATCGAAACCACCAGGGCGAAAGCAATTGCTCCCAACCACAAGTAGGGCGGCAAGGAAAAGAAGTCCACGAACGATGCGCCCTGCGGCTTCAGAACAAATCGATAAGCCAGACGGTTCGCGAGCGCGTCAATTCCCCACGCCGCCAGGCAGCCGATAATTCCTCCCGTTAACCCAATCACCGCTGCTTCAAAAAAGAAGATCAGTTTGATCTCGCGATCTTCCGCGCCAATGGCTTTCATGATTCCGATTTCGCGAGTGCGCTCGAGGATCGACATGATCATCGTGTTGGCAATGCCGAATGAAGCGACCAGCAAAGAGATACCGCCCAACAAACCCAGCACGGAATCGATAATCAAGAACACGGTGCGAATCTGATCGAGCTGATCGACGATGGAAAAGCTGCGAAAGCCCATGTCGTTGATTCGTTTGCGCACTTCTGTCAACGCCACCGGATCGCTGACGCGCACGACGGCTGAACCGTAGCCCTCGCTTTGCGAGTCGTCGAGCTGGCCGCTTTGTTTCGCCAGCGCCAACGCCACTTCGCGCATTGGATTGCGATGCTTCCGCGCCCAGTCACGGGCAATGGGCAAAGGTACATAGACCGCGGCATTCATCATCAGGCCGGACGGCCCGCCCTGTGCGGCGCCTTCCCTTTTTTCGTGACCGAGGACTCCCACAATTCGCAGCGTGCGGCCGGAAATAGCGTTCGCGGGCGGACCGTTATTCTCCTCAATCGGCAAACCAAAGAAGCTGAAGCCGCTATCTTCATCCGGCTTATTCGCTTCATCTTCGGCCGGTTTCTTTTCTCCCGTTTCGCCGCGAGTGGTGAGAAGTTCGACCGTCTGGCCAATCGCGTCGGCAGGTTTGGCAAACCCGCAAGTTTCAGCCACGGCATCGTCAATGACTGCCTCGTCGGCGTTCGTGCTGCTCAACATCTTTCCGGCCGCAAAAATCTTGAAACGCGATGACGAATTCGGCACTGAAGCAGCCGCCACCGACTGCGGCGCCACGCGCCCATTGCAGCGGAGATAAACATCGAAACTGATGTCGGGCTCGACGTACGCGACACCCGGAATCTTCTGGATTTCTGCCACGGCTGCGTCATCCAAAATTCGTGAAGGAGCCTCGTTGGTTCGGAATGCTGGGCCACGCCGATCACCGGGATTTTCGTCGCGCCGTAATTTAGGATCGACGTTAGTCATCGCCATGGTGAAGACGCTCTTACCGAACACCCGAATTTCATTAAAGAAATCGAGCGCGCGAAATCGCGAGAGCATGTTCCGCTGCAATCCAAGGCCGAATGAGACCATGGTGACGATCACTGCCACTCCTACGATTACGCCCATCGAGGTCAGGGTCGCGCGCAGTTTCGCTTCGCGCAGATTGCGCAACGATAGGTGCAATAAATCAAGAAATGACATGGCGGAAATGGTTGAAAACCCGCACAGAATAACCTATTTCGGGCATCGACAGAATGTGCGTTTTTCCGCCCATTTTTGACCGATTTTTTCTCGCAAAACTTTCCGGATAATCGTCCCTGATGCAACTCCACCGGGCAGCTTCGAATCAAAGATTTGTCGTTGTTAGACCCGACGCGGTTCAAAACAAAAGCGAGACAAACCAAGAAGTAACCAGCCCTCACACGGCGAATGCACTTGAAGCCGTCTTGCGTAGCCACCAGATCGCTGGTAGAAATAACGGAGATTAAGGAAGATGAAAAACCCCAGAAATATCTTTGCGAAAATCAGTGCGGTCTTAGCGATCGTCCTCGCAGTCGGTACCGCGGCCGTTGCTAAAAAGAGTTCAGACGGTAACGCTTTTTCAAACATCAAGATTAGTAACTTCGGTCAGATGGACGAACGGTTCTACCGTGGCGCCCGCCCGAAAGAAAAAGATTTTCAGGCCCTGAAAGATTTGGGCATTAATACGATTATTGACTTGACCGACAACACCCCGGAAGAACGCGGCTATGCAGAAGCCGTCGGATTGAAATATGTGAATATCGCGATTCCTGACAAGAAGGATCCCAGCGATGCGCAGGTCGCCCAGTTCATGAAGATCGTTAACGATCCAGCCACGGGCAAGTTCTACGTGCACTGTGCCGGCGGCCGTCACCGCACCGGCGTGATGGGCGCGATTTACCGGTTCAATAACTACCACTGGAATCTGGACCAGGTTTACAGCGAAATGTTGAAATTCGACTTCTACACCTCCAACGGGCACGGCGGCCAGAAGACGTACGTCGAGAACTACGCTCGCCGCGTTCAGTCCGAAAGCGCTACACCGATCGCTACGCAGGGCAGCAAGTAAGACAACAGTTCACCTCGGTGAACGCACCTCTAAGAGAGTCGCCGCGCAATGCGGCGGCTCTTTTTTCTTGTTTTGCACCCGCGTCTTGCGGCTATCTAACACTTTCCTTGCGAAACCCTGTCCGGCAAATCCAAGCACGAGAGTTGCTCTGTTCTCAGCGAATCCCTGGCGCACAGCCGCGTTGGCTGAATCTGTTAGCAGCTCTTATTCGAGGAACCTATGCGATCGCTAAGAAAGACCCGCGTGCTCGCCATCGTTGCGAGTCTCCTGATCATCGTTGCGTCTCTGGAAGTCTTCTCTACCGTCCAAGCGCAAAAGAAGAAGGACAAGGAGGCGAAAGGCACGCCGGTGCTTTGGCGTGATCCCGGCAACATGCGAAAGCGCAATTTGTACTACGGACCCGGCTCGGAAGCTTTGGCTCCGAAGCCGCCGTTCCGTTTTATCAAAGAAGTCAAAGAAGGCGGCATGCCCAAGTTCGATGTCGAAGATGCGCGCGGCACCAAGTGGCGAGTGAAGCTGGGCGAAGAGGCCCAGGCGGAAACCGCGGCGTCGCGCCTGGTGTGGGCGGCCGGTTACAACACCGAAGAGTCTTACTATATCAATCGCGCCAACATCGACGGTATGAAAAAACTTTCGCGCGGCCAGAAGTACGTGCAGGGCAATTCAGTCGTGGGCGCTCGGTTTGAATCTCGTCGCGAAAACATTAAGCGCGGCAAAGAGTGGAGTTGGCGCGACAATCCGTTCAAGAACACGCGCGAACTGAACGGTCTGAAGACGATGGTGGTACTCACGAACAATTGGGACACCTTCAAGAAGAACAACAAGGTGCTGCACGACAAAAACACCAACGAAGCCAACTATACGGTGACGGATCTCGGCGCGACGATGGGCAAAGCCGCAGGCGTGGGCGCCGGCAGGTCAAAGAATAATGTGCGCGATTACACACGCTCGCGATTTGTGAAGAAGGTGGATGGCGACAACGTGAAATTCAACTACGACGTGCGTCCCAAAAAGCTGGGACTGCTGAGCGTCTTCTATCCGCCGTATTACATTCGCCAGCACAAAGCGACGAACACTATGAATAAGGTGCCGGTCAGCGACGCGGCGTGGATCGGAGCGAAGATGGCCCAGTTATCCGACGAACAATTGCGCGATGCTTTTCGCGCTGCTGGTTACGATCGGAATACGCAGGATGCTTATGCTCGCGCAGTGCGCAATCGCATTAATGAGCTGAATCGATTACGTAATGCGCCGCTAGCGAGCCGTCCACGACGTATTCAATAGGCGAGCGAGAAAGTGGCTCGACGCCAACATAAGAACCTTTCTTGAGGTGCTGGCCGTTGGCCTAGGCTATTGCATCGCGCGCCTGGCGCTTTGGAATTTTCTTTATAGCCGCCGGGCCTAACCCGTCTCTTGAGAGTCGGCTTTAGCCTTTCGTTTTTCTTCGGACAGAGACTGACGCCCTTTGGTAAACACGTGATACGTCACCGCGTCCCACGCGTTGTGAATGCCGACAAATAGAAGCAGCAGCGTCACCGCGGCCACGAGAAACAACGCGCGGCGGGGGTGCGAGCCGCTCAGAAATGCCGAGATGACCAAGACGACGTAACCGGCGAGCGGCAGCACAAGATAAAACCACCAATCTTCAAAGACAGGCCGGTACGCGGTCTGTCGATTCATGCGGCGGCAGACTATCACGCTGTACACCGTCCCAATCGCGCCGACTAAACCCCAGAACAGTCCCACGATTCTTATCGAATGCCACGGAGCGCTCAGAACCGCTGACAGCAGCAACACCACCCCGAAGTGAACCACGCTGGGAGTGGCAAAAGCTGCGCTGGCTTCAGCGATACGCCCCGATGGTCTTTCCGCGATCAGCGTCAACACGACAAACTGCAACCCGATGAGCGCGCCGGCCGATGAACCGGCGATCACGTAGAAGCTATTCCACTCGGTGAGTTCTATCATTGCTTACGCAGTGTCGGGCGTGAACGTACAACGCTCATCATGTTCGAGCAGCGAATTAGATGTGGCTCGCTGGATCAAAGACTTGTCAGCGGTAAGCTGCGATAACGTTTGTTGGTTAATCTTGCCAGCGCGTTGACGACTGCCGGAGAGATGACGGGAACGGGAGGTTCGCCGCATCCCGTGGGCGCTTCGGTACTCGGAACAATGTGTACGTCAACGGTCGTGGGTGCGTCCATGATGTACGGCGGTGTGTAGCCATCGAAGTTGCGTTGCTCCACCCGGCCATCTTTGAAAGTGATCGCTCCTTTGGACATCAGTTGGGTCACTCCGAATCCGAGTCCGGCTTGAAACTGGCTTTCGACCGTCAGCGGATTCACCGCCAGACCACAATCGACCGCAACGGTCGCGCGATGAATCCTGGGGCGTTTGTTTTCGATCGAAACTTCGACCGCGCAAGCGACCGCTGTATCAAAACACTCGTGACATGAAATTCCCGCGGCGTGACCTTTAGGAAGACTTCGGCGCCACGCGCTCTTCTCGTCCAGCAGGTTGAGGGCGGCGAGTAACTTCTTCGCTTCCGGTTTCAAGAGCTTACGGCGATAAGCGATCGGGTCTATCTTCGCCCGGGTCGCTAATTCATCGATGAGCGTTTCCATTACGAATGCAGTGTGGGTGTTGCCGACTGAGCGCCACCACAACACCGGAACATTCACAGTCGGGTTGTGCGCCGTCACGTGAAGATTTGGCAGGTTGTAGTTGGTGTCCGCGGCGCCTTCGACGGTGGTTTGGTCGACGCCATTCTTGATCATCATCGCTGCGAATGGAGTCCCGGCCACCAGAGATTGACCCACGATGACGTGACGCCAGGCCGCCGGCATGCCGTCGCGTCCAATACCGATTTCCACTCGATGCGCGTGCATCGGCCGATAGTAACCGCCGCGCACATCGTCTTCGCGCGTCCAACTCAGCTTAACGGGCGTACCGCGAAGTCGCTTGGCGATCAATGCCGCTTCGCGCGGCACGTGTGAATCGATGACAGCCCGTCTGCCGAAACCGCCCCCGGCAAACTCTGTATGGAAGCTCACTTTGTCGGGCGTGAGCCCGAGTACTTGGGCGATGGCCATCTGATCCATCGTTTGAAATTGCGAAGGCACCCAAGCCTCAGCCCGATCGCCTTCGAATCGCACGGTGGCATTGAGAGGCTCCATGGGCGTGTGGGCCAGGTAGGGAAATTCGTATTCGGCGACGAGTCGATTCGGCGCTGGAATTTTTTCCAGAGCCTTCTCGTCACCGCGCGCGACGGCAACGTTACCCGGCGTACGCGCGAGTTCTTTAAATTTCGTCCACAGCTGCGAGCTGTCCGGGTGTTCAAGGCCTGACAAATCCCAATCGATCTTCAGACGATCGCGTGCTTGCTTAGCTGGCCAGAATCGGTCGGCAACGACAGCCACGCCGCTGCCTTTCGCCAGCGGAATTTCAAACACATCGCGTACTCCCTCAATCGCCCGCGCGTCTTTATCATCCAGACTCTTGACGCGGCCACCGAACACCGGCGGGTGCGCAACAACTGCGATCTTCATTCCCGGCAGGTCTAGATCCAGCCCGAACTTTTGCGAGCCGTCGCACTTCGATCTGCTATCCAATCGTCGAACGTTCTTGCCGATCAAGCGAAACTGTGACGGATTCTTGAGTGAAACTTTGTCGGGAACCGGCTTGCGTGCGGCTTCCTTCGCCAACTCCGCGTACCGGGCGGAGTGATTGCCAGGACCATAGACGACGCTGTTTTCAGTGCGGCATTGATCCGGCGAGACGTGCCACTTCTCGGCGGCCGCGGCAATTAACATTGCGCGCGTCTTCGCGCCTAATTCGCGATACTGCTGATACGAATGGGCGATGGAACCTGAGCCACCCACCATTTGAATTCCAAACACCGGATCCTTGTAGACCTCAGCCGCCGGCGCCAGTTCGGCGATCACTTGTGACCAATCTGCATCCAACTCGTCGGCCAGGATCATCGGCAAAGCGGTCTGCACTCCCTGGCCAAATTCGAGGCGATTCACAGTTATCAGAATCTTGCCGTCAGGTCTGACGTGAACAAATGCATCGGGCGGATAGACTTTCGCCGGCGGCTGCTGAATTTCTTCGTGCGCAAATGCAGGCGCATTGAGGTAGAGCGAGACAAGTAGTCCGCCCGCCGCTGCACTGGAAACACTCAGGAAACTTCGCCGGTTCAATTGGAGATCTTTTTCCAGTCGAAATGCTGGTCCCATGTTCTACCTCCTCGGGAAATGTCCGATAAGCTGGTAAGGCGCAAGCAGTCAAGAAGAGTCGACGCGTAGCGTCGGCTGACTTTAGCCCGGCCTTTCAAGGCCGGGTAAGTGGCGCCGTAACAGCCGTCGTCGCGTAGCGACGATTGAAATAGCAAGTTTTCTCGTTCTCAGCGTCGCTACGCGACGCGCGAACGTTTACGTGACCTGATCCCGGCCTTAAAAGACCGGGCTAAATTCAATTCGACGCTACTCGTCCCACTCTCTGTATGGTGCTCACCGCTTTTAACATGCCGGCTCCTCTATTTGAGTTGTTGCGAAGCGTTCTTGATCGCTTCGCGAATGCGCACGTAGGTGGCGCAACGGCAAAGATTTCCACCCATCGATTCTTCGATGTTTGTATCCGTCGGCTTTGGCGTGGCCTTCAGCAAAGCGACTGCGGTCATGATCTGTCCGCTTTGACAGTAGCCGCACTGCACCACATCTTTGTCGACCCAGGCGTCCTGCACTGCGCGCCCGACTGGATCTTGTCCGATGCCTTCAATCGTAGTGATTGCACCACCCACAAGGGACATAGGCAGCACGCATGAACGGGTAGCTACGCCGTCGACGTGCACCGTGCACGCGCCACAGGCACTAATGCCGCAGCCGTACTTCGTGCCGGTCATCTTCAGCTCTTCACGCAAAACCCAAAGCAGCGGCGTCGACGGATCGACGTTCACCTCTTTGCGCTGACCGTTAACCGTTAAATGATAGGTTGCCATGACTTATCCTCACGTTCAGTTCATTTTCCCTTGGGGCACGGCGTCCCCGCATCGACCCAGGTGCGCGTAGCAGCCACAAATTCAGCATGTGTCAACGGCGGCGTCGTTCGCGCGGTTCCGTCCGGGCGCACTCCTGGATTCCACGCCCACAGCACCAGTTCCGCTTCCTGGTGATGCTTCAACAATGCGGGCCCATCCATGCTTTCATTCTTTGAGCGATCGGTTACTGATCGACACACCGCCGCACTTGATAACGGCCTATCGTTAAGATCCTGCCATTGCATCGAGAGGGGAGCGAGGTGCCAGTTCGGCCCACCAGGAACTCCGGTGCTATCTGCATTTGCTTCGTGATGACAGCTGAGGCAGTTCAATCCCGGAACGCCTTTGCCTTCCGGACCACGAATGACGTTGGCGAAGTGACGATGGCGGTCGTCTCCCTGCTGCGGGTAATTAGTGGCGGTGTGACAGTTGATACACCGGGGACTGGTCAAGACTGAATAGATTTGTTCCCACGCGGTCAAGCCTTCCGCGCGACTTGCTTCAGGCTTCACGTCGTCGGCATGTGCGAAGGCTCCGAAGACGAGCACCCATGTTGCGAACATGGCACTGAAGACAGGCGTGAGAAGCAGGGCAACTCGATTCATCTGCATACCATCCTCCTGATCAGCCTTCAGACAAAAGTGGTTAAGGCCGGTTGGGGATTCGCAAATGAGGGAACTAACGCAATCAAACTATCTGACTCTGAATTCTTCTTGTCAAGATTCAACAAGCATTACGGTACGCGTTCAGTTTGTCATTCACACCGTGGCTTTAGCCCGGTGTCTGGACTGGGCACACACCGGAAACCGTCTAAACGGTTTCTAGTTCCAAACTCACCTGCCGACGCCGCGCTTAAAGCGGCGGCGTGAATGAGAAGTTTCTCGAACTAAATCGCTAGTGGATTCTGACTCTTATAATTCACTTTCTCAACAGCTCGCCGGTCCCCTGCTTGATCCCTATGTTCCGTTTCTTTTGAATTCCATCGTCTGACGCTCTTTCGTTATGCCGCCTTCAACGAAGCCATATCAATCGTGAAGCGATACTTCACGTCGCCTTTCAGCATCCGTTCGTAAGCTTCATTCACTTTCTGAATGGGAATCACCTCCACATCAGCGGTGATGTCGTGAGCGCCGCAAAAGTCGAGCATCTCCTGCGTCTCGGCAATTCCTCCAATCGCCGAGCCAGACAAGCTATGCCGGCCACCGATCAGCGCAAACGCGGCGACTCCGATCGCCTCAGGCGGTGCGCCGACCAATGTCAGATTTCCGTCGCGCGCGAGCAGCGTCAGATAAGCATTGATGTCATGTTTGGCTGAAACTGTATCGAGAATGAAATTGAAAGTGCCGGCATGCTTGGCCATCTCGCTCGCATCGCGCGACACAATTATTTCGTCAGCGCCGAGCCTTAGCGCGTCTTCTTTCTTTTCCGGCGATGTCGTGAAAACGACAACGTGCGCGCCAAACGCGTCCGCCAGCTTCACGCACATATGACCAAGTCCACCGAGACCGACTACGCCCACCTTCTGACCTGCGGTGACATCCCAGTGACGTAATGGCGAGAACGTGGTGATGCCGGCGCAAAGAAGCGGTGCGGCACTTGCCAAATCCAGGTTCGCCGGGATGCGCAAGACGAAGCGTTCATCGACCACGATTGTTTCTGAATAGCCACCCAGCGTGACACCGCCGAGATGCTTATCAGCCGAGTTGTAAGTGAGAATTCGCTCGGGACAGAACTGTTCGAGTCCTTCTTTGCAGTTTTCGCAAGTGCCGTCGGAATCGACCAGGCAGCCGACCCCTGCGATGTCGCCTTCCTTGAACTTCTTGACGCCGGAACCCACCTTCGTGACGCGGCCGATAATCTCGTGGCCCGGCACGATCGGATACTGCGTCTCAGCAAACTCGCTCCATTCATTGCGCACTGAGTGCAGATCAGAATGGCAGATGCCGCAGAAGAGAATCTCAATCTGCACATCGTGTGGCGTCGGGTCGCGACGCAAGATTGTGGTTGGTGCCAGCGACGCCGTTGCCTTTTTCGCCGCGTAAGCTTTCACGTTGTTCATGATTACAAACTCCTGTGGCGTGTTTTCAACTCTCCGCGTGTCCTCGGCGTGCTCGGCGTCTCTGCGGTGAGTGCCTTCGCTCGCTGATTCACCGCCGAGACGCAGAGAACACAGAGACTGCGCAAAGAAAGCCGAAACCAGGCACCATTAACTCTTGAAATCAAACCGTCAAAACGTCGCGTGGGGTTTCTTCTTCTCGCCTGAATTGCAATTCGTAAAGCCGCGAATAAAGGCCGCCGCGCTCCAGAAGTTCTGCATGAGTTCCCTGCTCAGCAACTTTGCCGTCCTCGACGACGAAAATCACATCGGCGCGACTGACAGTGGCGAGGCGATGCGCAATCACAATCGAAGTTCGGCCGACCATTAACTTTGACAGAGCGTCGAAAACCAATTCCTCAGACTCTGCGTCCAGACCCGATGATGGTTCGTCCATCACCAGAATTGGCGCATCGCGAATGATGGCGCGCGCGATCGTGACGCGTTGGCGCTGTCCGCCCGACAAAGTCACGCCGCGCTCGCCCACCATCGTGTCGTAGCCTTCGGGCATGCGCAGAATGAATTCTTCCGCGTTCGCCATTTGGGCCGCGCGGATAATCTCTTCACGCGTCGCTTCAGGTTTGCCGTAGGCTATATTCTGCCAGATGGTCGCGTGAAACAGCATCGACTCCTGCAAAACGAAACTGATTTGCCGCCGCATCGATTTGATCTTGAAGTTGCGGATGTCCTGACCGTCAATTTTTATGACGCCGGAAGTCAGATCGTAGAACCGCGGCAGCAAACTCACGATCGTCGTTTTGCCCGCGCCCGTCGGACCCACCAACGCCGCCAATTGTCCGGCCTTGATCTTCATGCTCAGATCCTTTAGCAGCGGTTGGTCGGCGCTGTACGAAAAAGCCACGTGCTCGTACTCAATGTCACCTCTGAACTTGGGCGCTTTCTTCGCGCCGGGACGATTGCGCACTCGCTGTTCGTTCTCCAGCACTTCACGAATGCGTTCCCAACCGACATCGGCTTTTGAGATGGTGTCGGTCATCTTTGAGAGTTCGCGCATGGGCTTGTACATCTTGCCGAGGTAAAGCAGGAAAACGAGCAAGTCGCCGGACGTCAAAGCGCCACTGACAACCAGACGCGAGCCCCACCAAAGCACGAGGCAGGTGCCGCACGCGACAATTACTTCCACCAGCGGCGACAGCTTCGCTTTCAGACTGCGCGCCGCCAACGAGCGTTGGACACTTTCCAGACTGCGCTTTTCGAACCGCTCCTGCTCGTAATCTTCACGCGCAAAGGCTTTAACTACGCGAATGGACGACAGCACTTCTTCCAAAACTGAGACGACCTCGCCCTCTTTCTTGCGCACGTCCCGCGAAGCTTCCTTGATGCGCCGCGTGTAGTGATACACGGCCCAGAACAATCCAGGCGCGACCACCATCGCAATCAAAGTGAACTGCCAGTTCAGATAGAACATCACGGCGAGCATGCCGATTAGCGTCAGCACGTTGACGAGCATGCCCAGCAACACGTTCGAAATCAGATTCTGGACCGCATCGATGTCGCTGGTGACCCGGCTGATCAAATCTCCAGTGCGTTTCTGATCGTGATACGACAGCGAGAGTTTCTGAATGTGGCTGTAGAGAATGCGGCGCAGGTCATGCATTACCCACTGGCCCACACTAGTGGTGAGGTACTTCTCGCCGTATGAGCTGATCGCGCCCAACAGAGCAATTACGATCACGGCGAGCGCGGCGAAATTTAGAATCGAAAGTTTGTCGGAACCAATGAAGCTAACGAGCGAAGCGAGCCAGTCAGGCATGTGCTTCGAGCCGAAAACATAATCAAAGACAACCTTGAGCGGCCACGGCTCGAGCAAATCCGTGAGGCTTTCGCCGAGAACCGCGACGAATGCGAGCGTCAGGCTTGCCCAATGAGGGAACAGCAGATCCGTGATGCGAATCTTCTTCTGCTTCATCGGTTAGTGCATACAGTAAGCCGGAAGCAATCTGCTGTCGAGACGAGAAGATAGGATGGTTTGATTTTGCGTGGCTTTGCGTCTCAGCGTCTTTGCGTGAGATTTCCTCTTCGAGAGAGGCAGGTTCACGCCAAGGCACAAAGTCGCAAAGAAACGCCGCAAAGAAGTGCTTAACTGTGGTCGTTACAAATCCGCAGCACTGAAGGTATCGCCCGTCCTCACATCGCCGGTTTCAAAGCCCCGGCGAAACCAACGCGAGCGCTGCTCGGATGTGCCGTGCGTAAATGAATCGGGCACGACGTAGCCCTGGCCTTCGCGCTGCAAACGATCGTCGCCGACTGCGCTGGCCGCGCCCAGGGCTTCTTCAATGTCGCCCGGTTCGACAATGCCGCGATCCCGCGCATAATGCGCCCACACGCCCGCATAAAAATCTGCCTGCAATTCCATTCGCACCGAGAGGCCGTTTGCCCCGTCTTCACTCTGATTGCGGCGCGCAGCGTTCACACGATCGCTCGTGCCGAGGAGTTTCTGCACGTGATGGCCGACTTCGTGCGCCACCACGTAAGCGATCGCAAAGTCGCCGGGCGCGCGAAACCTCGTGCGCAATTCGTGGAAGAACGAAAGGTCGATGTAGAGTTTCTCGTCCGCCGGACAATAGAAAGGCCCGACCGCAGTGCCCGCTACACCGCAAGCTGAATCCACCTGATCGGTGAAGAGCACGAGCGTCGGTTTGCGATACTGTTTGCCCGCCCGCCGAAAGGTGTCGCTCCAGGCATCCTCAGTTTCCGCAAGCACGACTGCGACGAATTGCTTGAGCTCTTCCTCTTCAGGATTCGTTGGCCGCGAAGTCTGAACAGAGTTGTCGCCGTTCGGTAACTGCTCAAGCAATTGGCGCGGATCGGCGCCAAACAAAAGCGCCAGGACCAGAACGACTATGCCGCCCACGCCGCCCAGCGCGATTCTGCCGCCCGTTAGTCCGCGGCGATCTTCGATGTTGTCACTTTGACGTCGATCCCTCCACTGCATTTCACAAACCTCCTTGGCCGCCACATCAAGCAGCAGCATTACGGCAGGTGAGGTGTAATTATTTAAGGGGGAAAGGAAACGCTCGAGTGGTGGGTTCAGATATTCGGGTCAATGCCCTCGAAATACATTTGACTGTCGAATGGCTCGTCGCCCTCCTCGACACGGGTTCGCACGTACGAGCCATCGGGCTGCAGCTCGCGTGCGTTCGTGTTATCCCGCAAGTAGACGTCGAGGACGTCCTCCTTCAAATACTTCCGCAAACGTGGATCTTCGACCGGTGTCATGACTTCGACGCGGCGGTTAAGGTTGCGGACCATCCAGTCAGCGCTGCCGAGGTAAACGTCTTCGGCGCCGTCGTTCAGGAAATAGAGCACGCGACTGTGTTCGAGGTAGCGGCCGACGATGCTGCGCACGCGAATGTTCTCTGACAACCCGGGCACGCCGGGCCGCAACATGCAGATACCGCGAATGATCAAGTCGATCGAAACGCCGGCCTGAGAAGCTTCATATAACGATTCGATAATCCCCTCATCGGCCAGACGATTCAGCTTCGCGACAATGCGCGCCGGCCGTCCCAGTTTGGCGTGCGCCGTTTCTCGCTCGATAAGTTGCGTAATGCCCTCGCGCAGATTCACGGGCGAGACCATCAACTTGCGATAGTCTTTCTGCTTCGAATGCCCGGTCAGGAAATTGAAAAACTCAGTCGCGTCCTGGCCGGTTTGCTCGTCGGCAGTGAGAACGCCGAAATCCGTGTAAGTCGAAGACGATGTTGGATTGTAGTTCCCGGTGGCGATGTGCACGTAGCGACGCAGCGCCTGGCCTTCGCGGCGCACCACCAGCGTCAATTTGCAGTGCGTCTTCAAGCCGATGAGACCATAGACGACATGCACGCCGGCACGCTCAAGCCGCTGCGCCCATTCAATGTTGTTCTCTTCATCGAAGCGCGCTTTCAACTCGATCAGCGCAGTCACCTGCTTGCCCATTTCGCCCGCCTGCCTCAGCACCTCGGCGATTTCAGATTGCGCCCCCGTGCGGTACAAGCAGATCTTTATGGCCAGCACATTCGGATCGAATGCGGCTGCGCGAATGAAATCAATCACGACCGAGTAATCGGTATAAGGATGATGCAGCAGTACGTCGCGCTGCTTGATCGCGTCGAAGATCGAGTCGCGCTCTTTGAGGGGCGCCGGAATGATTGGCTGTAGCGGCCGATGCTTTAACTGGGGGCGGTCCAACTCGTACAGTTCGTTAAAATCCTGCACGTTGAGTGGGCCGTCGAGCACGTACACGTCGTCCGGTTCCACGCCGATCGATTCCATCAAGTAACCCGCCATCTCGTCCGGCATGCCGGCTGAAATCTCTAAACGCACCGGTGCGCCAAAGCGCCGCTTGCGCAGCTCGCGTTGCAGCGCGCGCAGCAAATCTTCGGCTTCATCTTCGCGGACATCCAGGTCGGCGTCGCGCGTGACGCGGAACGTGTGCGCCTCCAGCACGTCCATTCCGGGAAACAGCGAACTGAGATTGGCGCGGATGATTTCACTCAGGTAGGTGTATTTCGAATGCGGGCCCACCTGCACTAATCCCGGGAGAATCTGCGGGACTTTCAAGCGAACGAATGAACCCTTCTCGTCTTCGGACCCGGCGGGTCCGACCATGATTCCAAAGTTGAGACTCAAGCCCGAAATATAAGGAAAGGGGTGGACCGGATCGACTGCGAGCGGCGTCAACACCGGAAACACATGCTGCGCAAAATACTCACCGGCGTGTTCGCGCTCAACCTTCGTCAAAGATTCATAAGGCACCACTTCCAGACCGTGGCGCGCGAGTCCCGGCAGGATTTCTTCCTGCAGCACGCGCAACGCGTCGGCCATCATCGGCGCCAGACGATCGCGGATCTCTCGCAGTTGCTCATCGGCAGTCAAACCATCCGGCGAAGGGCTTTTATAGCCATGCTCGACTTCTTCCTTCAGGCCGGATACCCGCACCATGAAAAACTCATCGACGATGTAGGCGAAGATCGTGACAAACCGCAATCTTTCAAGCAGCGGGTTTCTTTCGTCATGCGCTTCGTCCAGCACCTGCCGGAAAAACTCAATCAGGCTGAGTTCGCGATTGAGGAGATGCTTCTCAATCGGCGCGGCCACACTGAGTTTGGGGCGGGCGGGTTCGGCCGCAGACAGTCGTTCTTTTAGCGATGCGTTGTTAATTGGTTGCATGATTGCTTACTGAGGAGAAAATGATATTTGAAGTCGCACACTGGGCCTGCGTATTAAATCGATCGACAGTAACACCCAGCAGTTCAGCAACTCGCATTCCGAGCTACAGAGGTGAGAAGCAAAGCGTCCGTGATCCGTTGTTCGCTGAAAAGCGCAACAAAAAGAACAAGCCACTTACAAAACGGGTGCAACTAAATCGTACGATTTTGTACTAACTAGTACAGATAACTTGGGTTGGGAAAACCAGGTATGGACACGCGATCTCATTCACGCCTCGCGTTAGCGATGTGTTCGAGGAGCGCACTTAGAGAGAGTTCGCGCTTAGTCAAACACGAGTCGCACAGCATCCGTGTTCCAGTCATCGAGGGTCGCGCTGACGACGTCTGCGCGAGCGGCGCGGAGCAGAGGTTCCGCGACGGTGTTAGTAATCGCCAGCGTGCGCATCCCCGCGGCTCGTCCCGCTGCAACGCCCGGCGGTGCATCCTCGATGACCAGACATTCCGCGGGTAGCAATGGCAACCTTCGATCACTGCGACGCGCTGCATTGAGTAGCTCGAGTCCGCGCCGATAACAGTCCGGCGCGGGCTTGTAATTAAGGCCTGGTTCGGCACCCACGATCACGGCAAAGTGGTGAGTAAGATTTGCGGGATTGAGCACATGCTCGATCTCTGACGTTTCGGCCATGCTGACTATTCCCAGATCGAATTCGCGGGCGGCTTCTCTCACAAACGTGACGATGCCGGGAGCAAACGGAACTTCCGCCTCGATAAACGAACGATGCAGCTCATGCTCACGGTCGATAATTGTGCGCATGGTCTCATCATCGACTTCGCGTCCGGCGCGCGCGAATGCGGCGCGCGTGAACGCCACGTCATTCATGCCGAGGCAGTTGAAATAGTCCTCTTCAAGCAGTTCGACGTCGTGCGTTTGCAAAACCTCTTGATACGCCTGCAAATGAATGCGTTCATCGTTGATGATGACGCCGTTGAAATCGAAGAAGATTGCCTGGATCATTTTTGAACTCACTTCTCGCTTTTGGGATAAGGGCTGGGGATGAGGTTTTCCGCCATTGCCGATTTTTGATTGCCAATTGCCGATTGAGCGTTTTGGCACGCCCCCAGTTGCTGCCACGCGGGTTCAATCGAAATAGGAAATCGGCATGTGGCGACCCTGACTAACCCTCCCTTCCGGAGAAAGAACATGTTAACCAGCGCGAGTGGACTTCGTTGCAGTACCGCTCACCTCAACCAACTTCTCATTCTGTTGCGCAAATAAAAGCGGCAAGCGCTCGCTCTCGAGCACATCAAGCCGGCGCAGTACTTCCGACAGTGCGAGTTCATTTTTCAGGTTTACCTGATAATCCAGGTCGGCGCGCAGACGATCTTTCGAGCCCTGGCGGTTTTGCGACATCATGATGATCGGCGCCTGCAAGCCGGCGATGATGCCCATCACCAGATTCAGCATCTGATAAGGCGCGGCATCGAATCCCTTCACCAGGATGTAAGAGTTAAAAATGATCCACGCTATGATGATGCCGATCGCGCTGATAATGAACTTCCAACTGCCGCCAAATTCGGCGATGCCATCGGCCGCGCGATCCGCGATTGTCATGCGCTTGTCTTGCTCTTCGTTGACGTTACGCGAAACGCGCTGCTGCAACATCTTGTCAGTGTGACGCAGGCGTTGGAAGACAGCGCTCAACATCTCGAGGGCTACGCCGGGATTGCTGTTAATGAATCGCAGAAAATTATCGCGCGACAACACCAAAAGATGCGCATCCTCGATCACCGTCGCTCCGGCCGCGCGTTGCTGGCCATCGATAATAGCCATCTCGCCAAAGAAATCGCCCTGCGCCAGTTCAGCCAAAACGATCTGATGTCCGTCCTCGTCATTGACGGCAATGCGCACACGCCCGCTCTGGATCAAATACATCGAGTCGCCTTTATCGCCGGCGCGAAACAGCGGCGTCCCGGACGCGACGTCGCGGCCCTGCAACAGGGTCAGCAATTCCTGCGAAGCTTCGTCGTTAAGCGAAGCGAACAGCGGGACAGAACGAATCGCTTCGACCGTCATGACTCGGGGAACGGGTGTGGACATAGCTAAACTCCATCCATTGATTGATTCATTGATTCATTGATTCATTGGCCCATTGCGCCATTGATTGATGAGCAAGTCGCCCCGGATACTCAATGAATCAATGAGCCGATGATTCAATGAATCAATCAGTTATCCTTCCGTCTTTCATTGTAATAATGCGATCGGCGAAGCTGCCGGCCAATTCGCGATCGTGTGTCACCAACAGGACAGTCAAACGATCTGTCGCGACCATTTCTCGCAATAGTCCCAATAATTCATGAGCGCGCGTCGAGTCTAGATTTCCGGTTGGCTCGTCCGCAAGCAAGACGCGTGGGCGATTGGCGAGGGCGCGCGCAATCGCGACGCGCTGTTGCTCGCCGCCCGATAATTCAGAAGGACGATGCTCCATGCGATCGGACAAGCCGACGCGTTGCAGCAATTCGGTGGCCCGCTGGCGGCGATCGACACCGCGCACGCCGCCGAAGGCCAGCGCCAGACGGACATTTTCGACGGCCGTCATCGTCGGAATCAGATTGAAATTTTGAAAGATCATGCCCACCGAAAAGCGCCGGTAACGCGCCATCTGTTTTTTGGTGCGCGGGCCGAGCGGCTCTGAATCGAACAGCACGTCGCCGCTGGTCGGCCGATCGAGACCACCCAGGAGATTCAGCAAAGTAGATTTGCCGGAACCCGACGTTCCCTGGATTGCGACGAACTCGCCTTCTTCTGCGCTCATAGTAACCCGATTGAGCGCGATAACTTCGGTTGCGCCCATCTGATAGATGCGGATTACGTCGTGAGTTGCGATTATCGGCATAGACGGTGTGTCAGCACCCGGAGGAGTAGCGACGGGATCCAAACTCAATTTGATTCCCCAATCCGGTCGCTACCGCCCGCGGTACTGACCCGCTGTTCGACAGCGCGCGCGACGCGCCATAGTTCAAACTGTTCTTCATCAAAGCCCTTCAACGGAATGGTAAATCGAGTCGCGGCCAGTCCGGCGGAACATTCTTGCAAAAGCTCGCGCACCTCCGGATCAGAATAGACAGAAGTCGAGATCACGACATCGCCTCCGGTGGATTGTCCTTCCAAACGCGCGGCAAGATTCACCGTCGAACCGAAATAATCGAGCCGATCGTTGAGCGTGACCGCGATGCAGGGTCCGGTATGCAGGCCCGCCTTCAGAGTTAACGGCAACAATCCGTCGGGCGGATTCGCCAGTCGGTCTTGCGCCTCGAGCATCGCGCGCAAAGCATTTGCGGGTCGACGAAACACCGCCATCACGGCATCGCCGATCGTCTTTACCAGTGCGCCCTCCTGCTCGGCAATTGTCTGCTTCAAAACGTCGAAGTGGTTCATCACGCGACCGAACGCGGTCGCATCGCCAATCTCACGATAGAGGCGCGTCGAGTTCTTCAAATCGGTAAACAACACGGTGAGTGTTCCGACCGAAATCTGTTAGCCCGGCCGCAAGGCTTCCCGCGCAAACAGATCGCGGAACATCTGCACCGCCGTAACTTCCGCCGCGGTCGCAGCATCGTCGGACCATTCAGTCCGTTCGAGAATGAAGAGCTGCTCATCAGGCGTACCATTTCCCAGTTGCAACTCACACTTGTGCGAAATTTCAATCTCGTCGGTGGCCCACCCTTCGGCGGCGGCGCGCAAAGGCACGCTGCATTCACCGCCCTCACTCACCCGCAGGTGTTGCCAGCCGGGAACGCTGGTGGTGCGTAACCGATAGCGACCTTCTTCCAGTTTGATGGCAATCGATCGCTGCGAATCAGGCGACAACAACTGTTGGGCAACAATGTGCGGAGTCACCTGCGGACCTCCTACGCAAAAGGTGTCGACGTTCACGCTGCGAATCGATGCGTTCGGATGAAAGGTTAGTTCGACTGACTGCTCGAAGTTCACATCAAAATCGATGTGGCAACCATCGCAGTGCACATTCCGCGATAATTCGTCGAGCGAATCTTTTGCTTCCCCGCCCCGGCACATCGGACAAATCAAGTTCCATTGCAGGTCGAGCATCCCTACGCGCGTCGCTTGAAAACAGAGTTCGAGGATTTCACGTCGCGGCTTGTTCCACTTCCTCGCCAACTCGTAGGGTCGGATGCGCGCCAGCGCGAAGTCGTCAGCATTGGCAATGTGCTCGACGAGCAGCGCTACGGACCCGGCGTCGCAACTGGTCGCCAGTCGCTCACCCAGCTCCATCAGCCGCGCCCGGCCGCCGCGGGTGAATTCAATTTCGGCGGCGCTGATTGCCTCGGACGCTTCCTCGCGTACCGCGAGACGGTCATATTCGCGGAAGGTGCGCGCAAACCGGCGCGCGCTGATGATCCCGATTTGGATCGGAATGGCCAACTGCCCGAGAAAGTTTGCGGGTCTCGCCCACACCTCATAGATGAGTTTTGTCCCACCGGCGCCATCGCACGCATCTTCTTTTGGCGTCAACGTCGCGAGGACACGCAACTCGGCAACCGGGCCCTTTGAGTATCGGCGAACTACGGCGAATCGTTCCGGTCGCACCCATTCAAACGGTTGCTCTTCCCATTCGATGGGGATGCCGAATGTCTTTAGTTGCAAACGTCGCACGTAGCCGCGACTCTCGCCAACCGTTTCGACAGTCGGGACGCCGGTATCGCGATTGAAACGATTGGTATCGGCCACCAGCGGCCAGAGTTTTTCTGGCGAAGATCTGAGATCGAATTGCCAGCGATAGTGGAATTCGCGGAGCATTTCAGGAAGGAAGTCGGTGGCAGCGAGCTAAGCGGCTTTGCGACCATTGCCGGAGCGCGCGGTTGTCTGACTGGCGTAACGTTTTTTGATTTGATCGTGCGACAGCCGTGGTTTCCCGTCATCACGGGCGCGCGCTTCCAAAACCTCGAGGTAATCGAGCAAATCCTCGATCTCAGTTCGAATCGCGATCAGCTGTTGTCGCTTTTGCGCGATCACGCGTCCTACTTTCTTGTCGATCGGCTTAACCATAGATTTCTTTTCGATGCCCAACTCGCCGAATGATTATAAGTTTGCCCTCAACATCAAACAAGACTCGGTAATCACCCATTCTCAATCTGTAAGTGTAGTCATCCTTGGTGAGCCGCTTAATGTTGCCGTGCAGACCGTCGTGAAGCCGCTCGATCTTCCTGAGTAACTGAGCCCGAATTCTCGCCGGAAGGTTGTCCAGATCGCTGATCGCCGAACGGCTATATTCGATGCGATATGATGTCGGCCGCATGTGGGAGCGACTCCAATTAAATCACTTTGTATTCTGAGTCCACGTCCTCATCTGAAAACGCCACGCGATAATTCTTCGACTGGAGCTGTTTGGTGATCAGCAAATCGTCTTTCGTCTTGAGCAGGTCGGCACGGTTGTAAACGGACAACTCGAAATTGTAGCCGTGCGTGATTGCATCTTTGGGACAGGCCTCGACACAGAAACCGCAGAAGATGCAGCGCCCGTAGTCGATATTATAGACCCTCGCGTAACGCTCATCGACGCCGGTGCGTTCTTCGGCCGGGCGAGGATCGTCGGTCGCTTCGATGTAAATGCACTCGGACGGACAGGCCGCCGCGCAAAGAAAACACGCGACGCATTTTTCACGTCCCAATTCATCCACATGGAGCAAATGCTGACCGCGATAGCGCGGTTGGACGGTGATTGGTTCGTCAGGATACTCGACCGTCTGCTTGCGTTTCGGAATGTAAGACAGAGTCACACCCATGCCCTGGATGATGGCTTTGGTGGATTCGATTACTTCGGTGATTAAGGACATAGTTTGAACTCTTGATCTTTGAACTTCGATCTTTGGTCTTTGGCTTCTATCCTGACAGAACCGCTTAAACCACAGTTGTCAGATCCGAACAAATACAAAGGCCAAAGTCCAAAGATCTAAGATCGCGTTCTTGGTTCATTTTACACGAACGGTTCGCGACCCCGTAGCCTGCCAACGTCCGTCCCGCCAAACGAAGTCATCCGTGAAGCTATACACTTCGCTTCCGCCTGTTGTCACTTGCTTCAAATAGCCGGTAATCGTCGCGCGGTCGCCGCTGAGGTCGACGCTGAGATCCTCCAACTCCCAGGACTTGATCGCCGTGTCAGGTTTCAACTCATCGATGTATTGCCGTTTGGTATGGGCCGTATCACCGCCGCTGTATTCGTCTGCCAGGATCTGTTCAAGTGCAGTCTTATTGCCATCGATGTTCGCTTGCGTCCATTCCTTCTCGAGATCGGTAAGCTGTGCGAGCACGGCATCTTCGTCAGTGGGCGCTTCCGCATCTGACTTCGAAGGTTCCGGTGTCGGTGTCTCCGGTGACTCAGACGGTTCCGGCGTGGGGACATCGATCACAACGTGGCGGTTAGAGTTGGCCGGCCTCTTCATGATTCGTGGGATCGTTATCGCCGCGACGATCACGATGACAAAGAGAAAAAACACTGCCAGACCTCCCACCACCCACGGCCACACGCGACGTTTCGGCGCGGTGCCGTATGGAGAGGCTGGGGGTTGGTATTGCGCGAACTGCGTCGGTGGCGGCTGCGCCGCAGGTGGCGGCGACGGCGAAACCAATGTCGCTTCAGAATCCGGACGCGTTTCGGGAGCCAAGGGCGTGCCGTCATCCAGACAGTAGGTCAATGAATCGTCAAACGTCTTTTTGCATGTAGGACAGCGTTTCATATTTCTCACTCACGAATTGGCAGCGACCAGAGCAACGATGTAAAAGATCATTATGCCTGCATAAATCAAAACAGTAACACTGCCGGTGATGAGACCAACCATCGCCATCGGCTTTCCGCTGACGTTATCCGGCGTTTTCTTGATCTGCGAAAGCGCGATTGCGCCCATGATAATTGCCGCAATACCCGGAATTGGGCCCATGCACAGCCAGCCTACCGTCACGCTAATAATGCCGAGAATCATAGCTGCAGTCGCCAGACCTTTGCTCTGTGGTTGAGCATACGGTGGTGGCGGTGGTGGTTGCCAGACAGGTGTTCCCGGTTGCGGCGGTGCCCACTCCGGGGACGATACGGGAAGTTCCGCCGCAGGAGTTAGCCATGTCGGTTGCTGCGCTGATGCATCCGCTTGAGAAGGCGAAAGAATAGTCGGCAGGGGTTCGCTCGACGCAGCCGGCTCATCAATCAGCGTGGTGCCATCCTGCGTGCAGAAACTGAGCCACTCTTCATCGAAAGTTTGGTTGCAGGTTGGACAGCGCTTCATTTGTGAGCGATGTTCAGCGATTCAGACTTCCCATGAAAAGCGCCATGCCATAGAACGCGAAGAGTAGAATCCAAAAAACCACGTACACGCTGCTGAGAACAATTCCAATGATGGAAAGCGGCTTGCCGGTGTTGTTAGCTGAATCATTTTTTATCTGCACCAGAGAAACAACGCCGAGGACGATGCCCACCGGAGCTGACAGCAATCCGATGCTGCAACACCAACCAATCGTGACGCTGAAGATTCCGAGCACCAGCGATGCGACAGCCAAACCTTGTTTCTGCGAAGGCTGGGTGCGCACCGGCGGCGGAGGTGGAGGCTGCCACGCGGGTGTTACGGGCTGGGGCGGATTATAGCTACCGGGCAAATCGAAAGGCTTCGGGGCGCCCGCGGGATCTGTGTCCATCGCCGGGGGAATCCAGACAGTTGGCGGTGGTTCACTCGGCAGTTGCGCGCTTTGCGTTTCCACGAGAGTAGTCCCGTCCTGGGTGCAGAACTGCAGCCATTCGTCATCAAACGTCCGATTGCAACTTGGGCAGCGTTTCATATTGGGGTTGTCAGTTGTCAGTGGTTGGTGGTCAGTTAACGAAGAACCTTCCTGGCAGTGGCGCACAGAACAACTGACCACTGACTACGGACCACTGACAGCGCTCAGACAATTTCGAGGCGACTGAAGAAGTAAGCAATTTCGATCGCTGCATTCTCGTCGGAATCCGAACCGTGCGTGGCATTTTCGCCGACGGATGATCCAAATTCTTTGCGAATCGTTCCCGCGTCAGCTTTCGCCGGATCGGTGGCGCCCATTAAATCGCGCCAGGCTTTTACCGCGCCTTCTTTTTCGAGGACCATGACAACGCATGGACCGCTCGACATGAATTCCGTCAAACCTTCGTAGAAAGGTTTGCCGCGATGAACTTCATAGAAGCCTTCCGCCTGCTTGCGCGTCTGATGAATCAGCTTCACCGCGCGCAGACGAAAACCTCCCGCGATGATCCGGTCGATTATTTTTCCGGTGTGACCTGCCGCCACAGCGTCAGGCTTGATGATTGCGAATGTTTGATTGTTCACGATGATGTTGTGACGTTTCCTCTTTTCTACGCGACATTATGCGACGATCATGGACATATTCGATCGTCCAATATGAAAGCCTCAATACAATGAACCCGGCTATTGAAATCCACGCTACGAGCTCGTAAAAGCCTCTCGTTTCTATCCAAAACTGTTTTGCGACGGGATCGTTAATGACTCTTTCAAACTGGTTGTCGTTATGCCATTGGAAGATCCAAACGACTGCGGTGACCAGCAATGCGCAGTCTGACAGTGTTCTGAGAAACCGCCAGGAGACTTTATCAGTAGCAGCGCTCATCGACTCAATCGCGCTGATTCAATCAAAACCCAACCGATACGCCCAACGCTTCCATCATCGCCGCGCCGATGTCCGCAGGCGACTTCACGACGTGAATGCCGGCTTCTTCGAGTGCCTTCATCTTTTCCGCAGCGGTTCCCTTTCCGCCCGCGATGATAGCGCCGGCGTGGCCCATGCGACGTCCCGGCGGAGCGGTTTGTCCGGCGATGAAGGCGACGACCGGTTTTGTGACGTGCTCTTGCGCAAACGCGGCTGCTTCTTCTTCAGCGGTGCCGCCGATTTCGCCGATCATCACGATGCCGTCCGTCTCTTCGTCTTCCTGAAAAAGTTTCAGAGCGTCAACGTGAGTCGTGCCCACGATCGGATCGCCGCCAATGCCAATCGCGGTTGATTGGCCGAGGCCCAGTGATGTCAGTTGCCCGACTGCCTCATATGTCAGCGTTCCTGAGCGCGAGACAACGCCGACGCGCCCTTCGCGATGGATGTGTCCGGGCATGATTCCGATCTTACATTTGCCGGGGCTGATAATTCCCGGGCAATTGGGGCCGATTAGCCGCGTCTGTTTGTCGCGCAGATACTCCTTAACCTTCACCATGTCGAGGGTGGGAATTCCTTCGGTGATACAGACCACGACCGGAATACCGGCGTCGGCAGCTTCCATGATCGCGTCGGCGGCAAACGCCGGCGGCACGTAAATGACTGACGCGTTGGCGCCTGCTTCTTTCACTGCATCAGCGACGGTGTTGAAGACGGGAATGCCTTCGTGCGTTGTGCCGCCCTTGCCGGGCGTGACGCCGCCGACGACATTCGTTCCATACTCAACCATCTGCTTCGTATGGAACGTGCCTTCCTTGCCGGTAATTCCTTGCACCACAAGGCGCGTAGATTTGTTAACCAGAACGCTCATTTGTCAGAACCGCCTGCGATAGCCGGCGGGCAAATTCGATATCAGAGGTCAGATGTCAGATTGAGAAAAGCGCGCAAAGTATAGCAACTGAAAATGGGTTGAGCCAAAAGCGGGTTAGAAAACTTTTGTGGAAATTCAACTCGAAAGGAAAGAGCCTCGGAAAATCCGAGGCTCTCTTCCGAATGCCGCGTCTGCAGTGCTACGGCAACGCTTCAATGTTAACAAAGAAGCGGTAGGTACCACCCTGCATGACGCCCAGCCTGAACTGCACATTAACAGAGCAGGTTTGGCCGGGAGGGCAAATGCCGGCGACGAGCGGTGACAGACCGTTCGGCTCCGGCAAAAATACGTTGTAGACGTGGTTAAGGCCGCCTCCCAGGGCGTTGAGGGGCGGAAGCTCGAGCGTTGAGCCTTCGACGTTCGACGTACCCGTGCTGGTAGTGACGACCGAGTCAGAAGAGTCGAGCAAACGCAGATCAGCGGTTCCCGCTGCAGCCTCCGGACTGTTGAGCGTCGTTATGTCCACGATACGGAAGCGCAAGCGAGTAACGTTCGCGCCGGTGTTGTTAGTAAAGGTGCGACGAATGATGAGCGTCCCCAGGAGCTGGTTCGCTCCGACGTCGATCAGGTTCCGCACACGATTGGGCGAAGAAGTGTTGGAAGCACCGGGATCAAGCAAGGCTGCCAGGAACTGAGCGTTGCGTTGAATAGCCGATGCCGCGTTCTCCGGTCCTGGCGCGCCCAGTTGGGCCGGGGTTGCGCCAACCTGAGCGGTTGACGAAACCAATCTGAAATCAAAAATGTTGTCGTTGGTGTCCTTCGGAAAGCCACCAGAACCCGACGTCATCGTGCGCAGATAGCTGTAATCCGCATCAGCCACGGGGATGGGCGAGAGTCCAGTGCCCTCGCGATCCACGGCCGGTGCGCCCGTGAAACCTACGGCATCGAGCTTGTTGCCGGCGGCAAAGTTGGCGCGATTCGAAGTCGCGTAAAGCGCGAGACCCGCGTTGTCCGCTATGTCTGTCTGCGCCACGGCTGGCGTGTAATAGAGATCCGCCGTCGCCCGCGCGTTAAGACTGTATCCCTGAGTCGCAAGTAGATAATGTCCACGGGCCGGAATCACTGTGCCCACTGGAATAGTTGCAACTGTCAGGCGCGTGGTTCCGTCCGATTGCGAAGCGTCGAGGGCCCAACCCGAGGATCCGTCCGACGTCGCTATGGTGATCGGCGAGTTGGTGTTGTTGTATAGCTCAACAAACTCGTCGGCTGCACCACCACTGCCACGGAGCCGGAATTCACTGATTAGGACATTGCCCGGAGAAATGGCCCCGGCAACTGGGGGAGCGTTAGTAGTGTAGTTCTCTCCCGTGCGACTTGCCGGAATGTCCGGATAGTTCCGGAGAGACGGAGTAAAGGATGTGGCCGCAGTGGCGACTGGCGTAACCGTGTAGTTACCACCGACCGTTAAGCCAGTGAATGAGTAATTACCGCTACCATCAGTTACGGTCGTTGCTGGCGCTGGCGCAGAGCCAGTCAACTGCATTGTCACGCCGCTGTTGTTCGGTCCGGTAATCTGGCCTGAGATGGTCACGGCTGGGTCAAGCGCGATCTCCCAAATGCCTCGCCCGTGCGTCGCCGCACGCAACAGCCGGTTCGCATTTTGGATGGCGAACTCGAAGATGGCGATCTTCGGCATTCCGGTGTTGTAAGGTACCCAATTCAACCCCCCGTCGGTCGATCGATAGACGCCCACGTCCGTGCCGGCAAAGACGATATTGGAGTTACTCGGATCGATCGTCAGCGCATTAACGGGAACATCGGGGATACCATTCGCGACCGCCGTCCACGTTGGAGTGGCGTTACTAAAGTTTGTCGTCTTCCAAATGTGGTTGACGAGCGGAATACCGGAGAGACCAAACTGGCCGCCGTAGCCTACAAACACCGTCTCTTTGTTATTCGGATCGAAAATAACTTTGCCCACGGTGCGCGTGCCGGACATGCCGGTAGGCGTCTTCTCGACCAGCGGCGTCAGGCCGGTGGCGATGCCGAAGACCCGACCGGTGGTGCCGCCGACCACTCGATAGTTGTCGTCCTGCGGTGAGACGGCGAGCGAAGTAATCGCCACCCCGCTGACGATTGGCTGTTGACTCGCGAGCACGAACGTGGCCCCCTGGTTGATTGAACGGTAAAGCGCGTCCGCGCCCCAATAGACTGGTTGGCCTGTCGCCCCAACGACCCCAATCGGACCTAATTCAAACGGAGCGTAAAACAGCACGGCAGTCGTCGTCGTGCAGTTGAAGCCATTTGGAATTGACCCCGCAAAGCCGCAGCCGAACAGAGTCCAATTTCCTTTGCGCGCGGCTGCGCGAGTAGTGACGCGCCCTAACCCTTGCGCATTGGTCTGGTTGAAGTAGGTGTGGTACATGACCACGTTGTCGCTGTCCACTGCGGTTTGGTCTATGCGAGCATAACCGCCGTCACCGAAGTCTGCATTCTTCCAACCGTCATAAGGTAGCTGCGAAAACTGGTCCGGCTGCAAAAGCTCCGTACCGTTGTCCTGGGTGCCACCCAAAAGGAAGAATCGATCCGTCGGGTGCGACGAGATAGATTGGAACTGCGTCGCCACGTATGTGCGATTGTTAAGACTCATCCACGTGAGGCCGTTATCGTCCGAGCGGAAGATGCCGCCGTCGTTACCCGCATAGACGCGATTCGGATTTGACGGGGCGAACGCAACTACGTGGCTATCGGCGTGCAGCCCGGTGCTGGCTTCGGGGAAAGTTGTGCCACCGTCGGTCGAACGCCCGTTGCTGCGCGTGCAGCTACCTGGCACGTTGCCGCCTAGTAGGACGTTGTTGGCATTTGTCGGCGACACGGCGACGGCAATGTCATAGAAGCACTGCCCACCGCAGAAGCCACTGCCGCCCGCTAATCGCGCGCTCCACGTGGCGCCGCCGTCGGTGGATTTCCTCACCGCACCCTGGGTCGCCGCAGTGCAGCCCGCCGTCCCGCCCGTCTCGCCACTAGCGAGATACATCGTCGTTACGCCGCCCAGCGTCACCGAGGTGAGTTCACCACGGGTGTTATTTGCTTGTGCGACAGGCAGAGTCTGTGTGAACGTGCCCGTGGTCTGAGCATTCGTCGAGCGGAACACACCGCCGTCGCCGACTGCTATGATGGGCCGGGCCCAGCACACTATGGTGTTACCAGTGGGATCGTTCAAATCAAACACCATGTCGAGAATGTTGTGATTACCGGTGCATGGCGTGTCAAAACAGTTTACTGGGTTGACCGTAAGCTTGGTCGCAGTCACACCCGCGGCCGGGCCGGTCGCGCTGCCCAAGCGATAGATACCGCGGAGGCCGGTTGGCGGCACAGTACCTCCACCCGGCGATTGATTGACGTTGCCGACAATAGCGGAGGCCGTGGCCACAAAGATGATCGATGGATCGTTTGGCGTCACTAGAATTTTGCTGATTGCGCGGCCGGTAAAGATATTCGTCGACACGGGATTGTTGCCGCTGTCGTTGTAGTTGCGCAGCGGGTTGATGGGGCCAGTCAAATCTGCCGTCGTTGAGGCGTTGTCTATACGATAGACGCCGACGCCGGCGTAGCAGCCCGAACCGCACTGTCCATTTTCTCCGGTGCCGACGTAAACGATTTCAGGATTTGAAGGCGCAATGGCGATCGCGCCGATTACTTGCGAATCAGCCGTGTCAAATAGTTGCGTCCAGGTCTGCCCGCCATTCAATGATCTATACAACCCACCTTGTGCAGCACCAACGTAGACAATGTCCGGATTCGTTGGATGAACCGCGATTGCGATTGTCCGTCCACTGGTGGGCACTTCGACTGTATTCGTCTGGCCGTTTGCCAACGGGAAGGGACCGATGTTGATCCAACCGGTACTACTTAGGACATGCGGTGAGACCAGGCCTTTCCTCACGTCTTCCTGCATCTTCTCTTCCTGTGCTTTCATCTCCATGACCGCGTTCTCACGAATACTTGGGTCATAAGGCTTGCCTGGCTCCATGCCCAGTTTGATGTTCACCCACTCGTCACGGCGGCGCATATACTCAGCCTGATTGACTATGCCTTGTGAAAACTGAGGACGGTCGGGGTCGTTCTCGTTGGCTTCGTCGGGATCTTCGCCTAGATCCGGAGTGGGCGTAGGCGTGGGGGCCGGCGCACCTATCACCTTCGGCTTTTTAGTTTGACTCGACACCGGCGCTCCTTTTGCCTTTGGCGCAGGATCCTGAGCAGTGACTGCGCGGCCGAAACTAACGGCGAGCACACAAGCGGTCGTAAAGAGGGCCAATAGTAGTGCCCAACTCATTGATTTCTTCATGTCGAGTCTCCTCATAGGTAAGCCTTGGGTTTGGTAGCTGGATGGTTATCGGAACAACGCAGTTGCTAACCTGCTCGGTAGTGACGGAATGAACCACCGCGTGCTGATTGGCCGGGGGAATAGCACAAGTCGCAGGCCGGATGCTTTACACTTTTAGTCTCAGAGAACTGATTTTCTGTCGTTCTCAAAAAATGCTTCGCGCTAATAAACGCAGCTAACAGTTGATGAGCGGACGGATAATATCTACAAAGCGTCTTTGGCGCAAGAGGCTTGCGCATGGTGCGTATGAAAGTGGCGCCGCAAGACTTTAGCTACGAAAGCTCAAATCGCTCGCCGTACTGGGGCACTTCAATGTCCCAGCCAAATCGTTCTCGAATGTGACTTGCCATTGCTTCCGCCGATCCAGTTTCGCCGTGAGTGACGAAAACTCTTTTCGGTGGCGCGGGCAGGTCTTGCAACCAGCGGACAACTTCTTTCCAATCGGCGTGTGCCGAAAAGCCGCCAATCTTTGCCGTCTTGCAACGCACCGGTACCCATTGGCCCAAAACTTTCACCTGCTTCTCGCCGTCGGCGACACGGCGCCCAAGCGTGCCGGCCGCTTGATAGCCGACAAACACCACCGTCGCATTTTCATCCGGCAACAATCGCAGCGCATGATGCAGAACGCGCCCACCGTTCATCATCCCTGACGCGCTGATGATGATGCGCGCGCCCTCCATTCCGTTGATGCGTTTCGATTCATCGCGCGTGCTGCATGCCAGCATCGAATGCGTTTGCATCGGAGTCGCCGTGCGCTTCAAAGCTGAGGCATACTCTTCATCCTGTTCGTCTTTATCGGCGGCATACGCGCACGTCGCGGCCGCGGCCATCGGCGAATCGAGGCATACCGGCAACACGGGAACGCGTTTTTCGTCTTCCAGCTCGCGAATCAGATAGACGATTTCCTGCGCGCGGCCTACCGCAAAAGCCGGAATCAGGACTGCGCCGCCATGCTGAGCAGCGTCATTGATTATTCGCTCGAGCGCGACTTTCGGCTCTTCCGGATCGTGCTCGCGGTCGCCATAGGTGGATTCAATCAGCAAATAATCACAAGCAGGAGGCGTCGCGGGATCGCGAATAATCGGCTGATTGTATTTTCCCAGGTCGCCGGAAAACAGGATGCGTCGCGTTTCCCCGCCCGTGCTTAGGTTCACCAGAACGTGACTGGAACCAAGGATGTGACCCGCGATCCGGAACTCAGCGGTGATATCCGGTGAGATTGAAACTCTGGTGCCGTTGTTCGGCACGACTTGGATCAACTTCAGGGCTTCGCGCGCGTCCTGTTCGGTGTAGAGCGGCAACGCCGGCGTGTGTTTGGTGATCTTGTGACGATTGCGATAATCGGCTTCTTCTTCCTGGAGCCGGGCTGAATCGGGTAAAAGTATTTTCAAGAGGTCCGCGGTTCCGTGCGAACAGTAAACCGGCCCGCGAAATCCGTGACGCACCAAACGCGGCAGGTATCCCGTGTGATCGATGTGCGCGTGCGTCAACAGAACGGCATGCAACGATGACGCATTGAACGGCGGATCCTGCCAGTTGCGATCGCGTAATTCGCGTCCACCTTGAAACAAGCCGCAGTCGATCAGCACACTCGTGCGATCCGTTTCGATCAGATATCTCGATCCGGTAACGGTCCCCGCCGCGCCCCAAAACGAAAGTGATGTCATCCGCGCGATGTTAGCCGATCAAGTGTCAGAACCGCGAGCGGTAGCGACCGGATCAGGATAGCCTGGAGCGTAACACGCCCAATCTCATTCACACCGCGCTTCAGCGCGGTGGTCGCCACATCGATGGAAATGGAAACCGTTTGAAACGGTTTCCTCTTCGAACGAACGTCGTAGGTCGCCGGGCTAAAGCCGCGGCCTGACTAAGAAGGCACATAAAACTACTTTTCAGTTTACCCTTGCTCGCTTATGATGACGTGCCAACTTTTCAGGAGTAATCAATGAACCGTCCACGACTCATTTCGCTGCTCGCACTCTTCGTTGGAATTATTTTCTCAATCGTTGCCGCTGAAAAAAGCGCCGCGATCTCTACTCATAAGCCGTCTGTTCGCACAGGCATATCAGTCACACAATTCGACGACCCATACTCAGACTTTCGCAACGTGCGGCATTCGAATGCGGGACTCTTGAATGAGCGAGACGAGATCAAACTTGGCGCACAACTGCATCGCGAGGTCACGAAGAAATACAACCTGACCGACGTCGGCCTGGAGCGCATTGAGCGTTTGGGCCAGCGTTGCGCGCGCGCAAGTGTGCGGCCAAATATTTTGTACAAGTTTCATGTGGTGCAGATGAAAGAGATTAACGGTTTTTCCTTGCCGGGCGGGCATGTTTACATCACGACTGCGCTGCTCAAGATGGCCAATGACAACGAACTCGCCTCGGTGCTTTGTCACGAAGTGGGTCACATCGCCGCTCGTCACAGTTTGAAAACCCTAAAGAAGCGCCAGCAGTACAACGACATCGCGAAATCAATCGGCGAGCTAACCGGCGTCGCCGGCGACATCGGCCGCGACGTGGGCGTGACGCTGGGCCAGATTGTCGGCGAAGGATTGTTGACTTTCCACTCTCAGGACGAAGAACGCGAAGCAGATTTTCTGGGCGTGCGCGACATGGCGAAAGCGGGTTTCGATCCGCAGGGCATGATCACGATGTTTCAGAAGTTACAGAAGATCGAGAATCAAAATCCCGATCTGCTCGGCAGTCTGTTTTCAGATCATCCCGACGCCCAGGAGCGAATCGATAACACGCGATATGAAATTACGCGGATGAAAGGTCAGAACCGCCTGCGGTAGCGGGCGGTTGAAGTTAGACCAGAGTTTCAATCCAAGATCAACCGCCTGCGGTAGCGGGCGGTTGAAGTTAGACCAGAGTTTCAATCCAAGATCAACCGCCCGCTACCGCAGGCGGTTCTGACCCTTGGCTCCAAAAAAAACAATCACTGCCGGAATTAATAACCCGAGATTCCGCAGCGCTGTCTTAACTCCCAACTGACTGCCGATGATGTTGCCGAAGCAGCCACACTCAAGTGCTTCACCATGCATTCCATAAACGTAGTAAAGCGCGAACGCGCTGAATCCAATCAACAACAATCCGCCAGTCGCTGCACCCAGACGCACCGTGCGGGGCACGAGCAGCAAGATCGCCGCGATGACCTCAATTGAGATTACCGCGATCGTCGCAGGCCACTGCCAACGTTCGTAATGGAAGTGCATGGACGCGAGCAGTTCGCCGACTTTGCCGACCAACTCGCGAAGAATCCATAGCTTCGCGGCGGCCGTAAAAAGAAAAAGAGCCGCCAAACCAAAGCGGCTAATCCGGACGAGCCATTTAAGAATTGACGCGGCGACACGGGGACTCGGGGACGCGGCGATGTTTTCCGAAAGAGCCATTCTCTCCGCGTCTCCGTGTCCTCGTGTCTCCGCGTCCATATCCGTGTCCTCGTGTCTCCGCGTCCATAAAGGATCTTACGCTGCCGCTGCCACAACTTTCTCCGCCGCATCCTTCATCCCACTCGCGACCGTGAAGTTCAAACCGGATTCGCGAATCACGCGCTGACCCTCTTCAACATTTGTTCCTTCAAGGCGTACGACGACGGGAATGCTGATACCAAGAGTTTTCGCCGCGCCGACCACGCCGCGCGCGACCATGTCACAGCGCACGATGCCACCGAAGATATTTATGAGCACGGCCTTGACGTGTTCATCAGCCAGCAGGATTTTGAAAGCAGCCTCAACTCGCTCCTGCGAAGCGCCGCCGCCAACGTCGAGGAAGTTGGCCGGCTCTCCGCCCGCCAGCTTAATAATATCCATCGTCGCCATCGCCAGGCCGGCGCCATTTACCATGCAGCCGATCGTCCCGTCGAGCTTGATGTAATTCAGATCGAATTTCGACGCTTCAATCTCCAGCGGCTCTTCTTCGTTTAAATCGCGCAGTTCTTTGTAGTCCGGATGACGAAACATCGCGTTGTCGTCGAAATTCACTTTGGCGTCAAGCGCGATCAGACGTTTGTCCTTCGTCAACAGAAACGGATTGATTTCGAGGAGCGACGCGTCCATCGCCTCAAACGCCGTGTAGAGCGATTGCATGAATTTCGCCGCCTGCAATACCAACTCATTCGGCAGGCCGAGCGCAAACGCCAGCTTACGTGCCTGAAACGATCGAAAGCCGACAGAAGGATCGATAGTCTCTTTGAAGATCTGTTCGGGAGTCTTCGCGGCAACCTCTTCGATGTCCATGCCGCCCCCGGCTGACGCCATGAACACGGGCCGCCCGCTGGCGCGATCTAGAACTATACCCAGATAAAACTCACGATCGATCGGCAGGCCTTCTTCGATCAAGAGCACGCGCACTTCTCTTCCCTCTGGTCCCGTCTGATGCGTGACCAGGTTCATGCCGAGCATCCTGGTCGCGATCTCGCGAGCTTCTTCAGCCGACTTCGCCAACTTAACGCCGCCGCCTTTGCCGCGACCGCCCGCATGAATCTGGGCTTTGACTACTACCGGTGTCGTGCCCAATTCCGTAGCGGCCTGCAACGCTTCATCAGCCGTGTGGGCGACGATTCCGCGGGGCACCGGCACACCAAATTTTTTCAGTAACTCTTTTCCCTGGTACTCGTGTATCTTCATCGCTTCAAAATCGGCACGCGCCGCCGTCTGCACCGGCGCCGTTACTCTCGGAATTAGGAACTAAAACTGAATGAGTTTACCTAGCTGTTGAGCCGGGAGCAACACGACACTTGATCGGGTAATTTCTTACTTTGCGGTTTTTCTTGGCGCCCTTGCGTCTTGGCGTGAACCCAAATCTCGTTTTGAGGAAGCGTTTCACGCAAAGGCGCAAAGACGCAAAGCTTCGCAAAGTCAAGAAAGGACACTACTCTCCATTGATGCGCGCAAACGCGGTGAGCGATGAACCCCAGCGAACGGGAGGAACTGATGAGCGAGGTCACCGTGACATCCCTTAGCAACCTGCGGAACGAAGTGACGTATGGCGCCGGCCATTCGTTGATCACAGACGAACCAATTTCGGCAGGCGGCGAAGATGCCGGGCCCGATCCTTACACACTCTTACTCGGGGCGCTGGGAAGCTGCGTCTCAATGACGACGATGCTTTACGCGCGGCGCAAAGGCTGGCCCGTTGAGAGAGTTATCGTGCGTCTACGACAACAGCGAATTCACGGAAAGGACTGTCAGGAATGCGTTGAGAAACCTGATGGTTTCGTTCATAAGATCGAACGCCACGTGGCTATCGAAGGCGACCTGACGCCAGAGCAACTGACGCGGCTTCAGGAAATCGCGCACAAGTGTCCGGTGCACAAGACGCTCACTTCGCCCATCGTCATTACTGACATGACCACATGAAACAACGGTTAGCTCCACTCATTGTCACTTCTGTTTTTCTGCTTGTTTCGTTCCCGACAACTCAGGCCGCACCGCGCGTTAACCGGCGCGAGCTCGCGAATCAGGTGCGCGCTGAATTCCTGCATGCCTGGAATGGCTATAAGAAATATTGCTGGGGTCACGACGATCTGAAGCCTTTGACGAAGACTTGTCACGACTGGTATAGCGAGCCGCTTTTGATGACGCCGGTCGATGCGCTCGACACCATGCTCTTGATGGGCATGAAAGACGAGGCGAACACGGCCCGTGCATACATCGCCACGCATCTGTCATTCGACAAAGATATTTCGGTGCAGAATTTCGAGATCACGATCCGGCTGCTCGGCGGATTGCTCTCGGCGTACGAAATGACCGGTGACCAGCGACTGCTGAACCTCGCCGAAGATTTGGGAAATCGTTTGCTACCTGTTTTCAACTCGCCGACCGGGTTGCCCTATCGATTCGTGAATTTGAAGACCGGTAAAGTGCGGGGCGAAGTAACGAATCCAGCGGAGGCCGGAACGCTTCTGATCGAGTTCGGCACGTTGGCGAAGCTAACTCACAAACAAATTTTCCATGACAAAGCAAAACGCGCTTTGGTGGAAATCTATAATCGCCGATCCCCGATTGGCCTGGTGGGGACGTGGATCAATGTCGAGACCGGCAAATGGACAGACACCGACAGTCATATCAGTGGCGCCATCGATAGCTACTACGAGTATCTTTTGAAGTGCGCGATTCTCTTTAATGATCGTGATTGTCGCCGCATGTGGAACGAGAGCATCGCGGCGATCAATAAATATTTGGCGCCCGCCGTTTCGAGATATGCCAATGGAACGAATGACGGACGAACAGTGCTGAGCTGGATTCCCGAGCTCTGGTACGGTCACGCGGATATGAACAGCGGCAAAACTACGGCGACGACGTACGGGGCCCTCGACGCTTTTTTCCCGGCAGTACTGGCTTTGTCAGGAGACCTCCATCGCGCCCAACGCTTGCAAGCGTCCTCATTTAGAATGTGGCGGCTCAACGGCATCGAGCCAGAGGAAATCGATTTCAGCAATATGCGCGTGACCTCAGCCGGTTATCCGCTTCGACCTGAAATAGTCGAATCAACTTATTACCTTTATCACTTCACTCGCGAGCCAAAGTATCTGCGGATGGGCGAAACTATGTGGGCTGACTTCGTTAAGTACTGTCGCACTGATGAAGGATACGCTTCGCTCAAAAGCGTCGTGACGAAAGAAAAGTCAGACTCGATGCAGAGCTTTCTCTTTGCAGAGACTTTTAAATACTTCTACTTGCTCTTTGCGCCGTCGAGAACCTTAAACTTCGACAAAGTGATCTTTAATACCGAGGCGCACCCAGTGCGCAGAAGCTGAATACAGAACCGCAAGCGCTAGCGAGCGGGTTAAAGAGCATCGATATTCAGAGCCGCGTAAACGATTTCGAGACTTGCGTCATTATCCCGCTCGCTACCGCGCGCGGTTCTGTAACACCCTCCATCGAATTCTTGAGCCGGCACAGGGCTTCAACAGAAAGGCGGTTCCGGACTGAAGGAGTTCATTGTTTGACTCAAGCGTTCGTTTGCCGTAAAAAGCCGCTGCGTCAAAGCGCCAAGTTGTCGCTCGCCTCAATCAAAACAGGAGAGACGAATGCCCGTGAACAAGGTCCGAAAACTTAACCTGCTTTTGCTTTTCGTCGCCACTGGCATGTTACTTTGTCCGGGATGCGGCCAGAGTGCTGGCGGTGACGACTTGCACGTAAAGTCGACCGCCGCCGGCGAAAAAGATGTCGCAACCAAATCCGCTTTCGCTGATCCAGTCACGAAAACATTTACCGACACGTCCGGCAAGATGACGACTGCAGTTGTCTATAACATTCACGCGGCGAATTACGATTTGAACGGCGAAAGATTCGGCGCCAGTCTCAACAATCCCATGCCTGGCGATGACAGCATTCGCGTCATGTTCAGTCTGGTCGGCGAAGAAGGCACTAAGGACAACTCACCGCTCAAGACCGGAACATACTCAGCGAAAGCGGATAAGTACATGAAGGTCGAAACCGTGGGCATCGTAACGCGTAAGAACGGCACTGAAATCAAGACCTGGTTCGATCGCAGCACGCTCAACGGGCAAGTCAACGTTACTTCTGCTACGGCCGATTCGGCAAGCGGCGACATTGACGTGACTGCCGGCGACAGCACGATCAAAGGATCGTTCACCGCCAAGATCCTGAAACGAAAATAGGGCGCCTCATCGTGAAAACCCTGCTGGCTTTTCCCGATCGTCCGCGCAGCGGACGAATGACAATAGCCCAGCGCTTCAGCGCTGGGTCAATCTCTAGTAAGCGATCCAGAGCCCGCGAAGCGGGCGACAGATACAGAACCGCGAGCAGCAGCGAGCGGGTTAAGTACTCAAGTTGATTCTCCGACCCGCTCACTATCGTTCGCGGTTCTGTAACGTTCTGCCGTCCGTTTCACGGACTTGGGAGCTGTTAACGTTCCGGTCCCAGCGCTGAAGCGCTGGGCTATTTTCGCACCGTCCGCGCAGCGGACGACGTGCCGCCTCGACTTACGAGGGGAAGTTCACTCGCACCGCAGATCTTCCAAAACTCCCTCGCACTTTTTCCAGTACCTCGCGTAACCATTTCGTGTACAATCGCGCGGAATGAGTGAAGCGGCATTGAGTGAACAGTTAGAGCAGACCGCCGATCAGACCGTCGCGGAAGAGATTGCCAACAGCATTAGCCATGGCATTGGGCTGGTGCTGGCGCTGGTAGCGTCCCCGATTCTGATCCTTACTGCGGCGCGCAGCGGAACCGCCTGGAACATTGTGGGCGTGAGCGTCTTTGCGACCTCGATGATTCTGCTCTATCTCGCGTCGACGCTTTACCACGCGATTCCGCACGACCGCGCTAAACGAATCTTTCGCACCCTCGATCATGGCGCCATCTTTCTGCTGATTGCCGGCACGTACACGCCGTTTACGCTCGGCGTGATGCGCGGACCGTGGGGCTGGACCATCTTCGGCATCGTCTGGTCGCTGGCTATTTTCGGCCTCACCATGAAAGCCATCTTCGGCGCGAAGCATATGTGGCTGACGGTCCCGCTTTATCTGGTAATGGGATGGACCGTAATGATAGCCGCGCCGCACATTCTCTTCCGCATGCCGGTGGCGGCGATTGTCTGGATTCTCGCCGGCGGAGTCGCTTACACGGGCGGGGTGCTTTTCTTCAGGGCGCACTCCCTGCGTTACAACCACTTTGCCTGGCACCTTTTCGTCATCGCGGGAACGGCCTGTCATTTTTTCGCCGTGCTCTGGTACTCGGCGTAGGCTTGCGGAAACCCGACCGTGAGGGAGGGTGCCGCGTGCGGGATGCGTTAAATGCACCCGACCGTTGGGAACGTGGAACGCCGCGGCGGGATGCGTTAAATGCACTCGACCGTCAGGGACGCGCAGCGGCGTCCTGGACCCGTTAAATGCACCCTCCCTAACGGTCGGGTTTCTGCATTTGTCTGTGCTATCATCTGCGCATTCAGAATCATGAACAAAATGTTTGAGAGTCAGCCAATTCACTTGAAACCTCTCGACAACCGCGCAGATCTCTTCGCGGACTAGTTAAACCATCGACAATTTCGCTTCTGGAATCGGCACGCCACACGTGTCGCGGCAAAGGTTTCGAAACAAGGAGCAAAGGATGATGGCCACCGCAATCGCAGCAAGAAAACCCGAGATTAAGACAGAACTGCCCGGGCCCAAGGCCCGCGCGATTATTGAAGCCGATGCACAATTTGTGAATCCGGCGTATCCGCGCCCCGATTTCAAATTGGTCGCCGAACGCGGCGCAGGCGTCTGGGTGACGGACGTCGATGGCAACGTGTTTCTCGACTGCAACGCCGGAGTCGCCGTCTGTTCGACCGGTCATTGCCATCCCGAAGTCGTGCAAGCAATTCAGAACCAGGCTGCACAACTGATTCACATGTGCGGCACCGATTACTACTACTCGCTGATGCCCGACTTAGCCAGGAAGATTGGCGAGCTGGTTCCCATCAAAGGGCCGACGCGCACGCACTTCGCCAACAGCGGCACAGAAGCGGTTGAATGCGCGCTGAAGATAGCGATGCACGCGACCGGCCGCGAAAAGTTCATTTCGTTTTTCGGCAGCTTTCATGGGCGCACGCTGGGCTCGCTGTCGTTGACGTCGTCGAAAGCCGCGCAGCGACTTGGATTCAAGCGTCAGGCGCTCGACGTGGTTCACATTCCGTATCCAAACGAATACCACAATCCGTACACGGCTGAGATGTGCGGCCGGGGCGGCGCGGCCGAGGGCGCGCTCAATTGGATCGAAAACCTTCTCTTCAAAACGACGACGCCGGCTGAGGAAGTCGCCGCCATTGTGGTCGAACCGATCCAGGGCGAAGGCGGTTACGTGCCCGCACCGGAAAATTTTCTCAAAGGCCTGCGGCGCATCTGTGACGAACATGGAATTGTGCTGGTGGTCGATGAAGTTCAAAGCGGCATGGGCCGCACCGGCAAGATGTTCGCGACGCAGCACTATGGCGTCGAGGCCGACATCGTCTGCATCGCCAAGGGCATTGCCTCGGGTCTGCCGCTGGGGTTATGCGTCGCGCGCGCCGATTTGATGGACTGGAAAAAAGGCGCGCACGCCTCCACCTTCGGCGGTAATCCCGTCTGCATCGCTGCCGCGTTGAAGACGATCGAATTGCTCGAGCGCGAACTGGTTTCGAATGCGGCTGAAGTCGGCAATTATCTGAAAGCTGGACTGGAGAAGCTGATGGCTAAGCATGAGTGCATCGGCGACGTGCGCGGCCGCGGAATGATGCTCGGCGTCGAGTTCGTTAAGGACAAGATCAGTCGCGAACCTGATGCCGAGTTGCGGGACCGAGTTGAGATGGCGACTTTCGAGCGCGGTTTGATTCTGCTCGGTTGCGGCGCGAATTCGATTCGCTGGTCGCCGCCGCTGATTCTGACGAAAGAAACCGTGGATGTCGCACTCGAAATCTTTGATGAAGCGATTAAGGCGTCGGTGTAAGTCTTTTCTCCCTCTCCCCTTGGGAGAGGGCTGGGGTGAGGGCAGTGTTATTGCCGATTTTTGATTGCCGATTGCCGATTCAAATCTACCTAAGTGGAAATCGAGCTTAACTTTCGCAATCAATCAAAAATCGAAAATTGGCAATTGGCAATGTTGATCCCCTCACCCTAACCCTCTCCCAGAGGGAGAGGGAAAAGGAGTTGAGTATGTTCGAAGGCAAAGTAATCTCAATCAACATTACCCCATCGGCTGCGGAGCCGATGCAAACCGTCGAAGAAGTCCGGGCGATACCGGGACGCGGCCTGGAAGGCGACCGCTATTTCGATAACAAGGGCCGCGACCCCGAACCGCGTCGTGAACTAACGCTGGTCGAAGCGGAAGCGATCGAAGCGATGAAGCGCGAACTTGACGTCGATTACGCTCTCAGCGACAGCCGCCGTAACCTGGTCACGCGCGGAGTGCCGTTAAATCATCTGGTGGGAAAGGAATTTTGGGTTGGCGAAGTGAAGGCGCGCGGGATCATGCTGTGCGAGCCATGCGCGCATCTCCAGAAACTGACTATCAAACAGGTTCTGCCGGGGTTGATTCATCGCGGCGGATTGCGTGCACAGATTCTTACGGAAGGAACAATCCGGGTCGGCGAAGCTATTCGAGCGGTGGATTAGTTCTCTGCTCTCAGTCTCACCTCGCTTCAGCGAGGTGATTTTGGGGACGCCTTATCAGCTGTAGCCGTTTTAACGGCTTATCTATTGGAAGCCGTTAAAACGGCTACATGTTTTCGTTCGCGTTTGTCGCACCTTGCTGAAGCAAGGTGTGAATGACAAAACCGAACATGTCCGTTTAGTTACCGACTACTAGTTCGCCGACGCCGCCACCATCTCAGCTTCAATCGTTCCTTTACCTTGATAACCATCGGGCACGGTGACCGCGCCGGTATCGAAATCCAGAACCAGTTTGTTCGTTTCCGCAAACCTGCCGCTCATGCGCAAATCTCCGGCAGGAGGATCAACCAGCGAACCTCGGCTCATCCGCGCAATCGTAAACGAGTTGTCAGTCATCACGCCGGTAGCCATGTCGCGCAACGAACGCTCGCGCGCAATGCCGGTGCTCACTACTGCGAAACCAACTGTTATCAGGTTGCCGAGCCGCGTGATCTGAAGTTTTCCCGCCAACGAATAAGTTTCGCTCCGTCCCGCAAACCCACCTGAAATCGTGAAGCTGCCCTTGTCGATTCGATAGAGTTGCGCGGTGGGCCGGAACGTATCACCTGCGGAAATCGAAACCGGCGCAGTTCCGCCGACTGGCATCGAGACAATCTTAAAAGGCGAAGTAATGACTTGGGGAACCATCACGTCTTTGCCCGGCGCCTTCTCGGAAATTCGAATCTCGCCATTGGCGCCCTGAGCAATCTCAACACTGAAACCACCGGTGTTGCGCTGCCCAAGAAAAGCCGCAATCACAATATTCGTTTTCAAATCGACATCGAGTTTCGGCAGATTCGGATCGAGCTTCGCAAGCTCCCCATACATCGCCTCATCACGCACCACAGCAATAAACGGATCCGTGATCGAAGAATGAAAGCCCTGCGCGATGACTTTGAGGTCTCCTGAATTCTGGTTTTCGCCCGCGGCGGGATTCTCTTTTTGTCCGGTTGAACTCTGCGACTGTCTCGGGGGCACATTGAAGTTCTTCGCGCGACAGCCGCCTGCGCCGCCGCTTAACAGCAACGAGAAAATGGTGGCGATGATTAAGGATTGCATAGTTACATCCTTCTCCGTCAGTAGAACGCTCGGCACGGCGAACCTTGCAACTGTATTTACAAACGATAGCGCACATGCTTGCGTAGCTCAGCATCTTCAACTTCGATGTTCTGCAAACGCAGCATCACGTCGGCATTCAAGTCCCAACCTGCGCGCTCGCCTGCCTGCAACTTGACGGCGCCGGCGGCGGCAATCATCGCCGCATTGTCAGTGGACAAATGGGGCGAAGGAAAGTAAACCGGAATTCCCAGGCGGGCCGACGCTTCACGACAGGCTTCGCGTAGTGCGCCATTGCACGCGACTCCTCCAGCCAGGATCAAAGTGCGCGGATGATACTCGCCCGCAACTTTCTCCATGGTCGAAACCAGCGAACGCACGACCGTGCTTTGAAAGCTGGCGGCGAGATCCTTGATGCCTTGCGAGGGCGGTTCGCCATTAGTCACCGGTTGCAAACCGGATTCGCGCACGTACTTCTGGACCGCGGTCTTCAATCCGCTGAAACTAAAGTCGGGACGGTTGTCGCCCATGCGCGGAATGGCAAACTTCACCGCCTTCGGGTTCCCTTCCCACGCCAGCTTCTCGATGATCGGCCCGCCCGGATAACCGAGGCCAAGGAGCTTCGCGACTTTATCGAACGCTTCGCCCGCGGCGTCGTCACGCGTGCGGCCGACGACTTTGTACTTGCCCGGCTCAGGCACAAAGAAAAGATTTGTGTGGCCACCGGAAACGATCAGCGCGAGTGCCGGGTGTTCCACCGGCGGATTCTCGAAACAAACAGAATAGATATGGCCTTCGATGTGATTCACGCCCACGAGCGGTTTGTTGAGCGCATAGGCCATGGCCTTGGCGTACGACACGCCCACCAGCAACGAGCCCACCAACCCGGGACCGTTCGTCACCGCGATTCCGTCAATCTGTTCCTGAGTAACCCCGGCACGCGACAACGCTTCTGCGACGATGGGTACAATCTTGTCGAGATGTTCGCGTGAAGCCAGCTCCGGCACAACACCGCCAAATTTTTCGTGTGTCTTGATTTGCGATGAGATGACTGAGGAAACAATTTCCCGGCCGTCGCGAATTACGGCAGCGGCAGTCTCATCACAGGATGTTTCAATTCCGAGAACTAGCATTGTCAGGTGTCAGGTGTCAGTTGTCAGTTGTCAGGTGTCAGTTGTCAGTTTACCGGAGTGATGAAGTCAGTACCACCTGCGTTAATTAGTATTCCCGAGACGAACGGTCGATGGTTTGGGCAATGATCCGCTTCTGTGGCTTGAGTTCCGTTAGGAACGAAATATTTATAGACCAACAGGTTTAATAATATTCGCAGCCCATTTTATGGGCGACAGACCATTTCGCTCCTACGGAGCTTCACTTAGTCTTTCGCTCGTCGACTATAAATATTTCGCCGCTACGCGGCTGGTCGCCTATAGAAGCTCAGACAAGAATCCCCTTGCTTCAACGAACGATATCGCCATAGCAAGCCGAAGCGTTCGCTCAATTCCTTCTTCTTGTGATGCTCGACAATCATCACACCGCCTTCCGCCAAGATCGTTTCTGCGTGTTCCCCGACAAAATCCAACGCAACTTCGTAATCCGTTTCATACGGCGGGTCAAAGAAGATGATGTCGAATCGCTCGGCTTGTTTCTTGGCGCGTCTACGCAGGAATTCCAGTGCCTCCGCCGCGACAACTTCGACCTCATTGTCATCAATCTCGAGCGCGTTTACGTTCGCTTCTATCAGCGCGCACATCTTGCGCGATTGGTCTACAAACGTAACGTGTTCCGCGCCGCGCGACAATGCCTCAATTCCTACCGCGCCGGTCCCCGCACACAGATCCAGAAACCGCGCGCCCTCGATCCGCGGCGCGAGAATATTGAACAGCGTCTCGCGCAAACGATCGGACGTCGGCCGCGTTCGATCCGAAGGCGGAGTCTTCAAGCGGCGTCCACGATATTTGCCGGCAATGATGCGCATGTCTCCGCAGTTTCAAGTTTCAAGTTTCAAGTCCGAGTTTCCAAAGTCTTCAGGTTTAACTCAAGCAATCCGGTATGAAAGGAAGGAAGTGTCGTCAGAAGTTGCAGTGCTCGCGACTTGAAACTTGAAACTTGAAACTTGAAACTTGAAACTAATCCTATCCCACCGCCGCCAACTTCAAGCGCGCATCCTGCTGCACGCGTTTAATCAGTTCGGCCGCTTCGCAAGATGTCGACCTCTGATTGAGATAGAGCTCCGCCTCTTTCCGCGCAGCTTGCAGAATATCCAGGTCGCGCACCAGATTCGCGATCCGGAACTCAGGCAATCCGGCTTGACGCGTACCCATCACTTCGCCGGGCCCGCGAATCTGCAAATCCTTTTCGGCGATCTTAAAGCCGTCATTTGTTTCTTCCATGATGCCGAGACGTTCGCGCGCAACTTCCGTCCGTTTGTCCGAAGCCAGCAGAACGCAATAACTCTGTTCCGCGCCGCGCCCAACACGGCCGCGCAGTTGATGAAGCTGTGAGAGTCCAAAGCGTTCGGCATGTTCGATGACCATGACCGAAGCATTGGGCACGTCAACGCCGACCTCGATCACCGTCGTGGAAACCAGAATTTGAATTTCGCCGCTGCCGAATCCGCGCATCACTTTTTCTTTCTCTTCC
>Ga0134126_10000295_pt1 | contig 64854 bp, 53 predicted proteins | sample KB31752_FD_96881 | JGI IMG/M metagenome (GOLD analysis project Ga0134126, IMG submission 96881) | Terrestrial soil microbial communities with excess Nitrogen fertilizer from Kellogg Biological Station, Michigan, USA - KB3-175-2 | ecosystem: Environmental > Terrestrial > Soil > Unclassified ...
GGGGTTCGCGCTTTGGTCTGGAGCTCGAACAGACCACTTTTGGGCTGAATTCGTGCTCGAACTTCTCTGCTTTTCAGCAACGCGATAACAACGACCAGACCCAATGTAACGACAACCGCAACCAGCGCGTCATGGCCGTTCACCTGGCCTCCAGTGTCCCAATTGATCCATCCGGGAACGAGTCGCTATGTCTCTCAATAACCTAAATTGTAGAGGCGCTCGTTGCCAGATCCCACCCCATGGAACGCCGACGTGCCAGCTGGATGAGAGTGCGTTTGCCTATTGAGCGGCGAGGCTGATGCGATTGCGGCCGGCGTCTTTGGCCTTGTACATGGCGGCATCGGCGCGTTGGCGCAGCGTTTCCAACGTATCGCTCTTCTCGCCTACTGCCAGGCCGATAGACAGAGAAACCTGTCCGGCGTGTTGCGATCCATCCGCGCGAGCGATCATGGTGCGCGAAACCGAGACCCGAATCTGCTCAGCGACCGCGGCGGCTTGATCGAGCGAGATGCCAGGCAGAAGGATTGCGAACTCATCGCCGCCCAATCTCGAAGCAATATCGTCGGATTTGATATGGGTGCGCAGAACCTCGGCGATCTTCAGCAGCACCTTGTCCCCGATCACATGCCCGTGCGTATCGTTTATTTGCTTGAAATGATCAACGTCGGCGGCCAATAGAGTGACTCCGCCGAGGTCCGATCCGGCGGCAATCATGGCGTCGGCGGCACGCTCGAAGCCGTGTCGGTTATTGAGGCCGGTCAGAGGATCCCGCAGCGGCTCGGTTTGCGCGCGCTCGAGGCGATCAACCAAACCCATGACCTGAGTGCGATTCGTCGCCAGCTTGTCGGAAAACTCCACGGTGACCTGCTGCATCAGCTGCGTCTTGCTCCGCAGGTCACTGACAATCCGCTTCAAGGTGGCCGCATCTACGGGTTGTTCCAACTTCCGGTCGATGCTGTCCAGAGTGTTCGTAAAGTCAGTGGCGGTCGTCTGGGCGTCGGCGGCACCGCTGGCGGTGTCTTCGAGCAATGCTCGCAACTGATGCTGCGCACGCTCAAACGCCTCGACATCGCGCGCAGCGATGTGCAGTGCGTAAAGCCGGGCCACATCCGGCTCGCACATGGGCGTACCAGAGACCGAAAACCTCTCGAGATCGCGGGAGAGTCCGGGATTCAGGCCAGCGGCGTGTTCATACCACACCGCATAACTTAGAGGGTGGAAGGCCGCCTTATGCGGCACCATCAGCTGCAGCGCCCGACGGAGGATTTCCGCGCTTTCCTCCCGGCTATGAAAATAATGCATCTTCCGGCGATTAAAACATCGCGCGCACAGTCAGGCGTGCGCGCGACCCCCTGGTGTCGAGCGGTCAGACTGCTGCGAACTCAGTCGTGTGCTTGGGCTTATCGCCCGTCTCCCCCTGCTGCTCGCGCTTGATGCGCTCGTAAATCTCCTCACGGTGCACCGCGACGCTCTTCGGCGCGTTGATGCCGACCCGTACCTGGTTCCCCTTCACCCCCAGAACGGTGATCGTCACCTCATCGCCGATCATCACGGTCTCACCGACCCGTCGTGTTAGTATCAACATGTTTTTCGTCCTCTTGGTTCCTTAATGCCAGGATCGGGAAAACTGTGCAAATTTAGCGCAGTCCGACACGACGTGTTGTACGAACAATTCGAACTCCACGGCGCGCAGACAACGCTCGCACGAAAAAATATGTAACTCGAAGCGCACCTGCGCCCGCTCACGCAGGCGCCGGCTGACATACGGCTCGATCAGATGCATCTGCTCGCAGCAGGAGCCGTACAGATGGAACATGCGCTCCTGATCACGGCTTTTTGGTATTCTTGGTGTGCCGGGCTTGGTTATGGACGCCCTGTCGTGTTTTGATTTTGCTGCGGCGCGGATACGTCAGCCTTGTAGGTCAGTACGTACGAGTCACCGGTATCCGTTACGACTATTGGTTTAACTTTTTGCAGGAGCTTGAGGGTGGCGCGTGCATCGCGAACACGCAGCGCCCCGCCGATATTGATATCGGTTGCATCGAGACGCGGGTCGGCTATCAGGATCTGTTTGGTCGAATAGCGGTTGAGCTCGCCGACGATTGCGGTCAAGGGCAAGCCTTTCCCGACGTCGAACAAGCCCTCGCGCCACAGCACTGACTTGCGTGCGTCTGTGGAATGCACGTCGGCGATGAGGCTCGCAGCAGAGTATTCGAGCTGTTGGTTGGGATTGAGCTTACGCTCTGGCCAGTCGGATTGAGCGCTTTCGCCCCCAAGTTCCTTGATGGCTACCTGACCGCTGATGACGGTGACTACCACGCTGCCATTGGACTTGCGGTAGACATCGAATTCAGTGGCGAGGTCGCGGATCTCGCTGTTGCCCACGGTGACCCGAAATGGGCGCGTAGGATCGTGAGCCACCGTGAACAGAACCTCGCCGCGAATCAGGTCAACGCGTCGCTCCTTGCCGGACCCGGTCCAGCGAATGCTGCTTTGCGTGTTGAGATGGGCGATCGAGCCGTCGTTCAAAATAACCTTGCGCGTCTCACCCATTCCAGTCGTGTACGTCTGGGTGACGTATTCCCGGACGGAAGAAAAATGTTGCCACACTCCGATAGCAACGATTCCCGCAACAGCGGCGACAGCCACAGACAACCGCAGCGGATGGGAGAGCAGCCTGATCAGAAAGGGAAACCTCGCCTGCCGGGCCGCCATGTCGACAAGATCCGCCGTCTTGTGACGTGGTAGATCCTGGATCATGCCCAGCATCGAGCGGTACTTGCTGAGCGCCCGCGCATGTACCGGGTTGCTGATCCAGCCGTGAAATGCCTCCCGCTGCGCTTGCGACATATCGTCGCGCTCAAGCTGCATAGTCCAGAAGGCAGCTTCTATATCGATGTACGATTCGGTGCGGATTGACATGAGATTCTCCAGTTCCCCTCAATCGACACGCAGCAGGTCAATGCCGTAGGACTCCATACGCTCGCGCAAGGTTCTGAGTGCCTTGGTCATGCGTTTGTCCACCCTTTTGAGCGAAATCCCCAACCGCTCCGCTATTTCTTTGCGGGCTATGCCCTGAATGTGAGCCATGACGAGCACGGCGCGCAGGTTGGGGCGCAGCTCCTTGATGGTCTGCACCAGTCGCTCATTGATCTCTTCAGCCATCGCTTTCTTATCGGGCGAAGCGGCTTCGTCCGGTACCTGTTCCATCCCCTGTGAGCCGGTGATGATGGTGCTTTCCAAGCGGGCGCGACGCAGCCTCATCAGAGCGAAATTGGTCGCGATCTTGTAGAGCATGGCACGCGGAAACAGCACGTCTTCAGGTCTGTAGCTCTTGTGAATCTTCTCGTAGGTGTCCTGGACGACTTCGCGGGCGACATCGCTCCGCCCGAGCATGCGCGTGAGGTACTGGAGCAGCTGTGGCTCGTGTCCACGGCACAGCTCCTCGATAAGCTCATCGCGTTTAGCCCTTGGTGAGTCTTCACCGACCCCGCCCATGTCGCCCGTATCCATTTACCCGTCCTTCCCTCTGTGATGCCCCATCAAGGCACACACCCCCCACCCCCGCAAAGAAAATCCTTGCTGCACCGCGATTTGCGCGGGCATGGTCCGGCGCTGGTACAGCAAAGGGCACACAAAAATCCGAGGGGCCAAACGCCTGTCCTACAGACGGACAGCAAACCGATGTGACTTAATCTGGCTCAACGGCAAAGCCAAATATCCGCAGGTCCGATATTCAGGGGTCCGATATTGGGTTATTGTGCTGCGCACAAAGCCTGGGAATAATGTGCGTGCGCGGTTACTCCTGGGCTTATTGACCCTGCCCATTGCAGGCTGTAATCGTGGGAGGTTGTCTGCAATCAGTGACAAGCTGCTTTCAGAACAACGTCAACGCTAGGGGTGTCTTGAAAATAACTAGTTGGCCAACATGTGCCAGTTGGAGGAAAGAGCATGAACGCGATTCCGACAGAAGCGGTTGAGTTGGAGCAGAACAACACGGAAGTCGTTCATGAGGGGGAGGAAGGATTGGTTGAGATGGGGTCGGCTTCGGAAGTGACGAAGGGTCACCCGTTTGGACCCAACGGGGACAACGGGTACCCCGGCTTCTCGTTCAACTAAACGCAATCCACACGGTGCGCCGGAATCATCCCGCGCGCACCGTGTGCAAGTTCACCACTTCTTGTGCACCGAGAGGCTGAGAACACGCCCTAGGGTCTGAAAATTTGCGTAGTCATAGCCGTAGAGATTATCGGCGAATGGCGCGCTCTGATTGAAGACATTGACAGCGTTTAATGAGAACTCCAAACCACTCCAGAGTCCGGCTTCTTGCGGCGTGGCATAGCGGAGTTGAAGGTCCACAGTTGTGAGCGAGCCTACGTGTGGCACCAGCGTACTTCCGGGGTTGTCATAGCCATTAGTGTAATTCAGGGCTAAGTCGACACCGAGGCCATTGTCTCCTTTCCTACTTTGACTCCATCCGGCCGTTGCGCGAAAGCGCAATCTCAAGGGATTATCGAACGTATTCACGATATCGACACTGGGAGAGGTGTCCGTCACAGCCTGGTCGAAATGGAAAACGTAACTGCCGTTGAATCCTAAGTTGAAACGACCGACGTCGCTGTCGAGCGTTTGGCGCAAGTCCACGTCGAACCCGGTAACCTTGGTCGACGCCAGATTGTTCAGTCGGTAGTCCACGATGGCAGCGGGGGAGCTGGCCAGGCACTCTGAGCGCGACTGAAAGTAGTCCGGACGATTGCAGACAGCAGCAATTTGAGCTCGTGTCGGATTACGCGTGATGACACCGGCCCACTCGTTCTCCTGCAGCAGGATGTCATATATGTTAGAAGTGGCTGGCGCGCCAATCTGGCCTTTGTAGTCGACGGCGTAATACGTCAACGAAAACTTCAAGCCGGGGTCGGCCACCGGCACGATGTCCACACCGGCGGTCCAAGTCGTCGCGGTCTCCTGCTTGAGGCCGGGATTGTTACCTTGAATCGCGAGAACCGTCGAGCTCTTTGTAGCCGACTTCGGGTCGGGCAAGGCAAGCTCACCGGATGCATTGTTCCCAGTATCATACAGATCGTCCAATTTCGGAGCACGGTAGGATCGACCCCAGCTCGCGCGCCATTTGAGCCACTCTAGAGGAATCCAGCGCACCCTGAACTCAGGATTTATTGAGTGGCCGAAATCGCTGTAGTCGTCATACCGCGCAGCCAGGTTGAGCTCGAGCCGCGGTGACGCATGCAAATTGGCGGCGTCTCCAACAACCGGGACGAGAAGCTCGCTGAAGAGAGACCCGACATGACGGCTGTATCGGGCGTTTCCATACGTAACCGGTGCCAAGCTGATTGCCACTGTATGATCGAGGCTTTCCTCGCGACGCTCAACTCCGATTGCCAATTTGGCATCGCCGGCAGGGAGGCCCCATAGTGGACCATCGGCTGTCAGGCTCGTGGTCTCAATGGCAGATACAGCATGCAAATTATGGTCATGCTGGAGAGAGGCGATGGTCCCGGGGTTCGTTGCCCCCCCGAATGCATTGAAGGCGGTCGAGGGATTCGTATCGGCGAGCGCCGCAGCCAAGGCGGTCTGGTCCGCTTGGTTGTAGTTGTTACTAAACAAGGTCTCCCGGCCATAAGACTCGGATAATGTCGCCCGCCACCCCCCTCCAAACTTGAATCTTGCTCCAACGGTTCCCAGGTAGTTGCGAGTCTCCGCACTCAAAGTTATGGGTCCGAGAGAATTCAAGAAGCTGTAAGCTACAGCTGTCGGGGCTCCAAAAGGATTGAAAGGATTGGTACTGGGCACTAAGAGCGTTGTAAAGTCCGGGAAACGCTCAATATAGGTGCTCCGCTGCGTTAACCGTCCTTCCGCGAACAGCTCTGTGCCCGCATCCACCTCCTGCGATGCCGTGCCATAGACACTGTGGGATGTCTTTTGAGGAAATATCTGATATCGGGTGAGTTGATTCTCCAGATTGGGGGTGGACGATACGGGTTGCATCGTCTGCAGGCTAACGATATTGCCCGGATCGGAAAAGTAGCTGCGGTAATCCTTTCCTCCATACGGTGTTTTATTCGCGTTTGCTGCATAACCTCGCGCCGAAGCCGCGAGACCTGTCGCGTCGTCATACTCATACACAATCATGGCCTTGCCAGAGCGCCAATGTGTCCCGAGCAGCTGCGACGCGGTCACATAATCGCGCCCCCCCGGAGCACCGCCATACCGCACCTGACTCTCTGCCCCCTGAAAATCATTCTTCATGATGATATTCACAACTCCAGCGACAGCATCGGACCCATAGAGAGCTGACGCGCCGTCAGGCAATACCTCGATGCGATCGACCGCTGCCATCGGAATATTCGAGACGTCGACAAAGTCTCCTTCGAAACCCGAAAGCGGCTGGCGATGACCATTGATGAGCACGAGCGTCGCCTCCACTCCCAATCCACGCAGATTGATTCCCGTTCCGAAGTTGTAGTTGTTATTGAGATTAAGGTCCTCACGAGGAGCGTTCAAAGACACGATCGGCAGCTGATACAACGTGTCTTGTACCGTCGGATACGGGGCTCGCGAAAAATCACTGTAAGTGAGAAACAACACCGGTGCCTTCACATCCATGGCGGTGTGGATGAGGGTTCCAGTGACGAGCACCTCGGACAAGTCGCTTTCGCGCGGTGCATGTGCCTGCACCGCGACGACCTGGGAATGGTTCAGGGGCGGCTCGTGGGCCTCAGGGGCGGCGCGTTCCGGCGGAAGCGGCGGTACGCTGGCCACCTGTTCCTGTTTGATGATTACCGAGTGGTCGGTGTTATCTAACTCGAACGTCAGCCCGGTACCGTGCAACATCCGCACGAGCGCTTCGCGGGGCTCGAGCTCTCCGGCGACCGGGTTGGTGCGAATCTTGTTGAGGTTATCATCGCCTGCGAACGCCACCGGCATGTTCGACTGGTGGGAGAACTCGACAATGGCGTTCGGGAACTCGTCCGCGCGCAGGTTGAATTTCACCTTTCCGGCGGCCCAGGAGTTGGACGCAGCGCACACTGAAACAAGCAGCAGCAGCTGGGAAACAAAACGACGCAGCAGCTTTCGCCACCGCGTGGTTTCCGTACGCCCTTGCGCCTCTATGCCGCTGTCCATATTCCCTGCCACCGTGGCGATCAGTGTGCCACGTGTGCACCTGCACGAACGAGATGCAGGTCCGGCAGGGGGCCGAGGAGATCCATTTTGCTGCGATGCAGCAGCATTATTTTGCGTCCATGGCTTCACGTGCTCAGGCCGCGGCGCGCCAGCCTTGGTTGCACCAGCGTCGCAACCAGGCTTCCATTCCTACGAAGTCCACGAGCTCAGCCGAGCTATGGTGGATTTTGCTCGCTTTTCCGGACAGCACGGTAGTCAGTTTTTTTCGATCGATGACTCCTTCCTGTACCAGAATGCCATCGAACAGCAGCTCGCGGATGAGAGCGATGTTGTGCTCGACGATTTTCTGCACGTGCCGGTCAATACCGCCTTTGTGCCTGCGGTTGGCGATCTCGCGAGGCAGATCCTGATAGAACGCGCGTCGGGCGATCGCCCGGTCCCAGCCGTCGAGGGTCAGTACATGCACCGGGATCCGCAGGCACAGTTCCAGGACAGGCTGAGAATACAGAGGTGTCACGCACTCGGGATCGTCCGGCTCTCCGAACGGATCATAAAAGCCCAATGGCACCGCAAGTTGAAATGCGTGCCAGAGCTTGCCACTCGGCGTGCCGCGGGGGTCGCGCAGAAGTGGGTGAACATATGCGTCACTGCCGTAAGCCTCATTCATCACTTCTTGCCGGACCAGCGGCCGCAGCTGCGGCAGCTCATCTCGAATGCTCCACCGGCGCGACCGGGCGTACTCGGCGAAAGCCTCTCTCAGCACCTTCCAGACCGACACACGATCCATCTGTGCCGAGTCGAATGCTATGCGCAGGAGGCGCGGTCGCAGCCCGCGATAATGGAGGTAGTCTCGCGCCCCGAACCGGCCGCCATATTGATAGAAGAGTTGGTCACCGCCCCAGCCGTTGAACGCCGCGGTCGCGCCATGCTCCGCCGCAAGCTTGGCGTCGAGTCGGCTGTGCTCAAGGTAGTACAAGTAGTTTGAGGGCTCGTGCGTGGCCGGCACCCCTAGTAGCGGTTGCAAGCACACAGTGGAATGGCGCGGCCGCTCCACGAGCGCGCTACCGCCAGACTCCGCGACCAGCCGTGCAAAATAGCGCTCGTCGATGTCGGTCGTCAGCGGGTAATGGTGGAAGCACGTGAGCTTCTGTTTCGCTGGCGTATCACGCAGCGAGGCGTAGACGATGGAAGAATCGAGACCGCCGGAAAGCGATAGCGTGATCCCGCTATAGCACGATGCCCAGGCACGAACGGTATCCATGACGGTTTCGCGCATCGCCCGGGTGGCCTCGGCCGGGTCTTCGATCATACCGGAGCTCGCGATCTGGAGCGGGTCCCAATAGAAAGTGCTATTGGCACGATCATCGCGCACTTCGACGCACTCTCCGCCTAGCACTTGGGACACTTCCCGGAGGCCGGTCGCGTGGCTCTGCCCTCGCAGCATGCATGCCCACGCCCGCACATACCCCCAATTCAGATTGAGCGACCCCAGGCCGAGGTGCTGGATCTCGCTCATCGCGGAGAAGTAGAGCCGTACACCGCCAAAACGCAGCGTCAGGCATGGCAGGCCAGAGGACGGGTCCCGCAGCACCCAGCTCGCACCGCTCGCAGCGTCGTGCAGAAAGGCTACGTAGCGGCCCCAGTAGTGCTCCACCAGGTCGCGGCCCTGGGACTCGAGGATCGGGCGTGTACGGGATTCGTCCAGGCTCGGCGGAGCCGGGACCGACGGGCTATTGGACAAGCGTTGAAATAGCTTTCCGAGCACTACCCCTGTGCCGTCGGCGAGGAGACAGGGCTCGCTGGATCCAACCCTGGTACCGGCGTACCCCACGAAAATTCCCTTTTTTCTGAGGGCAACGTGCCACTCAGGCCAATGTGAAGAGTGCCGGTCGATGAGACCTCGCGCGGTCTCCCGCGCTGCGATGTCCTCATCGTGCCATACAAATGCCAGGTAGCGAAACAAGACGTACCCTTTGACGTGCGCTAAACGACCAGAATGGGCGAGAACCCCCTGACATGGTCCGGGGTATCGTTGAACACGAAATCGCCATGCTGGACCCAGCAATGGGCACTGAAAGGATCTGTCTTCACGCCGAAAATCCACTGCGGAAAGACCCCGTAGCCCGCCAGGAAGTTGATCAAAGTCAACGAGTCGAGCAGGCAGGCTTCACGGGCCGTGTAGAACAGAGGCCGCAGGCGAACGAAAGCCATCACCAGAGGACGTACCGCGGCAGCGTCGGAAATCGCTTGCTGCGCATGCTTTTTCCGCAGGCCAGCAAGCCGCACAACCTGCTTGATTGGACGGTATTTCAGGGACCATTTCGCTGCCGCATACGCTTTGAATAGCCGCCACAGCTGCGCGGGTGTCGTCCTCGGCCGCACACGCAGATCGTATTCGATCATCGCGAGCCTCGGCGATTGCGCCACTACCGGCGAGGCCTCTTTACCCAACGCAGGGTCAGTAACCAGCAGACCCTGAGAGATCATCTTTGCCAGCAATCCGTTCGCCGCACTACCGGCGCTCGTACTTTCCTCGCCGGCCGCAGGAGCGACCGATGCAGGCGCTGGCCAACCTCGTACCCAACGCCCGATCGGATGGGCATACGCGAGCGACAGGTATTTGTCCCGCTCGAGATCGAGGAGGACAACCTGCTTGCCCGCAACGCACACATGCACGTGCGGTGAAAGGAAATACGACGCGCTCATCAAGGCATGGTTCGTTTTCGAGCGTCGCTGTCGCGTTGATTCATTGGCCGTCTCCTGGCTCTCTCGCCCGATGACATCACTGAAGCCGGCGCAATTGAGATGGCCGCATCCAATACAGCTTTCCGCTACGCGCGCGAGCTGGAACTCATCGCGTGTGCGGACCTCAAGTTATGGCAAGCGGACCTTCCGAACCGCCTGCCGCCCACTGTCCCTGCGCCAACGGACCCCCGAAGGACAATGCGCTCAAGGCGCAGTCTAGCGGGAGCGGCCAGTAATGCAACGACTGTGCGCGACTAAAGGCTATGTTGTGGCGCGCAAACGCCGCCTGGGCGTGGTGAAATTCCGGAAGTTTTCGTCTAGGAACGGGCGACCTATAGGAGTCCGTCGAGTCGGTCCAGATCGTTGATTACGCGCCAGTGGCCACCGCCCTGCTCCACCTTCGCACGCCATGCATCCAGGCGCGAAAGATATTCCCGAGGGTCGAAGTTATCGGTCCTGAGCTTGGTGACATTCAGGGCCACGACGTCGACTCCTTTGAAGTCGAGCGGCAGGTCCGCGCGCACATAGCCTTTGGCAAGCTCCTCCTTCATGTCGGAAAAGATGAGGATCTCTTTGCGTCCGGTGTCTTTTTCCTTGAGGAATTCGAGCGCCTGCAACAACCCGCCGGTAATGTCAGTGTACGGCGCGGGCGTGGACTCATCGATGAACTTCTCCACGCGGCTGGCAAAGGCACGCTTCTGCTGATTCGCGGCGCTCGGGCGGTCGTCGAACGTCGCCTTGGCGATAATGTTTTTCTCGGTAAAACTGCCGCTGTCGATCCGCGCTACTGCGATCGAGTCAGCCGGCTGCAGACGCGACAGCGCAAAGCGGATGATCTGCTCCGCCTTGGAGACCTGCCTGTTGTAGGTGCCGGAGGTATCGACCAACAGATATACACCTGTGTTGTGGGGCGCGGAGGAACCACACGCCCCCAGGGCCAGCGCCGCCGCAAACATCGCCAGTGTTCGTTTGGTCACGATTGCGCCTCCTGTCGTTGCCAGGACTCCACGTCAACACGATGAGCACGGGCTTCGGCCGCATCCGCCGCCGCCTCTTCCGCGGCGGCCAGGGCCATGCGGGTTTCGATCCACAACGGCACGAACAACAACAGGTCGTAGAACTGTTGCATCAACGTACCGAGGTGGCGCGACCCGTTGCCCAGGACCCGCAGCAGCAAGGCGAGTATGCGCAAGAGCCCTATTGCCAGCAGACCCATGACGGTACGCAGCGAGTGAACGAAGGTCTCGAGCGGAATGGCGACAAACACCAGCGCGAAGGGAAGAATGAAGCCCATACCCATCTGGGCCGCGGTCGTGATCCACAGGTGCTGGTTCACCACGGCGACAGCGTCGCCACGCAGCACGGAGCTGGTGGCAAGCTCGTCCTGCAGGAGCACCTCGCGCATGTAAGCCAGGCCGGCCTCGATGCTCGCCATCAGTAACAAAATCACGAAAGTGACCAGCATCATGCGCACGCGCATCTTGTCCGACAGAGCGCCGATGACCGGGAAGAGTCGGGTGATCCGCAACGACTCCATGAGAAACAATCCCATGGAGACTTCCACCATGATGATGACCAGAGCCGCAATATCGGCGGTACGAAAAGCGCCGATGAAGCTCGTGCCGCCGACCATCTCAGCCATCGGGCGCGCGATCAAGGTAAAGTTGATGGCGGCACCGGCAGTGGCGACTGCGAGAACCAACGCAGAAACGAAAAAGTACACCACCGAGGATGAGGATAACACGGTGACGGCACGATCCTCGCCGCGCACGATTGCACCGTATTCTTCCATATGACGGTCAATCGCGACCGCACGTTCGAGGACACTGGTGACACTCTTATTCACCCGCCCAAGAGTGTCTTGAATCATGCGCCAGTCGGGCATCATCCGGCGCAGCAGCGCGTGGCGCTCCGAACTGGCTTTGCGATATCCCTCCATGGCCTCCGCGTGCGCCTTGACCATGGACTTGTGGATGTCAGAGAGGATGTCGACACCGCCCGCGTTGCGTGAGTCTATGTTGGCCACGACCTCCACGGCCTGCGCCCAACCCGGTGCTTCCGGGGGCACATCTACCGCCTTTTGCTGATCCTCTTCGATCCGCACGATGGCTTCACTGAGCCGCCGCTGCATGTCTGGATAACTGGCGAGGTCCTTGCGCACGGTATCGCCCACGCGCACGAATTCGCGCTCCACAAGGCGCTCTTTGGCCTCTCGTCCCGCTGCAAGCAACACTTCGCGGTTGCGAGCGGCCAGGCGCGCCTCGCCATTGCCAACGGCGTACGAGGCAAGGCGGAAGCCGCGCGAGAGCGCCTCAAAGAGCGCATGAATGGCCTGATGCGCCGTGCCGCGCGCCAGATACAAAGCGGTGACCAGCAACACCAACAGGATGAGCGCCGATAACGGTGGCCAGGGTGTAAACGCCAACAGATTCGACATGGACATGTGAATGCTCGCTTGGATGGTCCGTTTGTGGGGCCCGTTTATGGGAAAACTACACTTCAACTCCGTTCGGGCGATGAACCGTTCGGGCGGTGAGTTCTTTGCGGACGAATGCCGCCAGAGAGCATGGGTTTCAGGGTGCTGTACGAGCGCGCTCGTGTCAACGCACCACAGCGTCGCGATTTGCCGCCACTGTTATGTAATCAGCGGCAAAGGCGCGGATTTATTTGAGGAAATTTTTGTGGACGCTTACGCGAGGAGACGACGTAACGCTTGAGATGTGACGCTTGCCGCAGGTCCGACTATGACATGCACACAGTCTGATGTCGGGACTGTAACTCCACGCAGTCCCAACGCACGGATGGCGTTTGCGTCGATCAAGGTCGGATTGAGGACTCCAACGCGCAAGCGACTCGCAGCAACATCCACGCTGCGTACGTTGCCGCGACCACCCAGTGCTGCCAGCAGGCTGCGCAGGGTCGCCTCGTTAGGCGCGTGCGGTGCGCTAGGCGCAGGACCGGCGGAGACAGCGCCCGCGCGCGCAGCCGCGTCTGCTTCCATGCCGGCAGGTGCCGTTGCACCTGGCTCAGAGGGAGCGCGTGCTACGCCATCGGGCTGCGCTGCGGCAGCGTACAGGACCCCGGGCGCCGTTGCGGCGCGAGCGGTAGTAGCTGGCACAGCCACGGTCGGGGCGCCCACCACCACGCCTCCTACAAATGCTGGGGAGCGGAGCGCCTCCCTGATTTCCCCGGCGATCAGATCGGCGTTGCCACCGATGACTACCTGCAATGCTGTTGACGAAGGGCGTACGAAGCCGCGAGCCCCGAGCGCCTTCAAGGCCGCGGTATTCACAGCCTCCTGGCTCGCGACAATGAGTCGAAGCCGTGTGGCGCATGCGTCGACCGAAGTGAGGTTCGCTGCTCCACCCAACGCGGCGATGTAGCTTGCAGCCCGCTCGCTGGCGGTGGCTGGAATCACCTGCTGCGTCTCAGCTTCCGTTGGATCGCGGCCAGGCGTTTTCAGGTTCAGTTTCACAATGGCAAAACGGAACAGGCCGTAATAGACAGCGAAGTACACCGCACCCACCGGAAACAGCAACAGCGGCCGCGTGGCCTTGTTGAAATCCAACACGTAGTCGAACACGCCGGCCGAGAAGCCAAATCCAAGGCGCACGTGCAGCGCATCCATGATCACGAAGGCCACGCCCGTGAGCAACGAGTGCACCACATAGAGAAGCGGCGCAAGGAACATGAACGTAAATTCGATCGGCTCGGTGACACCGGTCAGGAATGAAGTCAGAGCGATCGACAGCAGCAGGCCGGCAACAGCGCGGCGACGCTCCGGAAGCGCCGTGTGGTACATCGCCAGACACGCTCCGGGGAGGCCGAACATCATGACCGGAAAGAAGCCTGCCATGAACGCGCCGGCCGTGGGATCTCCGGCAAAGAATCTCTTCAGATCGCCGGTCACCCCGTGATAGTCGCCCAGTATGAACCACGCAATGTTATTGATGATGTGGTGCAGGCCGGTAACGATCAGAATGCGGTTCAACGTGCCGTAAGCAAACAGTCCAAATTCACCAGCATGCAGCACGGAACGGCTGAGCGCGTCCATCCCGTCTTCCACGTGTTGCCATTCCAAGCCGAAGCCCGCGGCGAACAGGAGCGCGACGAAACCGGTCGCGATGGGGACAAAACGCCGGCCACCGAAGAAAGCCAGGTAGCTCGGCAGGTTGATGTTGGCAAAACGATTGTAAAGAGCGCCCCCCGTTAGCCCGCAAATGATTCCGGCCGGGACGCTCAGTTTGGAGAGCTCGTGGGTTTTGTAGGCCTCCGCGGCCAGATCGCGTGCCTGCCCTGCCAATCCCACCAGCACATCAGGGGGGACATTGATCAGCACCTGCGCCCCCTTGGTGGTGACGAGGTAACCGACGACGGCTGCAAGACCTGCGGCACCGTGGTTTTCGCGCGCAAGACCGACCGCCACGCCAATGGCGAACAGCAGCCCGAGATTGTCGATAATGGCATTGCCCGCCGCGGCCATGGACGCGAAATTGAGCAGGTCCGGCTGGCCCAGCCGCAGCAGCAGCCCGGCAATCGGCAGGACCGCAATGGGCAGCATCAGAGCGCCACCGATCTTCTGCAGGCTCGCGAGTAGAGTTTTCATCAAATCCCCTGCGAAGTTGGGCGCACCAACAGCGGAAACGTGTTTCGACTGAATGAGGCGAGCATGCGCATGACTCCTACGCTGGCGCGACTTCGCCGGCGCTGGTGCCCATGCGCAAAGCCAGGGCTCGAACCTCTTCGGAACTCTCGAGTTCGAGTGCCTGACGAGCGAGCTCACGGCAGGTATCGAGGGACACGCTACCAATGAGAGCCTTCAGCTGCGGGATAACGGACGGGACCATGGACAGCTCCTGCACGCCTAGTCCGATGAGAATGGGCGCGGCAGTCGGGTCGGAGGCTAAGCCTCCACACACACCGATGGTACGCCCGTGGGAGACCGCAGCTGCGGCAGTACGCGCAATCAACCGCAAAACCGCAGGATGAAGCGCATCCAGTCGTGCTGCGAGCTCCGAGTGGCCGCGATCCATGGCGAGCGTGTACTGAGTAAGGTCGTTGGTGCCGATGGAAATGAAGTCCGCTTCCGCCGCAATCCGATCGGACATCACCGCGGCGGCTGGGGTCTCGATCATGACGCCCAATTGAATCGGGGTGGAAAGGCCGAGCGCACGGCGCTCCTCGTCCAACATGTTGCGTACCGTGCGAATTTCAGCAGGATCGGTGATCATGGGCAGCATGATCCGCGCCTGACTCTCAGGTTGGATTCTCAGTGCCGCGCGCAGCTGCACACGCAGCAGATCCGGACGCCACAAGCTTGTGCGCACGCCACGCAACCCAAGCGCGGGGTTGTCCTCGTGCGGTAGCGGCAGGTACGGAATAGGCTTGTCGCCACCAATGTCGAGCGTGCGCAAGATCAGGGGCCTGCCAGCGAGCGCCGTGGCGATGTGTTGATATTGACCGGCCTGCTCGTCCTCATCGGGCGGCGATTGGCGCTCGAGGAAGAGAAACTCGGTCCGAAGCAATCCACACCCTTCAGCGCCGTTACGAACAGCTATCTCTGCTTCCGTCACGGACCCAAGGTTCGCGAACACTTCGATGCGCGTGCCGTCAGCAGTACGGCATTCGCGTTGTGCTGCCGCCTGCTCGGCGGCGTGCCGCCCACGGCGCCTATCGAGCTCGCCGACAGCGCCCGCCAGTTGCCCGCGATCCGGATCGACTTGCAGGACGCCCTTCTCGGCGTCCAACACCACAGCGGTTCCATCAGCAATCGCCAGGAGCGCTTCACCCATTGCGACCAGCACGGGGATACCCATCGCGGCTGCCAAAATCGCAACGTGGGAGGTGGGTCCACCGGCGGCCATGCAAATGCCCGCCAGCCGTGAGCTGTCCAACGCAACCAATTGCGACGGCAGCAGCTCCCGGGCGATCAGAATTGTTTTGTCCGGCAGCTCGCGCACTGTTGAAGTACCAACGGTGCCGCTCAGTGCCCCAAGCACCTGGGACTCGAGATCGAGGAGGTCGTCCACGCGCTCTGCCATACGGGCGTCCTGCAGCGCCCGCAGTGCGTCTACGGTCGCTCGAATCGCCTGGCGCCAGCCGAAACCGGCGCTCTTGCCGTGAGCGATGGCCGCTCTGGCGCTGCCGATGAGCTCTGGGTCATCGAGGAGCTCGAGATGTGCGCCCATAATTTCGCGGGTCGCCGCAGGACCGGAATTGCCGGCAGCCTGAAGGCGGTCCCTGACGAGCGCCCTCGCCCGATCGAGCTCGGCGTTCTCGTGCGACACGCCGGCGCCATCTTCCTTGACGCTGATCTCCGGGCGGCTGAGTTGGAGAGTGTTTCCGACCGCGAGACCGCGGCTGGCAATAACGCCGCGCAAGGCGGAGGCATCGGCCGCTCGCGCAACACCAGCCACCGACGCACCACCAGTCGCTGACGCACCGCCCGCCGCTGGCGCACCGCCCGCCGCTGGCGCACCACCCACCGCTGGCGCACCACCCGCCGGTGACGCGCCGCCAGCCGCCGACGCAGTCCCGCCGCCGCGCGCCGGCGCCCCACCCTTCTCCTTCAGAAGCGCCGCCTCAACAGCCTCCACCGCCGCAGCCGCATCAGCGCCAGTGGCACGGATCTCAACCTCGTCGCCCTTGCGAACCCCGAGGGTCATCAGCGAGGTCGTGCTGTGCGCGCTAGCCTCTTTGCCGTGCGCGACCAACGTAACTTGCGCGGCCCGGCCCTTCAGGCCGCCAGCTAATACCGCGGCGGGCCTGGCGTGGATTCCGTGTTCCAAGGCAACCACCACACGCCGGCTCACGACGGCCCCCATCTCAGGACCTTTCCCGGACGCTTCCGCGACGGCTCCGACAGGCACGAGCTCCATCAGGAATTCGCCGACACTCACCTCGCGATCCTGACTCCGCCGCGCGATCGTGAACCCGCTCCCTTCCAACACGAGGACCGGCGTCAGAACGCTCGGCGCGCGTCGGGCCAGCAGATCGAGGTCAAAGCGCAGCAGCGGGTCGCCGCTGCGAACACGCTGCCCCTGCTGGACGAGCGCCTCGAAGCCCTCTCCTGCGAGCCCAACAGTATCGATCCCCACGTGTAGCAGAATCTCGGCGCCCTCGTCCGTCCGGAGCGTTACTGCGTGTCGCGACGCCGGAACGGCGATCAACTCGCCGTCGCACGGGGCATAAAGCGTGGCACCAGTTGGATCGATCGCTACGCCATCGCCGAGCATCCTGTCGGCGAAGACGGCGTCGGGAGCCTCATCGAGCGGCGTGCTCCAACCTGCCAGCGGTGCAACCAGGATCACCTTGGACATCCGTTCTCTTACTCCTGGAGTTGAACCCAATCCAGCGCCCACATCGGGTCGAGGGTCCGCTGGGTGAAACGAAAACACAGATCATGACGACCCGAGAGACGCTCGAGGCGCACTGGAGGCAACACGGTCACCTCGTTGTTGCCGACTGCCGGCGCGAGCGGCAAGACCGCGATCCGGGCGCCATCACAGTTGTCGAGTCGGACCTCGAGCTCGCCAGCGGCGCTGCGCGGAGCAGGCAAGTGGATGGCATCCCTATCCTTGCCGAGCTGAAAGTTGAATGGCACCTGCCCCACCGCGACCTGCAAGGTGTGCGCGCCACCAATGCCGGCGCCTGGAAATATCCAACAGGGATTCATGAGGTCAATGAGAAAGACAGCCCGATCACCCCGCAACGGCGCATCGTCCTCGAGCGATAACACCAGTTTGTCCGTGCAGGTGTGCAGATCCTGGCTGAGATGGCGCGCGAAGGGACCCAAAGCACTGGCCGTCTCCGCCGTCCGGAAAGCGTCCTCCGAGTAATGTATCCCGAGCGCTCGATAGCGGGCGAATTCGGTCGGCAGGCGCCGCACGAAGTTGTTCCAATCCCGGTGCGCCGGCTGCGACCAGCCGACTTCGGCCAACGCCGCCGCCCGTGGGAATGTCATATAGGCAACCCTGTCCTCGGTGCGCATGTGCTCCGTCCAGATATTGGCCTGCAGCCCGAGAATGTGTTGACGCTGTGTCGGGTCGATGGCCGCGGGCATCGGGTCAAAATCATAAACCTCCTGCAGCGACAACACGCGACCGCGGCCCGGAGGCTCGTCGTTCCTGGCGCTCTGTCGGTTATCCAGATAGAGCATCGGGGACGGCGACAGCACTGCATCGTGCCCGGCTTTCACGGCCGCAAGAGCGCCATCGAGTCCTCTCCAGGACATAATCGTCGCGTCGGGGGCAACTCCGCCCTCCAGAATCTCATCCCATCCGACCAGGCGCCGCCCGTGCGCGCTCAGGTATTTACCGATCCGCTGTACAAAATAACTCTGCAGCGCCTCCTCATCGGCGATATGCAACTCCTTCATCCGCGCCTGCACTCGCGGTGAAGCCTTCCACTGGTCTTTGACGGCTTCGTCCCCACCGACATGGACATATTCGCCAGGAAAGAGCGCCATCACTTCGTCAAGCACATCGTCAAGGAAGGCAAACGTGCTGTCGTCAACGTTGTAAAGGTTGGCGTAGACGCCCCAATCCGCGGGCACTGCGCTCGGAGGATGATCCGTTACCGCCAGCTGCGGATAAGCAACGATCGCGGCGCTCGCGTGACCCGGCATGTCGAGCTCAGGAACAATCGTGATGTTGCGCTCGCGTGCATGAGCCACTATCTGGCGAACATCGTCCTGCGAATAAAATCCTCCATACAATCGCGGGCGACCCGTGGCGGGATCGATGTCCGCGGCAGCTGCCGGGCCGGCGGGTACCCGCCAGGCGCCGACCTGCGTCAGCCGCGGGTATTTCTTGATCTCCAGGCGCCACGCCTGGTCATCGGTCAGATGCCAGTGCAGGACATTCAACTTGTGAAGCGCCATCCAGTCGATGAAGCGCATGACGAACTGCGGCGACTGGAAGTGGCGCGCCGAATCCAGCAGCAGTCCGCGCCAGGCAAACCGTGGACTGTCCTTGACGTTGAGTGCTTGAATCCATATCGGGGTGGAATTGCCCCTCGAGGTGCACAGCTGCCACAACGTAACTGCGGCATAAAGCAACCCCCGTTGATCGCCAGCGGACAGCACAATCTGCTTGGGTGTGACTTCCAGAGAATACGATTCCGGATTCGCGCTTTCAGCGGTGGCCGGGACGAGCCGGAAGACCAGCGCCGGCGCCGACGGAGCGCCTGAGGCTCCGGGCTGGCGGTCGAGCACTTGCAACGAGACACCCCGTGTCTCGTGGAGCAGATCGCTGAAGTAACGCGCGACCCGCGCGACGCCCGGATCCTGAGGGATGGAGATCCAAGTGTCAGCGCGGATCGCGAAAACGCCGTCGCCAGGCACAACCGTGGCCGGAGCAGGAATGACATCGAGCGGTACAGCGTAAGGCGTTGGCTCGGCGGCGCTCGCGGTGCCCAACACCGAAGCGACTACCAGGCCCGCAAGCACCCAGCGCCAGGCGCGCAGCCACCCGGCATTCAGCGCCAGCATGACTGCCCCCGGCGAAATTGCGCTAAACAAGTGACGATGAAGCAGGCACCATAGTGGATTGCCCCGCTCCGTTTGGCTGAATTCACGCAAGGCTTGGACTCATGGCTGAATCCGCTCATCCTCTGGTGCTTCGTGCTCGCGAGGCATTCGCCCGCAGTGAGATCAAATCCGCGGAAAACGCGATCGAAGAACGGCTCAGGATGGCCGGCCGTGACATCAACGCGCTGGAGATGCGCTATCAGATTCAGAAGCATCGCGGGCAACTGGGTGAGGCCGCCCGTACGCTCGACACCGTGATTGGAATCAACTCGCGGGCCGACTGGGCTCACAATGAGCTGATCGGACTTCTCGTGACTCACGGCAAGACCGCGGACGCCGAACAGGTGGCGCGCTCCGCGCTGCGCACCAATCCCAACAATGCCAGGGCTCATGAGATGTTCGGTCTGATCATTTCCAACGCGGGCGAGCTTCCAGCGGGAGAATGGCACCTGCGACGCGCACTGCAGATCGGGCCGCGGACGGCGTCGTGCCTGACCCATCTCGCCAACAATCTGATGAAGCAGGAACGTCTGGACGAAGCCGGGGAATTGTTCTCGCGCGCCCATGAGCTCGCGCCCGCCGATGCGAAAACGCTCACTTCCTGGGCGGCGTTGTGCGAGACACGGGGCGAGCTTGCCCGCGCGGAGGAGCTCATCGGTCGCGCCGCAGCAGCCTCTCCCGAGGAGGCTACCCTTCCGCGCGCCAATCTCTTGGGGAAATGTGCTCGAACCGAGGAGGCGCTTGCAACTCTCAATGCGGCGAAGACCCTCACCGGTGAGGCGCAACTTGCGCGCGGTCGGATATACGAGCAGCTCGGACGCCATGACGAGGCCTGGCAGGACTTCGTCGCCGGCAAGCGCAAGCTCGCCTCCGCAGGCGGCGAGCTGCAATACAAGTCCGACGCGGTCGAGGGCCTGTTTGGACGATTCAAACAGTTCTTCACCAGACAGAACATGGAGCGCATGCCGCGCGCAGCAGCGCGCAGCGACGTGCCGCAGCCTGTTTTCATCATCGGCCTGCCCTGCTCCGGAGCGACCCTGGTTGAGCAGATTCTCCGCGGCCACTCCAAAATGACCGCGGGGGGCAATCTGCCCTTTCTCGGCGAGCTGCGCAAAGTCGCCGGCGATGCGCTGCCCTCGCAGCAGCCGTTCCCCGAAAACCTCGCGCAAAGCTGGACCGCCGACCGCCGCTACGTCGTAACGATGCTCCGCGATTACTACCTTGCGCGCGCCGAACGTCACGACCTTCTGACTCCGGGCAAAGCGTTCTTCACGGACAAGATGCCTTTCAACTCGGTGTACCTGCCGCTGCTGAAAATGGCCTTTCCCCAGGCGAAGATCGTTCACATCGAGCGTAATCCGCTCGACGTCTGCGTAGCTGTCATGGCGAATGACGTAACGCAGGGCTTCAACTGCGGCTACCGTATCGAGGATGCCTCGCATCATCTGGCGGCGGTGTTCGACCTTTACGAACACTATCGGCGCGAGATCGACCTCGGTGACTACACGCTGCAGTATGAGGCGCTCGTGGCGGACCCGAAGGCGCAGACGCAAAAGCTCCTCGACTATCTCGGGCTGCCCTTCGAGGAAGGTTGCCTGCGCGCGCAGGCAAGCGGGAGCCTCGGTGACGGTTCCATCAACCGATACCGTCACTATGCGCAGCAGCTCAAGCCCTACATCGGGCGGCTGCGCCCGATGATGGCGGCCTGCGGCTACGAATAAACGCATGTAACGTCCTACCACAGGTAAATCTGTAGCGATTCGTCGGTACGTCGCGGCGCGATGCGAGCCAGCGCCTTGCGATGCGCGGGATAGTTCATCCGGCTGCGATCCAACAAATTGTCGATCTCCGCCATGTTGTAGCGCGCCTCCTGCGCTGTGGGCGAGCGCAGCCCGCCCGAGTCCGGAAATATGCCCATTCCGGCCATGATTGAATACCACGAGAACACCGGATAGCCCCTGCCAATCGCCTGTTCCCGCACGTCCGAGGCAATACTCCTGCCGGACATCCAGGCTGAATAGAGCTGCTGCAGCTCGTCCGACAGATTGCGGTTGGCGGCATTGGCACGCCAATACTCGGTGTCCTCGCGGGTGCTCATCTTGTAATGCGTGACAATGTAGTCGCGCGTGTCCTCGAAATGAGCGCTCATCAGCTGATTGAAACGATCCTGAGCGGCCTCGCTGAGGTCACCCTGCTGCAGACACTCCGCGAAGGCCGCCGCGGTCTGTTGGATGAACAGCAGCGCCGTGGCCTCCAACGGCTCAATGAAACCCTGCGACAATCCGACCGCCAGGCAGTTCTTGTTCCAGTGCCGCGTCACCCTGCCGATCCGCATCCGCACATGCCGGGCGGGGGTATCCGAGTCCAGCAGGCCCAGATGGCGCCGCAATTCGGTTTCCGCCTCGTCGGGCGAACAAAATCGGGTGCTGTAGACGTAGCCGTTGCCATAACCACTGGTCAACGGAAGCTTCCACGCCCAGCCGTGCTCGAGGGCGGTGGCGACCGTCTCGGAAGGGATTGAGGTTCCGATAGGCGACGACAGGGTAACGACCGCGTCGTTGAACAGGTTGTCCGCGAAGCTGACAAACGGCGTATGCAAGGTCTTATCGATCAACAGGCCGGCGAAGCCCGTGCAATCGACGAAGAGGTCCGCGGTGAGCGATTTGCCTTCCTGCGTGATCACAGCAGCGATCGCCCCGGTGTCGTCGAGAGTCGCATGCGTGACATGACACCGCTTGTAGCGCACACCGCGCTCCAGCGCCTTGCGTTGCAGGAACTGCGCAAGCAATACGGAATCGACGTGATAGCCGTGCCAGACGTCGAAGGGGAAGTGGTCGGGTGCCTTGGGGGCCCGATGCTCCGCGGCGAGGCGGGCCGCAATGAAGAAGCGGTCCGGGTGCGCATGCACATTCGCGCCATTGAGCCGCGCCTCCACGTTATGGACGAACTGAGTCATGGTCAGGTTGTCCAGCATCGAAGCAAAAGGGTGAAAGTAGCGCTCGAACCCGGGCTTGGTGGACCAGCCGGCGAAGGCAATGCCGCACTTATAGGTCGCATGGCAGGCGGGCATCCATTCGGCTTCCTCAATACCCAGGCTGTCGAAGAATCCCCGCAACCAGGGTGTCGAGCCCTCGCCTACTCCGATGACGCCGACCGTCGGCGATTCAATGACCGTGATCTCGACGCCCAGGTCAGTGAAGGACCGGGCGAGGGTCATGGCAGTCATCCAGCCGGCCGAGCCGCCTCCTACTATGAGGATGCGACGTACCTTCGGCGGCGTAGGGAATGCGTGCCTGCCCGTCTTTACGGTATTGGAGTAGTTGAAAAGCGTCGCTTTCGTCATGGGCCGTCGCCGGCGTACCGCGCCCCGCTCACGGGCTGCCCGGCCCCGGGGCCGGCCCCTTTCCGCTGTCTATATTTGAGACCAGTTGAGTTCCAATATAATACCACTCACGCACTAATGCTATACCCGTAGAGACCAATTAGTGTCGAAGTCGAAATTCATTGAGTAATCAACGGCATTTCATCTTGGTTGCGTGCCACCGACAGCGTAGTGGTATGATATTGGTAATATGCAACCTGCCGACAAGGCTTGAGAACGACTTTGACATCGCTTTCCGAAGCCGTAGGCGGCCTCGATGAATCGAGCAGTCTGCCGTTGTATCAACAGCTCCAACGCGCGTTACGCGAAGCAATCGAAACACGGGTCCTCAAGCCCGACGACGCTCTTCCTCCGGAACGCGACCTCGCTAACGAGTTCTCGGTATCGCGCATCACAGTGCGTAAGGCGATTGACGGCCTGGTGAGCGAAGGCATGCTGGTGCGGCGCCAAGGCTCGGGAACGTTTGTCTGTGCGCGTGTCGAGAAGAACTTCTCCAAACTAACTTCGTTCTCCGAAGATATGCGAGCGCGCGGACGCAACCCACGCAGTGTCTGGTTGCGGAGATCCGCAGGAACGGTCACACCGGAAGAGTCGCTCACTCTGCGCTCGAGCCCCGGCACCCCGGTTTATCGATTTCATCGGATCCGGTTTGCCGACGATGCACCGATGGCAATTGAATACGCCACCGTGCTCGCCTCCTGCCTGCCCTCGCTGGAAGCTGTTGAATCATCTTTGTATGAAGCGTTGGAACGCGCCGGCAGTCGGCCGGTGCGAGCATTGCAACGGCTGCGTGCAGTGTTGTTTACAGCCGAACAGGCCGAGCTGTTGCAAGCGAAAGAGAAGGACGCCGGACTGCTGGTCGAGCGGCTCGGCTTTCTCAAAGATGGCAGCGCCGCCGAATTCACACAATCCTACTATCGAGGCGACATCTACGACTTCGTCGCCGAGCTCAGCATCGCGTCCTGACCTTCAGGCGATTGGAACCCTTTGGCACGATACGTCAGGACGAGCGTATCGCGCATGCCCTGCTCGGTGTCAGGTTGGATTGGTGTGGTTTCATGGATGACGCGGGCGTCGTCCATGAGAAGCATGGACCACGGCTCTTGCATCGTGAAGCGCACGCCAGAGGGCCCGGTGGCATCGAAGACGCGAGTTTCACCACCGCGGACGTGGCGGCGGCCGACAAGTATGACAGCGACGAAATCCACGCCATCGCGATGAGCCCCCTCGGGCGTGGGTCGACCGATACCGTTGGCGGTGTCGATGCGGAACTGGTGAGCCTCGATAAACCACTGGTCGACCTGCCGGACCTGCTGGAAGAGCGAGCCGATGGCGCCGACCAGTTTTCCCCAGACCGGAGCGGTCAACACCTCTGCCTCAATGGGCTCGAACCACCGTTCGAGACCTCCGTGAAGCGCGTTGTACGAGGTCGGTTGCCAATGAGGCCGGCGGGGAGCGGCGGACAACACACCTGAGGAAAAGGCCTGCACGAAACAGGTATGCCGGCGTGAACGGTAGTCGCCCCCGTCGCGCAGATAAGCGTCGCGCGGGAGTCGCGCCCAGGCATCGCGCAGGGCGTTCAACTGCGCCAGATCGACGCGAAGGACAGTGGCAGCCTCAACGGCCGATAAGAATGCATAGCCGCTGTCCGTCAGGCGAGCGACGGTGTCGGACTGTGGAGAACGTTCTGGCATACCCCGTTTTTACCATTGGCGAGCCGCGCGCGCTATGTGGGCGCGTCATCCACCGGTGCTGGTTGCTCGCGCGCAATCCGGGCAAGCATTTCCGTGGTCTGCGGGTCGGCGGGAAAGAACGACTCGATGGCGAGCTCCGCCAGAGTGACATCGAGCGGTGTCCCAAAAACGGTCGTGGTGCTGAAAAACGAAAGCACCCCGTGCTGGGTGCGTAGCCGGAAAGGGACGACCACTCCGGCGTAATCGGGAGCTTGCTCGTCCGCCTTTTCCCCAGCGGACGCAGGGAGTGGATAGGCTTCCAGCTCATCGAGCAGCTCGATGAGGATCGGATCTGCCGTAGCGGCGATCTGCTGCCGCAGTCGCATCAGGACATCCTTCCGCCACTGCATGTAATTGTCGACCCTTGGGCCGAGTCCTTCCGGGTGCAGTCCGAGGCGCAACACGTTCACAGGCGGTTCCATGAGCCGAGGCTCGATCCCCCGCAGCAGCATTCCGACGGCGGCATTGGCAAAAACCAACGTCCAGTGACGATCGACGGCAAGTGCCGGATACGGCGAATGCGCCTCGATCACCAACTCGACGGCCCTGCGCGCCTGTTGCAAGGCGGGGTCATCGAGGCGGCGTTCGGCGTACATAGGCGCGTAGCCCGCAGAAAGGAGTAATGCATTGCGCTCGCGCAAAGGGATCTGCAGTCGTTCCGCAAGACGCAGCAACATCGCGCGGCTGGGAGCGGATCGTCCGGTCTCCAGAAAGCTGAGGTGGCGGGCGGATATGTCGGCCGCGCCTGCCAGCTCGAGCTGACTCAGACGGCGACGGTCGCGCCAGGTTCGCAGCAGGCCACCGACAGTCGTTGCGATGACGGCGGCCGGCGCGGTGTTTGTTTTGCTCGCGCTGGATGGCATTTGCATGCTTCAAATCATAGTACAGCGAAAGTGAGGGTACCAATTACCTCGCAGGTAATCGACTCGCTCGCGGCTGCCGCAGATCATTCGTGCCGCGACCCCTCAATCATCCGTCCCCACCAGGAGAGAGAGCGCTCATGTCCGACCTCCGCACACCAACTCCAGTTTCCAGTTTCACCTTGCCATCGGCATTACTTCGCAACGCGTTGGCCGCGGACGCGGTGCTCTCGGGCCTGTCCGCGCTGGTTCTGACATTCGGCGCGCCGTTGCTCGCCGGACCGCTTGGATTGCCTGTGGGATTACTGCGAGGGGCCGGAATCATTCTCATTCCCTTCGCGGGGTTCGTCGCCTGGCTGCGAATGCAGGAGCGCGTGCAGCGGCCGATAGTTTTCGCGGTCGTCGGGTGCAACCTTCTGTGGGTCCTGGACAGCGCGTTGTTGTTGTTTACCGGCTGGGTGGAGGCGACGATCCCGGGCGAGGTGCTCGTGATCGGCCAGGCGCTGATGGTGGCGATTCTCGCCAAACTGGAGCTCGTCGGGTTACAGCGCTCAACTCTGGTAGAGGCTCACGCGCGGCGCTGAGGCAGCGGGCGCGCTATTTGCTGTCCTTCCCGCACGCGCTGCGCGTACCCCGGCGAAGACCCGGCGCGACCCTTTCATGGGCCGCGCCGGGTCTGCTGCTGAGCGAGCGCCCGCACAAGAGGGAAACGAGCATGAACCATTTGACGCAGATCGAAAAAATTCGCGAACGCGCCCGCCAGCAGATCACTGAAGGGGCGGTGACGGAAGACTACAAACTCGACCGCAAGCAGGTGATCGCCATCTTGAACGAGGCGCTTGCAACCGAGATCGTCTGCGTGCTGCGCTACAGCTTTCACTATTTCATGGCGACAGGCATTCACTCGCAGGCCGTCAAGGCGGAGTTCAAGGAACACGCCGCCGAAGAGCAGGAGCACGCGAATCGTATTGCCGAGCGAATCAAGCAACTCGGCGGTAAGCCCGAAATGAATCCCGCAGTGCTCACCGAGCACAGTCATAGCGAGTATCGAGAGGGCACCTCACTCGCCGACATGATCCGCGAAGATCTGATCGCCGAGCGCATTGCCATCGAGACCTATCGCGAGATCGTGCGCTTCTTTGGCGATCGCGATCCCACCTCGCGGATCATGATGGAAGAGATTCTCGCCAAAGAAGAGGAGCACGCTGACGACATGGCCGACCTGTTGTTTGCCGTTGAGCCCACGACGGGCACGGGGTCACGGCCGCTGTATTTTGCGGATGAAGTGCCCGGCGGCAATGGCGGTAAGCAGAAATCCGCAGGAAAGCTGGACACCGTGTCCGGAGTGCCGGGCAGCAAGCCAAGTTAGCGACGCCGACGGCCAGTGGCGCTGCAGGGCCCGTTGCGCTTGTCGAGCGGGCCACCCAGCTGTACGCCCATCAGCGCCGGAATCGCTCCTCCATCGTGAGGGGCGGCGTATTGCGCGGCGGCGCGTTCGAAGGCATGCCCAACGGCCTGGCGGTGCGCGGATGACCGACGACCGCCTTGAGATCCACCTCGGCCGTGGCAAACTGTTGGTCCGGGGACGTCATGGCAAGGGTTTTCCCGTCAGGAGCGATAATCCAACCTGCCCCGCCGACGCCCTTATCGTGGCTGCTGCGGCTGGAGGAAATACAATAGGCACCGGAAGCTACCGCGGCGGCGCGCCCGCCCTCGATCCACTCGTTGGTACTGGTCTCGAGGTCGGCCTTCGCGGCGCGGTCGACCCGAGGAACCGCAATGATCTGCGCGCCGTCCTCGCCGTAAAGCCGGGCCTGATCCGGGATCCACAACTCCAGGCCGATGAGCATGCCAACATGCGCCGCGCCAACGGTAGCACACTCGAAATCGGATACGGCTTTCTCGTACCACGTGGTTTCCCAGGACCCGTCCTCGCTCGACAGACAGCTCTTCACGTGAATGGTTTCGGTGATGCCCTCCGCCTCGTTCCACATGAACCCGACGCTGTAGCGCAGATCGCCAAAATCGGCCGGACGGGTGCCGAGTGCGATAGCGGGCATCAATTCCGACAAACGCCTTTCCCAAGCGTCATGCGCCGCTACCGCATCGCGCCACGTGCGTGCCACGAATTCCCGCGGAGTCGGGAACCACGGGTAGAACGGCATTTCAGGCAGAAGCACCAGCTCGCTGCGTTCGGCCCTGACGTGCTCCACCAAGCGATTCCAGTCCGTCGCAAAGGCCGCGCGACCGTTATGAAGCTGACACACAGTGATTTTCATGCTCACCTCCAGCATAGATTGTGCCGTTCGACCCGCTGCACCTATAGCCAATAGCGGGCCGGCGTCTCTCTCCAATGGGTCATCGCGCAGTACGGTCCGCGGTGCCAAGCTTCTGCGCAAACCTTCCAGGAGAGCCGGAAAATGATTGACCTTTTCTACTGGACCACCCCTAACGGCCACAAGATCACCATGTTCCTCGAAGAGGTCGGTCTTGCGCACCGCATCGTACCGGTCAATATCGGCAAGGGGGAGCAGTTCCATCCAGCCTTTCTGGCCATTGCTCCCAACAATCGGATTCCGGCGATCGTGGACCTGGAACCGGCCGGCGGCGGCGAGCCCATCGCGTTGTTCGAGTCAGGGGCCATTCTTTTGTACCTTGCGCAGAAGACCGGCAAGCTCATCCCCAGCGACATTCGCGGTCACGTCGAAGTGACGCAGTGGCTCTTCTGGCAAATGGGCGGTCTGGGTCCCATGGCCGGACAGAACCACCATTTCAGCGCCTACGCGCCGGAAAAGATTCCGTACGCGATCGATCGCTACGTCAAGGAGACCAACCGGCTGTACGGAGTATTGAACAAGCGCCTCGCGGACCGGGAGTTCGTGGCCGGCGACTATTCGATTGCGGATATCGCCGCCTATCCATGGATCGTCCCCTATGAACGGCAGGGGCAGAAGCTCGAGGACTTCCCTCACCTCAAGCGCTGGTTCGAGGCCATCCGCGAGCGGCCGGCGACGCTGCGAGCTTACGCCAAAGCGCAAGCAATCAACACCCAACCCACCGTGATGACGGAGGAGTCCAAACGCATCCTGTTTGGGCAGACGGCCGCCACGGTGAAGTAGCAGCGCACCTCTAAATCAACACCGAGCGCACCGTCTTCGCCACCGTCTCGGGGGTGAAGCCGAACAGCTTGAACAACTCCCCGGCCGGGGCGGACTCACCGAAGCGGTCGATGCCCACCACCGCTCCGGTGCGCCCAACGTATTTCCGCCACAAGTCGCTCCCACCCGCTTCAACCGCGACACACGGAAGCAATGGCGGTAGCACTCCATCACGATAATGCACATCCTGCCGGTCAAATACCGCCGTCGACGGCATCGAAACCACCCGCACCGGAATGCCCTCCGCCGCCAGTAGCTTCTGCGCCTCGACCGCAAGAAACACCTCAGATCCTGTGGCGATAATCGCTGCATGCGGCTCAACGTCAGGCTCCACGAGAATGTAGCCGCCGCGCTGAATACCCGCCGCGACTTCAGGGTTGCGACGTTGGAACGGCACGCTCTGGCGACTGAATACCAGACAACTCGGGCCGTCGCGGCGCTCCAGGGCCGCTACCCACGCAATGACCGATTCCTCGGTATCACAGGGTCGCCAGACATCCAGGTTCGGAATCAGGCGCAGACTGGCGAGGTGTTCGACAGGCTGGTGCGTCGGCCCGTCCTCACCCGACCCTATGGAGTCATGGGTAAAGACGAAGAGGCAGCGCAGCTGCATCAGCGCGGCCATTCGCAAGGCGTTACGCGCATAGTCAGAGAACGTGAGAAAGGTGCCGCCGTAAGGAATGTAGCCGCCATGTAGAGCGATCCCATTCATGATCGCGGCCATGCCGAACTCTCGTACACCGTAGTGTATGTAACTTCCTCCCGAGCCACGGGTCACCGCTCGCGAGCCAGACCATAAGGTCAGATTCGAGCCGGCCAGGTCCGCCGAGCCGCCAATGAGCTCAGGCAGCCGCGGCGCAAGACTTTCGAGGACATTCTGCGAAGCTTTGCGGGTCGCAATCGACTGGCCCTTCTCCCGCACCTTCACCAGCGTCTCAACCACCCGCTCCGCGAAGTCTCCCGGAAGTGCCCCACTCCAACGACGCAGCAACTCCCTTCCTTCCTCCGGATAGGCCTGCACGTATTGCCCAAACCGCAGCTGCCAGGCGCCTTCGGACATCGCGCCTGATTCACGGGCGTCCCAGGCATCATAGATGGCTTTCGGAACTTCAAACGGAGCATGTGACCAACCCAACGCCGCGCGAGTGCCGGCGATTTCCTTCTCTCCCAAAGGAGCGCCATGCGTGTCGTGACTGCCCGCCTTGGTCGGCGCGCCTTTGCCGATCTGCGTCTTGCAACAGATCAATGACGGTTGCAGACGCGCGGCCTTCGCCGCGTAAATCGCTCTTTCGATGTCCTCGCTGTCATGCCCATCCACGTTGCGGACCACATGCCATCCATATGCCTCGAATCGCTTTGGGGTATCGTCGGTGAACCAACCCTCGACATGACCGTCGATCGAAATACCGTTGTCGTCGTAGCAGGCAATCAGCTTACCCAGCCCGAGCGTTCCAGCCAGAGAACACGCCTCATGGGAAACTCCCTCCATCAGGCAGCCATCGCCGAGAAATACGTAGGTGTAGTGAGAGACGATCTCGAAGCCGGGCCGGTTGAACTCGTGCGCCAGCAGCTGTTCCGCGATCGCCATTCCCACTGCGTTGCAGATGCCCTGCCCCAAAGGACCTGTGGTCGTCTCGACGCCATGCGTTACCCCATACTCCGGATGACCCGGAGTTCGTGAATGCAACTGACGGAATTTCTTCAGTTGCGACATCGGGAGGTCGTAACCGCTCAGATGCAGGAGCGCATACAACAGCATCGAGCCGTGGCCGTTCGAGAGTACAAAGCGATCGCGATCCACCCAGCGCGGATTGGCCGGGTTGTGCCGCAGATGGCGGCGCCATAACACCTCGGCGATCTCCGCCATTCCCATCGGCATCCCCGGATGCCCGGAATTGGCCTGTTGAACCGCATCCATAGCGAGAATCCGCAAGACGTTGACCACATCTCGCCGCGTAGCCGTGGTACCAGGAACAGACGCAACCTCAGGAACCGCGCTCAAGCCACACCTCCAGCCACGATGGTTGAGACATTCGAATCGACACCACGCGGCGCAGGCGTCAGAGCCACCGCATGCAAGCTCGCCAGTTGCTCGAGGCTTAAATACTTCGCCCCGACCCGCTGCTCGTCCGCCGCATAAAGCGGTTTATCCGGATCAGCCAGCGAGGTCAGAACCAGGTCGGCGGGACTGAAGTCCTGACCGATGGTCCACAAACTGGGGGTCGCCACAGTGAATACTCCCGCGGCCTTCGCCGATCGCACTCCGATAGCCGAGTCTTCGAAGGCGATCGCACGATGGGGCGAGAAGCCCAACTGTTCCAGGGCAAGGGTGTAGATATCCGGCGCGGGCTTCTTGTTGACCACCACATCACCCGTGGCAATCGCGTCGAACCACCGGGGAGCATCGGTCCCAAAACTCGACGACAGCAAGGACTCCACGTTCTCGGGCGAAGTCGTGGAAGCGATCGCCAGTTTGACACCCGCCTCGCGAGCCTCGTTCATCAAGCGAACGACCCCCGCGCGTGGCCGCAGATGACCGAGCGCCACCAGCTCCCGGTAAAGCCGGGTTTTGGCGGCATGCATCTGCGGGATGAGGCGCAGCAGCCGACCTCTCTCGGCTGCCGACATCTGCTGGCGACTGATGTAATGGGCAATGCGCTCCTTGCCGCCGGTGATCTGTAACAGCTCGGCATACAGCGCCGGTCCCCAGCGCCAATCGACACCACAGGCGAAGAAGGCTTCATTGAACGCCTGTCGATGCAACTCCTCGGTGTCGGCCATTGTGCCATCGACATCGAAAATCAGCGCTTCGAGAGTCACAGGCTCGCTCCTACCAATGCCCGCGCCTGGGACTCCTTCTTACATTCGAGGAGACGCCAGATCATGGGGGTGAAAATGAGCTGCATGGCGAGATCCATCTTCCCACCCGGGCAGACGATGGTGTTGGACCGCGACATGAAAGAGTCGTGCAGCATCGACAGCAGGTATGGGAAGTCGATACCGCTCGGGTTCGCGAACCGGATCACCAGAAACGACTCATCCGGTGCGGGGATGAAGCGCGCCACGAACGGGTTCGAGGTGTCAACCACCGGCACCCGTTGGAAGTTAATGTGTGTACGGGAGAACTGCGGGCAGATGTAAGTGACGTAATCGTGCATGCGACGTAGAATCACATCCGTCACGGCCTCCGCCGAATACCCGCGCGTTGCCTTATCGCGGTGCAGTTTCTGAATCCACTCGAGATTGATTACGGGCGTGACGCCTATGAGCAGATCGACTTGGCGCGCAACGTCCACCTCATCGGTCGCTACAGCGCCATGCAGGCCCTCGTAGAACAAGAGGTCGGTATCGGGCGGAATGTCCTCCCATTGCGTGAAGGTTCCCGGCTTCTGGCCATAGCGGGCGGCCTCAGGCTCATCATGCAGATACTTGCGTACGCGTCCTCGGCCGGTTTCACCATAGCCGCTAAACAGCTCCTCGAGCTCCACGAACAAGTTCGCGTCGGGTCCGAAGTGACTGAAGCTGTGATCGCCGCGCGCCACCGCGCTCGCCATCAGCTCCTTCATTTCCGCCCGGTTATAGCGGTGGAAACTATCTCCCTCCACAAAGGCCGCACGCACGTGCTCGCGGCGAAAAATCTGCTCGAATGTCCTGCTCACTGAGGTTGTACCGGCTCCGGAGGAACCAGTCACGGCGATTACGGGGTATCTGGCCGACACGTGCGTTTACCTCCAACCTGAGGGCCTCAAGGCCACTACTGCCGCTTGCGAGCGCGCAATGCGCGCGCAAGCCTGAATCTCGCGACTGACAACCTCAACCTTCTACACATGACTCGTCGTGAACAGCCCTCTGGTCCCAAAGAGCGGCGCCTTGAACTCAAAGCCGTTGTGGTCGCGGTGGTACCGCTCGATACGCTCCACCTCGCTGCGCGCCCCGAACACAAAGCTGATACGTTGGTGCGCGCTTTCCGGTGTGACTTCGAGGATGGGGCGGGCGCCCGTGCTGGCGCGACCGCCGGCTTGCTCGACAATGAACCCGATGGGATTCGCCTCGTAGAGCAGCCGCAGACGGCCGGGCCGGGTCAGGTCCTTACGGTCCCGGGGGTACATGAACACGCCGCCGCGCATCAGAATCCGATGGGTCTCGGCCACCAGCGAGGCGATCCAGCGCATGTTGAAATCCCGGCCGCGCGGACCGCTCTTGCCGGCGAGGCATTCGTTCACATAGCGCTTGATGGCTGGCTCCCAGTGACGGGAGTTGGAGGCGTTGATGGCAAACTCGGCGGTTTCCTCCGGGATGCGCAGCTTGGGGTGAGTCAACATGAACTCCCCAATCTCACGATCCAGCGTAAAGCCGTTCACTCCGCAGCCGGTGGTGAGCACCAGCATGGTGGCCGGACCGTAGATCGCATACCCGGCGCAAACCTGTGCCGTGCCAGGCTGCAGAAAATCCTTCTCGGTCGGCTCACATACGCCATCGGGACATCGCAGCACGGAAAAAATGCTGCCGACAGAGACGTTGACGTCAATGTTGGATGAGCCGTCCAGCGGATCGAACAGCAAAAGGTATTTGCCACGCGGATACTCCTCGGGGATGCAGTAAGGCGTGGCCTGCTCCTCCGAAAGCATGCCAGCCAACTGCCCGCCCCACTCGTTCGTGCGGACGAAAATGTCGTTCGCCATGACGTCGAGCTTCATCTGAGTCTCGCCCTGTACATTGATCGAGCCGGCAGCTCCCAGAGCATCGACCAATTGTCCCTTGCCGATCAGGGTCGCAATGCGCTTGCACGCCAGGCGGACGTCATTCACCAGCGCGGTGAAACTACCGGTCGCACTGCCGCTGGCGGCGGTATTCAAGCGCCGCTGCTCCTCGATGAGAAACCGGGTCAGCGTCATGGTGTTAGTCGTTTTTGTTGCGTTCGTCATGCTGGAGACCCCCCTGAAGCCGTACCCGGATCCGGTGGATCCGCAAAGACACGGCTCGCCCTGATGTCGGCCACCTCGAGGGTGAGTAAATTCTCCCGCGAGACCACCCCTTGCGCGCTATGGCCCAGGAGGCGGCTCGCCTGCCGCAGGCGCGCCCGATCGAGGGCATTGCGGACGGAGCGCGCGTTGGCGAAATGCGGGCGCACCTTACGGCGCTCGATGTACTCGCGAAAGACACTGTCGGCTTCAGGGCCCAGACGGTACTGCATCTGCTCGAGCATCAGGTGCGCGATTGCCACCAACTCCTCGACCGAGTAGTCGGGAAAATCGATGTGATGGGCGATCCGTGAGGACATGCCAGGATTGCTGCGGAAGAACGTGTCCATGCGGTTCTTGTAGCCGGCCAGAATCACCACCAGATCGTCGCGTTGGTTCTCCATCACCTGCAGCAGGATCTCGATCGCCTCCTGGCCGTAGTCGCGCTCGTTCTCCGGCCGGTACAGGTAGTACGCCTCATCGATGAACAACACCCCACCCATGGCGCGCTTCAACACTTCGCGAGTCTTCGGCGCCGTGTGGCCGATGTACTGCCCCACCAGATCGTCGCGTGTAACCGCGGTCAGATGTCCTTTACGAACATAACCGAGGCGATGGAGGATCTGCGCCATGCGCAGCGCGACCGTGGTTTTGCCGGTCCCTGGATTTCCCGTAAACGACATGTGCAGGGAGGGCGCACCGGCGCACAGCCCCATATTCCGGCGCAGCTTATCGATGAGCAATAGCGCGGCTATGTCACGGATGCGGCTCTTGACCGGCACCAGACCTACGAGGTCGCGCTCGAGCTCCTCGAGAACCTCCGCGACATGCGAGTCGCGAAAGGCGGCCGCGAGATCGAGCGGTCCCTCGTCAGTCCCCTCAGTGCTGTGTCTGTGATGCAGCGATGCATTCATACCTCGCCACCTCAGTAACGCTCGCCTTCAGGATGATTGGTCGCGTAGGCATGGGTGGTGTAGCGCACCGCTCGCCCAGCGAGCTCCTGCCGCTCCAACCAGAACCCGGGCTCGTTTGCCGGCCGATTGACCATGAACGACAGGCGCAGCGATTCGCGGCCATGCGTCGAATCAAACGCGTTGATCTTGATGTAGTGGTCCGGGAATGTGTGCCGGCAAGCTTGCAGCTCTGTCAGAACGCCGGCAGCGTCCCGGATGTCAAACATCGGCACCCCGAACATTTCCCAGTACGAATTGCGTGGATGAGGGTCATCCGTGTATTCGATGGCCACCGCCCAGCCGTTGCCGAGGCAATACTCCACCTGGCTGCGGATCTGCTCGTCCGTCAGGTCGGGCAGAAAGGAAAAAGCGCCTTGCGTGACTCTCATATGATGATGCTCCAGTACCGTGTCAGGCCGCGGCCGTCGTGGTGGGCACGAAGTCCGGCGTGTCGGTGCTCTCGTAGTTGAAGGTGATCTCGCCCCAGACATCGAGCGCGGCTTGCAGCGGCGCGCAGTGCCGGGCGGCCTTGACCAGAATCTCAGGACCTTCGTTCCAGATGTCCCGCCCTTCGTTACGAGCCAACACCATTGCCTCCAACGCAACACGGTTTGCCTCGGCGCCGGCGGCTATGCCCATGGGGTGCCCGATGGTGCCGCCGCCGAACTGCAGCACCACATCCTCGCCGAGGTAGTGGAGCAGCTGATGCATCTGGCCGGCGTGAATGCCGCCGGAGGCTACGGGCATCACACCACGCAACCCGGCCCAATCCTGCTCGAAGAAAATTCCGCGCTGCAAATCCATGGGGTTGTGTCCTTCCCGGAGCACGTTGTAGAAACCCTGTACCGAATTTGGATCGCCTTCGAGCTTGCCAACGACAGTGCCGGCATGGATGTGATCGACACCCGCCAGGCGCATCCACTTGGAGATGACCCGGAAGGACACGCCGTGATTCTTCTGGCGCGTATAGGTCGAATGCCCGGCGCGATGCAGGTGCAGAATCATGTCGTTGCGACGCGCCCAGTTCGACATCGACTGAATGGCCGTGTAGCCGATGACCAGATCGATCATCACAATCACCGAGCCCAGCTCCTTGGCGAACTCGGCGCGCTCGTACATCGCCTCCATGGTGCCCGCCGTCACGTTCAAGTAGGTGCCCTTCACCTCTCCAGTCGCCGCCTGCGCCTTGTTGACGGCTTCCATGCAGTAGAGGAAGCGGTCACGCCAGTGCATGAAGGGTTGGGAGTTGATGTTCTCGTCGTCCTTCGTGAAGTCGAGTCCACCCTTCAACGCCTCATACACCACACGCCCGTAATTCTTTCCGGACAGGCCGAGCTTGGGCTTCACGGTCGCCCCCAACAGCGGCCGGCCAAACTTATCCAGGCGCTCGCGCTCGACCACGATTCCGGTTGCAGGGCCTGCGAAGGTCTTCACGTAGGCGGCCGGGAAGCGCATGTCCTCCAGGCGCAGAGCGCGCAACGGCTTGAAACCAAAAACATTGCCAATGATCGAGGCACTGAGGTTGGCGATCGAGCCAGGCTCGAACAAATCCAGGTCGTAGGCGATGTAGGCGAAGTACTGCCCCGGTGAGCCGGGCACCGGGTCCACCCGGAAGGCTTTGGCGCGATAGCGATCGCACGCGGTCAGACGATCGGTCCACACGACCGTCCAGGTCGCCGTGGAGGACTCTCCCGCCACAGCCGCAGCGGCCTCTTCCGGCTCGACGCCCTCTTGCGGGGTGATCCGGAAGAGCGCCAGGAGATCGGTGTCCTTCGGGACGTAGTCCGGGTTCCAATAACCCATCTGGGCATACTTGAGCACCCCCGCCTTGTAACGGGCGGCACCGGTCTTGGCTGTCTTACGCTCATCGACGACTTGCATACTGCTCCCCTGGTTAATTGGCTGAAAGTCGCCTGCGGCGCTTTCAGCGGAGGTTGTTGCCGCCGCTGCGTTGGGCGGCGGGCTCGGCGCCCCCGGCAAAAAGCGTGGTTTTTGCCCGCTCCTCGTCGGTGGTGCCTGCAGACGGATCAGCATCGACTTCGCTCGAGCGAGGACGATCGTGGGGCTTGCTTCTCATTAGGTCTAGTTAGATATTGTTCGCCTCTGCATCAGAAATTCTTATAGATCGAATCGATGCGCAACCTCACCATGCGGCAAATGCGGGTCTTCGCAGCGGTGGCCCGCAACCTGTCCTTCACGCGAGCGGCCCGTGAGCTGCATCTGACGCAACCGGCTGTCTCTCAACAGATCAAGCTGCTGGAGGAAGACATCGGAATGCCGCTCTTCGAGCAGATCGGCCGCAAGGTGCACCTGGCGCCGGCGGGTACCGAGTTGCTGCGTTATACCGAGCAGGCCATGGAGTTATTGCGGCAGGCCGCGGAGTCGCTATCGGCCATGCGGGGCCTCAAACGCGGCGTGTTGAAACTCGGCGCCGTCAGCACCGCAAAGTATTTCGCGCCGTCCTTGTTGTCGGCATTCACGCCTGCCTATCCGGAGGTGTCGATCAAATTCGTGGTCGGTAATCGCGAGGAGATCATCAAACAACTCGCCGGCAATGAGATCGATCTGGTGATCATGGGCCGGCCGCCGCGTGAGCTGGAGACGGTTGCCGAGCCGTTCGCGAAGCACCCGCTGGTGATCATCGCCTCACCGAGCCATCCGCTTGCCGGCAGAGGTCGCATCAAGCTCGCACAGCTGGCGAGCGAAAGTTTCATCATCCGCGAGGAAGGCTCGGGTACGCGTGCTTCGATGGAGCGCGTCTTTCGCGAGCGCGCCGTACCGATCCGCGTCTCGATGGAAGTCAGCAGCAACGAGACCATAAAACAGTCGGTGATGGCGAACATGGGCATTGGCTTCATCTCGTCCCATACCGTAGGGCTGGAGCTTGCAGCCGGGAAACTGGTCGTCCTGGATGTTGTGGGCCTGCCCCTGGTCCGCGACTGGTATGTTATCCACCTGCGCGACAAGCGCCTGGCACCGATTCCCGCCGCGTTCCGCACGTTCCTGCTCGAGCAAGGAGCGCGAATTATCCACGAGGCGGTGGGCGAGCTGCCGCCGCGCTCGCGCCGCACCTAAGGAGGAACCGGAGCATGGGATCGACAGTACGCGTTTTGATCGTGTTAGGTGCGGCGATGCTCTACACCGGGCACGCAGCAGCCGCCACACGGGAGCTGGAGGTCGCGGGCACGCACATCCACGTCGATGTGGACGACGGCGCGTTCAAGGTCGGGGCCGCGCCGCTGCTCACATGGATCACCCGCTCGGCGACAATTGTTGCGCACTATTACGATCGGTTTCCGACTCCAACTTTACGGATACGGGTGGTTCCCGAAAGCGGCGATGGCGTACGCAGTGGCAAAACATTCGGTTACAACGGCGGCTTCATCCGCGTGCAGGTTGGACGGCAAGTGACCGCCGAGCAGCTGAACGATGGCTGGGTGCTGGTGCACGAGATGACGCACCTCGCTCTTCCCGAGGTAGGCGACGACCATGCGTGGCTGTCGGAAGGCCTGGCGGTCTACATCGAAGGCGTCGCGCGAGTGCAGGCAGGCAACCGGACGCAGTCGGATGTATGGTCGGAGGAGCTCCGCTCCATGCCGCACGGACTGCCGCAACCCGGCGACCACGGCCTCGATCACACGCACAGCTGGGGCCGTACCTATTGGGGCGGTGCGATGTTCTGTCTGCTCGCTGACGTGGAGATCCATCGGCGCACTCAAAATCATTTCGGCTTGCAGGATGCGGTGCGCGCGATTGCGCGAGACAGTGGCGGGTTGGTGACCGAATGGCCCATCGAGCGCGTCTTCAAAACGGGTGATACCGCGGTCGGCGTACCCGTCCTGGAAGAGTTATACGCACAGATGAAGGATACACCCGTGACCCCGGATCTGATGGGGTTGTGGCGCAAGCTGGGCGTGGAGCCGGACGGGTCCTCAGTACGACTGACGGATGATGCGCCTCTGGCGCAGGTGCGTCAGTCGATCATGCAATCACGGGGGGGCGTCATTCCGGCGAGAAGAACGTCGTCATCACCGCGGTAACCGCCAATACCGCGACAAGGAGCACATACTCGGCGATCACCACAGCGCGAAACTTGCGCCCCGCCTGCCCCCACTGGGGGTTCCCTCGCTGACCGCTCGGTCGCAGATCGCCGCCGCCCAACGCCGTTCCGAACCGCCATTTATTGAGCGCGGCCAGCAACATCAGCAAGGCAAAGAGCGTCACTTTGGCGATCAACAGCTCACCGTAAGGTCGCCCCAAGGCGGCCACATCCGGCAATAAAAGCGCAGCCATGGCAACGCCCGCCACCAGGACCACCGGCACCAGCCAGACAGCAGCCCCGGAAAACAGAGCGATCACTCGCGCGCTGCGTTCGCGCGACTCTCTCAAGGTCACCAGGCATAAAGGCATCAGGGCGCCGAACCAGAATGCAACAATGAGCAGATGTGCCAACAACAGCGGCGCCAACGCCCAGCGGCGCGCGTTGGTGCTGGTATGACCTGTCAGGGTGAACGACGCCGCCACTAGCACCGCTCCGGCAATACCAACTATGGTGAAGCCCCGAGATGACAGTCGTTTCAACCACGCGGCCGGTGAGTAGGGTGACACGGTGGCAGTGGATTTGAAAAAGTGATCCGCGGTCCGCCGCGCCGAAGCGTTCTGCATGCCGGCGATGATGAGCAGGATCCCGAGCTCCCGGACGGAGAACGAGCCCCCGGTGGTTGAGTTCCAGGCCAGCTCCTGCAGCGAGCCGTCGAAGATGCCTGACATCTCCCCTGCCATACGCGCCGCCTGCAGCACGTAGTGTCCCGCTATGGCCAGCAGAGCGGCAAACGCTGACAGCCGCGCCACAGAGCGTATGCCGGTCAGCGAGATCGTGAGTGCAGGCCCGAATGCCGCCGCAAAAAACACGGCACCCGCAGCTTGCAGCTGCAGCACAAAACTGATCGCGCGCAGCACGACGGACAGAATGTCAGGCATGTTCTTTTAGTGCTGTGTCGGTGCCGCCGCCGGGGCAGGCCCGGAGACCGTAAATTGGATCTGGCCGGGCAGGACATGGCCGTCATCACCCACCACGCGCCAGCTGAAGACGTAGGTACCCGGCTCTAGTTTCGCCAGAGGAACCGAAATCTGCTGCTGCGGCGTCGCAGGCGCGGAGGTGATTTTTTCCTTCAGCCCCCCGCTCTTTTGAATCCAGCAGGCCGTCAGGCGTGCGGCTTCAGAGAAAGTCAGGACGACACTGGCGGGGGAAGCGCTGACCGACGCTCCGTTGGCGGGAACCGCCTTCTCCAGATGCGCGTGTGCCAAAGCAGCAGTTGCCGCAAACGACAACAGCCAAGCGCTCACTACCCTCATGTACTTCATGCGTGTGCTCCGTTTTGAATTTGCAATTTTAGAACCAGATGCGCGCCCCGGCGACGAGTTGTGCTTCATCCGTGCCTTCACCGGCCGCACGGGCGAGCTCGGCTGTACGGCCGAAGCGCTTGAACCATCCTATGCCGATATACGGCGCCAGCTCGCGGCGCACCTCATATCGTAAACGCAGCGCGAGCTCGAGGTCGGAAAGACCGGAGCCGATGCCTTTTTCGGCGTCCGATTTACCGTATAAATTGACTTCACCGTAGGGCTGCAGGATGAGACGTTGCGTCAGTAGAAGGTCGTAGTCCGCCTTCAGACGCGCCGCTGTACGCCCTGCATCGCCGGCGTAGAGCGTGGCCTCCACGTCCAGCCAATATGGCGCCAGGCCTTGCAGCCCGATAGCGACCCATGTGCGTGCCGGCCCCTTGCCAAAGTCCTGTCGCAGCCCCGCTTGCGCGTCCCACCAGCGGGCAATGACGTGATCGAACAGAAGATCCGCTGAGGCATTGAGCGTGACGCCCTTGACGTGCTCACCTTCTGTTTTCAGCCATAGCTTGCTGTAATCGCCGCCATACCAGGCTTCCGCGTCCCAGGCAGCCGTCGCGCCCTCCTGCGCGTTGCGCCACTCGAGTTGGTCGAGCATCACTTTGCCGAAGCGATGGGTATCGTCCATCTGCATCATGGAGACCATGTCCTTGTAGGACATGTCGCCCATGACCTGTTGAGGCGGATCCGGCGGGATGTGCTGGGCGGCGACCGGTGACATCGCACCTGCAAGCAGCAGTGCCACACCGATACGCATCATGATTCCCCTCCGATTCGTGCCGGAGCATCGACGTGCACCTCGCGGAACATGCCTGCTTCCATGTGGTACAACAGGTGGCAGTGGTAAGCCCAGTGCCCGATGGCATCAGCCGTGACCCGATAGCTGAGTTGCTGGCCGGGTTGCACGTTGATGGTATGTTTGCGGAACAGGACCTCCCCATCCGGGCCTTCCACCTCGCCCCACATGCCGTGCAGGTGAATGGGGTGATTCATCATGCTGTCGTTGATCAGGACCAACCGCAGGCGCTCGCCGTAGTTGAACTTGATCGGGCCGGCTTGCGAGAACTTCTGTCCGTCGAAGGACCAGACGAAACGCTCCATATGGCCGGTCAGATGCAGGACGATGTCCCGTTCCGGCGGGCGCGGATCGATTGCTCCACCCAACGTCTTGAGATCTGCATAGGTCAACACGCGACGGCCGTTGTCGCGCAATCCCACACCCGGATCATCCAGATCACGGCGCGGATCCGGGTTCACCGCATCGACCATCGGCCCCATCGCCTGCGAATGGCCCATTCCCATGTCGGTCATGGTCAGCAAAGCGCGAGCGTCCAGGGGCGGAACTTCAGCCTGCATCCCGCGACGGGGTGTCAAGGTGCCGCGCGCGTATCCAGAGCGGTCGATCGATTGCGCAAAAATGGTGTAGGCGCGGTCATCACGCGGCTCGACAATGACGTCATAAACCTCCCCCGCGGCGATGCGCAGCTCATCGACACTGACCGGCTCGATATCAGGTCCGTCGACCGCCACCACAGTCAACTTCAGACCCGGGATGCGCACGTCGAAGTAGCTCATGGACGAGCCGTTGATGAGGCGTAGGCGCACACGCTCACCAGGGTTGAACAAAGCGGTCCAATTCGCGGCCGGCGGCGCGCCGTTCATCAGATAGGTGTAGGCATATCCGGATACGTCAGCAAGGTCGGTGCGATTCATCCGCATCTCGCCCCACATGAGCCGCTCTTGCAGCGTCGACTTCCAACCGTGCTTGCGTATGGAATGAGCCCAGTCGCCGACGGTCTGTTGTCCGAAGTTGTAGTACTCGCTGTCGAGCTTCAGCGTGCGGTAGAGATGTTCGGGATCTGAGTCGGTCCAGTCCGACAGCAATACGACATGCTCGCGATCGGCGTGGTGTCGCTCGCCCCCGCGAGGCTCAATCACGATCGGGCCATAGAGGCCGACCTGTTCCTGGAAACGCGAGTGGCTGTGGTACCAGTAGGTTCCCCATTGGTTGGCACGAAAACGGTATGTGAAAGTCTCCCCGGGCGCGATACCGGCGAAACTCAAACCGGGGACACCGTCCATGTCTGCGGGGACGATGACACCATGCCAGTGGACGGAGGTGGGTACGGTGAGTCGGTTCGCGACCCGAACCGTGATGGTGTCACCTTGCCGCCATCGCAGCAGCGGCCCCGGAACCTGGCCGTTGACTACGGTGGCTCTGCGGCTAGCGCCGGTGAAGTTCACCTCGATCGAGCTGACTTCGAGGTTGAAATCAGGGCCGGAGAGGACTGAACCTTCCGCGGCACCGGGAGCACCGAGAGACGGGCTCGCGGGTAGCCAGCCTACGGCGGCACCGCCGAGAGGCAACGCGGCGGTCGCCAGTGTGCCTGACAGGCCCTGTACGAAACGCCTGCGCGCCATGTTGCAAGGGGCCAGTCGCGAGACTGGACCGAAACGGGACTTTTGCATCGTATCCTCAAAAAGCAAACCTACACTGACGAGCACCCGCACGAGGCAAGGGCGATCGGCGACTCCTGAAGAGTCAGGCTGCTATGGGAGGACGGAAATGAGTGTCAGGAGGCGCGGGGCGCGGGCGAACGGGCGCCGCGATGCGCACGATCGATGCAGCTGGGACGCCTTTTGCGATCGAAGGTTCGAACGCCAGAGGAAGGCTGCCGCAGTGGCATTGGCACCCGGATGACTTGCAGCAGTCGTGTTTGTCCGTTGAAGCCTGGTGTGTGGTTTGCGGCGGTGGCGGGCTGTGCATTGGGCACTGGTCGCTTGCGCCACCAGTGCCTTGGACTACGGCCGCCTGCGCCGAATCATGCGTGCTGACCGCAGCATGTGATCCGGTGTCAGGTGCGGCGGTGGCAACGCCGACCTGCAAGCCTACCGCCAGCTGAAAAGCCGGAAAGACAAAGAGAATACGGGCAAGAGATAGTCTGCGCACCCGCGCAGACTATCTAATTCGCCTCGTAAAGTCGAAGCGTCAGTGCAGGTGCGTCTTGGGCGGTCCGCCCTGGGCGTCACCCCGCTCTGGGCTCTCTCCTGCGACCGTCGGCGGCTCGAGCCAAGGCTTCAATATCACCTTGATGCAGCTATCTTCCTTATCGCGGAACATCCGGAATGCCTGCGGTGCGTCAGCAAGCGGCAAAGTGTGAGTGATGATGAAGCTCGGATCGATCTTACCGTGCTCGATGAGCTCCAGCAGCGGTCCGAGATAGCGCTGCACATGCGTCTGGCCTGACTTAACCGTCAACGCGCGGTTCACGATGGAGCCGAAGAGGATCTTGTCGATGAAGCCGCCATAAACGGCAGGAATCGAGACGGTCCCTCCGTTGCGACATGCCTTCAGCGCCTGGCGCAATGATGGGGGCCGGTCGGACTCCAGCATGAGGCCCTGCTTCACACGATCGTACGCGCCGAACACACCGTGCGAGTGCCCCTCCAGGCCCACAGCATCGATGCATGCATCCGGGCCACGTCCGCCTGTCAAATCGGCAAGAACATCCAACACATCGACTTTCTCATAATCGAGCGCCTCGGCCCCCGCCTCCGTCGCCTTGCGCAAGCGCGCCGGGAAACGATCGATGGCTATGACACGGCCGGCGCCCAGCAACAGCGCGCTCTTGATGGAGAACAGCCCCACAGGACCACAACCCCACACGGCCACAGTGTCTCCAGCTTGGATGTTGCATTGCTCGGCGGCCATGTAGCCGGTCGGGAACACATCTGACAGAAACAAAACCTGCTCATCGGTCAGGCTGTCAGGCACCTTGATGGGACCGACATCGGCGAACGGGATACGCGCATACTGTGCCTGGCCGCCGGCGTAGCCGCCCAGCAGATGGGAATAGCCGAACAGGCCCGCGGGCGAATGGCCCCACAGCTTCTCCGCCGCCCAGGCGTTCGGATTGGAGTTCTCGCACAGGGAGAACTGCCGCTGCTGGCAGAAAAAACAGGATCCGCAGGAGATGGGAAACGGATTCACCACTCGATCGCCCACTTTCAGGTTGCGCACGCCCGAGCCGACCTCGACGACTTCGCCCATGAATTCGTGGCCGATGATGTCGCCGGCCAGCATCCCTGGAATGTAGCCGCCGTAGATGTGCAGATCCGAGCCGCAGATGGCCGTGGAAGAGATGCGGATGATGGCATCGCGCGGATTCAGGATGGTCGGATCAGGAACCTCCTCCACACGCAGTCGCTCTTTCCCGTACCAGACATTTGCTTTCATATCGGTCTCCGCTTCAATGGTCCGCCAGCATCAATTGCTGCTCGTCAAACGCCAGTAGCGTGCCGCGCGACCCAACAGGCCGCGGCGCCCTGTCGATTGGCCCCGAGTCGTGGCGAGCTCTCCGGTTTCCAACAACTGTTTGAATCGGCGCAGGTCTTCGCGCACCTGGGTTTGCGGGTCCTGCCGCAACAATTTCGCCAACGCCGCCGTGAGCCGGCCGCCGACCGGACTGTAATGAATGCTCAGCCGGACGATCGTGCCGCGACCTTGCGGGGCGTGCTCGAAAATCACCGAGCCGGCGTTGGGGAGCTGCGCGCCATTGAGCGTGCGCCACGCCAGGGCCGCGCCGGGCCGGTCCTCGGTGATCTCGCAATCCCACTCGAGGGTATGGCCGGCGCCGGCTCCTTGGGCAACCCAGTGGAAGCGCCGCTCGTCGATCGACTTGACGGACTGGAGACTGCCCATGAAGCGCGGCAGGTTTTCAAAGTCGCGCCAGAAGCGGTAGCACTCCTCCGGTGACTTGTTGGTTGCAATGCTCGTCTCGAAGTAAAGGTCGGTCGGGGCCGCGACACCGGAAACCAACGGATGCCCCGCATGCCGGGTCATTTGTGACGCCGCCAGGGCATCCACGGCAAGGATGCCGGCAACAGTCATGAACGACATTGCAGCGCGACCCCTGTTCGGAGCACCGGGACGCATCCCCGTCATCAGAACGGCAAGGTCCACGACATCACCCACCGCACGCGACCAGAGCCAGGGCGCGGGGTTACGCGAAGATAAGATCCCTATCCCAGTTGCAAGCTCGCGAACGCCGACGCTTCGCGCAACGCCACGGTTCTTCCGGCCGATGCCACTGAGTGAGCCGACGCTGCGCGGAGCCACAATCGCAGCGGCACCGAGAGCGACGCTGAACCAACCCAGCCCTTCGGCAAGCGTTCGCGCGTCGATGCTCGGCATCTCGTTACGACGCGGGTAGTGACGATGAGTAGTGCGAGTGTGTGGGGAGCTGACAGAGGCCGCGTCGCCGCGGTATGCAGGCCTTTGCCCGAGGCCTGGCTCTAGGTTTTCAGTTGCCATTGTCTCCTCCGGACGGAAATCTGGTCGTGCCGCCGCCCGAGCGGCACGTCCTCAATCAATCCGAAAGAGACCTCGGAGTTCCGAGCAATTTGCGAGTTGCGTTGCGCGGCCCGAGGACGGCTGGTGCCGTTGCCGTTAGTACCCTCCGGCGCGGCGCTGGCGAAACGGGCGACCCGCCCGTTGGCGCTGCGTGTCACTGGGTCCTTGAGTATCACGCCGCGGCGGACCTCCAGTGTTGGCTCCGCTAACGTCACCGGCTCGGCCGTGCCGCTGCTGTGCGTGACCGTGTCCGTGCGATGTGTGCCCCTGCGAGCCGTTGCCATGCGTGTGGCGCTGCTCACGTCCCTGCGTTTGACCGCGCCGATGATCGTGGCCGCGCTGACCATTTCCTCGCGGGTCCTGTCCGCGCTGGTCACTTCCACGCTGGTCGCCTGTGCGCTGGCCACTTCCGCGTTCGTCCCGGCGCACTTGTCTACCCGGGTTGCGGCCACCGCCGGCGTTGTGCCCACCATCGCGCCGCTCGCCCTGCGGACGATGCGCCGGTGCATCACCATGCGACGGTTGGCGACTGGGCGCACTCACCGGAAACTCAGGCAGCGGCGAAACAGGCAGCGAACGACGCAACAGTCGCTCTATGTCCCGCAGCAGCGGCGCCTCATCCGGCGCAACCAGCGACACAGCAGAGCCAGCGCCCCCGGCACGAGCAGTTCGGCCAATGCGGTGGACGTAATCCTCCGGCACATTCGGCAGCTCGTAATTCACCACGTGCGGCAGCTCTTTGATATCGAGCCCGCGCGCGGCGACTTCGGTAGCGACCAGCGCCGTAACCCGGTTGTCCTTGAAGTCAGCCAGAGCGCGGACGCGGGCGCCCTGGCTCTTGTTGCCATGGATCGCGGCGGAGCGGATCCCACTGCCTTCCAATTGCTGCGCCAGCCTGTTGGCACCGTGTTTGGTGCGAGTGAACACCAGCACCTGGTGCCAGTTGCCGCTGTCGATGAGGTGCGCGAGCAGGTGCCGCTTGTGGTCCTTCGACACACGATAAACTGTCTGGTCGACCCGGTCGGCCGTCGCATTGCGCGGCGCGACTTCGACGGTCGCCGGATCGCGCAGGAAGCGCTTCGCCAGCTCGCGAATCTCATCCGAATAGGTTGCCGAGAACATCAGGTTCTGGCGTTGCTGCGGCAGGAGCTGCAACACGCGACGGATGGCGTGGATGAAGCCCATGTCGAGCATGCGGTCGGCTTCGTCAAGCACGAAATACCGCACTTCCCGCAGATCGACCGCTTGCTGCCCGGCCAGATCCAACAGCCGCCCGGGAGTGGCGATCAACAGATCACATCCGGCGCGCAACGCATCGATCTGTGGGTTGATACTGACACCGCCAAATACGACGGCCGTGCGCATGTCGAGATACTTTCCGTAGTTACGAGCGCTTTCGGCCACCTGTGCGGCGAGCTCGCGCGTCGGGGTGAGCACCAAGGCGCGTGGTGCGCGTCCCGTAGAGCGGGCCTCGGCCAGCCGGTGCAGCATCGGGAGGACGAAAGCAGCAGTCTTGCCGGTACCGGTCTGTGCGCCGGCAATCAGATCCCGACCTGAAAGAACAGCGGGAATGGCCTGCGCCTGAATGGGGCTGGGCGTGGTGTAACCTTTTTCGGCCACGGCACGCAAAAGCTCGGGCCTAAGCCCGAGAAGCTCAAATGACATTAAAACCTCTAGTTGCAGGAGAGCTCGCGCGGCAGATTTCGGCTGCGGCGGTCAGAGGCGAGGCAGGGTTGATAACGAATCGAAGTGCGTCGGAAGGGACAGACTACGGGCGGGACCGGTGCTGACCGCGCACCTGGATAAGCGCCATGATTTTCCGGGGCGGGACTCTACAGTGTTTGCCTTCGGCCGTCCAATCCGAAAGAATTGCCTGGAGCCTGGCTGACCGATGATCGCCGTAGCGAGGATGAGCCCCAGCGAGCATCTTTCGGCGCTCGTTTCCCGCGCATAGCCGATACTATGCAAGGGAAACGAGCGCCGAAAGATGCCGCTGCGGGTCGTCCGCAGCAGGCGAATCCTCGGTCAGACAGGCTCCTAATGGCACTCATCACATTACTCAACGGTCATCTCGCCTACGGCGATCGCCCTCTTCTGGACGGAGCGCAGCTCGCCATTGAAAGCGGCGAACGGCTCGGGCTCATCGGACGCAACGGCACGGGAAAATCGTCCCTGTTACGCGTCATAGCGGGGCTGGCCCTCCTGGATGACGGCGAGCTGCAGCAGCGCACGCGACTGCGAGTCGCCTTCGTCGAGCAGGAACCCGAGCTGCCAGCCGCCGAAACGCTGCGTGACAGTCTGTTGGTACGTGCCGCTGACGCCAAGGGTGCGAATGGGATTGCGTACTCGGAGCTGCATGCTGATGAGCGTGAGCGGTGGCGGCTGGAGTCGCGACTGACTGAGTTCTTACATCGTTTCGACCTCGACGAAACCCGCTCGCCGGCAACCAGCTCCGGTGGAGAGCGCAAGCGTGCCGCGCTCGCGTTGGCCCTGACACTGCAACCTGACCTCCTGCTGCTCGATGAGCCGACCAACCATCTCGACATCGAAGGCATCGAGCGCTTGGAGGAGTTGCTGCTGAAAGTGCCTGCCGCCATGGTCGTCACCCACGACCGCGCCTTTCTGGATCGGATTACCAGCCGGATCGTCGAGCTCGACCGCGGCATTCTGCGTTCCTATCCTGGGAATTTCGCCGCTTATGAGGAGCGCAAAGACCAGGAGCTGGCGGCTGAGGATGTGGTCCGCAGACGCTTCGACAAATTCTGGGCGCAGGAAGAAGTCTGGATCCGCAAGGGCGTGGAGGCACGTCGCACGCGCAATGAGGGCCGGGTCAAACGACTGGAGCGTCTGCGGATGGCGCGTTCCGAGCGCCTCGATCGATTCGGGAGCGTCAGGATCAGCCTGAACGCCGGCGAGCGTTCCGGCCAGTTGGTCGCCGAGCTCACCAATGTCACCAAGGGCTTCGGCGACCGAACTGTCGTCAAAGACCTCTCCACACGGATCATGCGCGGCGACCGCATCGGCCTCATCGGTCCTAACGGGGCCGGAAAGTCGACACTCATCCGCCTGATCCTGGGTTCTCTGGAGCCGGACTCGGGCAACGTGAAGCTCGGCACCAATCTGCAGGTGGCGTATTTCGATCAGCTACGCGTCCAGCTCGATCCGGAGAAAACGCTGGCGGAGACCATCAGCCCCGGCTCCGAATGGGTCGAGATTGGCAACGAGCCCGGCCAGCGCAAACACATCATGAGTTATCTCGGCGACTTTCTGTTCCCGACGCAGAGGGCGAAATCACCGGTCAAAATGCTTTCCGGCGGGGAGCGCAACCGTCTGCTGCTGGCCCGGCTGTTCGCGCGAGCGGCCAATCTGGTGGTGCTGGACGAGCCGACCAACGATCTGGACATCGACTCGCTCGAGCTGCTCGAAGAAAAATTGCAGGACTACCAGGGCACCCTGCTTCTGGTGAGCCACGACCGTCGCTTTCTTGACAACGTGGTCACCCAAACGCTCGCCGCCGAAGGTGACGGAACGTGGCGGGAGTATGTCGGGGGATATACGGACTGGCTGCGACAACGCAAACCGCCGGCCACCGGATCGGTAAAGCCCGCCGCCGCCAAACAGGAAAACGCGGCACCACCGGTTGCCAGGCCGCGCAGCAAACTCAGCTTTAAGGAACAACGCGAGCTGGACACCTTGCCCCAGGAAATCGAGGCCCTCGAGCGTGAGCAAGCGGATCTCACCGCCCGCATGAGTACTCCTGAGTACCACCGCCAGGACGCGCAGCAGTTGCGCATCGACGGCAAGCGCCTGGAGGAGATCGAAACTCTGCTGCTCACAAAGTTCGCCCGCTGGGAGTCGCTGGAGAAGCAGCGCGGGCGGGTTGCCTGAGGGGTGCGAACGGACCCGGTACTGCCCCCTTCCGGGCCACGGTGCCCGAGTGGCGCGAAAGCCCCCTTTTGGCGGTAGCGTAACCCCGGCATTGGGGCGTTCAGCTCGTGTTTTTCTGCTCTCCATTGTTAAAAAATTCGCTCCCGGAGCGCGATCCAGCCCTCATGTGTCGGGTGCCACCGACAGGGACGTCAATCAGTGCGACATGAGCGATTGCGGCGATCATCATCATCGGAGAAGATCGGCGGAACCAAAGCGACGGCCGGGCGGTCTTGATACGGCGCGGCTCAGGCTCGGACAAGGACTTACATGTCTCACACGATGCGATTTACATCCACGGCCGGTATAGCGCTAGCTGTCTGCGCCGCATTCGCCGGCTGCGCGGCGCGCACCAACGTCTCGGCCACTGGAAGCACCCCCTCACAGTTCACCCACCTCTACATCACGGCGCAGGCGGTGTGGTTCAACACGAATTCCAGCGCCACTCCCGATGATTCGGGATGGGCCAAATTCCCTCTGAAGACACCCGTGACCGTTGACCTGGTCACGCAAGCGAACGGCACTTTGGGCGAAATCGCCGACGACCTGCGCGTTGCGCCCGGAACCTATAACTCGATCCTGCTGCTTCCCGTCGATGCCTCGGCACAGCTCACCGCGTCCGCGACAGCGGTCGGGGCCGCCAACAACCAGGAAGCCGACTACGTAGACGCCACTGGCACCTCGCATCAGGTCCCCTTAGTTCTTCCGAATCTGGAGAAGGGGATTGTCATTCCCGGCACATCGCTGACGGTTCCGGTGGGTGGCACCAGCAACGGGGCCGCCGCCCTCGGCGCCCTGGGTACCACGAGCACCAATACTGGGACGACCAACAACGCCTCTACCCTCTTCGGGTCGCCGACCACCGTCAACCCCACCACGACCACCGCGGGCACGAGCACGACGAACACCAACAACACGGTGACCGTCTCGTTCGCGACCAGCTTTGACGGCAATCGGGATCTGCACATATTCGGATACACCGCCGACGGCGCTGCGACAACCGGTGCTCTCCTGAGCTCGTCCGCTTTCGCGGCCGACTTGTCGACCACGGGCGGCATCAGCGGCACGCTCACCATGACCTCGCTGACGAACATCAACAATCCGCAATCCAATCGGGTAGCCATCCAGGCCTGCGCGGAGTCACTGAGCGCCGACCAGTCTCACCACGTCGTGGTGGCGTGCGCGCCGGTGCAGACGGACGGCACGTTCACGATCTACCCGTTGCAATCGAATTCCAGAACCCCGGCGGTTTACGACGTCGTGATTCACGGGCCGTACATCGCGACCATTATCATCAAGAATGTGTCGGTCGCGACCAGTACTCCCAACCTGACCGCGGCCGCCGTGACGGCCGGCTCCGTCGCCACGACGACGGTGAGCCAGGCGGTCTCCATTGGAACTTTCATTCCAACAGCCTCCGTCAACTATCCTGTCACAGTATCCGTTGCCGGCTCCGGCACGGTGCCGGCGGGAGCGGCCGCTACGTTCTATCAGACCCTGCCGGGTTCCAATGAGAAGCCCTACGCCATCGACGAGGTGGGGGTCGATCCGGTGAATCTCAGCGCGAGCGGCAAGACTTTGCCGGTGACAGAGCTCCTGGCGTCCCAGAGCATTAATTCGGGCACTTGGTCGAGCAGCGGAGCCACCATCACCATCACGTCCTCGACGCCCCAGGAAGGTGCAGGCTCCTATAAGGTCGCTGCGACCGCGCCCTTGTATACCGATGGAATCGGCTCCGGCGGAAGCGCTGTAAAGGCGCCAGCGTCAACGCTATATGGTGGCTCCACCGCTGCCGCCAGCACGACGACCGCCGTACCGGCGATTCTGGGCGGCCTCACACCGGCCAACGGGTCGGCCCCCACGTCCATCTCGGTGGCCGTCCAGTCCAGCACGTACGACAGCGGGTTGTTGATGGTCAGCCGCAATGGCGCGCTCATCGGTGCGACACCCATGAGCAAACTGGGGGCTAGTCAGAACGTCGTCGTAAATGGACTTCCCGGCGGAAGCGCCGGCCCCTACTACGTCTCGGCAATCGCCTGGAGCTCGACTGGAAGCGCCACCGGCGTTCAGTACCAATCGCTCCCCACTGCGGTTACTCCGGGCGCATCAGGGCTGTCCCTGACGTTCAACTGATCGCGCACCGCACGCCCGGCGGTGCCCCGCATGCCCGCCGGCGTACGATCCCCATGGCCCCGACCGGGGAACACGGTAAACTAGGCGTTTATACCTTTACTTTGTAACCCGGTGGAACGTAATGCCGTCCGGGGGCCTCTAATTTCTTCGTTTTAGGGGCTCTCGCGTTAGGTCAATACGTCAGCCCCGTCCTGTAAAAATCCAGGGGGATACCTTGATGACAGATGTTCGCGCTCGGATCAGCCAGAGCGCCCGGACCGGCACGCGCTATCTGCTTTGCGGACTAGGCTTGTTGCTCGCGCTACTCACCGCCAGCTGTGGCAACAACGTTTTTGTGCCTGGCACGCCGGTTGTGACCATCACCGACCGCAGCGGTGCATTCACCAGCTACATCGTCACCCTGTATTCGATCCAGATGACCGCCACCGACGGCACGGTCGTCACGCTGCCGATGATCAATCAGCAGGTGGATCTGGTCGAGCTTTCCAATTTCATCGAAGTCATGGCAGCACCGGCGGCCCAAGTCGGCACCTACACTTCCATGACGCTGACTCTCGAATACACCGGGGCCCAGATTACGGTCGACGTCAACGGACACTCGGTCGCAGCCAACGTCCTCGACCCGACCACGAGCCCCGCGAACCAGGCCGCCGGCACCCAGACGCTCACCGTCCAGTTCGACCCCAATAATCCCCTGGTCATCTCCAATCAGAAGTCCACGCTGGTGAACATCGACATGGACCTGGCCGCGGGCAGCAGGATCGATTACAGCACCACGCCGAATCCAACCGTCTACATCAAGTCGTTCGCTACCGTGAACGCGACCCCGGTGTACAACAAGCCGGTGCGCGCACGCGGCCTGTTCGTGATCGCCGATACCAAGAACAACAACTTCATCATGAATGTGCGCCCGTTCCATGATGTCTCGAACAACCCGTTCGGAGCGATGACCATCGAGCCGACCGACCAGACCTACTACAACATCAACGGCGTGTCATACACCGGCTCCGCGGGGTTGGCGGCCCTGGCGGCGATACAGAACACCTACTCGAACTTCCAGGTCCAGGTCTACGGTAACGGACCCGGCGCGGGGACCCCCTTCAGCAGCTTGAGCACAATTACCCCATCCTTCGTGCCTACGGCCGTCTACGCCGGCACCAGCGTGGAGAGCACCATCCAGGACCACGTCGTCGGGGTCGTCGGTGGCATTAGTGGCAATACCGTGAATGTGCTAGGGGCCGAGTTCATCTGGCGCTTCGGCGGCAACAGTGCGTACGGCACCGGAATCGCTTTCTACGATACCTTCCCCGTTACCGTGAGCAGCACGACCACCGTCAGCCAGGATGGGGTCAATACTTCGCTCAACCTGTCCTCGCTGTCCGTCGGACAGGCCATCGATGTCTCGGGCCAGGGCCTGGACGCCAACGGCAACGCGATCACGTTACTGAGCAATGCAAACCTGACGCATTTGGATGCCAGCGCGGGCGCTGCATATGCTAACGGCGGCCAATTCCGCATGCAGTCGACATCTGCCTGGGGTACGGTGGTCTCGACGACGCCCACTGGCAGCTGCAACGGCATGACCATGAACCTGCAGTTGTTGGGGAATTTCCAGCCCTCCTCATTCAGCTTCACCGGAACCCAAACCGGCGGCGGCGCCACCTCGCCGGCCACTTATTGCGTCAATACAGGGTCGCTCGATTTGAGCAGCATCACGGCGGCAACCGCCAACAGTGCGCAACCGTTGGTTCGTGTCGACGGCTTCGTGGCACCCTTCGGCGCGGCTCCGCCGGACTTCAATGCGACCGCGGTCACCCTCGGCACCGCGACCACTGATCAGCAACTCATTCTCGAATGGGTTGCCGGCACCACCACCCCGTTCACCAGTCTGGCCGCCACGGGCCTGGTGCCTGACTTGAGCCCCTCGGTTCTCACCGGCCTCCATGAGATCCGTACCGGACCCAACAGCCAGGATGTCACCCTACTGCCTGCGGGGTTCACGATCGCGCCGACGACCGTCGCATCGAACGCCTTGGTGCTGGCGGTCGGCAACGTGGCAAACAACATCGGAAGCTTCAGCTCGCCGCAACCCTGGGTGACTGCTATCAACACGGCCTTGGGCAAAGGCACTGCGGTCACCAAGCTCGTAGCCACCGGGTCCTATGACCCGGCTACAAACACATTCAACGCCTACGACATCAGCATTAACGAATAAAAGCAAAGCGAGGCTCTCATGCCCTGGAAGCGGCGTCCCTTCGGCGGGCGAGATTTCTCGCGCGCGCTGAACATCGCCGATCTTCGTGCGGTCGCGCGGCGGCGCGTTCCGCACTTTGTATTCGAGTACGTCGAAGGCGGCTCCGAGGATGAGGCCGCTCTGCGCGGCAACCGGGCGGCTTTTGAATCGCTGCGGCTGATTCCTCAGACGCTGGTCGACACCCGCAACCGGCACCTGCAAACCGAGATCCTCGGGCGCCCTGCTGCCGCGCCGCTCATCATCGGGCCGACAGGCCTGAATGGCATGCTCCATCCTGATGGTGACATCGGTCTGGCCCGCGCCGCCGCCCGGCTGGGAATCCCGTTTACCTTAAGCACGATGTCGACCACGCGACTCGAGGATGTTGCCAAACAAGCTGGCGGCCGCTTGTGGATGCAGCTCTACGTCATGAAGAACCGCGCCATCGCTGAAGACATCATGACGCGGGCCGCGGCAGCCGGATATGAGGCTCTCGTTTTCACGACGGATGCCAACGTGTTCGGCAGTCGGGAATGGGACCGCCGCAGCTACGTGGCTCCCGGCAAGCCCACGCTGTGGGCGAAGTTGGATGCATTACGCCATCCGGGGTGGCTGCAGTCGGTCGTGCTGCGCCAGGGAATTCCACGCTTCCGCAACCTCGAAGCGTTTCTTCCGCCAGGGGCGGCCGACGCCGTCGGCGGGAGTACCATCATTCCGCAACTCTTCGAGCCTACCCTCACCTGGAACGACATCACCTGGATCCGCCGTCTCTGGCCGCGCAAGCTGTTGATCAAGGGTGTATTGAATGTCGCCGATGCCGAGCGCGCCGGCACGTTGGGTTGTGACGGCATCGTGTTGACCAATCACGGCGGACGGCAGCTGGATTACTGCGTCGCCGGTATGGATGTGCTTCCTGAAATCGTTGCCGCGGTTGGCAAGCGCCTCAGCATCTTCGTCGACGGTGGTTTTCGTCGCGGCACAGATGTCGTCAAGGCCCTTGCATCAGGCGCGAACGCGGCCCTGACGGGCCGGGCCACACTGTACGGCCTTGCTGCCAATGGCGAGCGCGGCGTGCAGCGAGCGCTCGAAATCCTCACCACCGAGATCGATCGAGTAATGGGTCAGCTGGGCGCCAACTCAGTTGGGGACCTTGGCCCCAACATCCTGCGGCGTGGCTGACTGCCGCAGCAGCTCTAACAGATCCGACTTCCAGAGCGCCGGGAAGCTGTGCGTTTGATGACCGCGAGTCTGGTCGCTCAGCGGGATCACTATGGCGCGACCGTGAGGAACACGCCTGATCTCGCGCTCCAGAATACCGAGCTCCGGCGGGTTGATCAGGTCATCCGCGGAATTGATCGCCAGCAGTGGCGCGCGGATTTTCTCCAGACCCGGCCCCGGGTCGTAGTCGTGTGAAGCATCCATCGCGTACATGATGTCGTTGGCGTCATCGGCCTTCATGATGCCGTCAACGTATTTGTCGATAGCCTGGTCGGCCTGCGCCAGCGTCGGCGCCTCGCGCTGCCGTATCACCGGATTACTGCTCATCAGCCAAAGGACATACCCGGCGGTCCGCAGAGACGGTGGTTGGGTGTTGTAATCCCCGCCGTGCCAGTCCGGGTCGTTGCGGATCGCCTGGATGACCAGGCGTCGCCACACACGGTTGCGGCCGGCGATCTGTGTCGGCAGGCTCGCCAACGGCATGAGCGCGTCCATGAAATCCGGGTGCTGCTCTCCCCACACCCATGTCTGCATGCCACCCATGGATGTTCCCATGATGAGTCGGACGTGGTTAACACCTAGTCCGTCGGTCAGTGTGCGGAACAACGCGGTGACCATGTCGGTGTAGCCGTAATGCGGGAAACGGGCGTGCAGGCCATCGCTCGGCTTACTCGATTTTCCATGACCGATGCCGTCGGGCATGACAATGAAGTACTTCGTCGCATCCAGGGGCTGACCCGGGCCGAACAGCTCACCGGCAAATTGGGGTCGCAGGAAGCCGTCCCCGCTGCCGCCGGTGCCGTGGCCGATGAGCACGGCGTTGGTGACCACACCCTTGGCGTCTCGGACGGGATGGCCCAGCGTGTAGTAGTGAATCCGGAGCTCCGGCAACTTTTCGCCGGAGGTGAATGTGAAATTCTTGATGACGTAATCGCCCTGCGTGACAGGGGCGGCCACACTGGCGAGGGGGACAAAGAATGTTAGGAGTAAGAAAAAACGAATGCGGTCGCCCATCGACATCTCCCGCGTGGCCGACCGGCGGCCCCTCATAAGATAAGCCGGCACTGTAGCGGGAACGTGAGCGCCAGACCAGACCGTCGGACGCGCGCCCGGCGGTCGGTCCTTCCGGAACGGTATCAGGCGGCCAGCACGCCTTTCTGCTTCGCGGTGTGCGTGGCAATGGCATCCATCAACGCGGGCGAGAGGCAGTCGTAGGGCTCCAGGTGCAGCTCTTTCAGCCGCGCCCGGGCGGCGCCCATCTGCGCCGGCGGGAACCCCGACTCAATGATCGACGAGACAAACGCGGCGAACTCCGGTGCCGCCCAGCCCTGCTCCTTCGACAGCTCGGTGTGCACGAAGTCGAAGCCGTAGAAAGGATGGTTCTTGTTCTCGATGCGTCCATACATGTGTACGCCGCAGCCGGTGCAGGCATAACGCTGAATCGCGGCGCTCGGATCGACAATCTTCAGCTTCTGCTCGTTGGCCGTCACTTTCAGGTTGTCGCGACCGGTCACGGCCACCTGCGAGAAGTTCGCTCCCTTGGGCTTCCAACACTTGGTGCAGCCGCAGACGTGGTTGTAGGCGACATCACCCTTGATGCTGACCGTGACAGGCGAGGAGCTGCACTGGCAGGTGAGCGTGCCGCCGGCGAAGTTGGCAGTTCCGGGTTTGACGCCGCCATCGACGGCCGGATGAATTGAGATAGCCATAATATTTTCCTCTGCGGTTGCTGGCTTTTGTGAGCGGTTGTAAGACGGCCACTTTCAGAACGTAACGACCGAGCGGATCGACTCTCCCTTGTGCATGAGATCGAACGAGTCGTTGATCTTCTCCACTGGCATCACGTGGGTGATGAGATCGTCGATGTTGATTTTCTTGTCCATGTACCAGTCGACGATCTTCGGCACGTCGGTGCGACCGCGGGCGCCGCCGAATGCCGTGCCCTTCCACACTCTTCCGGTGACCAGCTGGAACGGGCGGGTCTTGATCTCCTGGCCCGCGCCGGCGACGCCGATGATGACCGATACACCCCAGCCGCGGTGACAGCATTCGAGCGCCTGCCGCATCAGCTCGACGCTGCCGACGCATTCGAAGCTGTAGTCCGCGCCGCCGTCGGTGAGCGCAACCAGGTGTTGCACCAGATCGCCGCCGACCTCCTTCGGATTCACGAAGTGTGTCATACCGAACTTCTCCGCCAGCGCCTTGCGCCGCGGATTCAAATCAACACCGACGATCTTGTTGGCGCCGACCAGGCGCGCGCCCTGGATCACGTTCAAGCCGATGCCGCCCAGGCCGAACACCACCACATTCGCGCCGGGCTCGACCTTGGCCGTGTTGATCACCGCACCAATGCCGGTGGTCACACCGCAACCGATGTAGCAAACCTTCTCGAAAGGCGCGTCCTCGCGGATCTTCGCGAGCGCGATCTCCGGCAACACCGTAAAGTTGGAGAACGTGGAGCAACCCATATAGTGGTGCACCATCTCCTTGCCGACCGAGAAGCGGCTCGTGCCGTCCGGCATCACGCCCTTGCCCTGCGTGGCGCGGATGGCGGTGCAGAGGTTCGTCTTACGCGAGAGGCATGATTTGCACTGGCGGCACTCAGGGGTATAGAGGGGGATCACGTGATCGCCCTTCTTGAGCGTGGTGACCCCGGGACCCACATCGACCACCACTCCGGCGCCCTCATGGCCGAAAATGGCGGGAAACAACCCTTCAGGATCGGCGCCCGAGCGGGTGAACTCATCGGTGTGACAGACCCCGCTTGCCTTGATCTCCACCAGGACCTCGCCGGCTTTCGGTCCCTGCAGATCCACCTCGACCACTTCCAGCGGTTTGCCCGCCGCCCAAGCAATAGCAGCTTTCGTTTTCATGCGACCCTCGTTTCGACAGCCCGCACGGACCTTCAGTCCCCAAGCGCGGCGAGCGCCAGAGTCTACCCGCTGCTTAAGAGAAATTAATACAGCCGCCGGGGCCGCGGCCGGTCGCCGGGACAGTGTTCGAATACGGAACACTGATAACGCTGTCTGTATCGAAACAGAGCCTCGCTACGTGACACTTAGGGGACCGTGGCATAATCGTATTGAACATCGAACACCGTTCGATGCGGAGCGCCGGGCAACACAACGAGGGGGGGCCATGCTCCAGCAGATCGGCAGTCACGCCCGTTACATTCAGTCGGTCCTGCGGGGCACGGCGGACAGCGCCAGCACGCCGGACTACGTGAAGCGCTCCTGGCTGCGCTGCCTCAGCCAGTACCATCTGGATCCGCAATCGCAGCGGGAGCCCTTCGTGTTGCCCCGCGAGGAGCGCCTGGCTCGTAAGGAACAGAACCTAGAGCTGGTCTCTTTCGCCGATGCCGAGATGGCACACCTGTATCACCAGCTCGCCGGCTCCGGCTATTCAATCATTCTCACCGACCGGGACGGTGTCCTGCTCGACTATTACGGAGACCTGAGCTTCCGCAATGCGGCCTTCCGCACCGGCCTGGTACTGGGCGCGGTCTGGAGCGAGGAGCACGGCGGCACCAATGGAATGGGCACTTGCCTGTTCGAGCGCGCTCCGCTCATCATCCACCGGGATCAGCATTTCTTCTCGCGCAACACCGGGCTCACCTGTTGCGCCGCGCCGATCTTCGACTATCGCGGCGAGCTGGTCGCGGTGTTGGATGCCTCCGGCGAGTCCGACCGCGCCCAACAACACACGCTGGTGTTGGTGAACATGTCGGCGCAGATGATCGAGAACCGGCTGTTTCTGAATCGCTTCCGCGATGGCTTCGTGGTCCGCTTTCACAGCCGGCCGGAGCTGGTCGGCACCTGGAGCGAGGGCATCATCGCCATGGACGCCTCTGGGGCGATCGCCGCCCTCGACCGCAACGCGCTGTTCCAGCTCGGCTTCAAGGGCGCCGCGGAACTGGTGGGAGCCCCTCTGGAGCGACTGTTCAACATCTCGCTGCCCGCCCTGGTCGGCCGCAGTCAGAAAAAGTCGTTTCACCCCCTGCCCATCTATGAGACCCGCCACGGCGGTCGCTTTTTCGCGGTGGCCCAGGCCCCGCAGTCGAAGCGGGCACTGGCCAACAAACAGCGGCCCGAGCCCGCCGATGAGGAGCGCGCCTTACCCGAAGCCGGGCGCAGCGTGCTCGACGAGCTCGACCTGGGCGATCCGGTCCTGGCGCGCAACATCCAGGCCGCCAAGCGCCTCGAGTCACGCGACATCCCCATTCTGTTGTTGGGCGAGTCTGGCACGGGCAAGGAGTTTTTCGCGCGGGCGGTGCACTCGGCCAGCGAGCGGGCGGACAAGCCGTTTATCGCCGTCAATTGTGGCTCCCTGCCCGAGACGCTCATGCAGGGTGAGTTGTTTGGACGGGCCGGCGCTATCAGCGCCAGCTCCTCTGAAGACGAACGCGGCAGAATCGTACAGGCCAACGGCGGCACCCTCTTCCTCGATGACATCGGCGATCTGCCGCTCGAGCTGCAGGGGCAGCTGCTGCACGTGCTGGAAGAGCGCGAGGTATTGCCGCGCGGGTCGCAGATGCCTGTCAAAGTCGACATCCGGCTCATCAGCGCCGCGCGCATCGGGCTGCAGGAAAAGATCCGGCGCGGGGAGTTTCGCGAGGATCTGTTCTATCGCTTGCAGAGCCTGGTACTGACACTGCCGGCGCTGCGTGACCGCAGAGACAAGCAGGCGTTGATACGCCATATCTTCTCGCAAGAAAGCGCCGCAACGCCGGCTGTGAGCGTGAGTGAAGATCTGGTCGATGCGCTGTGCGCCTATTCATGGCCCGGCAACATCCGGCAGCTGCGCAATGTATTGCGCGGCATGATCGCCCTGCGAACCGGCGAGCGGCTGGACAGGAGCAGCCTCCCGGCCGATTACGGCATCGGGCAGCCGGTCTCGGAAACCGAACTTTCCGCCGAGCCCTCCGCGGAAACACAGTCATTGAATCCTTTGGAGAAGGCCGAGCGGACCGCACTGCTGCGGGAAATCGATCTCCACCACGGCAACATCAGCCGGGTGGCCCAGAAGCTGGGGATCGGGCGCAATACGCTTTATCGCAAAATGCGGCGCCTCGACATCGCCTTTCCTGCCCGGCAGTCGGCGCGGCGATAGCTAAGCCGCAGCGGCGGGTTACCAGTCGTGATACGTCAGGTAGACGTACGCATAACCCATTATGAAAAGCATGCATGCGGCGCATGCGATAAAGGTGCCGCAGGCTGCCGCCAGCACGACAAAAATGCTCAAGGGGCCGGTACCGCCAGCCCCCAAAGCGTCGAAGAGTGCGGTCAGGAGCATCGCGACGCTGCAACACAGCGCCCAGCGTCGCATGCATGCCGCCAGGGAGCCCCGCATGTTGCGATTGTGCCGGTACGCCGCCGCGCGCTCTTGGAAGGTGCCGCGACTCACGTCTTTCATCGTGCACAGCGGAGAAAAGAAGAGTGTGAGGCGCTGTAACACAAGGAATAAGACGATCGGATAGGGCACATGTTCCACCCCAGGAGCCCACTTCTAGGCGACAATGCGCGCGCGTCCTTGCCGCAGGAATTACCTCAATGGCCGATACGATTTTCGGAAAAATTCTGGCAGGCCAGATCCCCTGCCATAAGGTCTACGAGGACGAGAAAGTCCTCGCCTTCCTGGACATCAACCCGCTCAGTACGGGGCATACGCTGGTCATCCCCAAGGAGCCGGCCGAAACGATGGACCAGCTCTCGGACGAGTCCGCGGCAGCACTCGGTCGCGTCCTCCCGCGCATCTGCCGTGCGGTCATGGCGGTCACCGGCGTAAAGCAATACAACGTGCTTGAGAACAATGGCACCGCGGCTCACCAGGCGATCGCCCATGTCCACTTCCATATCATTCCCAAGCCCAATTCCATCCAGGGCCTCGGCATAGGCTGGCCGCAACAGGCCTTCGATCACAAGGCGGGGGCGGAGCTCGCCACGCAGCTGCGCGCCGCCCTCGACCGTTAGGTTGTTCGGAGGGCTATCGCCCAACCTCCCACGGACTTTCAGCCTGGTACGGGTACGATTCTTGCCACATAGGGGTCTGTTTTAATCAACACCTTGGCCGTGGATCGTGTCTGCCGCCCGAGAAATTGAAAAATCGCCAACTGGCATACAGGGATTGGACGAAATTACCAACGGCGGCGTGCCCAAAGGCAGGCCAACGTTGGTCTGTGGCGGAGCCGGGTCGGGAAAGACCCTGCTCGCGGCCAGCTTTCTGTTAAACGGGGTGATTCAGTACGGGGAGCCGGGCGTACTGATGACCTTCGAGGAAACCAGCGATGAGCTGACCGGCGACCTGGCTTCCCTCGGCTATGACCTCCCCAAGCTGGTGGCGGAAGACAAGCTGGTGGTCGACTATGTGCGCGTCGAGCGCGCCGAGATCGAAGAGACCGGGGAGTACGATCTCGAGGGCCTGTTCGTACGGATCGAACACGCCGTCAGCTCCATCGGAGCACGGCGGATCGTGCTGGACACCATCGAGTCACTGTTTGCCGGCCTTTCCAACCCGGGGATTCTGCGCGCGGAATTGCGCCGCCTGTTCCGTTGGTTGAAGGACAAAGGTCTTACAGCTGTGATCACGGGCGAGCGTGGTGACATCGGGCTCACCCGGCAAGGACTGGAGGAATACGTCTCGGACGCGGTAATCCTCCTCGACCACCGGGTGGTGGACCAGGTCTCGACCCGCCGGCTGCGTATCGTGAAATATCGCGGCTCGCACCACGGAACCAACGAGTACCCATTCCTCATCGATCGCGACGGGTTGAGCGTACTGCCAGTCACCTCCCTGGGCCTCACCCATCCGGCGCTCAACGACCGGGTCTCGAGCGGCGTTGCGGACCTGGATGCAATGCTAAGCGGTAAGGGCTACTACCGGGGCAGCACCATACTGTTATCCGGAACCGCCGGCACTGGCAAGACCAGCCTGGCGGCCCACTTCGTGGATGCAGCCTGCCGGCGTGGCGAGCGCTGCCTGTACTTCCTGTTCGAAGAGTCGCCGGTGCAGTTGATGCGCAACATGCGCTCGATCGGCATCGACTTCGAACCGTGGGTTAAGAGCGGATTGCTGCAATTTCATGCCGACCGACCCAGTCGCTTCGGCCTGGAGACCCACCTGGCGGGCATGCAACGTGCGGTACACCGATTCAAGCCGACGGTTACGGTGACGGACCCCGTCACCAATCTCCTCACGGTGGGAACGCAAGCCGATGTCCGATCCATGCTGACCCGGATCATCGATTATCTGAAGCTGGCGACCATAACGGGGCTCTTTACCAGCCTCACGCCGGGCAGGACGGAGCTGGAAGAGACGGACGCAGGCATCTCCTCCCTCATGGATACCTGGATCGTGCTGACCGTCAATGAGGTCGACCGCAAGCGGCGCCGCTGGCTTTCAGTGTTGAAGTCGCGCGGCATGGCCCACTCTCACGAGGTAGTGGAGTACATGCTGACGGATCAGGGAATGCAGTTACTCGATGGCTTCGAGGCCGGACGCACGGCGAACTTGTCGACCAAGGTGTAGATAACGTGCAACAAACAAACACCGTAGAGCCTTTGGCAGTCAACCCGGACATCTTCGTGTTACGGCTCTACGTCGCGGGCCAGACGCCCAAATGTATCCGGGCCTTTGCCAATCTCAAGCGGATTTGTGAAGAGTACCTGGCTGGCCGCTATTACATTGAAATGGTAGACCTGCTGCAGAATCCGCAGCTCGCGCGGGGTGACCAGATCCTGGCAATGCCGACGTTGGTACGGCGTCTGCCCGAGCCGATCAAGAAGATCATCGGCGATCTGTCCAATACCGAACGGGTACTGGTCGGGCTCGATCTGCGACCGGCACTGCGATCTAACACGTGACATCGCCGGGGGAAACGCCTGAGCCGCTTACCGGCGCCGCCCCCGCGGAGGTTGCAGAGCGTTATATCCTCAAGTTGTATGTGACAGGCATGACATCCCGATCGGCACGCGCGATTGAGAACCTGCGGATGCTGTGCGAAAAGCACCTGCCGGAGCGCTACGACATGCAGGTAATCGATGTTTACCAGCAGCCGGAGCTGGCTCGCAGCGAGCAGATCGTCGCGGTGCCCACCTTGATCAAGAAGCTGCCGTTGCCATTGCGCCGGCTCATCGGGGATATGTCCGACGAAAAGCGCGTGCTCGTCGGACTCGACATTCTTCCGCATGACTAGCGATGGGAGCGCAAACGCCGGTGTTGGACAATCGCAGCGCTGAGCAACGGATCGCTGAGCTCACCGCGCGCCTGGAGGAGGCCGAAGAGACCCTGCGCGCCGTCCGTGCGGGGGAAATTGACGCGTTCATCGTGCAAGGTCCGCGCGGCGAACAGGTTTTTTCCCTGCGCAGCACGGAGCAGCCCTACCGGACCCTGATCGAGGAGATGCAGGAAGGGGCTGCGATCCTCACCACTGCCGGCGATGTCGTCTATTGCAACCGACAATTGGCGACCCTGCTGGCAATTCCTCTGGAGGATATGATCGGGCGGGCGCTGGAAGACTTTCTCGAAAGCAGCGATTGTGCAGTCTTCGCCGCACTGCGTAAGGCCGGTAGCGGCAAATGCCAGGCACGTCTGGCGGCTGCCGACGGGAGGTTGGTCGACGTTTATCTCTCGCTGTCCACTTCACGCTCGGACGATGACTTCGAGCGCTTGAATCTGATCGTCACGGACCTGAGTGCTTTGTTGGATGCGCAAAGTAGTCGCGACCGCGCGGAGCAGGAAAATCACGCCAAAGACGAGTTCATGGCGATGCTGGCGCACGAGCTGCGCAATCCCTTGAGCGCGATCAGCGCCGCCACCCAGGTACTGGAAGCCAGTAACGGCCACGACGCCCCTGCCCTGCGCGCGCGCTCCATCATCGGCCGCCAGGTGCAGCATCTCGCCAGGCTCGTCGATGACCTCCTGGAAGTTGGACGTGTCGTGACCGGCAAGATCGTGCTCGAACGGCGTCCCATCGACTTCGCCGACCTCGTACACCGCGCTGTCGCCATGTTAGGCGAGCATCGCAGCGACCAACAGCTCGATGTGAAGACACAGCAAGCCTGGATCGAAGGCGACCTGGTCCGGATGGAACAGATTGTCAACAACATCGTGGGCAACGCGGTCAAGTACACCCCCACCGGGGGTACCATCCGCGTGCGCCTCAGCGTCGAGGGCGGCGATGCCGTTCTGCGAATCGAGGACACCGGCTATGGAATCACGCCCGAGCTCCTGCCTCGCATATTCGATTTGTTCGTCCAGGGCGAGCGCACCCTGGAGCGCGCGCAAGGCGGACTGGGCATCGGCTTGACGTTGGTACGGCGTTTGGTAGAGCTCCACGGCGGCGCGGTCACAGCGGCCAGCGACGGCGTGGGCCGCGGCAGCCTGTTCACCGTCAGGCTGCCCAAAATCGCGCGACCCGAAACCGCCCAGACATCGCAGCCCTCCAACTGCCACGATTGCAACAAGCGGCGAGTCCTCCTCATCGAAGACAACCGCGACGCACGCGAAATGTTTCGCGTGATGCTCGAGCTCGCCGGCCACGAGGTGCTGGAGGCCGAGGAAGGCGTCTCAGGGCTCGAGTTGCTCAAGTCCGCGCGCCCGGATGTTGCCGTGATTGACGTCGGTTTACCCGGACTCGACGGCTACGAAATCGCGCGTCAATTCCGCGCGGAACCCGATTCCCATCGCGTCATGTTGGTTGCTCTGACCGGCTACGGCACGCCCGAGGCTCGCGAGCTCTCGCGCCAGGCCGGCTTCGATCACCATCTCATCAAGCCGGTCAATACCGAGGCGCTGCAGGAGATCATGCGCGCCGACGGCTCTGGCAGCCATGCCGACTCCGCCGCCGCCCCCCGTGCGGGGCCGGCGCCAGCCGGCACCGGTGCTGCCCGCGCGCATCTGGCTGATAATCACGCTCATGCCGCTCGCCACGCGGCCTCGAACGCTGCCGCTGCTGCGCTGTCAAGCCGATCGATTTGAATCAGCGTGGAATTATTTTCCACAGCGCCCTTGCTGGGGGGTGTGGTGCCTCGTATAATGCGCGGCTTCCTGGTGCGGGGTGGAGCAGTCTGGCAGCTCGTCGGGCTCATAACCCGAAGGTCGCAGGTTCAAATCCTGCCCCCGCTACCAC